>Ga0302325_10024957_pt1 | contig 12427 bp, 4 predicted proteins | sample Palsa_T0_2_FD_201948 | JGI IMG/M metagenome (GOLD analysis project Ga0302325, IMG submission 201948) | Peat permafrost microbial communities from Stordalen Mire near Abisko, Sweden - Palsa_T0_2 | ecosystem: Environmental > Terrestrial > Soil > Palsa > Peat permafrost | place: Sweden: Abisko...
GCACATCTTCAAGCTGCGCAAAGCGCTCGGCGACACGCATGAAGGGGAGCGTTACATCGTCACCCTGCCGGGCCGCGGCTATCGATTCGCTGTTCCGGTCCGTACGATCACCGAGGGAGGCGAGGTACTGATTGCGCAGATGCGCTCGCGCGCCCAGATTGTGATCGAGGAGCACGCACCGGAGCCCGTCGAAATCCAGCCCACTGCGCTTCCACCACCTGCGCACGCCAAGCCGAAATGGCGGAAATGGCTGCTCCCCGCAGGAGCCGCTGCCGCGGTTGTAGGCCTTGGAACGTTACTGCTTCTGCGTCGTCATCAGCCCATTCCACTGAATGCCCAGGATTCCGTCCTCGTCGCTGATTTCACCAACCTCACCGGCGATCCGGTCTTTGACAATGCGTTGCGCCAGGGGCTGGAGGTGCAGCTGCAGCAATCACCTTACCTCAACCTCGTTTCCGAAGCTCGGATCCAGCAGACTCTGCACCTGATGGGCCAACCGCCCGAAACACAGGTGACCGGCCAGGTCGCTCGAGAAGTCTGCGTGCGCACCGGAACGGCAGCGCTGCTGGAGGGCGCCATCCAGAACGTCGGCGCGAGGTATGTCCTCAACTTGCGGTCGACGAACTGCCGGACCGGAGATGTTATTGATCGGGAGCAGGCGGAGGTGGCCAGAAAGGAAGAGGTTCTCGAAGCCATCACCCGGATGAGCAACGGTTTTCGTGAGCGGGTCGGCGAATCGGGAGCCACTCTGCAAAAGCACGATGTGCCGCTTGCTGAGGCCACCACCGCCTCGATCGACGCGTTGCAAGCCTACAGCCTTGGACTGCAAGCCGCGGCCAGCAATGGCGAGGAGGCCAGCATCCCCTTTTTCAGGCGCGCCGTGGAGCTCGACCCGAAATTTGCCATGGCCTACGCCTGGATGAGTTTGGAGTACGGTTCTTCCGGCTCCACCGAGCTGGCCACGGAGAATATTCGCAAAGCCTACGAACTCGCCGGCCACGTCAGCGACAATGAGCGATTCTTTATCTCCGCCTATTACTACGGCCGGGCCGCTGGAAACCAGGAGAAGGCTCGCCAGATCTGCGAACAATGGGCAGAGACCTACCCTCGCGACCCAGCCCCCCACTCATTCCTCGGAGGTTTCATCTATCCCGTGCTCGCCAATTTCGACAAAGGGATGGAAGAGGCACGGAAAGGGATGGAAATCGCGCCAGACCAATCGATTTTCTATCTGGAGCTGTGTTTGGAATCGTGGGCTGCCGGCCGCCGGAAGCAGAGCGAGGAAGTCTTGCGTCTCGCGGCCGAACGCAAGATAGGGACTCCGAAATTGTTGGTTTTCGAATATGATCGTGCGTTTTTGACGGGTGATCGCGATGGCATGCAAAATGCGGTGAAAGCAGCCCAGGGAAACCCGGATGCCATGGACTGGATGGCGGACGCCCAGGCGTTCTCTTTTGCGCACGCGGGACGATTGAAAGAGGCAAGAGTTCTGTCGCACCAAGCCACGGAACTGGCGCAGCAGCAAGGCGATCGCGAGCGGGCCGCGCAGTTCACGATCAAGTCTGCTCTTTGGGAAGCCTTCTTCGGAAATGCCCGGGAAGCGAAACAAGCAGTGGCCAGTGCCTTGGCGCTCGCGAACAATCGCGAACTCGAATACGCCGCCGCCATCGCCGACGGACTTGCGGGTGATTCCGAGCAGGCCCAGGCCCTGGCCGACCATCTGGAGACCGAATTTCCCGAAGACACATCCATCCGGTTCAGTTACCTGCCGGTCATCCATTCGATCGTCGCGCTCAACCACAACGATCCCGCCCGAGCCATCGGTGCACTTGAACCGGCGATCCCCTATGAACTGGGAGCGCCCCGATGCTCGGTGACGATGTTCTTCGGAGCTCTCTACCCGATCCTGTTTCGTGGCGAGGCTTATCTCGCCGGCCACAAAGGTCCCGAGGCGGCACGGGAATATCAAAAGCTTCTGGACCATAGCGGGCCCATGATTGGCGATCCGGTTGCAGTGCTGGCGCACCTGGGACTGGCTCGGAGTTATGCCCTCTCCGGCGACGCGGGCAATGCGCGCAACCAATATAGGGAGTTCCTCGCCCTGTGGAAGGACGCAGATCCTGATCTTCCCGTCTTGCATGAAGCCAGAACAGAGCTCGCGAGGCTTCAGTGAATGCGCGTTGACCCTTTTATCGCCGGCCGGGATCTCTCGCAATGCCGGGATCGACAATCTAACGCATTGGTTCGAGCGATGCTTGCAAACTCCTAAGTCATGGCTGCCCAGCTCCGGCAATCTACCTCGTAAATTCGGGGTGAACGGGCTTCGGGAAATCGCGGGGGCGGTAGTATCTTGGCGATACGATGCCACTCCCACCCGGAACTTGTTTAGGTCGGTACGAGATTCTTGCGCTCATCGGTACGGGCGGCATGGGTGAGGTGTACCGCTCGCGCGATCCGCGGATGGAGCGGACCGTGGCAATCAAGGTGTCGGCGGAGCAGTTTACGGAGCGGTTCGAACTGGAGGTGAGGGCGGTCGCGGCACTGAACCATCCGAATATCTGCCAGATCTACGACGTGGGGCAGAACTACCTGGTGATGGAGCTGATCGAAGGCGAGAGCCCGGTGGGGCCTCTGCCGCTGGAGACGGTGCTTGAATATGCGCGGCAGATAGCGGACGCGCTCAGCGCCGCGCACGAGAAGGGCGTGGTGCATCGCGACCTGAAGCCGGAAAACATCAAGGTGTTGCCGGACGGGCGGGTGAAGGTGCTGGACTTCGGGCTGGCGAAGATGACGGTGAAGGGTTCTGGCGCATGGAATGCGGCAGGTGGAGTGGTGAGTCCGTCGGATGCGGCGACGAGGGGGCCGCTGAACTCTACACAAGCGGGGGCGGCGATCGGGACTCCCCGGTATATGAGCCCGGAGCAAACGCGGGGCCTGGTGGTCGACAAGCGGACGGACATATGGGCGTTCGGGGTGGTGATCTATGAGCTGCTGACGGGGACGCTGCTGTGGCCGGGGGACAGCCTCGCCGATGTGCTGGCGGAGGTGCTGACGGCGCAGCCGAACCTGACTCGTGTGCCGGTGCAGGTGCGCAAGCTGCTGGCGGTGTGTCTGGAGAAGGACCCGGGGAAGCGGCTGAACGATATCTGCGATTACCGGCTGCTGCTGGCGGACGGGGCTGGAGAGACGGCGGATGGGCAGGTGGTGGAGCGGGGATGGCGGCGTTGGGTTCCGTGGGCGCTGGCGGCGGTGCTGCTGGTGAGCCTGGCGGCGATGGTGGTGGAGCAGTTCAGGTCGAAGCCGGCGAGTGCGGCGATCGTGAGGTTTGATATTCCGGAGCCGGGGACGGCGAACTGCATCTTCTTTCTCTCGCCGGATGGAAGGACGCTGGCGTATACGGCGCGGGGAGAAGATGGGTTGACACGGTTGTGGGTGCGGGCTCTGGACTCAGTCGATGCCCGGATGGTGCCGGGGACGGAGGACGTGGGCGGGCTGATCTGGTCGCCGGATGGAAGGCAGATTGCGTATTCGATGGATGGCAAGCTGAAGAAGGTGGACCTGTCCGGCGGGCCTCCGGTGGAGCTGACGACGCAGGCGACGGCGTCTGACGGTGCCGAGCGGACGCGGGTAGTGCCGGGGATCCGGGGCGGAAGTTGGAACAAACAAGGGACCATTGTCTTCGGTAGCGCGAATGTGCTGTACAAGGTCGCGGAGTCGGGCGGGGAGGCGGTGCAGCTGACGGCGCTCGATGCGACGAAGCAGGAGCAGTACCATGCGCGGCCGCTGTTTCTGCCGGATGGGCGGCACTTTCTCTATGTGCGGGCGTCGGACGTGAAGCAGAACGGCGGGTTATATGTGGGGTCGATCGACGCGAAGCCGGGAGAGCAGAGCCGGGAACGGGTGCTGGACGTGCAGATCGGCGTGGGGCTGGCGAACGCAGGCGGCGTGGAGTACATGCTGTATTTGCGGAACCAGGTGCTGTTCGCGCAGGAGTTCGACCTTAAGGCGCTGAAGCTGAATGGCGAGCCGGTGCCGGTGGCGGAGAACGTGGGGGACAACGGGGTCGCGGCCGGATACTTCACGGCTTCGGAGAACGGGATACTGGCGTACCGCGAGAACGACGAGAAGAACTCGCGGCTGACGTTCCTCGACCGCTCGGGGAGGGCGGTGAAGACGATCGGTGAGGTGGGCGAGTTCAACACCATGGCGCTCTCGCCGGACGGGACGGCGGTGGCGGCGGAGCGAGTGGACAGTCTGACGCGGAACAGCGACCTGTGGGTGTTCCGGGCGGGTGGCGGAAGTATGCGGCTGACGTTCGATGCGTCGCGGCAGACGTCGCCGGTGTGGTCGGCGGATGGCAGGCATGTGGTGTTCAACTCCGACCGGGGCGGCCAGCATGGAGTGTATGAGAAGGCGACGAGCGGAGCGGGCGGCGAGCAGCTTCTGTTTCAGTCGAAAGAGACGATGACGCCGAGCACCTGGACGAGCGACTCGAAGTATCTGTTGGGATATAACACGCTGGGCGAGGGGCATCTGTGGATGCTGGGGTCAGGAAGCCAGATGCCGGTGCCGCTGTTTACGTCGCAGTTCAACGAAGTAGGGGCGAGGCTGTCGTATGACAACCGGTGGATCGCGTACCGATCGAACGAGTCGGGGAGGTTCGAGATCTATGTGAGGCAGTTTGATGAAGGAGCGGCGGGCGGCCCGGCGGCGAATGGGAGTGAGTGGACGGTATCGCGAGGCGGCGGGGATGGGGTGCGGTGGCGGAGGGATGGGAATGAGGTTTACTACATGGCTCCGGATGGGACGCTGATGGCTGCGGAGGTGGTGAAGAGCGGGGAAGGGTTGGAGATCAAGACGCCGAAGGCGCTGTTTCGCGCGCCTGTGTACAGCCGGTTCTGGGATGCGACGGCGGATGGGCAGGAGTTTCTGTTTCCGGTGCCGGTGGGCGGGACCGTGCCTAAGGCGTTTAGGATCGTGCTGAATTGGACAGGGGGATTGAAGCGGTAATACGTCTCACCACTGCACCCCGGGATACAGACTCGGGATCCGGTAACACCGGTACGCATACGGTGGGGTAATATCCAGCTGCCAAACCAGCTCTTGGGTATGGAACGTCACCTCTCGCGCAAACGAATGCACCGGCGTCGGCTCCGCCGGCAGCGGCCGCGACATGCAGATCTCCATATTCCCGTTCGGCAGTTGCACCACATTCCCGCCCCAGTAGGAATAGAAGTCCGGCGTAACCGGATACTGCCACGCCACCTCGACCGTCAGCTTTTGCTCATCGACATTTACGATCAGCCCCCGGCTGTACGGGTTGGGATACGTTCCGGCCCGGTAGTTCCCGTTATCTACCACCGTTAAGCTGGTGATGTACCCGTTTGCCGAGGTTAGAATATGCGGGTAGTGCTGGGCGAAGAACCAGTCCGCCGTATTTGGGTCGGGCTCGCCTCCACGCATCAGCGTAAAGTCCCCTTCGAACCCCATCTTCCACAGGATCGCCCCTGTTCCTGTGCCGTTCGCGTAGTGCAGCTTCAGCACCCAACTCTGGTCCCGCACGCCCAGCAGCAAATTTCCATCCGGAGTCGGTTCGATCGTATTGCAGTGTGTCCAGTCGTGGTCCGGCAACCACTCATACGGATGCCGGTTCACATCGAGCACATCGAACTCCGACCACACCCACACCGGGGTAAACGAATCATCCAGATCCACCAGCGCGTCGCCCCACACCAGCGTATTCTTGCCGTCCACCTCCACGGTCAGGAACTCCTGGCACAGCAGGATCACATGCCCATTCGTCATCGGGTAGAAGTCGTGCGAGTAATAGTTCACCTGCACCGTCCTCCCATAATGCGTCGGCACCTTGAGCAGCAACGTGTTCAGGGTCGGCATGTCGATCTCGCGCGGCCCGTACTGGTTCGACACCGTGTCTCCCGCCAGGTCGAACTCCCGCAGCACGCAATACGGCGTCTTGGCCTTGGTATAGCGGTTGGTGATCAACGCCATCATGTTGCCGTTGCTCAACGGCCGCAGCGGCATCGGATGCCCGTCCTGCAGCAGATCGGCCTGGTTCAGGTAGTACCAGAGGATGTTGCCCTGCAAGTCCGCGACGCAGGCGGCCATCGGGTTCAGGTTCACCAGCTCCACTCCGGGGCACGGGGTGCCACTCGCGGGGTTTGCCGTTACCGATAATGCCGGCAGATGCTCGGTCGGCAGTGCTCCCGTGGTAAACGTGTGGTCGCTGTCGCCAAAGGTTGTTCCCGTCCGCAAGTGAATCAGCGCAGCCATGTGGTAGGTCGTGCTCGCCAGCATCCCCGCCACCAGGATCGACACCTGCCCGCCACCCGTCGGCGCATCCACCTGCCAAGTCGACGTGCCATACGCTGTAGTCAGCCCGAACTGAATCGAGACCTGCGATCCATCCGGCACCGTAATCGTGTACCTCGCTACCAGCGGATTGTTGGTCGGCGAAACGGTTGAATTGAAGTTACCCGAAGCAAGAGCTGTCGCCATTCGAAGCCTTCCATCCATGCATTTCACAACGGGGGCCCAGAACCACACCAAACCTGTTCCTGTCGATGGACCCAAGTTGAAACCTGGTAAGAGGGAGAGCGAGCAACACGGTTTATCAGTCGGAGCAGACCAACTGAACCCCTGGTCGACAAAGGAGCTTATTTCACTCGCTTATCAATACGCAAATAGCTGATTTTTATTAAATTATGGTCGGGGAGAGAGGATTCGAACCTCCGACCCCCTGGTCCCGAACCAGGTGCTCTACCAGGCTGAGCCACTCCCCGAACTTGCGGTTGGAAGGACGTTTACAGGCCGAAAGGCTCCTGGCTGATGCCTTTGTGAACGCCCGTGAACTACAACAGAGTGTATCAGAAGATAAGGCCAGGCCCACGCGAGCCGCCCGGTCTCCAGTTTGCCGTAGGACTGAGCGTACACTGCGGTCGAGAGCCCTCAGGCGCGCGCACCGATGAAAACGTTCCACCAACTCGACCTGACCGGCTTGCATGTTCTCGATGGTGCTATGGCCACCGAACTGGAGCGAAAAGGCTTCGACCTCTCCGGTCCGCTGTGGTCGGCACACGTGCTGGAAAGCTCACCCGAAGCCATCGCCGGCGTGCATCGCGACTATCTCGAGGCCGGCGCCGATTGCCTGCTGACCGCCAGCTACCAGGTCTCCGCAGAAGGGTTTCAGAAAATCGGCTACGACGCCCGGAAGGCAACCGATGCTGCGGCGAACGCGCTTTGCGCCTCTGTCTCCATCGCCGAGAAGGTCAGGCGCGAGTACCAGGCCGGTTCACCGCGCACGATCTGGATCGCAGCCTCGCTCGGGCCCTATGGCGCGATGCTGCACGACGGGTCTGAGTATCACGGCAATTACACCTGTTCCTTCGATGACCTGGTGGGATTCCACAGCCGGCGCATCGCGGTGCTGGTCGAAACCAATGCCGACTTCCTGGCCTTCGAAAGTATTCCTTCGCTCGAAGAAGCCGAGGCCATCCTGGCCGCACTTCTCCCGTACCCTGACGCGGCAGTGTATTTGAGTTTTACCTGCCGGGATGGACGCCACGTTTCGCACGGTGAAACTCTGCAGGCGTGCGCAGAATTGCTCGACGGGCGACCCCAGGTCATCGGGATCGGCGTCAATTGCACTGCACCCGAACTCATTGGCAACCTCATCAGGCAGCTGGCCGAGGTCACCAGCAAACCCATCGTCGTATATCCGAATTCCGGCGAGGAGTGGGACGCGGTGCACCGGTGCTGGCAAGGCGATGGGCAGATACAGGAGTTTGGTGAACTGGCACGGAGATGGCGAGGCGAGGGGGCACAGTGGATCGGCGGCTGTTGCCGCACCGGACCGGAGCACGTGCGGGCGGTCGCCGACGTCTGGCGCAACTGATTGATTCGTCCCAAATTCGCTCGCCTGTATAGCGGGCCCACATAGCTGGACCCAACCAGCCTATTTCTTCAGCTCCTTTCTCCCTACCCTCCCTGCGGCCAGAGCCCAGTTGCCGGCGATCGCGCGAACTTAAGTAAGTCAATCCCCGCAAATAAGTTCCGGCCTTGCCGTCAGGCAAGCCGATAGACCAGAGACGCCGAAAATCGGCGCGAATGCGCCTCTTGTGCGCCGGCCGTCTTGAAGGGATATGAATGCCTAAGCAAGTTAAATCCTGCTCCTCTCTTTTTGCCTTTTTGGTTCTCTGCGGATGGGGCACATCTTCCCTGGCACAAGTACCAACCAATCGGGTAGCGGCCCGGATTGACGAAGCACAGGTAACCACCTTGCAGGGAAACGTACACCCGATGGCGCGGGGGGACTTTGACCAAGGGGTGGTGAGCGCCGAGACGCCGTTGGAATACATGGTGCTTCAGCTTGAGCCTTCAGCGGCGCAGCAGGCAGCGTTGGATGCATTAGTAGAAGCACAGCACGATCCGCATTCGCCCTCGTACCATCAATGGCTCACTCCGGCCCAATATGGTTCCCGTTTTGGGGCGAGCCAGCAGGATCTGGCGAGGATTACGGCCTGGCTGGAAGAGCATGGGTTTGCGGTCGACGATATCGCCGTTAACCACCGGCAGATCGCCTTTTCCGGCAATGCAGGACAGGTTGAGGATACGTTTCATACGCAAATTCATCGCTTCCTGGTTGGCGGCGAGAATCACATCGCGAATACGCAAGACCCGCAGATTCCCTCGGCGATGGCGGGCGTGGTGGGCGGAATTTTGTCGCTGCATGATTTCCGGCACGTTTCGGATATTCAGTCGCGAGTCAGTTTAGACGTCCGTCCGCGGTACACGAGCGGGACCACGCACTACCTGTTTCCGGCGGATTGGGCTGCCATCTACGACCTGAACCCGCTTTATCAGGCGGGAACCAATGGCGCAGGAACCTCGATCGCGATCGTAGGGCGGAGCAACATCAACGTAGCCGATATTTCTGCGTTTCGTGCTGCCTCCGGCCTTCCAGCGCGCAATCCTACGGTGATCCTGGTGAGTACGAATCCGGGGCTGGTCTCTGGGGATCAGGACGAATCCACGCTGGACGTGGAGTGGTCTGGCGCCGTGGCTCCTTCGGCCACCGTGAAATTTGTAGTGGGTGCTTCGACTTCGACTACGGACGGCATCGACTTGTCCGCGCAATATGTGGTGAACCATGCAACTGCTACCGTCATGAGCACGAGTTATGGAAGCTGCGAAGCGGATATGGGCTCGGCCGAATTGTCCTTCTATAACAGCCTGTGGCAGCAGGCGGCAAGTGAGGGCATCAGTTCCTTTGTGTCTTCTGGAGATGCGGGCGCCGCGGGTTGCTATAGCGGCTCATCCAGCTCGGCAGCGAGCACAGGCGTGAATGGACTGTGCAGTTCGCCGTACTCCACCTGCGTGGGCGGAACGGAATTCAACGAGGGTTCCAATTCGAGCGCCTACTGGTCTGCGAACAACGGGGCAGGGTCGGGTTCGGCGCTCAACTATATTCCGGAAGAGGTGTGGAACGAGAGCGCTACCAAAGGCGGTTCAGGCTTGTGGGCCTCGGGCGGCGGGGCAAGCCTCTACTTTAGCCAACCGGCGTGGCAACGGGGGGTAAGCGGGACTGGAGCAGCCAATGGGATGCGGGCAGTTCCGGATGTCGCGATGTCGGCATCCGCGCACGACGGCTACATCATCATCGAGAACGGCGGCCGTTACGTAATCTCCGGTACCTCGGCAGCATCGCCCTCCTTTGCGGGTGTGATGGCACTCGTGGACCAAAGCAAGGGCGGAGTGGGGCAAGGCAACGCCAATCCATGGCTCTATGGGTTGCTAAACGCGAGCAAGACTCCTTTCCACGCCACGCCCTCGGGCAACAACAACGTACCGGGCGTAAGTGGCTTCACGGCAAGCGGCGGTGCTTATAATCTTGCCACCGGTCTGGGATCAGTGGACGGATCGGTGCTGGTGTCCGAATGGGGCAGCGGGTTGAGCACGGCCAATCCGAAAATAGATTTCGTGCTGACGCCCTCAGCCAGCCAGGGGACCCTGCTCCCCGGCAGGACGACCTCGTTCACGCTTAGCGTGACAGAAAGCGGGGCCGCAAAGAATAAGGTTTCCTTCACGGCGACGGCGACGGCCGGCTTGACGGGGAGCATCAGCCCGTCATCGATCGTGCCCGGCCAAACCGCTACGGTGACGATGACGGCAGCTTCGACCATCGCACCAGGAACAAAGAACATGGTCATCACCGGTACGGACACCACGGGCACGCAGACCGCGACCTACATACTCACAGTGACGCCACTACCTACTCTGGCGCTGAATGCAGCATCTACATCGATGGCAGTGGTGCAGGGCGCTTCCGGTACCGTGGGGCTCACCGTGCTCACAGGCGGGTCCTTCACGGGCATGATCGGCTATTCGGCGAGCGGCCTGCCCGCGGGAGTCACTGCGAAATGGTCGGCTAATCCGGCGACGCCGCCGGCAAGTGTCAGTACAAACAACGAGACGCTCACGCTCACGGCGTCTTCTACCGCGCCGCCATCGTTGGCCACCGTGGTGGTTACGGTTGTAGGGGATGGCATTTCAGCCAGCAAGAGTATGACCTTGCAGGTGCAGCCTGCGCAGGGCGTCGTGTTCGCTGTGTCACCGCAGACACTGTCGATGACGTCTGTTTCGACCGCAACAGTCACGGTGACAGCCACACCCTTTGGAGGAGCGGTTTTGGTAGCCAACGCCGGCTCGTCGACCCTCAGCATCGCCTCGGGATTGCCGAAGGGTATTACGGCTACGTGGGGCGCACCGGGCCTAACGTCCGCCGGGACCCTGTTCCGTGCGCTGACGCTGACGGGCAGTGCAAGCGCCATTGCAGGCACATCGACACTGAGCCTGACTGGGGCATTCACTTCCAAGACCGGCAGCGTGTACAAGACGAGCGCCTATCTGCCTCTAACGGTTAGCCTGGGTGTGGCCAAACGGCTGCGCGCAAGACCGGTGCAGACTCATGGCAAGAGTTAACAAAACCATGCCGAATGTCCCCTGGTCTTCGAGGGGTGCCCTGGTCACGGCGGCGGATGCACAGTTTTGGGGGCACTAAGAAGTCGGTTAACGAGCACCAAACGAGGATGCGTGTGCGGAATCCACTCCCTCCAACAGAAAATCGGGGATGTGGGGCACCCCTTGATTGGTGATCTAGAGGGGGTTGGGGTTAAGTCCTTTCTCTCCGTCACTCTCCTGCAACATGCGACAATGGGTTTAACCGCATGAAACCTGAGTCGCTCTCCGTGGACCTGGAATCTATCTCCATTACGCCGGAACTTCTGGCTCAGCACAGCATCACACCCGAAGAGTACCAACGGATCGTTGCCGCCCTTGGGCGGGAACCTGGGCTGACTGAGCTGGGAATCTACAGCGTGATGTGGAGTGAGCACTGCTCCTACAAGTCATCCCGCGTTCATCTCAAGCGGCTGCCGACGCGCAGCGAACGGGTGGTGCAGGGGCCGGGAGAGAATGCCGGCATCATCGACGTTGGCGACGGCTGGGCCTGCGCGTTCAAAATCGAGTCCCACAATCACCCGTCCTTCATCGAGCCTTTTCAGGGCGCCGCGACCGGCGTCGGCGGGATCCTGCGCGACATCTTTACCATGGGCGCCCGGCCCCTCGCCGTCATGGACTCGCTGCGTTTCGGGCCCATCTGCGAGGAAGAGCTGGGCAAGGACCCATCCGCCTCCGCGGTCGTGCACAAGAACCATTCCCTGCTCGAAGGAGTAGTCAGCGGCATAGCGGGTTACGGAAATTGCTTTGGCGTCCCCAACCTGGGTGGGGAGACTCGTTTCGCAGCTTGCTATTCCGGCAATCCCCTGGTCAACGCCTTTGCCCTGGGCCTGGTCAGGCGGAACGAGATCTTCTATGCCAAGGCGGCCGGCATTGGGAATCCGGTGATCTACGTGGGCGCGAAGACGGGCCGGGACGGCATCCACGGGGCCACCATGGCCAGCGAAGAGTTTACCGGGGGCGCGGAGCAGAAGCGGCCTAACGTGCAGGTGGGCGATCCTTTCATGGAGAAGCTGCTGCTGGAGGCCTGCATCGAGGCTATGCGCACCGGGGCCGTAGTAGGCATCCAGGATATGGGCGCCGCCGGGCTCACCTGCTCCACCTGCGAGATGGGCGGCCGCGGTGGCGTCGGACTGGAAGTAGAACTGGACCACGTACCCCAGCGCGAGACCGGCATGACGGCCTACGAGATCATGTTGAGCGAAAGCCAGGAGCGGATGCTGCTGGTGGCGGACAAGGATCGCGAAGACGAGGTGGTCCGTGTCTTCGAAAAATGGGGTCTGGACGCGGTCATCGTGGGCCAGGTGATCGCCGAACCCAGGTTGCGCATTCTCCACCATGGCCAACTGGTCGCGGATATTCCTAACCAATCGCTCACCGACGATGCTCCGCT
>Ga0302325_10024958_pt1 | contig 12427 bp, 10 predicted proteins | sample Palsa_T0_2_FD_201948 | JGI IMG/M metagenome (GOLD analysis project Ga0302325, IMG submission 201948) | Peat permafrost microbial communities from Stordalen Mire near Abisko, Sweden - Palsa_T0_2 | ecosystem: Environmental > Terrestrial > Soil > Palsa > Peat permafrost | place: Sweden: Abisko...
CTATCTTCACTGCTTTCTTAGAAGAGAAGAGGCCAAGAATTGAATACTTAGTCAGGTTTATGATAGTGAATTGCTAGTTGTTAAAGAAGATTTTTACTTCTGATACCAGAAAATGAAGCCATGAACCCGATGGAATATTCTAGAGCTCGAGTGTCGGCATTCACGAGCTCAGCATCATAAATTCGATGTCGAGGTTTGGAAGAAATAATCCAAGGAGCTAGGAATAGTCTAACTACTCTCAATATGGCATATGAACAAAGAAAATTAGCTATTATATAGCACTGGAGGGTTGGTCCGGTGAAGTCTCAATAGATTATTGCCGGAGTCACAGTCAAATAAGTTGCAGTATGAGGATTCAAATGAAACGGAATTTCAGAACGGTGTAAGGATATTGGAACGACTGAATATGAGGACAATAATCAAAATCTACTACAAAACAAAAAAGAAATCTAAACAAAAACGCCACCAATGCGATGCTCCTCATGCCATCCTTCCATCCCGCTTGCTCAAATTCTCATCAAAGCCAAACATAACCACTTAATCAGTATTGTATTAGTTTAGAATCTGCGCAACAACGGCGTAGATCCCATTGCCATCTGCTGTTGGGCAGATATTAGGTCCTGGTGGGAAAGCAACTGGTGCCATTCCATTGTCAGCAAGGGCGTTCTCCCAGAGACCGCCGATGTTCTGCAACACAGTGCCGCATCTAAAATATGATTAGTTGCCATCTTTAAGTAGATATTGTTGTATCCACTGACCTGATGGAGTTGATCACGGCAACATTAGCACGAACAATGTTCGGGTCGTTGTTGGCATTCATGATGTTGGTAAGTGCAGTTGGAACTGTGGGAAAGTTCATCATGAGGTTGGCGCTATTTTGCTGTCCGTTGGGGTCGTTGATAAGACCGGTGAGAGTGTTGAGTTGGTTGGGTTCATCAGTGGCGATTGGCAGGACATTGGCAGCGTCCGCAGATGGAGTCTCTGAGAAGGCGATGTTGTTGAGGAAGTTGTTAACAGCCTTGAATCTGTTAGATGGCAAGAAACTCAAAGAATCAATGAAATATTACCTGAATATCGTTGGACCATTGGGTGATTGCACTAGTGACAGCGTCCTGCTGGCGGACATTGAGAACTGGGGATGCAGCTGCTGCGCTAGCAATAGCGAGAATGAGGGCGGAAGTGAACTGCATGTTGAATATTGAGAAGATAATTGAATTAGGAAGGAGAATGAGATAATGATAGGATGGCGAGTAAGATAATTGAGATGAGTAGTTGTTGAGTGTGAATGAAGAAGTGTTTGAGTTATTTAAGAGCAGCAGAAGACTCTTTTTATACAAAATCCTCATGATCCAAAGCTTCATTCCGTAGGCTTCAACCCCTCGAGTCAGCCCAAAAACCCATCTAGCTTGAAAATAAGCACCATCGCTACAATTAGAGTTTACGCTCCACATTTGAAGTTGAAGAAAATTTGAAGCTCAAAGTAATCTGACTCCGCTCTTCTGCCGTCAAGGATACAAACGCGCAGTACGGTTCCAGCACTCATGTATGTGCATATGTACCGTTAGAAGCCAAGGGCTGAGTATCCCCTGGACCTCGGCATATTCTCAGTGACATTTCGGGAAGGATTTCATGCAGTCAGCACCAAATCTCATGAAAATCCGAAAATTCAGCTTGCCAAATAGAATACCAAGACTTCGTGCGAGGAGATATCTAAATGTCTTAGAAGTCACTCTCATGTAGAGCTGGAAATGTTAGAGTTGATCTAGATGCATCCTCTTATCTAATTCAGAAGTTAAAGAAAAAGTTTAGCACTGTGTCAGAAAAGGGAGACTTGCTTCCCCTGAATTCTCTCGCTAAGCGAGAATTGGGCTGGGATTCAGCTGAAAGCCCACAGTGGCTGTGCAAGCAATCACTGATAAGCCAATGCAGTCTTACGAAATTTATCCCTTCGTCTGCTGAGACATGCCTACGCTAGCAGGGGTCGCGCATAGACATCAAGCATAAATATTATGTACATTTGCATACAAATTTATTAGTAATCTACATTATTTGAATAGAATCCCGTCTAGAACTCTCCCAATTACACGTTTACCAATGGAAAACCCTACCTCCAACCCACTAACGCAGTCTACAGTACTTCGTATAAGGCAAAAGCTCAATCCCTTGAAGATATACTCCTTCAACTTAGCACTTGCCCTACTAGGAGAAGCGCCCTAAAGGCACTTGTGCATAGTGTTTATATAAATCAAGGTGTCCAAAAGGTCTTAGGGAAAGTAATAGATGTAAAGGGTAAGGCAAAGAGGTCATATAATAGCTGTGCATTTTGTTATGTCTACCTTTGTATAGGGTGGGCTATAGCCTGCTAGACGGGATTCTATTCAAATAATGTAGATTACTAATAAATTTGTATGCAAATGTACATAATATTTATGCTTGATGTCTATGCGCGACCCCCCTGCTAGCGTAGGCATGTCTCAGCAGACGAAGGGATACCTCAGACATTTTCATGGCGTGATCCCTCCAGGACTTAATCGCACTTGTGGCGATTATCGGCCCTTTGGCTGCTTATCGGACAGGGGAGTGCCAACCTGGAAATATTTTTCATCTCTACTTCGTAGACCTTGATGACATGTTGAGAAATTGTACTCAGCGTGAGGGCCTGAGGCTATAGCATTACGACAGACGTCGAATTGATGAGCCGGGAAAGGGGTATGCTATGCCTCCCGCCGAGCGCGACAATCTAATATTCGGCGTCGCATATTTTTCTTCGCGAATGGGAGGCGCCGGAGGACGCTGGTCAGATGATGGGCTGAATTCAAAACTGACTGCATAGCCATTTACGAAGGCTGCGGTCAAAAGTCTGGAGATTACAGCGTCCGAGCGCTATAATGCCCTGCAATCTTTCCCATCGCATGCTGAAAGTCACTAAAATTATAGGCTTCTAGCCTATAAGGTGCCTAGAAGCGTCTTTGTTGATTTGCGCACAAACCACGCCACGTCGTAATATAGCGTAACACTCGCTAAAGCAGCCTATAAGTCCCTGTAGTTTTAGCGACCTACTCCCTGTACTACAGGGGCATGCCCTGTAATCTCCAGACTTTTGACCGCAGCCTTCGTATCCTTCCCACGGTAGTAATCTTAGAAGGGTTCACTGAGCAACGGGCCAACTCACCAACGGGCCAACTCTTTTCACTCGATATTCGACTTGAAAACCAACCACAAATTATTTTGCTTTGAAACTTGAATGCATCGCTAGCGCTAATTGAGTTTATGTACAATAGTAACTGTTTCTTTTTGATATGCCTTTAAATCTTACCAAATTCTACTTTCTAGTTTTATTAGTTTATGGGTGCCGTTTCTAGCACTAATCTTGCGCATGAAAAAGAAGCCCACGTTTTACATTAGCTTAATGGTATTATTTTTATTTAATTTTAAGAAGGTTGTGGTTTGGTTGAATTTTGGTGTTGGCCCGTTGCTAAGTTTGGCCCGTAGCTGGGTGAACCCTTCTACATTCTGAGCCCCATGAGGCTCGGCCATAAGGTATGAGTTTCCCATAGCAGAGAAACAGGACCCAAAACTCCCTGGTATATTTAAATCTCCCACGAATTTCCTGCGTCTGGCTGGCCAATTGTTTGGAATTCCGCAATCACAACGCACAGCTATCTTCCATCCAATATCATTAAACTGTCCACCAAAGGTGTTCTTCAGCAGAATCTTCCCTCCCCCAGGCTGTTTCCTCATCTTCCACCCGTTTGCAAGTCCCTTTACAATCAACACAGCCACAGCCCTTGAGACACTAACTACGAACCTAGACAGTTCTTGCCTGCCTGAAACTCTAAAATGTTTGAATATCGTGACAATGAGTCAAATAGTCAGTAAGAGTAATTTTTGTCTCGTTGGATTACACTTCAAGTTAAGCTGACATCGAATGTCCATAGCTTGTCTGCCAAAATGGCACTGGAGTGAAGCTCGACAACTGTAACGATGATCTGAACGCCGCATGTGAGATAGAGGCAATCCATTCTCTGTTCTATACGTGTGAGCTATGGTCAATTGCATATGAATAGAGTTAAGGTCTGCTGACGAGAACTACGGTATTAATAAGCCCTTTTAGCCCTCCTCTCGGTACGCAGCCCCTTCTCCCCTCCTTTGTAAGCCCTCATCCTTTTGCGGGCTCTCTTGGCCCTCTTGGCATATTTTGCGGGCCCGCAAAGCCAGTTGCGTGCTTTTCTTCCAATTCTGCACCATTTTCATCTTTGGTTAGAATTACAAACTTCGAAATTCCATCTGCAGTTCTGAGACGGTGGCAGTGGGCCTATGTTACATGGGGCGTAAGAATCGTTAACGTAACAATGACTAATAATAAATGATTGATAAGCGTCTGATATCAAGCCCTGGCTCCTTCCGCTTGCCCGTCTTTGCAACTTTCACACAATATCTATACAATCTACCTAGTTGCGTTTCTGCTGTCTTATAATAAGTCCTTTATCTTAAATATGTCTGAGAACTTGGTTTTGCACTCACTACAAGTGGGCCATCGTGGGCTCCGGTATTGCCAGTCTCACGGCAGCAATCGTACTTCGACAGCAACCTAATATACGTTGTACTATATGAACAGGCGACAGAGCTGAAAGATATTAGAGCAAGTATAGCTCTTGGTCCCACTGGTCCCCGTACATTGGAGAAATTAGGATCGCACGACGCCACCGACGATAAAGTGGCGTTCCGTGGGCCATCGAATATACCCATGATTTACAGGCACTAGAAGACAAACGAGATAATTCGCAAGGATTCCCATGAAAAAGTGGTTGAGGATTTGCATCGTACGGCTCGGTATTATCGAGGACATCTACACCAGGCATTGCTTGGGAATGTTCCGTGTGATATTATCCACCTTTAGAAAAGCTAGTTTCTGCGACAGCAGATCCCCAAACTGGAGTCAAACTAGGATTTAAGGATGGAACTAATGCCACTGTGGATATCTTGCTTGGGGCTGATGGACTTCGTTCTGTAAGTGCTTGGTTATTTTTCTCCGACTGGTCCTCTAGCTTCTCATTTTCCACAGACACGTTGGGGACTAAGGTCCCATCTACAGTACTTGAAAGCATGAACTGTTCATGGTTCACCAACTACGCTGGTGGTTTTTGCAAGCAAACAGAAGGCTGATAAATAAATCATATAGGGTGTCAGAACATCATTCATCCCGGACTTTAAACTCGAATGAAGCGGCTGGACCGCGTTCCCGGGTATATTTGATGCTTCTCCCACAGATTCAATTCCCGATTTCCCAGAAGACTTGATACATTGGTGGGGACTAGACACCAATTCCTTCGCATCTAGGTTAGGAAAAAACACCTACACCGTCGTACGAGGAATCCACACAGACCCTCTGACCCAGACGCAAGATTTAAAGACGTGTCTTGGGACCAGGAAGCCGACGTCAAACTTCTATGGGAGAAATATGCTGTAAGAAAACCATGCTCTACATGTATTGTAAATAGAAAGAATATCCATTTCGGTCTTGTAGGAATGGAATAATGAAATCGTGTTGTCAGAGCACTTGCCGACATAACGCCCTCAATTCGCTATTACCTAAACTTCTCCTGCGGCTCCTCCCTCCCAACTTGGGTCTTCGGGGACCGCGCCACCTTGATCGGCGATGCGGAACACGTCCACGGCGGTACATTCGCGACGGGTGGTTCTCTCGCCATAGACAACGCCTACGCTGTCAGTTGAATATTACATTCAATCACCTGTATCGTATCATTTCTGTATGGGGATTAGCCTCTGATTTGGTGGCATATAAGGACCCTTGACTTCCTGAACACTTAGAACTTTAGACAATTTCAATATCAATCTTTTACACCCAAGGCACACTTCACCTGATGAATCAGGACCTCTGCTCAACCAACTAACATACGCCCTCTATCTAGCGCTTAGCTCCGTCTTCCCCTTTGCAGAAACACGCAAACCCTCTCCCTAGGAAATCCGCAGACCATTGAGGCTGTATGAAGCGACTCGCAAGCCGCATGATGAACGATTGCTAAAAGTCGTGCGTGCTGCGAATAAGGCGAAGCCGGCCAGGTTCGCATTAGGGGTCCATAGGGCTCCAATCGAACTTGTGAACTAATTCGATTCGTCGAACTTATAAATATTATATGTATTGCTAATAAGCACTTAAAACTAAAAGTTTTTTGCCTTAATATAGCTTTAAAAAGCATATATTATAGTTATAAGTGATAATTGCTAATCTTAAGTATCGTACGGGAATAGCCCCCCCCCCCTAGGGGCTTATGTCAGGTGATTAGGGGGTATAGGTAGTAACTAGGTAGGTGCGCCCTACCCTTACGCGTATGGATATAAGGTCTTCTAGACCGCCAATTCAATCACATTAGAGTGTTCTTTCTTTATTATTTTTCGCAATATTAAACCCTTTTATAAAAGCTATTATACTTACACGTGATTTAATTAATTACGCGTGCAAGCATTATACTCCATTAAAATTGCTATATAAAATTTGCAGAGTGCGTTTTTACTTATAATTAGTGCTTATTACTATTATAATAGCCTATAGTTAAAGCATATAGAGCCTTTTATTTAAAGATTTCCAATGCTTTAAGTTTTTCACGTGATATAAGTCACAATAATTCGTCGAATATAATTCGATTTGATATTGTCGAATCGAATTTGGCTAAGCTCGAACCTATTCAATTCGATCGGAGCCCTATTAGAGGAGCGGGGGAGGTGAAGATTTGAGGGCTAGGGCTGCGAGGGGCTCAAATACGAGTTGTTTGCATGAACACGATGTTGTGAAGGCTTTGAGGAGACGCTTTCGGCAACACCAAGAGCTTTCTTTTGAAGATATGAGCCCCCTACTAGAGTCGAAATATCAACATTAAATGATCACCCTATCCCTTTCTTCTATCTCATTGCAAAGCTACTCCCACTTCGTCTAATAAAAAGAAAGGGCAGCGAAGAAGAAAAAAGAGATATTAGGTGAAGATACAGTTCCTAGAAATATAACAAGCAAAGATATTAGGAAATCTTAGAGAGGATGAGACATCCCACTTCAATTTCAAACCTGAGCTCAGGAGCCTGTTCCGGCCCCATATTTTCTCAAATTACGTCCTAAAAAGAGCTCGAGCTTCTTTTCTTCTATCAAATACAGACCCTCTCCCAGCTAATTCCTGGGATCAGGCCGGAGAGCTCTCTGCCTACCTTTGCTCTAATGAAGAGTGACATCCTCCTCTCTCCATTTATCAGACCGCACGACTTCCCCGTTCATTACTCCGTGAATATAGCATCCCCCAACAACCCGATATTTATTCTGGAGTCCCGCACTAGGTCTCAGAACGAACGGCGATGGTCCTCCAGCAAAAATATACACCAAATCTCCAACCATAGTGTCCAGAGGAACCATCCCAACTAACCCTGATTCAGTCTCGCACAACCTGTAGAAAACCATCGTAAAAAGGCGCTTGCAATAGTCGTTCATATCCTCTAGGCGAGGGAATGGTCCTTGCATTTTCAGGTTCTCAATCATCTGCCGACAGACGCGGTATTGCTGACCATATTCTTCCGGAGCCATGAGATTTGTGTCTCTTGAAGCGTTTCCAATCAGAGTCTTCCACTGTACATCAAACAACGACTCACCAGTCACGTACGACTTTCGATTGAGGATAAAGCTATCCACTTCATTGAAGAAATTTCGCAGATTTGGGAACCAGTTGGTAGTGGAATCTGGATCCCCAAAATAGTTAACCGCTGTCCTCGAAACAGTGTCGACATGATATCCTGAGATGATAATTTCGCCTTCGTTATCGGCTACTCGGATCTGGGGAGATGTATCCGCTGCAGCTTTGTAAAAGAGACCAGTGAAAGCGATCTGGTTAATGGTGCTCTTATTAAAGAGTTCCGATTGCGTCCAATCAGGGACCCAAGATGGGACTTGAATTTCTCTGGCTGAAATTCCAGCAGCTTGATATAGCAGTTTGATGCCATGTCCCTTTGTAATGAAGTACTTTGCATATCTCAAGAAAACCGACTCAACTGACTCGTCGTAGTCGGGTCGGGGTGAGCTCTCATCGCCGTCCGCGGCCAAACCAAGGAAGGCGAAGAGTCGATCCCTTGGATTCGAGGCCTCGCTCTTCATGAACAACGCCAGCAAATCGCACAGCGGAAAGCGAATCTGGGTAGTTCCTGGGGTGAGACTCTCAATAAGTTGCCCCATAATTTGAGTAATCGGTCTCGTCGCTTCAGGCACTTCACGCAGTTGCATAACCAGTTCCTTGATGCCAGGAAATTTGCTCCAAGCTCCTATACGCAATTCTTCAAGCCCCGTCTCATCTCTCTCGCTGAAGCTCCGCACGGTATTCGCAACCAACGGACCAGTTGTGGATGAATGTTTCATCTCCAACATAACCCGCAACGACAGCGCACCTGCAAATGCCTCCGCCTTTTCCTTCTCGATGTCCCAGTTATCGAACGTTCCCCAATCTAAGAGCGAGTACTGCATCATCTTCTCGTGCGCACTGGTAAATTCTTTCCAGCTCAGCTGCGCGTCTCCGCATACCATCAGAGCGTCTTTTGCCAGCACAAACTCTTGCACTACCCAAGCTCTTCGAAACCACGGGCGACGCCGGGCGACGCCAAAAGTCCAACAGTTTGAACCAGACACGATCACCTGAGCGTGGAAAGCTGTTTGCTCTCATCCAAGCCTCCGAAACCGATATTCCAGGAAGGGAGCTGGTATCCGTCTGTCTAATCTGCTCAAGAAGACGAAGCGCAATACTGCCATTGCCGTCATCTTCGCCTAAACACGCCAAGACACGAGAAGCCGAGGAATATATTCGTCGCATGAGTAAGATCTGTTTATTCTTTTCTGCGATATCGTCTTGATTAATGCACAACTGATCTATCCAGAGAAGCCTGCTCTTTCCTCGCCGTCGCAAGCGCATGAGGCCTAAAAATAAAGATTTCGTGATCCGAAGAATCCCATTGGGGAGCGTGATTTCGTAGTGCTTGTCTGGAGGACCCCAGGCATAAGACAATGCTTCGTAGGCAGGGTTGTCGTTGAGTTGTACATGCAAAAGCTTCCCTTTCAGTCCACCGGCTTTTCCGGGTTCTAAACGAAGGAGGCGGATCTCCTCTTTGCGAACTAGTGGCTTGTATGAAGAATCCTTCAAGGTGATGTCTACCATGTGATCTTCATTCGCTGTGCTGGTAGCCGGGAGGTCGGCGAAGAACTCATGCTTCATCATGGCTTCCAGCTCGTCTGCGAAGCCTGCAGTTAGAATATCGCCCAAGAACTCATCCCTCATTAAAGATTCTAGCTGGTTCAAAAACTGCGCATTTTCGTCCTCGAGTGATAGGTCAGGGATCGCCTGGATCGGCGGCATTTTTGTATTGTGGGCCTGATGGGAGCAAGATTTTAAAGCACTTATAGCACAAGGAAGCAAAAAGTTGAAGGCTTGCTTTAGATATGATGCTGACGATGGCAGTCAAACATATTATGCCGAGCACACGGGCAACGGAGTACTAGGTTACGGAGTAGATTGCCTTTTGAGTACAGAGGTGCATACTGAGCTAAAGCTAAACCAGCCAATATTGCTTCAAGTTAAGGTATGATTCGCTCGCTATAGGTACACAATTCTATTCATGCATACCTAAATACGCTAAAGCAAGCCACTGGGCAACTGCCCAGTCTATCGCTCACCCCGAATTTGTTTGCAAATCCATGGCCACTTCGTATCTCAAATGGAGACAGAAAACGCGATTGAAAAGCCATAACAAGCTGGGTATAATTCATCAAGTTCTACAATCTACATCAAAATTCCAAATGAAAACCGCCTCCACAAATACACATCCCAACCACATCTGACTCCCTCTCCTTTTCCCCTAAAAGTCCGAATAAAACCAACTCAATCATAATCTTCATCCCAGCCACCTGCAGCGTAGGGATTCCATTCCTGTCCTGGATATGAGGTCGCGGACATAGAAGGTGGTTCATTTTCATCAATCTCCACCTCAATCTCTTCCCCATTCTCCCCTATCAAAATCTTTTCCTCCTGCGCACTCCTCAGCCTCCTCCCCCTTTCACTGCCACCCCTTCTATCCAGCAATCCTTCATTCACTTTGCCCCCCGCTCTCCCACTCGCACTCTCACTTACAACCCTCTTTATCTGCCCATTCTCACTGTGCCTAAAATTAGAATTCTCATATTCCTGTCCTGCCCTCGAAGGACTCGGGAATTGCACAGTCTTTGGCATGCGCGGACTGGCGTTATATAGATCTTCGCCACTTCCGCTGGATGGTCTGATGTGCAGATCCGTGGTCTTGATCTGGTCGCCTCTGGGTGTGGGCTCGGGACTGACTTCTCGTTCAGGTGTCGCGCCCATGGGACTTGGTGGTGTGGGGGAACTGCGCATTACGCTGACATTCTGACCACCTTCGCCTTCGTCGTGCCCGCTTCCATTTTTGCCGGGGACGTTGAGACTTCCGCGTACGGACTGGATCGGGTTGTGAGGGTCGGAAATGCCGGAGACGGCGGAGACGGCTGTGCGGCGGGTATTAGAGCGGTCGAGGTCGATGTCCATTGTTGAGAGGGAGTGGGTTAGGGAGTTCCTGTGTTGACGACCTTCTTGAGACGCGCGTTGTGGTTGATGTTGGCGCTGGGGAGCTGGCCAGCGGGGTGCAGGTGGTGCAGGAATGTGTTGCGCGGCGGGGTTGATTGGAGAGAAGACTATGTTATCTGGTAAGGGATATCCGGCTGGTGACTCGGGGTGTCGGAGGGTTGGTTGTTGAAGCCTTTGGATGGCGTCGTGTTTGATGGGTTGGTTATGAGCCGAAGGTGAAGATGGGAAGATTGGAAGATCTTTGTCAATAGGAGCTGGTCTCCCACTATCGGTATCTTCGTCAGGGAGGGAGAGTTGATATGGTCTCTGCTGCCCTTCTGGTGATTTTGGCGGTGAGCGAGCGAGCAAATCTTCACGGCTTAGACGTCGTGGTGCACTACGGGATGAGTATATATCGTAGGTCTCGATGGCGCTGAGATTCGGTTTTGCTTGTCTACCACCAACTGGGCTTTGATGCTGCTGGCCATTGGTTTGTTGATAGCCCTGAGAAGGATTAGGTTGGTAGAAGCTCTGCGAGTGAGGCTGAGCATATCGAGGATCCACTTGTTGACGATTGTAACCTCGCGGGTCATACTCTGTAGACATAGGAATGGCCCCTTGGCCTCGCACCAAGGTGTATCCACCTGGGATTGGGACGCTATCATATTGAGGCTCTCGGTCAACACGGCGGCCACGATCTGGAGGTGGTATATACTGGTCTTGAAAGGGAATCTCTCGAGATTGTTGAGGACCCTTTGGCGGGGGTGTGCCCATTGCTTGCTGCTCTTGTATATCGGTATATGTCTGCGCTGCTGGCAGTGGTTGTGGTGTTAATTGTGGCTGGCTGCCTTGCGACCGAGAATCGTCACTTCCTCCCTTCTCTAGCTGATGTGATCGGCGGCCCATAAGTCCACCAAAGATGCCTGATGCTGATGATTTCCGGGTCTTGGATTCTTGACGAGGACTCTGTGAGGGGCTGCTAGTTAATTTTGAGAGTACTCTTCGTTGTTGACTTGGAGTTTCAATCTTCTGAGGTGGAGTTTGGGCCTGTATGGGAGGCCGTAAGGTCATGCCAGGCGAAAGCCCGGGAGATTCAAGGGGCTGGCGTTCAGCATATGACAATTCTCTTGTAGGTTGTGGACGGGTTTCTTGAGCCGCTTCCTTGGTCGATCCCCCTGATTTACCCCGCAAACCAGTAAGGCCCGAAAATCGGTTCCTTTTACCAGAGTCATCCAATGTCCCTGATGTACCTGTGGAAGCCCGGGTGAGCTTGTTCGGCTTCGCCCTCGATTCACCTGAATGGAATCCAAAGATCGATCGCTTCCTCTCATGGGCAGGCGGCGATGGTTGAGATGTAGTCCGAATATCTGTCCGTGAGCCGAGATGAGAGCCCGGATGATGTGCGATAACGCTCTCCTGGCTAACTGGTGGACCAAGACCGCTCGTTGAACCACGTTTTATTCCACCGAAAAAGCCAGAACGACGTTTCTTCTGCTCTAGAGCTCCTTCAGAAGGAGCTTCTGACTCGGCATATTCGTCACGAGCTTCAAAAGGTCTTGTGGGAGACGGCAATGCTCCATCTCGAGATGTTGAGTTATTCCGCTCCCTGGAAGATGCACGTGAGAGTCTGCCTCCAATCTCCTTGAAAAAGCCCGAATTGCGTCTAGATCCAGCGGATCGAGGTTCATCAGTTGGTGGGCCGACACCTGGCAGTTGATACTCATTTGTTTGTTGTCTTGGGAGGAATGCAGCTGCACGAGGAATAGGACCCTGGTAGTAATGATCCGGCAGATCCCCACCTTCCCGAGAAAGTT
>Ga0302325_10024959_pt1 | contig 12426 bp, 12 predicted proteins | sample Palsa_T0_2_FD_201948 | JGI IMG/M metagenome (GOLD analysis project Ga0302325, IMG submission 201948) | Peat permafrost microbial communities from Stordalen Mire near Abisko, Sweden - Palsa_T0_2 | ecosystem: Environmental > Terrestrial > Soil > Palsa > Peat permafrost | place: Sweden: Abisko...
CATCCTGCCCTTCCTCGACATTCGCGACAGCCGGGCCCCGGTCGTGGCGGCGGTGAACGGGATCTGCCAGGCCGGTGGCCTGCTGATCGCCATGCTCGCCGACATCGCAGTGGCCAGCGATCGGGCCACCTTCCGAGCCCCCGAGCTGTTGCGCGGCATCCCCGACGCCACCTATGCGGCGGTGCTCCCGGCCCACGTCGGCATCGCGGTGGCCCGTGATCTCTTGCTCTCGGGTCGACGCTTCGACGCCGCCGAGGCCCAGCGTCTCGGGGTGATCACCCGCATCGTCCCCCACGATCAGCTGAAAGACGCCGCCATGGAGGCGGTGCGCGAGATCCTGCAGACCCCGCCGATGGCTCGCATGCACGTGAAGCGGATGTTGAACGAGCGCTACGGGCTGATCGACTACCAGACGATGTTCTGGGCAATCGAGGAGTCACCCGAGCCGCGCGAGGGGATGCGCGCGTTCATGGAGAAACGGTCGCCCAGTTGGCTCCCCGAAGGCCTGTCGCCCGACGAACCGGGCAAGTGAAACGACATTTGCGGCACCGCGGCCTCTCCGTCAGCGGGTCACCGCGCCCAGACAGAAGGCGGTGACACGGTCGATCTCGGCGCGCGTCGGCTCGACCCGCTTCCAGAGACAGTCCGCCAGCATGCCGAGCGTTGCGTGCGCGGCGAGCGCGGCATCGAGCTCGGGCGACTGGCTACCCAACGCAGCGAACGGCTCGTGCAGGAGGGAGGCGAGCGGCGCGCTGGCGAAGTGTCGCCCGGCCGAAATTCCCCCATCGGCGCTGCTTCCGTTCCAGAGCACCGCAAGCGTGGTGGCGGCGATCTCCGCGTCGGCCTGAGCCAGCACGACCTCGACCCACTGCCGGACCTGGCGCTCGGGCCTGACCTCCTTAGCCAGCTGGTGGGCCAGATAGCTGCGCAGGCGCTCGGCACCGTCCTCCAACATGGCGGTGACCAGCGCGTCCTTCGAGGGGAAGTGCCGGTAGAAAGCCTCGTTGGACAGGCCGGCGGCGGCCACGATGTCGGCCACCCGGGGGCGAGCCGAGGTGCCATTGGCCCCCATGAGCTCGAGCGCCGCGTCGAGGAGCCGCCGCACCTCGCTGGCATACTCGCTCTCCCGCTTGGCCAGCGTGCGGCGGCCGATTCGGTCGGCCACGCCCGGCTCGGGATCCGGTATTGCATTCTGAATAGTCAGAATCATATTCTGGCAGGGAACGAGGGGGTGCGCGCACATGGCGTGGGACTTCGAAACCGATCCCGAGTACCAGAAGAAGCTGGACTGGGCCGACGAGTTCGTCCGGGAGGAGGTGGAGCCGCTCGACCTGGCATTCCCCCACCTCCAATTCGTGCCGCTGGAGGGCAAGCGGCGCGACGCCGTCGACCCGCTCAAAGAGGAGGTTCGACGCCAGGGCCTCTGGGCGACCCACCTCGGGCCCGAACTGGGCGGCCAGGGCTTCGGGCAGCTCAGGCTGGCGCTGTTGAACGAGATCCTGGGCCGATCATCGTGGGCCCCGATCGTGTTCGGCTGCCAGGCTCCCGACACCGGCAACGCGGAGATCATCGCCCACTACGGCACCCCCGAGCAGAAGGAGCGCTACCTGCGCCCGCTTCTCGACGGCGAGTGCTTCTCCAGCTATTCCATGACCGAGCCCCATGCCGGCGCCGACCCGACCCTCTTCAAGACCCGGGCAGAACGCGACGGGGACGAGTGGGTCATCAACGGCTGGAAGTTCTTCTCGTCCAATGCCCGGACCGCCGAATTCCTCATCGTGATGGTGGTGACCAACCCGGACGTGAACCCCTACAAGGGGATGTCGATGTTCCTCGTGCCGACGAACACGCCGGGCGTCAACATCGTGCGCAATGTCGGCCTGTACGGCGAGCCGCTGAACGACGGGTCCCACGCACTGATCCACTACGAGGACGTGCGGGTCCCTGCCGAAGCGCTCCTTGGTGGCGAAGGGCAGGCCTTCGTGATCGCACAGACGCGGCTCGGCGGCGGCCGGATCCACCACGCGATGCGGACGATCGGCCAGGCCCAGAAGGCCATCGACATGATGTGCGAACGGGCGCTCAGCCGGGAGACCGCCGGCGGCCTGCTCGCCGACAAGCAGTTCGTCCAGGGGTACATCGCCGACTCGTACGCCCAGTTGATCCAGTTCCGGCTGTTCGTCCTCTACACGGCATGGGAGATCGACAAGTACAACGATTACAAGCGGGTCCGTAAGGACATCGCCACCGCCAAGGTCGTCATGCCCACACTGCTGCACGACATCGCCTGGCGGGCCATGCAGGTGCATGGAGCCCTGGGGACGACCAACGAGATGCCCTTCTTCGGGATGATTCACGGCGCCGGCGTGATGGGCCTGGCCGACGGTCCGACCGAGGTGCACAAGATCACCGTCGCCCGCCAGGTGCTGCGGGACTACAAGCCCAGCGACGACATCTGGCCCACGCAATGGATCCCCAAGAAGTTGGAAGCGGCGAAGGCCAAGTTTGCGGACTACCTGGAGCTGGAGGTCGGCAACCTGTGACCACAGCCGAAGAGACGCCGACGACCATCGATCTCGACACGCTGACCGCCTGGCTGGACAGCCAGGGCCTCGGCCTGGGGGCCCCGCTCGAGCACCGTTACATCTCCGGCGGCAGCCAGAACACGATCTACGAGCTGCGCCGGGGCGACCTGCACTGCGCCCTGCGCATCCCGCCACCGACGGCTCCCGCCTCGAGGGACGAGGGCATCGTGCGGGAGTGGCGGATCATCGAGGCACTCGATGGGACCGACGTGCCGAGCACCGAGGCGATCGCGGTGTGCACCGATCCCTCGGTGCTCGGGCGGACCTTCTACCTCATGGGGTTCGTCGACGGATGGTCGCCCATGCAGACACGGCACGAGTGGCCGGCGCCGTTCGACACCGACTTCGAGGCGCGACGCGGCCTTGCCTTCCAACTGGTCGAGGGAACCGCACTGCTCTCGAAGGTCGACTGGCAAGCCAAGGGCCTGAGCGACCTCGGCCGGCCCGACGGGTTTCACGAGCGCCAGGTCGACCGCTGGACCGCGTTCCTCGAACGCATCAAGGGGCGCGAGCTTCCCGGATTCGATGAGGCGGCGGCATGGCTGCGTGCGCACCGGCCGATCGACTACATCCCGGGCCTCATGCACGGCGACTACCAGTTCGCCAACGTGATGTTCAAGGACGGTGCGCCGGCTCGGCTGGCGGCGATCGTCGACTGGGAGATGGGCACCGTCGGCGATCCCAAGCTGGATCTGGCCTGGGTCGTGCATACCTGGCCCGAGGACACCAGTGGCGGAGAGGGCAGCGTCGGCGGATACGTGGACATGACCCATATGCCGTCGCGGACCGAGGTGTTGGACCACTACGTGAAAACCTCGGGTCGCCAGGTCGACGACATCGACTACTACTGCGTGCTGGCCAAGTGGAAGCTGGGCGTCGTGCTCGAGCAGGGCTTTCAGCGAGCCGGCGGCGACGAGAAGCTGGCCGGCTTCGGGCCCTTCGTCCTCGATCTCATGGTGGGGGCGGCGGAGCTCGCCGAGACGACCGACTACTCGGTGCTGGCGACGTCGGGCGCGCGATGAAACCGGTGCCCATGGGCCAGCACGCCGGCACCATCACCTGAGGTGCTCGCCGCGCTCTGCCGAACCTACGGCGGCCCTGACGTCGTAGAGGTGTCCGACGTCGCGGCACCGGTGCTCGAGGCGGGCCGGGTGCGGGTCGCGGTGCACACGGGAGCGGTCAACTTCCCCGACGTCCTGCTCATCGCCAACACCTATCAGCTGTCGGTCCCGACGCCGTTCATCCCGGGCAGCGAGTTCGCCGGGGTGGTGGCCGAGGTCGGGGGCGGGGTGGAGGGCGTGACCGTGGGCGACCGGGTCTTCGGCTCCACCATGGTGGGAGCCTTTGCCGAGGAGGTGGTCGTGCCGGCGGCCTCGCTGACCCCGATCCCACCGGGCGTCGATGACCGGGTGGCGGCCGCCTTCGGGGTGGCGTTCCGCACCGCCTACCACGTGTTGCGCACGGTCGCCGGGCTCAAGGCCGGCGAGGAGCTGGTCGTCCTCGGTGCCGGGGGCGGCGTCGGTACGGCCGCCGTGCAACTGGGAGCCGCCCTCGGTGCGACCGTCACGGCGGTGGCTTCGACGCCCGAGAAGCTCGAGGCGGCCCGATCGTGCGGCGCCCAACGCCTCATTGCGCACCGAGACGGCGATCTGCGCGAAGCCCTGCGGGCGGCCCTCCCGTCGGGGGCCGATGTGGTCGTCGACCCAGTGGGAGGCGACCTGGCCGAACCCGCCCTGCGCTCGTTGCGCTGGGGCGGGCGCTTCGTCACCGTGGGCTACGCGTCGGGGACCATCCCCCGCATCCCCCTCAACCTGGTGCTCCTGAAGGGCATCCACATTCTCGGGTTCGAGTTCCGGGCCTTCGCGCTCCATATGCCCGAGGAGATGGCCCGCAATGAGCGCGAGCTCCTGGGGCTCCTCGAAGAGGGCCGTGCCGTGCCCCTGATCGGCGCCACCTTCGATCTCTCCGAGGCTGCGGCCGCCTTGGGCCTCGTCGCCGAGGGCCATGCCGTCGGCAAGGTGGTCCTGCAGGTTCGGCCCGGGGGCGGGTCCTCATGAGGCCCGGGTGTGCCCACCCGGCTTGGACGGCGGGCCGGGCTGGCGGTCTACGATCGACGTCGATGTCAGAGTCAGATTCGCACGGGTCGTCGGCCGGCGCCCGGGCGAGGCGGACCGAGGGAGGGCCGGGGGCATGGTGACCGCAGTGATGGAGGGTGTCCGCGTCCTCGAGGTCGCTGAGCACACGTTTGTGCCGGCCGCTTCGGCCCTGCTGTCGGACTGGGGAGCCGACGTCATCAAGATCGAGCCGATCGAGCGCGGTGACGCCATGCGCGGCCTGGCCTCCACCGGTGTCATGTCCATCACCGGCGACGTGCACCCGCTGCTCGAGCACTCGAATCGGGGGAAGCGCAGCCTGGCCCTCGATCTCACCGCCCCCGAGGGTCTCGAGATCCTCTACGACCTGGCCGGGACCGCCGATGTCTTCCTCACCAACAAGCTGCCCCGGGTCCGCAAGAAGCTCAAGATCGAGCTGGAGGACATCCGGGCCCACAACCCGAAGATCATCTACGTCGCCGGCACCGGCCACGGCGAGCGGGGTCCCGACGCAGACAAGGGCTCCTACGACTCCCTGGCCTTCTGGGCCCGCGCCGGCGTCGCCATGGGGGTGAAGCCGGCCGACCAGGAACGCTTCCCGAATCCGCCCGGACCGGGCTTCGGGGACTCGATCGGTGCCATGACCATCGCCGGCGGCATCATGGGGGCGCTGTTCCACCGCGAGCGGACGGGCGAGGCCACCACGGTCGACGTCTCCTTGCTCGGGACCGGCATGTGGGCCATGGGACAGGCCTTTGCGATCTCGCTCCTGAGCGACATCCCCTGGCAGGGCCCGCCAACCACCGCGCCCCGTCAGAACCCGTTGACGGCGGTCTATCTGACCAAGGACGACCGGTTCCTCTCCTTCTGCTGCCTGCAGGCCGGGAGGTACTGGGCGCCGCTCTGCGAGGCCGTCGGGCGGCCCGAGTTCGCCACCGACCCCCGGTTCGCCGACCACGCCGCGCTGCTCGAACACTGCGCCGAGGCACAGGAGATCCTGCGGGCGACCTTCGCCGAGCACACCTTGTTCGAGTGGCGGGAGCTTCTGGCCGACTTCGACGGGCAGTGGTGCGTGGTGCAGGACACGCTGGAGGCAACGGCCGATCCGCAGGCGGTCTCCAACGGGTACGTCCAAGGCTGCGAGACGGCGTCGGGCACCCCCTTCAGGCTGGTCGCCGCGCCGGCGCAGTTCGGCGGCGAACCCGCTCCGGTCGGCCGGGCACCGGGGTTCAACGAGCACGGCGACGCCATCTTGGCCGAGCTCGGACTCGACTGGGACACCGTCGTGGACCTCAAGGTCCGCTCGGTCGTCGGCTGATCTACTCATCAACTCATCTATCTGTCAGGAAGGAACTGATGTCACTCTTCGACGCATTTCGCTACGACGGGAAACGTGTCCTCGTCGTCGGGGGCGCCACCGGCATGGGCGCCGCCGCCGCCGAGCTGGCCCAGGATGCCGGGGCCGAGGTGATCGTCATGGACTTCGCCGAGGTGAACCTCCCCGGAGCCAAGGCCATTCACGTCAACCTGGCCGAGAAGGACTCGATCGATGCCGCGGTGATCACCTGCGGGGGCCCGGTGCACGCGCTGTTCTCGTGTGCCGGCGTGGCCGACGGGACACCGGGCATAGAGAAGATCAACTTCATCGGGCACCGCCACCTCATCAACCGCCTGCTGGCGTCGGGCATGCTCCCGCGGGGCGCCGCGATCGGGTTCATCTCGTCGGCCGCCGGGCTGGGGTGGGAGGCCAACCTGACCGAGTTGAAGGAGTACCTGGACACGCCCGACTTCGACTCGGCGGCGGCCTGGGTGGCCGAGCACAACAAGGCCGACTACCTGTCGACCAAGCAGGCGATCTGCGCCTACGTGGCCCGGGAGGCCTTCCCGCTGCTCAAGCACGGCATTCGCATCAACGCGATCTGCCCGGGCCCGACCGACACGCCGCTCGCGCAGGCCAACAAGGATCTGTGGCTCGGCTTTGGTGCCGACTATCGGGGCGAGGTGGGCATCGAAGCGTCCACGCCGCTCGAACAGGCCTACCCCCTGGTGTTCCTGTGCAGCGACGCCGCCGCGGCGATCACAGGCATCACCATGATCACCGACGCCGGCTACATCAGCTCGGGGATCACCGAGTCGTTCCCGCCCGCCACGCCGGCCGCCCTCTTCCTGACCGGCCGGATGTAGGCGTCGGCGCTCGTCCCGCCACGCCAAACGCGGCGAGGCAGGGTCGGAGCGCCGGACCGACGAAGGACTTGGACGCGACCGGCACCCCATGACCACTGCGGGAGGACGCATGGCCACGACAGCGAACGGGGAGCCCGGGGCGCGAGACCGCCACGTGATTCGGGACCTTGGTTGGGCAACCGTGCGATCGGGTGACGAGCTGCACGGTTCGGCGCCGATCGTCGACGAGATGCACGTGCCCGGCACCGAGCGGCTGCGCACGTCGATCCTCGCCACCTGGGTCGACCAGCTGGCCGGTCTGCTGGTGGTCGACGCGATCTCTCCTCGGGTCCCGGTCACCCTCGAGCTCGATGTTCACCTGTTCGGGCCTGCACCGGCCTCGGGTGTCGTCCATGGTGTCGGCAGGATCGTGAAGGCGGGTCGCTCGGTGGTCGTGGCCGGCGCGGACTTCACCGACCAAGACGGCCAGGCGATCGGGTTTGGCACCGGATCGTTCATGGCCGCACCGGACGAGCGCATGATCTTCACGTCGGTCACCAGCGTGGACCGGGCCATCCCGGAGGGGTCGCGACTCGAGGCCCCGTTTGCCGAGCTCGCCGGCTGCGAACGTCAGGGCCCCGGCGTGGCGGTGCTGGCCCGCTCGGACCAGGTGATCAACGCATCCGAGACGGTCAACGGTGGCCTCATCGCGCTCAGCGTCGAGGAGGCCGCGCTCTCACTCTCCCCGGGCGCGACGCTGGCGTCGCTCGGGCTGCGCTACCTCCAGCCACTTCGGTTCGGGCCGGCGGTCGCCCGGGCAGAGGTCCGGGACGGCCTGGGGCGGATCGCGGTGCGTGACGCCGGGAACGACAACCGACTGTGCGTGGTGGCCACCAGCCGAACCTTTCCGCCGTAGCGCGAGGGGCGGGCGCCGCCCGAGGGACCGTGGCACGATGCGAATGAGGCCGAAAGGAACACCATGAAGGAGCAGCGCCGTGGGCGCCGAGCGGCGATGAGCGATCCCGAGCGCGACGCCTTCTTGACAACCGAGCGGACCTGCCGGGTCGCGAGCATCGGGGGCGACGGATCACCGCATGTCACCCCCCTGTGGTTCGTCTGGGACGGCGCCTCGCTGTGGCTGACCTCCATCGTCAAGAGCCAGCGGTGGGCCGACCTGCAGCGAGACAACCGGGTCAGCGTCATCGTGGACGCCGGCTCTGAGTACATGGAGCTCCGCGGGACAGAGATGCGGGGGGTCGCCCAGGTGGTGGGCGAGGTCCCGCGGACCGGCGAGCCGAATCCCGATCTCGAGACCCCCGAACGGCTCTTCGCCGACAAGTACGCCGGGGGCCACGTTGGCCACGACGGCCGCCACGCCTGGCTCCGGATCACCCCCGACAAGATCGTGAGCTGGGACTTCAGGAAGCTGAGCGCGCCAGCCTCGGGCGCGCAACCGGCGGGCGAAGGTACCCTCTGACGTCGACGTCAAGATCGGGATCGGAGATCGCATGACCCCCCAACGCCCGGTAGCCGAGGGTTTGTTCGAGTGGCCGGCCGACGAGCCGCGGGTGATCGGGTCGCGTTGTGATTCGTGCTCCTTCGTGACCTTCCCCGCGCAGGACGCGTGCCCCAGCTGCGGGGGCGACACCACCACGTCGGTGCCGCTCGGCCGGACCGGAACGTTGTGGACCTGGACCCGGCAGCGGTTCCAGCCGAAGAACCCCCCGTACATCGGAAGGGAACCGGCCGGCGAGTTCGAGCCCTACGGCGTCGGCTTCATCGAGCTCCCGGAGGGTCGCATCGAGGCCCGCCTGGCCGGCGACATCGACCAGGAACTGCGCATCGGCATGCCCATGGAGCTGACCGTGGTGCCGTTTGCGACGGACGAGGACGGTACCGAGGTGCTCACCTTCGCGTTCCGCCCGATCGAGAGCTGAGGATCGTCATGGACGATGTCGCCATCATCGGGGTCGGCCTCCACCCCTTCGGACGGTTCCCCGGGACCTCCGCCATCGAGATGGGCGCCAAGGCGGCGCGCCTGGCTATGACCGACGCCGGCATCGCCTGGAAGGACGTCCAATTCGCCTTCGGCGGCAGCTACGAGGTGGACAATCCCGACGCCGTCGTGAACTTCCTGGGCCTCACCGGACTCCCGTTCACCGACGTCTACAACGGCTGCGCCACTGCGGCCAGCGCGCTGTCCCAGGCGGCCAACACCATCAGGTTGGGCGAGTACGACATCGGCATGGCCATCGGCATGGATAAGCACCTCCCCGGTGCCTTCGCGGCGGACCCGGTGCAATACGGCGTACCGAGCTGGTACGGGCAGACGGGACTCTTCCTCACGCCCAAGTTCTTCGCCATGAAGATCCAGCGCTACATGCACGACTTCGGCATCACCCCCCGAACCCTCGCCCGGGTGGCGGCGAAGAATTACCGCAACGGCATGGGCAACCCCAACGCGTTCCGGCGCCAGGAGCTGAGCGAGGAGACGATCCTCGGGTCACCGATGGTGAACGACCCGCTCACCCGGTACATGTTCTGCTCACCGAACGAGGGCGCGGCAGCGGTTGTGTTGTGCCGAGCGGAGATCGCGCACCGATTCGCGGCCCAGCCCATCTACCTGAAGGCGTCGGTTGTGCGTACACGGCGGCTCGGGGCCTTCGAGGTGCACAGCCCTTGGGTCCCGCTCGAGCGCACCGAGGCACCCACGGTCGATGCCTCGCGGGCGGCCTACGAGATGGCCGGTCTCGGGCCCGAAGACGTCGATGTCGTCCAGCTCCAGGACACCGACGCCGGTGCCGAGGTCATCCACATGGCCGAGAACGGGTTCTGCAAGGACGGCGAGCAGGAGGCGCTGCTGGCGGCCGGCGGCACCGAGATCGGTGGCGGCCTCCCGATCAACACCGACGGCGGCCTCATCGCCAACGGAGAGCCGATCGGCGCGTCCGGCCTCCGCCAGATCCACGAGCTGGTGCTCCAGCTCCGGCGAGCGGCGGGTGACCGGCAGGTCCCCGGGACGCCTCGCGTCGGCTACGGCCAGCTGTACGGAGCGCCGGGGACGGCCGGCGTGGCCATCGTTTCGACATAGCGTTCGGCGCTCCGGCAACGCACGGAGCGGTCCGGCCTCAGTCCTCGATGGAGATGGCGTTCTTGGGGCAGACCCGGACCGCCGCCAAGACCTTCTCCCGCAGCTCCTCGGGAGGGTTTTCATCCAGGACGTAGAGCAGGTCGTCGTCCCGCACCTCGAACACCTCTGGGGCGACGCCCATGCAGAGGGCATTGCTCTCGCACAGGTCGAAGTTGACGACGACGCGCATCAAGGCTCCCTTCCGAGCTCGCGGCCGGTGGCCACGCGCATGCTAGGTGACATCGGGTTCGTCGGCCTTTCCGTGACGCCAATCTCGTGGACCACCTCGCGAGTCAGCGGAGGGACAGGCTGATCGTCTTGGTCTGCGCGTACTCGTGCAGGGCCTCGATGCCCTTCTCCCGGCCGTAGCCGCTCTGCTTGAACCCCCCGAACGGGGTTTCGATGGAGAGCGCCCCGCCGTTGACGGCCACCTGGCCGGCGTCGAACCGCTCGGCCACCCGCAGGCCTCGGGCCACGTCGCCGCTCCAGACGCTCCCCACCAAGCCGTACTCGGTGTCGTTGGCCCGGGCGACGGCGTCCTCCTCGTCGCTGAATTCCATCGTCACCAGGACCGGGCCGAAGATCTCCTCGCGGGCGATGGGCAGGGCGGGGTCGACGCCGACGTAGACGGTGGGTCGCACATACCATCCCTCCGACGCCGGGCCCTCCTCATACGCCTCGCCTCCGGTCGCGGGCCCGCAACCCGCGGCCTGCGCGGTGGCGAAGGCGTCGAGGACCTTGTGGTACTGCCCTTCGGTGATCATGGGGCCGAAGTCGACGCCGGGCTCGAGTTCCGCCACCGCGTCGACCACCCGGGCAACCACCTCGTCATGCGCGTGGTGCTCGACGAGCAGCCGCGTCGTGGCGGAGCACACCTGCCCGGCGTTCATCGCCACGGTGGTGACGGCGGCCGCGATCGCGCGGTCGAGGTCGGCATCGGCGAACACGACCAGCGGCCCCTTGCCTCCGAGCTCGAGCGTCATGGGCACCAGGCGTTCCGCAGCGAGCGACGCCAGGTGCTTTCCCGTGACCACCGACCCGGTGAAGGCGATGCGCCCGACGGAGGGATGGACGGCCAGCGGCGTGCCGACGTCGGGACCGGTTCCGGTGACGACGTTGAGGAGACCCGGAGGGAGACCGGATTCGTCGGCCAGTCGGGCCAGCAGAAGGGTGGAGGTCGACGTCAACTCCGACGGCTTGACCACCACTGCGTTGCCGGCGGCCAGCGCTGGCGCGACGGCCCGGCAGGCCTGATTGAGCGGGAAATTCCAGGGGGTGATGACACCCACCACGCCGTATGGCTCGAGGCGGGTGTAGGTGTGCATGCCCGCCCCTTGGTCGATGGTCCGTCCCCCGACGGCGCGAAGGACACCGGCGTAGTAACGGAAGTAGGCGGCCGACATGTCGCACTCCATGCGCAGCTGACCGGGCACCTTCCCCGTGCACGCACGATCGGCCGCCATCAGCTCCTCGGAATGGTGCTCGATCGCATCGGCGACACTGTGCAGTGCCTCCGCCCGCTCGGCCCCCGATGCACGGCCCCAGGCCGGCTGCGCATCAAGCGCCACCGCGGCCGCCCGGTCGATGTCGACCGAGCTGCCGGCGGCGATCATGTCGCCCGGTGTGCGCGTTCTCGGGTCGGTGGTGGGCAGGTAGGCCCCGCTCGCAGGGGCTTGTGCCTTGCCGCCAATCCAGTGCTCGTGCCGTACGGTCACCGCTCGCTCCCGCTCAGTCGTTCTTGTAGACGTGGCCATCCTTCATCACGAAACGCACGTCCTTGGTGACCTTGACATCCTCGGACGGATCGCCCGGCACCGCAATAACATCGGCGAGGTAACCGGGGGCGAGGCGACCGAGGTCCTGCTCTCGCTCGATGAGCTCGGCACTCGTGATCGTCGCCGCCCGCAGTGCCTGCATCGGAGTCATCCCTCGGTCCACCATGGCGATCAATTCGTCCGCCTGGGTGCCGTGCGGGATCGCCGGTGCATCGGATCCGCAGGCGACCTTGACCCCGAGCTCGACCGCCTTGCCCATCATTCGCCGCGCCTTGGGGAAGATCTCCTCGGCCTTCTTGCGGAATGCCGGCTGCATCCGGTCAAAGGCCATGTGATCGGCGAGGGCGCAGGTGCCAACCAGGAATGTCCCCTTTTCGACCATGAGCTCGAGGGTCTCGTCGGTGGCCAACGACCCGTGCTCGATGCAGTCGACCCCGGCCCGGATGCACGCCCGGATGCCGGCATCGCCGTGGGCATGCGCCGCGACGCGTAGCCCGACCCGGTGGGCCTCGTCGACGATGGCGGCCAGCTCCTCGTCGGAGTACTGCTGAGCCCCAGCGGCCGAGCTGAAGGACATAATCCCGCCCGACGCCGAGATCTTGATCACCTTGACGCCGTATTTGACCTGGTAGCGGACCGCCTTGCGGACCTCGGGCACCCCATTGGCGATCCCCTGCTCC
>Ga0302325_10024960_pt1 | contig 12425 bp, 7 predicted proteins | sample Palsa_T0_2_FD_201948 | JGI IMG/M metagenome (GOLD analysis project Ga0302325, IMG submission 201948) | Peat permafrost microbial communities from Stordalen Mire near Abisko, Sweden - Palsa_T0_2 | ecosystem: Environmental > Terrestrial > Soil > Palsa > Peat permafrost | place: Sweden: Abisko...
CGGCGGTCAGTCTTTCCGTTCCAGGAGCATCCGTAGCCACGCACACGACTGGGACCTTCCGCCGGGCCGCTTTACGAATGAGCGGTTTCATCGCAGCCGGCTCGCCTGGCGCAATGATCATGCCCTGCGCCCCCTGCTCCAAGGCATCGTTGAACACCTCCGCGTCGCCTTCGCCTAGACGCGGATAAGAGAGGAAATCCACGCGGACGGCGGGCTCGAACGGCGCGGCGGCTTCGCGTATGCCGTCCCGCAGCGCATCGAAAAACGTCGCGATCTGGCAGGGCAGTTGCACGGAGATCCGTAGCTGGCGCCGGGACTTGAGGAAGCGCGCCGCCAGATTCGGGCGGTAGCCCATGGTCTGCGCCATCATCAATACTTTGGCCCGAGTCATCGGGTTGATGCCGGGCCGCTGATGCAGGGCGCGATCCACAGTTCCAATCGATACTCCCAGCGACTGCGCTATCTCTTTGATGCCGATGGTCTCGTGCTTCGCCATTGCGCGTACTTTCGCTATCTTAGCGTCAATCGCCGGTTGGTTCCATGGTTGACGTGTACCTTAACGCATATTTGTCCCGCTTTTTCAACGGCTTCTGATTGAAAAGAGTAAATTAATACCGTGTACGTTGACAGCATCTGAAACGTGTGATACGTTTCAACGCAAAGGAGAAGTGACGCTATGTCGCGCACTCGTATGCTCCCTTGGTGGGTGCCCGCAATGGGCCTCTTCTGTCTGGCGCTCCCGGTCACAGCGCAGGTCGATACGGGAACGATTTTGGGTACTGTCCGCGATCCTAGCGGCGCCGTGGTTCCCGGAGCCAAAATCACCGTCTCCAATGAGGGGACATCGTTCACGCAAGTCACTACAACTTCCGGTTCCGGTAACTATGTCGTCACACCGCTAAGAATCGGGACCTACACTGTGGAGGTCGAGCAGGCAGGGTTCAAGAAACAACGCAGATCAGGTCAGGAGCTCAACATTCAGCAACAGCTCGTCGTCGATTTCAACCTCGAGCCGGGCGAAGTCACTACCACTGTTGATGTGACTGGAGAGGCCCCCATCCTGCAGACTGAGAACGGCTCGGTGGGACAGGTGGTCGGCAGCCAATCCGTGAACGACCTGCCGCTCAACGGCCGCAATTACACGTTTCTCGCGCGTCTGACGGCGGGCGTTAACCCTGGGCAGCCGGAGGGCAGAGGTTTGAATGCCAACGGCTGGTTCGAAGCCAACGGAACCCGCGCCGACCAGAACAATTACATGCTGGATGGCATTGACAACAACAGCAACAGCGTCGACTTCCTCAGCGGCGCGGCCTATGTGCTTAAGCCGCCCATCGACGCGCTGGCGGAGTTCAAGTTGCAGACCAACTCATTCAGCGCGGAGTTCGGACGCGCCGGAGGAGCCGTGCTGAACGCCAGCCTGAAGGCGGGAACCAACGGCTTCCACGGCAGCGTCTGGGAGTTCCTGCGAAACGACGCACTGGATTCCGCCGACTTCTTCCAAAACGCCACTGGATCTCAAAAGGGCGAATTCCGCCAGAACCAGTTCGGCGGCACACTGGGCGGCCCGATCCGTAAGAACAAGACCTTCTTCTTCGGTGACTATGAGGGCACCCGCATCCGCCAGGCGGTCCCCCAGACCGCTACCGTACCCACCCAGGCCGAGATTTCCAGCGGATACACGAACTTCTCCGACCTGGTGGCGTTGCAGAGCGGGCAACTGACCGACGCAACCGGGAAAAACTACCCTATTGGAACGGTCTTCGACCCTGCCACCACCACTAGCATTGGCAACGGCCAGTACGTCCGCGATCCTTTTCCGGGCAATATTATTCCAGCCAGTCGCCTGGATCCCAACGCAGTCAAACTCATGGAGTTGTTTCCGGCTCCCACTCAGGCCGGGATTTATAACAACTACAACGTAAATCGGGGATCGTCTAACGATGTTAATGCGGTTGACGGCCGGCTGGATCAGGACTTCTCCGAGCACGACCAGATGTTCCTGCGCTATAGCTGGTCTCACAATCCCCAGTTTGTCCCGGGACCCTTTACCGGCTATGCGGATGGCGGCGGCTTTAACGATGGCGACCAGATCGTGAATACCATGGGAGCCGCTTTCAGTTACACACACTCGTTCAGCCCAACGCTGATCAACGAAGCGCGGGTGGGCTTCAATCGCGAGCATACTTCGCGCGTGCAGCCGTATGGCGACGATACCACTAACATACCGGGTCAGTTTGGTATTGAAGGTGTTCTGCAGACTGCGGGCAACGGAGGTCTGCCTAATCTTGGGATCGGGGGCCTCAGTCAGCTTGGCTCGGCCGAGTGGCTGGTCAGCGATCGTTACAGCAACACCATTCAGTTCACTGAGAACCTGACTAAAATCTATGGGAAGCACACCTTCAAAGCGGGGATGGAGATACAGCAAGTCGGGTTCCCCTGGGAGGCACCGCCTTACTCGCGCGGCGGATACGATTTCGGCGGAGAATTCACGTCGATTCCCAATGTTACCGACAGCAGTACGGGGCGGGCGCAGTTCCTGCTTGCTCCGACAGGGAACGGTTTAGGAGGCCCGGATCAAATCAATCTGTCGAATTTCGGAGGAGTATCCGCCGAGCGATCTTATAGAGGCGCGTTCGCCCAGGACGACTGGAAGGTTTCCCATAAGCTGACATTGAACCTCGGAGTGCGCTGGGATTATTTCACGCCCACGGGCGAGAGATACGGGGCGCAGGCTAATTTCGTTCCAGGGACGCCGTTTGCCGGAGCGGAGTATATCATTCCCGCTTCGCGACAGAATAATCCGGCGCTATCCCAGAGTTTCATTCAAACGCTGCAACAGGATGGCATTAAGTTGGTCTACAGCAACGCTTATGGCGGCAGTGGATTATCCAATGTGCAGAGCACCAACTTTGCCCCACGCATCGGCTTTGCGTTCCAGGCTACTTCGCACCTGGTGGTGCGCGGCGGGTACGGTATCTTCTATGGCGCGTTCGAGAATCGCGGTGGATATCCAAGTCTGGGTTATAACTACCCGTTCCAGTACAGCTTCACCTACTACGCACCAACTTCCCAATCGCCGATGGTCCTGCCCAACGGACAGGACGGCACGCTGGAGAATTCAATTGCTGGAATTCCGCTGAATCCGAGCCTGGTTCAGGGACCGGGTCTGACCTTGCGCGGCATACAGTTGAACTACAAGACTCCGTATGTACAAAGCTACAATTTTACGTTGCAGTACCAACTGGCTCCATCCACTACGATCGAAGCCGGATACGTTGGATCGCAGAGCCAACACCTGGAGGCGTTCGTAGGCACCAATAATCCGAGTGTGCTATTGCCACCGGGCACCAACTATACGCCATATGTCCCCTTCCCGGACTTCGCCCCGGGCGCTTCGTACGACCAGACGATCGCCACCGCGGACTACAATTCCCTGCAGGCCAAGCTCGAGCGCCGATTCGCCAAGGGACTCAGCACGCTGGTGGCTTATACGTTCTCCAAGACTTTGACCGATGCCGGCGACCTGCTCAGCGGCGGCGGTGTGGCTGGGTACCGGGCCCCGGATCTTACCGGGTTCGGTATCCAGGGCGACTGGGGTCTGGCGCCCTTCAACATCCGGCACTCTTTCGTAGCCAGCGGGACCTATGACCTGCCGTTCGGCCATGGGCGTACTTACATGAGCAGTGGGAGCAAGCTAGCTGAAGGTCTGTTAGGTGGCTGGAGTTTCAACTGGATACTCACGCTGCACAGCGGCAATCCGCAAACCATTAATTGCACGTACACCACGGCAGCGGACATGGGCTGCTACGCGCTCTATACCGGAGAGAGCCTCTATGCGGGCCAAAGTGTCGAACACTTCTATAACGCTGCTGCCTTTACTAATCCCGGCGTGGTCACTCAGATAGGGCAGACCAATTATGCCCCGCTGGGAGGCGGCAATACACAGGTGTCCGGCCCGGGATTCCACCGCCTGGATTTCTCGCTCTTCAAATCTTTTCCCATTACGGAGCGGAAGCGGTTCGAGCTTCGCATCGAGGCCTTCAACCTGACCAATACTCCGAATTTCGCCCAGCCGTCCAGTACGAATTTCCTGGATACGGTGGACTTCGGCAAGATCACGGCGACGGTCGACAACCCTAACGACCCGCGGGAATTGCAGGTTGCGTTGAAGTTCTACTTCTAGCATCATGTTTTCATGCGCGGGCTTTGGGCCATAGCCGCCCCGGCGCTGTTGTGCGCGGCGCAGGTTTCTTCCGGGGAAGCCGCGCTTCGCAGGCAGGCGGCGGAGCATCCTGAGAGCTTCGCCGCCAACCGGCATCTGGCGGAATATTATATCCGCCATAAGCAGATATCGGCAGCTCTCCCGTGGCTGGAGAAGGCCGGGCGCATCAATCCCGCCGACTACGACAACGGCTACGATCTCGCGCTGGCCCGCCTGGAAACGAATAACATCGACGGGGCGCGCAAGCTGCTGCAAGAGATGTTATCCCATCAGGATCGCAGTGAGGTGCACAACCTTCTGGGCGAGGTGGAGGAGGCTGCGGGCAAAGTCGATGAAGCGGAGAAACAGTATGAAACTGCCGCGCGCCAGGACCCTTCGGAGAAGAACCTGTTCGACCTCGGCACGGATCTTTTGCATCATCGCGCCTATCCACCCGCGTTGACCGTTTTTCGATTCGCTGCCGGGAAGTATCCGCGAGCTGCCCGCCTACAGGTCGGACTGGGTGTTGCCCTCTACTCTTCGGGACAGTACGCGGAGGCAGTCGAAACGCTGTGCAGAGCCGTGGATCTGGATCCTGGCGATACCAAAGCGCTCGATTTTCTCGGCGGCATGTACGATGTTTCTCCTGAACTGGCGCGGGAAGTAACCAAACGCCTGGCTCACTTTGCCGAGCTATACCCGAATAATGCATCGGCGAATTACTACTATGCGCTCAGCTTGAGGAAACGCAATCTCACGCCGGGGCTCGACGATTCCGAAAGAATGGTTGAGAGTCTGCTCAAGAAAGCTGTGGCGCTCCGTCCAGGTTTCGCCGACGCGCATTTCCAGTTAGGGTTGCTTTATTCGGACAACAGACAGACGGCCAAGGCGGTGCGCGAATTCGAAGAGACCATCCGCCTTCGCCCGGATCTGAAAGCCGCGCATTACCGCCTCGCACAACTTTACTCCGAACAGGGAAAAGACGAACTCTCGCGCAAGGAGTTTCAGGCGTTCAGGTCCCTGCGAGAGGACCGCGACTCTATGAGATGAGCTCAGACTAAGCAGGCGACGGCTTCCCAATCGATTTTGTTCACGGGCTGCGGCCGCCCCAGAAGAAATCCTTGGGCGTGATTGCACCCCGTCGAACGAACCGCTTCGAGCTGATCTTCAGTTTCCACACCTTCGGCGATGGTGCGGAGCCCCAGATTGTGTGCCAGGGCCACGATGCCCCGCAGCAGCGGGAGCACTCCCCTGTGCTTACCGATGTCCTGTACAAACTCCGCCGCAATCTTGATGGCGTCAACCGGCAGCTTGTGCAAATAGCTGAAGCAGGAGTAACCCGTGCCGAAATCGTCGATCCATATCTCGATTCCGAGAGCCCTAAGGTGCTGCAGCGTCGCCGAGGCAATCTCGAAGTCCCGCATGAGCATGCTCTCAGTCACTTCCAGTTTCAGGAGGCGCGGATCGAGCCCGGTTTCACGGAGCGCATGCTCCACGGTGGACACGAAGTCGCTCTGCCCCAGTTGCACTGGCGAGACATTCACCGTGACGGGCAGGCCCATGCCCCGCTCGGCCCACAATTGCGCTTGGCGGCAAGCTTCCAATAGTACCCAGGAGCCGATCGGAAGGATGCATCCGGTCTCTTCGGCGAGCGGAATGAATATATTGGGAGGAACGGCGCCCAATGTGGGATTGTTCCATCGGGTCAGCGTCTCAAACGCGCTGATGTTGCCATCCGCGAGTGTGCAGACCGGCTGGTAAACAAGCGTCAGCTCATTTTGCTCGATCGCGCAGGAGAGCCTCTGTTCCATATCGAGTTGCCCCCTGGATGCATGGCGGATATTGGTATTGAAGAGCTGAAATCCGTTGCGGGCCCGCCGCTTGGATTCGTACATCGCCGCGTCAGCATTCTGCTGCAGGCTGCTCATGTCCCCGCCATCGTCCGGATAAATGGTCACTCCTATGCTTGCCGTCACCCGCACCGGATGTCCCCCAAGATCGAACGGAGCCTCCAGCGACGTCAGAATCCTGGACGACACAAGGGAGGCCTCTTCGGCATTCTTGAGTCCGCTGGCCACCAGCGCGAATTCGTCGCCGCCAAGACGCGCCAAGGTGTCGCAATCCCGCACACAACTTTTCAGGCGAAGGGTCAGTTGTTGCAGCAGTGCGTCGCCTACGGCATGCCCCAGACTGTCGTTGATCACCTTGAAACGATCCAAATCGATGTAGAAGAAGCCCACCAGCTCCGAATGCCTGTTCGCGTGATGCAGAGCTTGCTCCATCCGGTCGGCCAGCAGTACGCGATTCGGAAGACCCGTCAGGCTATCGTAATGCGCCTGGCGCGCCAGTTCCTCCTCGAGTTGAATCACTCTGACCGCCGAGCGGATGCGGGCCCGCAGTTCGCCCGCGTGAAACGGCTTGGTGATGTAATCGTCGGCGCCGGCCTCCAGCGCCTCTATGATATCCTGCTGGTCCGATCGCGCTGAAAGCAAAATCAGGTAGATATACCGGCTGGTCCGCTGCGCGCGTACTCTCCGGCAAACTTCCGTACCATCCACGCCGGGCATCATCCAGTCCAAAATCGCCAGCGGTGGAGCGGTGTCCGCCTGCAGGTGCCCCCAAGCCTCGTCTCCGGTTCGCGCGACGACGACCTCGTAACCCCATTTCGTCAACAGGCCCCGCAGCAGGTTTTGAATGAGAACGTTGTCTTCGGCTATTAGAACTTTCATGGGCCGTGGCTCTGGATCGTTACCCGTACTAATCGGACGAAAGATGCGGAGACGTTAGGAGAACTAAAGTACCTCTGAGAATCCGACGATAGCTGTGGCAGGCATATGAAACTCACCCTCAATCCGTCTTTCGATCCCGATGAGGCGCTCTCGATAGTCGAAGGCGATAAGGATCTGTTCGTCGAACTGGTGCATGTGTTTCGTGAGAACTATCCCGCCGAGCTTTCGTCGATTCGTGAGGCCATTGGCCTGCGCGATTCCGAAGCGCTGTGGCGCGCATCGCACCACTTCAAGGGAACCTTGAGCGCTTTGGCCGCCGGCCCGGCATTCGATGCGGCGGTGCGTCTGGAAAACATCGGCCGCCACGCGGACCTCACCGACGCCGCAGCCACCTATATCGAAATGGAACAACACGTTCAAACGCTTGACGCGGCATTATCGGATTGGGTTACTGACCTTCTATAGGCGGATTTCCGCCTGACCCCGGAACATTCGGCCCGGTCGAGCGTCCAACTACTCATGCGGTGTTCGAGGATAGCTCTGTCTCTGTCCCTGGCCTTCTTTGCCTTTGCGGCGCAACCCGACCAAAAACGCACAGCGGCAAGGAAAGCCCTCACCAGAGCGAACCCGGCGGCGGTTGCGGAAGACTGGCCGGTGTGGGGCGGGAAGAACCGCGATTTCGTGGTCAATACATCAGGCTTGGCGGACTCCTGGCCGGCTGCCGGCCCGAAAAAAGTCTGGAGTCGCGCCTTAGGCGACGGCTATTCGGCCATCGCGGAGGAGAGCGGCGTCCTGTACACCGCGTTTCGCCGTGGCTCCAAGGACGTAATCACCGCCCTGGAGGCCGCTACCGGCAAGACGATCTGGGAATACGAATACGAGAACCCGTTCAGGAACTCGTTCGCGGAGAAGGTGGGGCCTGGTCCTTACGCGATGCCGGAAGTCGTAGGTGACCGCGTCCTCACGGCCAGCGCAACGGGGAAAATTCAGTCCCTGGACAAGAAAACGGGGCGGCCCCGATGGTCGCACGACTTATATAACGAGTTTCACGGCACCCACCTCGAATTCGGTTACTCCTGCCACGCGCTTCCTTATAAGGATATGCTGATTTATCAGGCCGGCGGAAACGGAGACGGCATAATTGCCTTCCGCCAGCGCGATGGGGCGGTGGTTTGGAAGGCGCTCCAATTCACCAACTCGCATTCCTCGCCGCTCCTGATTAACGTCGACGGGCAGCCTCAGGTGGCAGTGCTCGCGGCCAACACGGTGTTCGGATTCAATCCCGACAATGGCGCGCTCCTCTGGACTTACGATCACAAGACCCCCTATGGCTTGGCCATCAGCACCCCCGTGTGGGCGCCCGGCAACCTTCTGTTCGTCGCCTCGGCCTATGGCACCGGCGCGCGCGTGCTGCAATTGAACCAGTCCGGCGGGAAGACGACGGTGAAGCAGCTTTGGTACGATCCGCATCTCGAACTTCACATCGGGACGGCCATCCAGCGCGACGGATATGCCTACATATCCAGGGGCTACAATGGACCGGTTTTGATGACCGCCGTGGAACTCAAGACCGGCAAGATCATGTGGCAGGAGCGCGGCTTTGCCAAGGCGCAACTGCTGTATGCGGATGGCAAACTCATTCTCGCCGATGAGGATGGCACGCTGGCCCTCTGCCGGGCGACTCCGGAGAAGTTCGAAGTGCTCTCCAAGGTTTCCGTGCTGGAGAACATCGCGTGGACGCCGCCCACGCTGGTAGGCACGCGCCTGTTTCTGCGGGACCGCAAGACCATAGCGGCGTTCGACCTGGCCCGCTGAGCGCTAACCTATTGAGTTTCGCCTAATCAGGTGACAGATCCGGCAATCGCGTGGCGCACGCTTCAGCGTGCTGCGGCGAACTTCAGGTCGCCGTCTGGCCGTAGGCTGAAGCCCACGACAGCACGCTGAAGCGTGCGCCACAACCGCAGCCGGCTGTAACTGTATTATGCGAGCCTCAATAAGTATTTACCCACCGTCGCGCCTTCATCTCAAAGCGAGGCAGACTTCCGGGCGGAACCAGGGACACGGGGATGCGCAGCGCGAAGGCGTTAGTTAATGCCGCTTCCAGGCGATGCCTCAGGCTCGAGTCGCTTGCGGATCCCGGGGTGGGTTCGACCTGTATGCTCAACTCGGGCAGAGAACGATGATTCTGGATTGCGACGCGATACTCACTCACGGCTTCGAAGCCGCGGAGGATGTTATCGACGGCGCCGGGGTACACGTTGACTCCGCGTACCACCAGCATGTCGTCGGTGCGTCCCAGTATCCCTCCGTTCAACGCTAAGTCGTAACTGCCACACTCGCAGCGATCTTCTAGCGCGGCTTGAACCATGTCACTGGTGCGATAACGCAGCAGTGGCGAACCCAGCCGGCCGAGGTTAGTCAGTACCAGTTCTCCAGTGACTCCGCGCGGCGCCGGACTGCCGCTCTCCGGATCGATGACTTCGGCGATATAAGACTCCTCCATTATGTGCAACACATCCGTCCGCCGCGGGCACCCATAACTGACTGGACCGATCTCCGTCATGCCATGATGATCGACCACCCGCGCGCCATGCCAGAGTTTCGAGATGCGGCTGCGCACGGCTGCAACGCTGCCGCCCGGTTCTCCGGCGACGATGATCGTTCGGACTTTGGCGGTGCTCAGATCGATGTCTTCCTCGCCGGCGGCCTCGGCCAACCGCATGGCATAAGTAGGCGTGCAGCACAGCACCGTGACGGAGGTCTCGATGATCGCGCGTAAACGTGCCGCGCTGCGCAGGCCGCCTCCCGGTATGGCCAGGCAGCCCATGCGAGTTGCGGATTCGAATGCTACCCAGAAGCCCAGAAACGGCCCGAAGGAAAAAGCGAAGAAGATACGATCGCCGGCGCCCACGCCGCCCGCCTGGTATACGCGGGTCCAGTTGTGTATCATCCAGTCCCAGCTTTCGGGCGTGTCCAGCCAGCGCATCGGATTGCCTGTGGTCGTTGCGCTGGTTTGGGAGAAGCGTGTGTAGCGATCGAGTGAGTAGGTCAGGTTTGAGCCGTAAGGAGGGTGCGCGAGCTGATCCTCGATCAACTCCTGTTTGATGGTAAACGGCAGGCTGGCAAGCTCTGAGCCGGCGCTCGCGCCTCGAAGCTTGGCCGAGTAGAATGGATTGTTGCCGATGGCACTCAGAAGCGCGCGCAGCTTGTGAAGCTGGTCTGCTTCCAGATCTACCCGCATGACTTCATGACTTCCCCCGCGATCAGAGGCTTGCCATGCGGCAGCGGCTGCGGTACGTCCGCAAATTTCGCCACGGCGTCAAACAACGGCTGAAAGTCTCGAGACGGGTTCCCGATGAGGCAATCCGTCATATCGCCCTTAAGGTGCGGATACTCGGAGAGGAACGTGCGGAAGCTGAATTCGCGATCGTAAAAGGCATAGACCAACCTACGCATGGCTTCCACGCCCTGGCAGAACTGCGCTCCGTACTCGCGGAACCGGGCCGCGGAGACGTCGCCGGCGGCGAGGGCTGCCTCCACCGCATCTCCGACGAGCTCACCGCTGCGCAGCGCCAGGAACACGCCGGATGAAAACACGGGATCCAAAAAACCAAAGGCGTCTCCCGCCAGGACCAGTCCGTCGGCGGCGCAGTAGCGAGAGCGGTAGGAATACTCTCCGGTCACTCGATACGGCCCGCTCTGCACCCCGGCCGCTAAATGCCGCTCGATCCAGGCGTTCTTCTTAACCTGGTTATGGAAGATGGCGGGAAGGTCGTGGGCGTCTTTGTAAAGATAGTCCTTCTCAGCGACGACACCCACACTTACGATATCGTCGGCCAAGGGGATATACCAAAACCATCCCTTTTCGGGAACATAGGCTACCGTGGTGGCACCTTCGTCGAGGCCGGGATCGCGAAGCGCTCCTTTGTAGTAAGTCCACACGGCGATCTTATTCAGATAAGGATCGCGTACCTTCCATCCGTTGCGTGTCACCGCGAACGCGTCTCGTCCGGTAGCGTCGATAGTAATCGGGGCACGGAATTCGTGTGTCTCGCCATCCTTGCTGGCAGCCTTGACACCGGCAACCACGCCATCCTGTTGAATCAGCTCGCGGGCGGTAATCTCCTCGATTACTTCGGCGCCTTTCTCGCGGGCGTTGTCGAGCAGCAACTGGTCGAACTCGCTGCGCAGCACCTGCCAGGTCATGGAAGCTTCGTGCTCCAACTGTTGAAAGAAATAAAACGGCACGGAAGCCCGCCCGCTGGCGCCCACGAACTGAACGCTGTATTTCTTGGTAAAGTGAGAGGCCTTCATGCGATCCAGAACACCGATGCGCTTCAGCGTGAAGTAGCCATACGGCAGCAGCGATTCGCCGATGTGGTACCGGGGGAACTTATCCTTTTCGAGCACCACCACGCGCCGGCCCTTGGCCGCCAGCACGGCCGCCGCCGTAGAACCGGCGGGACCGCCTCCGATCACAATGGCATCGTGGTGACTCACGCGGAGAGTGCCAGGCGATGCTCGGGCAGGAAGAACTCGTGGAGCAGCCGGTCCACCTGCAGCAGGCCGTCGCGACTGAGCCGCAGGATACCCCGGTCGGCGGTCAAATAGCCCAGGCTACGCAACTTACTAAATGCGCTTCGAAATCGCTCTTGAATCTGTATCCCGAACTTGTCTCTAAAGTACGATTCGTGAACCTGCCCCAGCTTCATTTGGAGAATCAACTCGCGAATCATGCATTGTTCCGGAGTAAGAGCCAGGGCGCGGCTGATCGGAATCACTCCCTGGCGGAGTTTGTCGCAATAAGGTCCGAACTCATGCTCATTTTGAAAGTGAACGCCCTGCACATGCGAGAAGGAGGCCACGCCCAGGCCTACCATATCGGCGCCGGCCCACAGTAAGTCAGTATAGACAAAGCGGGTCCGCGAGGGATTCTTCACGGCTGTGTAAGCGCTGCGCACGGTATAGCCCGCATGCTCCAGCTCCGCGAAAGCATAGCGCACCCACTCTCGCTTGGTCTGCCAAGTTGCCACCGGCGCGACCGTCTGCCCCTGTACCTTCATCTCTTTGAAGATGGTAGTATTATACGGAATCTCCATCTGATAGATGGTGACGCTATCGGGATCCAGCGCGATAGTCTTCCGGACGCATTCGCGCCAATTCTCGTCGGTCTCTCCCACCATTCCGGCGATGAGGTCGATATTGATTTGCGGGAAGCCGATGGAGCGCGCGAAGCCATAGGCGGGCTCGATCTCCTTGGAGGTATGCGCCCGGCCGTTGGTCTTCAGAATTTCGTCGTCGAAATTCTCGATACCTAAACTCAGGCGAGTGACACCCAGGTCTTTGATCACCCGGAGCTTGCCTTCGGTGAGCGTTCCGGGCTCGCATTCGAAGGCCACCTCCTCCGCTTCATCCCACGGCAGGAGTACCTTCATGCGCTCGACCAGGCTGGCCAGCTGGCGCGAGGAGATGTAAGACGGAGTGCCGCCTCCGAA
>Ga0302325_10024964_pt1 | contig 12424 bp, 16 predicted proteins | sample Palsa_T0_2_FD_201948 | JGI IMG/M metagenome (GOLD analysis project Ga0302325, IMG submission 201948) | Peat permafrost microbial communities from Stordalen Mire near Abisko, Sweden - Palsa_T0_2 | ecosystem: Environmental > Terrestrial > Soil > Palsa > Peat permafrost | place: Sweden: Abisko...
CACCCATCCCATCCCGCTTGACAAACTCCCCCGCCATCCAAAAACTCTCCTTCAGTCCCTCGCGATGGGGACTCCATATCCCCGGCGCAACACAGTGTAATGTCCCCTCACTCCGTTCGAGCATTTTTTGGCCCGGGAGCATTTCTACAGGTCCTGTCTCCCGGTCTGGTTGCATATCTGCTATATCGCACGCGGGGGGGTCTTCTGTGGAGGGCCCTGGGAAACAGACTGGGGGAGACAGGGAAGTGGGTTCGGAGGGGGGTAACGGGTTCGAGGGAGATTCGTAGAGACTTTCACAGGGGGATTTAAACCCGTTGCCGCGTTGCATGGCGACTGATCCGCGGCGGAGGAAAGGCCTTGGTGTAGAGGGGGAGATAAGTATATACTCCTCGTCGGTGTCCTCGTTTCCCTCGACCGTGGCCTCCGAATCCACTGACCCAAGCGAAATCGTATCATCCACCCCCACCTCCTCCACCTCCTCCCTGTCCAAGATCTCCTGTCCTCCCTCTTTGCCCTCCGCCCCAGCCTCCGCCCCAGAAACCTGAATAAACGAACACTCAACCTCCTCCTCGGCGAACGGGACGGGTCTCTTCTGCACAACAAGCGACGTCGTAAAACTGCCCATATCGTAAACATCCCGCACGGGAATATACACAAGTCTCCAACTCACGAGACTTGCCGGGAATAACGCCACGGTAATTTCCTCCCCCAGGCGCCCTGTGAGTTCCCCGGGGAACATGTACTGCGCGCCATAATGTTCCAGGCCGTCGATGTAGTGCGGCGAGGTGCGCTGCGGGTCTAGGGCCGTGAAGGAGTGCAGGCGGAGGGCTTCTGCTGCGCGGAGAAAGTCTTCGTCGGGGAGGAGGAAGTCGTTTCTCTACAGCACAAGAAGTATTAGTTACGATCTCTTGAGAGGGTTTTTCGAGAGGTCGTCGGACTGGGACGGGTTGGGAAGGGGAGTAATACCGTTTTTATGGTGCTGATGGCGTGGTGGAGGAGAGCATCAGCGCCCCATGCCACGGCTGAAATTCCGACACTTTGTAATATCTTTCCCACGATCTTGACTCGTTCGTCTAATGAATGCTTTGCGGCGGTATTCAGGTCCATTAGGACATTCGAGTCCGTTTGAACGGATGTTTGTGTCGACATTTTGGGTGCAAAAGTGGTAAGAGGAGGAGGATTACGTAGACCTCATGGGTTGGACAGATAGGGTTGAGAGAGAAAGGATGATGCATTGGAACCGAGTTTGTAGCGGATTGCTTGGGATGTGATTTGTGGATATATGGGGATCGGGAAGTTTAATACATAATCTTCGAAGCACAGACATGGGGGGGTGATAAAGTTACTGCTTGATAAAAACAGTTGCGCCAGAACAGTGGATCCAATGAACAGAGTCCTGCAATCTAGCGGCATTCATCGTATTGCAGAAATAGCTGATATGACCAGATCAATCTGCTGCAGTGAACATTTGTATATCCTTATCGTGCATCGGTCGCGTGTTTATATGGTTTCTGTTCCTGAGCCACAGTGGCAGGACAATGCTCAATGGTCGTTGCCCCTTCGGGTCGTCTTTCTCGCCGGGGAAGGCAAATCCGAGATTTTTCGCCCAATAGGAAGCCTCAGCTGCTAGGTTACCTCATTTCTCATCTCCCGCGCCACCAATCATATCGGTTTGTTTTGACACACCCTGGAAACGAGACCCTCCCTGCACAGAAAACCGGTAATCACACGGACGGACAGCTGAGCACATTCATTCATTCCCCATCCCCGCTTATAACGACAACCCAGCGCCGTCACTCTTTATCGGATCCGTTGGGCCATATCCTAGGACAAGCAAGTCACTAGTTGGGACAATTACTTGGATTGCTTGTTGTCATGTCGTATGTCGAGACCGAGACGGTCGTCAGCACGAGTGGATTGAGCGATGTTGATGGCGCCAAGGATGGAGAGTTCAGACAAAGGAGGAAGGCTCGACGCACAGAGTCAATGCAACTACTATCGACGGCGACGGTGAAACCAAGGAAGATCTGTCGGAGACATAGCTATGCTTTTCGATGTCCGGAACAGGAAATTGATCAGGATGGCGATGATGGAAAACATTATGAAAGTGTGTTGTTGGTCAAGGTATTTGCTTCGGCTGTGGGATGCTGATGATATGTAGTTGGATTTGCTGTTGGCGAGACTGGAGGCGAGGATGAAGAACCTTGAGGCGATGGGTGTGCATGGAGTGCTGGATGAGACGATAGCGGGAGTATACAACACAGTCGCCACCATCAAAGAAAAATGCGGCGGGACAGCTGTGATCGATGAAGGATGGCGAAAAGCTGAAATCGTCCTTCAGGTCCTTCAAGATCGGTACCATTCCTATCCTCCTCCTGCTGATGTTAGCTACAATGAAGCTCCCGGCGAGACTTTCCCATCAAAACTAGTTTCCGGGATGAAACTTCTAGAAGAGCACCTCATCGACCTCGAAACCTACGCCTACGACCGAATAAGAGACATCCACCCCATCGACTACGTCGACTCGTCCCTCCACGCCGGCGCCGACATCGCAAAACAACACCTCGACCAACTCACCCAAGCCATCAAACACGGTGCAAAGCGTCTCCTAACAATCGACGAGATCCCCTCCGACTGGCACAACAACCCACACATCCTCCGCGGCTACCGCTTCTACGAGAACAAAATGCAATGCATCTACAGTATTCTGAAGATCCACAATGAAACAGGCAATATATGGACTCACATAGTCGGGTTCTTTTTTGTGCTGGCCATGGGCCTTTATTGGTACCCCCGCAGTGCGAGTTATGAAATGTCCACGACGGCGGATAAGTTTGTTTGTGCGGTCTTCTTTTTTGCGGCACTGGAGTGTTTGGCTTGTAGTACTATCTGGCATACGTTTTCGAATTTTGCCGACTTGGCGGCGATGAGGAAGATTGCCTGTATCGGTATTCAGAATTGGAGGATATGGGTTGACGCTAGATTATGTGGGAATTTCGGTGTTGATTGCGGCGACGATAATCACGGTTGAGTATCATGGATTCTATTGTCAACCTGCTGCTCAATGGTCGTACATGACGGCTACCACCATCCTTGGCGTCGTGGGGATGCTAATCCCCTGGCTCGAATGGTTCGATCGACAGTACTCCACATCCACTGAGGTTACTAATAGCAGTGAAAACCGACACATCAAAGTCGGTTTCTTCGTCGGTCTAGCTACCTCGGGCGTAATCCCTGTCCTCCACCTGATGGTCACCCGCGGCATTCCCAACACCCTCTTCTTCTACGCCCCGATCATCAAATCTTTGCTAGGGTATATCGCCGGCGTCGTCGTCTACGCAAACCGCTGGCCCGAAAAATGGCGACCGGGAAGTTTCGATACTTGGTTCTCGAGTCATCAGCTCTGGCATGTCGCTATTCTCGTCGGGATATATTATCATTATAAAAGTGTCGAGGGATTCCTTGCCATGGCCAAGGAATTCGCTTGTTCTCATATCAACTAAAAAGCCACTGAAGATGCAAGAATAGACATTAAGATCGGCAGACAAGACTGTTACAAAAAGCGCTGGATAAAATATGCATTGAGCTGGATTAGAGAGAGTGATAAATGGGGATTCATGGCGTTGCGTTTCACTGGATTGTTAGAATCTTGTAAAAAGCCTTGTCTATCGGAATGATAAGTACTTTGTGCAACACAACAAAATCAAGGTTTTTTTAAAAGAGCCATTTAGCCGAAGGGAATGCTGTCAACGGCAGTTTTCCCGGGCAAGCTCGTTTACGATTCGCACAGGGTGGTTTTTTTGTTTCAGCCACTGGCCGGCATTGCGTAGATGTTTAAGGTTCCCCAGGAAATCAAATCAGCTGGCACACCGTGGATCGGCGGCATCAACAACGATGACGTTGGTCAATCGCTGGGCAACACGCCAATTCGCCCAAGCAGAAGTTGGTCATACCGTCTGTGAACCCTTCGCTAAAAATGCCGGCCACCACAGCTAATATATTGCCTTCTCAGCCGCGCTCGAGGCAAAAGACACAACATGCGACTATCCCAGGGACTTGTGGTGAGTGCGCTATGGACCGTCTATGCTGGGGTTTGTATGGCGATTCTTGTGCCGAGGGAAGACGTGGAGCTCTCGGTCCCGCTTTCGGGGAATTTATCGAATACTTCCACTCATTATGATCCCGTTACTTGGACGCTGTATAACCCGATATTCAATCAGACAACATGGGAGTCGCAGCCTTATGTACTGTCCTCTTGCGGAGTAGACTGAGTGTAGGTGTCGAATGGGTATATTGGACATAGAATTCCGGCCGAGGGGATGGGATACTGGCAGGCCTCGGATGAAACGGTCAATACTGGGAATGGAAGTAATGGATGGCCCTTGTTTTCACCCCGTGCCGCATTGGCTATGGTCGCCCAGTTTTACGATCAACAGGAAAATACAACAGGGACCAATTTCGCCCAAACCGGTGGAGAGCAGCCTATTTCTACTCTCCCGGTTTGGACGTCGTTGTATGTCACGGTGAATAATCAGACTTGGCTTCCGATGGTGAATACCACTGTTATGGAGTATAGTCAGAATTTGTCCATTCGAGATGGGATTGTGTCGACTTCCATGGCATGGAATGGGGTGAAATTGAATTATACAATTTTGGCTCACCGGACAAGACCAACCTTGGGGATCGTCAGATTGGAATTGACACCTGTTAATGGGAGTGTCAATGTGACTATTACGGACATGCTTGACGGTGCCGGGAGCTGGAGAACAACGTTTAACAGTTCCAACGGGAATAACGTCACACATCAACTTACAACCTCGGTTAAACCAAATGGAATCTCAAATGTATACCTTTCTTCCACTGCTTCGTTGACAATAGGTGACTGGTGTGGAATGCTCCCAATTAGATATCACATACGAGAACGGAACAGAGGTCCCTTTGACAGCGACCATAGGTAACAACGTCACTTCAAATGCATCTACAATAGCCCAGGGATACAGTTTCCTGCTCTCAGATCCCGTTGTCATCATCAAGTACGTCGGAGTAGCCTCCACAGATGCCTTCGAAGATCCTCTTTCAATTGCTCAAAATACCTCATCTCAGGCCTTACAAGACGGGTTTGACGCCCTTGTTTCGGAACACAGATCTGCATGGGATGCTCTCTGGTCTTCAGCAGATATCGAAGTCCCCGGCAATCAAGAAGTTCAGTTGTCCGCTCGATCGGCATTATTCCATTTGTGGAGTAATGTCCGTAGCGGATTCGAAAGACCTGGTGTTGGGGATACTTCTATTGCACCCGCTGGTCTTACTAGTGATTCTTATGCCGGACAGGTATCTCATCCTTGAAATGAAGTTAATGGCAGATCTTTTGGGACGCCGATACTTTCATGTATCCCGGATTACTTGCCTTGACGCCTGACTTTGCCGTCTCCATACTTAATTACCGTTACAAAAACCTAGGAGCAGCCATGCAAAATGCAAAACAATACAACCTTACGGGAGCACTCTATCCCTGGACAGGGTAAAGCCCCTTCTTAAACTTCTAATCCACCAGCGCGCGTTTTGGAAACTGTACCGGAGTAGGCCCCTGCTTCGACTACGAATACCATCTCAACAACGACATCGCCCTTGCCCAGTGGCAATATTTCCTCGCTACCGGCAACACGACATGGCTATCCCAATACGGTTACCCCATCATCTCAGCCGTAGCCGATATGTGGGTCTCCAACACCCATCGGGTCAACTCCAATACGTCTTCTACGAATTACACGTTCCAGACATTTAATTTGACTGATCCGGATGAGTTTGCGAATTTCCAAGATAATGGTGCGTATACAAATGCAGGGATTGAAATTATCATGGCGGCGGCGATACAGGCTGCTCAGCTGTTAAACGTAACACCCGGTGCGGAGTGGGCGGATGTGGGGAATCATATTGATGTGCCTATTAACCCACAATCGGAGATCATTTTGGAGTATACGGGGTTCAATGGAACGACGCCGGTCAAACAAGGTTTGTTTTTATACACTTTTTTGAAATCTAATGGGTAGCGGATGTAGTTTTGTTGACGTATCCTTTGGAGTATCCTCAACAACAACCCTTGAAGAACCTTGACTTTTATGCAATTCACACTTCTGCGAATGGTCCTGCGATGACGTACTCCAACTTTGCTATTGACGCTGCTTTGCTCTCTGTCCAAGGCTGTGCAACCTGGTCTTACCTCCTCGCTGGCAGTGCTCCATACGTATGTCTCCCTATACGCTTCACTAATAATAGCTTCGTCTACCATTCTATCAATTCTCAGAACAGACGAACGATATCTATACTATTAATGGTGGAACCAACCCTGCCTTTTCGTTCTTAACTGGACACGGCGGCTTCTTACAAGTCTTTACCCACGGATTAACTGGCTTTCGCTTCAGGAATGATGTTTTCTACTTGAACCCTAGTCTACCTCCTCAACTCGGACCAGATGGTGTTATCGTCAAGGGAATGAAATGGCAGGGAGCAGTGTTTGATGTCCAAGTCGCCCTCGAGAACACCACAATTACTCGCCAACCTGGCTCCGCGGATACGAATGGCCAAAACGTCACTGTCCAGGTATCAATATCTGCCAGACTGATTGCTGACGTAGATCTCCACTGCGAATGCAATGGGAGGAACATACCCACTTGCTGTGAACGGGACTTTAATCATCCCGACACGAAGACCAGATCTCAACGCCACTGTCGTGGCAGGCAACCTCGCCCAATGTAAACCAGTCATCTCATCCAACACGACTACCTTCCCAGGTCAATATCCCGTCGCAGCAGTCGACTCGTCCAACGGCACGGCATGGCAACCATCCCTCCCCGCGGCATCCTTCATGGTCGTCGATCTCGAAGAACAACTATCCCTCTCGGGCGTCCATATAAATTGGGGGGATACCCCCGCTCGGTCGTTCGAAGTCGGGGTTGGGAATGATTCTACTACTTTCACGAGTGTTCTGAGCATGGACGTACAGATTTCGGCACCGTATAATGCGACGTTGCTGGCTGAAGTGGAATTGTTGCTAGGGAATATCACCAATGCGCAGTTCAATGCGACTGGACGGTAAGGTTCAAGCCGAAGAGGGAGCTAAGTGTAGGTACGTCCAGCTTATTGTTAACGGAACGTATGGAGATGAAACTATGGGTGCAACGGTGGCCGAGTTCGCAGTGCTCTAAAATTGGGTAAGGAAAAAAGGGGTCAAAAGCAGGACATGTAAAAAGATTTTGAATTTGAGGTAGGTAGAAACCTGAGGGTTACTTATAGAAATCTGGCAGCTAAGAGTACAAGGCAAATCTGATGACCGAACCTTAATTGTGATATTCTACCATACGCATAGACAAAAGCTTAATCAGGTTGAAGACAGACACCTTTCCCTCCTTGCATATCCGCTTGACTGGGTTACATATATTACCGTTACCTGACTATCATTACTGCGAAAAAGGGGAATACCAACTCAAACCGCATCGAGTTCCGTTATCTGACGCTCTCTCAACTTGAAGGTTGTTGAAGGGGTTGGACATATGCTGATTTTCATCAGGGAGGCGGATGATGTTAATGGTTGGATTGCGGATTTCCTTAGAAAATTGGAATACAAGTAAACGCTGAAGATATGCATTTGGTATTGAAATATTTCGTAGGTACACTAGAAAGCCTTTTCTTCGTACTTTGCGGGTATCCCGATGTCGCAGTTAAAGCCGCGTTGGTGCAATTCGACGTGTTTCACAATTCGTAAGACCCGCTCGCGCCGCTGCCGTTGATAAATTCACAAAGCCTGTAGTTGGGAAGCTTAATCCTCCTCAATAACAAGCAACCCCTCCGGCGCTTCCTTCGCTTCTCCATCATCTTCATCCTCTCCTGCCTCCAGTTTCCTGCCCGGCGCAATCTTCAAGCCAATCCGTCCTCCATCCTTCTTTCCTCCAGTCTCTTCATCCTTCTTCCCCTTCTTCTTCTCCCGCCTCTTCCTATTCTTCTTCGTCCTCTCATTCAACATCCGCTGCCTCTCCTCCCGTTCCCTCAAAAACTCCCTCTCACTCGCCTCCTTCTCAATTTCCTCTTCAAACCCTCGTATCCGCTCAAACTCTCTCTTCCTAGCTGCCTTGTACACATGGAACTCTCCTGACCCGGCCCCCGCCGAGGAGCCTTGAATATTCAGCAGAATGTCCGGCGGCAGTAAGCGCTTGTTGTCGCCGATTCCAGGAAGGACGATCTCCTGGTCGGGGTTTCGGAGCAGGGCTTCGAGTTGGTATCGTTGTTCAGAGGCGGGAGAGAGGTTTCGAGGCTTTTTCGTTGGAGGCTTTCGCTCCTTTTTGGGTTGTTCTGACATTGTTGACATGGCGGAGTTGACGATCAGATCGGTCGCAATCTCGTGATTTTCTGAAAGGAGTCAGGACAGCCTCAGGACACTCAGCCGTCCGGACCTTGGTCGTGCCGGCAACTCGCTACGTGTGGAGTCAAGTGAGACTTGTTGAAGGACTAGAATGTCCTTATGGCAGGGCCGTAGCTGGACGCACAGATCAAATCTATCTGGCGGAACGGGCCATGGACCGCGCGTCTCTATTAGCGGCAATTCATCTGCTGCTGCATCAAACGTAAGTCTCGTCAGCTCGAGCAGCGGGAATGCACCCCGACGACCCCTGAACGCGCTGGGTTTAAGACAGGAGAGAAGGAGTATCAGTATCCCGCCGGCGAAGCCCGTGGAGACAGTGAAATCGGATCATGATCCTCTGAAGACGTTGAATGAGATTCTGGGGGCGATCCCGAGTTCTGAGGTACAAGGGCTGTGATGATTACTGATGGTAGACTGAGGCTGTTGGAGATGAGGTCGTTAACGCACCTGAAGAGACGAATAAGGTTGATGCGGGTGGGAAGACGTTGGCAACATGGCTGGAAGAACTTGAGAAGGGCAAGATGGATAGACTACAGAAGGTCATTGATCAACGTATGGTCTATTCTGTGAAGCACCTAACGATAGAAAACAATGCTCTGAATCAATACCAGGAGCTGCAATTATCGATTACAGTATATCCATCCCTTTACTATTTCGCTTACAATCAGACATGCGATAACGTCCTCAAGGATGTCGAAACATTTCTTTCTGCCTTCCAAACGGATCTGGGTTCTGTAAGTACAGAAATCGAATTCCTCCAAGCCCGGTCAATATCCCTCACCACCAAAGCCTCGAATCGCAAAGCGGTTGAAACCCACCTGGGGCCCATTGTAGATGACATTGTGTTATCACCAGCACTAATCAATAAACTCTCCGAAGGCGAAATTAATGATTCATGGGTCAAGGCACTAGTTGAATTCGATGCGAAACTCGCGCCACTAGGCGAACTCGAGAAACGTGGAATCAAAGCTGTCGAGGATGTTAAACCGCAGTTCGAACTACTCAAGACGAGAGCTTTAATCCGAATTCGAGATTTTCTGGTCGAAAGGATTCGGTCGTTACGTGTGCCAAACAGCAATATTCAAGTCATACAGCAAACTTCGATGTTACGATATCGGTATTTATTCCATTTTATGTTGGAGCATCATCCAAAGTTGGCGAATGAAATCAAACAGGCCTATATGAATACTATGAAATGGTACTATAGTCACCACTTCGAACGGTTCAAGAGAGCGTTGGAGAAAGTCAAAGTCGATACCAAGATTGAGATGATCGGCGATGAGTCGAAGAAGGGAGGATTGTTCTCTTCAGGAAGAGGAGGACCGTTACCCAATAATGATCCCTTTCATTTGGGAGATCGTATTGATATTCTGAAGGGGGACAGTGATCTTGTTTATTTACAAGCGAAAGATCTAGATCGTGAGGTTATCTTACCTCCAAAAGTATCCTAACGGTAGTACCTGCCCGAGGTGTTATTCCGGAACTATAACCAGACTTTGATCGATAACGCTTCGAGCGAGTACTTCTTCTTGACGGACTTCCTGGGAATGAATAAATCGCACGACATAACTTCCGTTTTCTCCTTTATTTTCGAACCGACATTAGCTATCTCAAGCGGCTTCACGAAACATCTGGCAGCCGCAACATCTGATGTGTTTGGGATCTTACTATGTATCAGACTTACTCAACATTATGCTTTCACTCTCCAGAAACGGCGAATGCCCGCACTGGATGGTTATATTAATAGTACAAATATGTTGCTATGGCCACGCTTCCAAGTGTTGATGGATCAACATGCAGAAAGCTTGCGGCGGTTTGGGGTTCCTGCAGGAGGGAAGAAAGGAGAGGAGTCGCTGTCTCCACATGGAATTACGCAGAGATTTGCAGGATTATTACAGGGGCTACTTATTCTGAGTGAGGAAGAACGGGATGATGAGCCGTTGGTCAACAGTCTAGGCAGAGTGCGAAGCGATTTCGAAGCATTCTTGACGAAATGGAGTTCAAGCATCGGTGATGGAAAGAAACGGGAACGATTTCTGTACAATAACTATAGCCTCGTCAGTACAGTGTTATCGGTACTCCATTTTCAAACTATCCACTTACAGTAGAGTGTCGACGGCAAGGTAGCAGAACGGGAAAAACAGCATTTCAACAACTTGGTAAAGGCGTTCGAGACATCTGCATAGCGCAACGTACATAGATAATATTAATACACCTTTAATCCGAATTCCAATTTCAAACAGGACACACGTAACTAAAAGAGAGAATAAAAGACCCTACAGAGTACAACATAAACATCCCAATCCAGTACAGTTCCTCTCCCTTACCAGCGGACCACATACACAGAAAAACCCGTTAATTTACATGTACAGTCCCAAAAGCCAACACACATTGTATTAACGCGAAAGAATAGCATCGTACAAGCCGTAGACGAAGGCAATGATCGAGGTCAACAATAATGTCTCGCCTCCGATTGCAGAGTTTATGGTCTTTACGGCGTCTGAGGGGATGATCGGACATGAGCGGTAGAAGACGGCGAATACGAGGAGCGTCTTTGTGACGGCAAAGGTGATGGGATCGAAAGATCGGCCATGGAAGACTGTATGACGACGACCGCTTGCTGATGTCGTCGAGGGAAAATTGACGGCGTACGCGAATGCAAGGGGAAGAGCAAGAGTGACCCATCCCCAGGAGAGAAGTGGTGTCCAGAAGTCATCGATAGAAAGGATCTTGAAGAGATCGGGAAGGAACACAGGCTCGCCGTTGAAAGGGTGAAAAAGTGTTTTGGTAGAGAGGAGAGGAAGATGTAACTAAAGTTAGAAAGACAATGCGAGGAAAATACAGGATATTCTCGTGGGATGAGTTTGGCCATAAGCAACAGAAGCTCGGCGGCGCTGACGATACTATCAACGGAAACAACATTGCTGATCGCCTGTCTGACGACAGGGACTCGTCGAGATACTTGATGAAGTTGCAAAGAGGTCGAGGCGCTGCGTGCGCGACGCACAAGGCGTGAGGTAGCAAGCTCGATCTGATTTGACACGCGCGAAGGACTTGGAACAGCGCTGGGCATTGCGGCCATGATGTCGCGGCCCTTGCCTTCCGCCTTGACAAGAGCTGAATTTGCAGCCTTTTTGGTTTTCTTGAGAATTTCTGCGCCTGAGATGCCTTCCTCATCACTGACACGTCAGTTTGACACGAATGTAAACAATACCTTGTCAACGCTTTGGAGACGGTGTCTCCCAAATCCGACACCTTCTTCACAGCTATGCTACGTCTTCGGCCTGAGCTGACTGCTCCGGCAGGCCCAGGCGACTCGGGTCCAGTGATCGCGGCAAAGTACTTTGTGAATCTCGGGTTGTCTTTCAAGTTGACATGTTCGGATAAATAGCCCAGTATACGCGATTCGAGATCGGCCTTGCTCCCGTCGGTATCAATGTTCAATTCCGCGGCCAGGGCCTGCAGCTCGGGCTTCTTCTTGTGTTTGAAGCTAGTCATTTCAGCGTCTGTAGTTCGCAGATAGTCTCGAGCAGAAGTTTGTCCCGCGATTTGACGTGCTTTGATGACGGGAGCGTCCTATTTGATCTCTGAATCGGGAATGTAAATTGGGGGATGCGGGCAAATTTGTGTGCGTTGTTTACAACGGGCATCACACCAAATTAAATAACGGGTGTTTTGATCGACTGACCTAACCCTACCAACGGGTCTCCACAGAGACCACAACAACGTTACGTAAGGATATCAATCTCCCGCTTTCCCGTTTCTGAGATTACGCGGCGGTAGGGACAAAGTTAAAGTTGTGCCTCTCATCAGAAGGGTTCAATGCTCAAACTATCTCTGCAACCTTCCTGTAATATTAGGTTGACTAGTTGGTGACGGCTCGGTTACTCGTAATAAGGTGATCAAAGGGTCGGAAAAAGTTAGTCCTGATGGCAATTTTACAGCTTAAATGGCACTTTTCCCCACATCAGATCTCTGTCAATAAATTTGTTCAGAGAATCAGGTTTG
>Ga0302325_10024965_pt1 | contig 12424 bp, 11 predicted proteins | sample Palsa_T0_2_FD_201948 | JGI IMG/M metagenome (GOLD analysis project Ga0302325, IMG submission 201948) | Peat permafrost microbial communities from Stordalen Mire near Abisko, Sweden - Palsa_T0_2 | ecosystem: Environmental > Terrestrial > Soil > Palsa > Peat permafrost | place: Sweden: Abisko...
GGCGCACTGGCGCTCGGTGGTTGGTTCTCGTGCGGAGGGAAGGGCAACAGCGCCTTCGGTGACAGCGGCGCTGACGCAACGACGACCGACGGAGGGAGCTCGCAAGACTCGCCGTTCATGTTCACGGAGACAGGTGGCGGGGACGGCTCGGCGTGTGCGCTTGGTTGCTCGAGCGATCTTCACTCGGTCGTCGACTGCAACGGTAACGTCATCCAGATGTGCACGGGCACCGATGGTTGCGACGTCGCGAGCACGACGTGCATCAACGCGTGTCAGGCGGCCGTCGACAACAAGAACTCGGTCGGTTGCGAGTACTACGCGACGCAGATGGACACGCTCGAAGGGGCGACCTACTGCTTCGCAGCGTTCGTCGCCAACACGTGGGACACGCCCGCGACCATCAGCGTCGACTGGAAGGGCACGCCGCTCACGGTGGCGAGCTTCGCGACGACGCCGAGCGGCAAGGGCTCGAGCATCACGTACACACCTCTCACCGGCGCGCTCCCGGCTGGGCAAGTCGCCATTCTCTTTCTCGCTGGAGGCCAAGGTGCGGCTCCTGACTGTCCCGTCGCGAGCGCCGAAGGCACGGGCGCGCTCACGAGCGGAACCGGGATCGGCAACTCGTTCCACATCACGACCGACGTCCCCGTCGTCGCGTACGAGATGAATCCATACGGCGGCGGTAGCGTCGCGGTCACGGGCGCATCACTGCTCCTCCCCGTGAGCGCATGGGACACGAACTACATCGCATCGACCGCGTCACCGGACACGGCTGGCGTGCCGGGCGTCACCATCATCGCCGCGACGAACGGCACGCAAGTGAGCTTCCTTCCCAAGGTCGCGCTCACTGGCGGCGGCGGCATCCCGAGCGCAGCGGCGAACGTGACCGTCATGTTCACACTCAACGCAGGTCAGCAGGCGCAAATCGAGCAGTCCGCCGATCTCGTCGGCTCGGTCATCTCGACCAACAACCCCGTGGGCGTGATGGCGGGCAACCCCTGCATGAACACGCCCCAAGGCTCGACGTTCTGCGATCACGGCGAGCAGATGCTGCCGCCCGTGCGCGCGCTCGGTAACGAGTACGTCGGCGTGATGTACCGTCCGCGGCACGCCGAGCCCGCGATCTGGCGCGTGGTCGGCGCGGTCGACGGCACGTCGCTCACGTTCACGCCGTCGATCGGCGCGAGCAACGGTTATCCAGCCGCGCCAACGACGATCAACCAAGGTGAGATGGCGGAGTTCGCGACGAACACGCCGTTCGTCGTCACGAGCCAGGACACGTCGCATCCGTTCATGTTCTTCGAGTACATGTCGAGCTCCAACTGGACGGGCATGGGCGCGAGCGGCTTCTGCACGGCATCGACGTTTGCAGGCTTCGGTGATCCGGACTTCTCGGTGCAGGTTCCGCCGGCGCAATACCTGTCGCAGTACGTCATCATGACGGACCCGACGTACCCAGAGACGGACCTCGTACTCATTCGCCGCCCCGATTCGAAGATGAACTTCCAGGACGTGAGCATCGACTGCCTCACGGGCCCGATCACGGGCTGGCAGACGATCGGCTCGTATCAGTGGACGCGCCTCGACTTGCAGACGGGCAACTTCACCGACGTCAACGGCTGCTCGAACGGCCGTCACCAGCTCACGAGCACAGCGCCCTTCGGGCTCAACGTGTGGGGATGGGGCACGCCGAACACGACCGACTTCACGTGCAACGTGTCGTACTCGTATCCGGGCGGGATGAACGTGCAGCCGATCAACACGGTTGTTGTCCCGCCGACGCCACACTGACGTTCGCGTGGAAACGCGGTAAAGGCGAGTAGCGCCATGATCCGCAAGTACGGTCCCTACGTTTTGGCAGGCGTTGTCGCCGCGTTGCTCACGGTCCCAGCGACCTACGCTCTCTTGCGCGCATACGCTGTGCTCTTCACGTCCGAACCAAACCCCGCCACAGTGAGCGCGTCGGCGAAGATCGCGATGTTCTGGCGGCTTGCGGTCGCCTTGTACGTCGCGCCCGTGGTGGGCGCGGGGGGGTACTACCTGGCGCGCCGCGATCTCCAGCGCACGATGAGGTTGCTCTACGCCGCTTGCCTCGTCGTCGCCGCGATGAGCGGCGTGCAAGGGCTTCTGCTGCCATGACCCTCCTCCTGCTTCGGGTACTCGAGCGCATCCATGGTCACCTAGGCTGGCTCGCGGTCGCGTCGCTGCTGCACCCAGCGATACTCCTACGCAATCCAAAGAGGCGCGCGCGGTTGGCCGTCGTGCTCACGACATCGTTCGTGCTCGTGACGGCGTTCCTCGGCGGGTACATCTATCCGCAGTACCGTGTTCGGTTGAAGCAGCGCATCTTCATCGAGGCGCGGTCGCTCGGTTGGATGTTCGAGCGTAAGGAGCACCTCGCCGTGGCTGCAGTCACCTTCGCGCTCGTCGGATGCGCGACGCACTTGTCCGTGCCGCTCTTCGACGAAAAGACACGCGTGATCGTCGCGCGGCTGGCGCATCGCGCATTCGTCGTGGCGTTCGCTTTCGCGCTGACCACAGCCGTAATCGGCGTGTCCGTTGCTTCGTACAAGTCGTTTTGAGGAGGGTGCGCTTGCAGAGTCTACGTCTCGTCCTGATTGCAACGCTCGCTCTGTCGTGCACACCAGCGAGCGTCCCGTGCGCGACCGTGGCCGCAAAGGCGGCAAAGGAGCCGCCGGGGCCGGTCCATCACGTCGTCGTGATCACGATCGACGGTCTCCTCCCCGAGTCGTATACCCACCCGGACGCCCACGGTCTCGCGATTCCCGCGCTGCGCTCGATCATCGCACGTGGCGCGGCAAGCGACGGTGCGCTGTCGGTGTTTCCGACCGTGACGTACCCGTCTCACACCAGCATGACGACGGGCGTGAACCCGGGCACACACGGCATCGTCGGCAATCACGCGTTCGATCCGCTCGGCCATGACTACGGTGGATGGCGGTGGTACGCCGAGGAGACCAAGCGCGATCCGGTGTGGGCCATCGCGGAGCGTGCGGGCTACCACGTCGCGCTCGTGCAATGGCCCGTGACCGTCGGTGCGCACGTGTCGTGGCTCGTGCCCGAGTACTGGCGCGCGAAGGACGACAACGATCGCAAGCTGCTCCGCGCCATCTCGACGCCCGGCTTGCTCGAGAGCGTCGCCGCCGCCCACGTCGACTTCTGGCCCCGCTGCGCCCCGCCCGACGTTCACGATGACGCACTCGCCGACATCGCCACGTTCGTCATCGAGCGAGACAAGCCGACGCTGACGTTCCTCCACCTCGTCGGCGTCGATGGCGCCCAGCATGCTCACGGGCTCTGGAGCGACGAGGCGCGAGCGGCCATCGAGGAGGCCGACCGCCAAGTCGCGCGCGTGATGGCCGCGCTGGAGCGCGTGGGGATGACGAAGGACACCAACGTCATCGTGGCCTCCGATCATGGCTTCATGAACGCGCCGTCGATGGTCGAGCCGTGCGTGCTCTTGCGTGACGCAGGCCTCGTCACCGTGAAGGGCGAGCGGGTCGTCGAATGGAAGGCCGCGATGTATCCAAGCTCGGGATCGGCGTACGTCTATCTGCAGAACCCGAACGACTCGGCGACGCGTGATGCGGCGCTGGCGATCTTCGCCGAGAAAGCCCGTGCGCCCGAAAAGAGCGGCGTCGCGCGCGTGTATTCACCGAGCGACATCGCGACGCTTGGCGGTGATCGCGACGCCGCGTTTGCGATCGAGGCCACTCCCGGCTTTCAATTCGGAGCGCGTTGCACGGGCGACTACACGGCGCCGGCCGAGTATGCCGCGGTGCACGGCTACGATCCGAGGCGACCCGAGATGCGCGCGTCCCTCTTGATGGTCGGAGCCACCGTGCCGCACGGTGCGATTCGAGACGCCCACCTCGTCGACATCGGCCCGACGGTCGCGTTGTGGCTCGGGCTCTCCATGCCGAACGTCGACGGCAAGGCGCTCGTCGTCACGCCGGCGCCGTGACCAGGTCGACCTCTATTGGCAGCAGACGGTCGCCTGATCGGCGAACCCAGCTTCACCCGTCGGCGTTGGCGTCGACGGAGCGCACGTCCCGGCAACCGGGTGTGCAAGGTATGAAAAGCTCTTGAACATCTGGTTCGGTACGCCATGACACGCCCCGTCGGCCGGCACCATGGCCTGCCCTGGCCCGGCGCACGGTCCGGCGAAGAAAACCGCGCTTCCCCCGCACGAGCCCGCAGCGTAACCGCACGTGCAAGAGGTACATCCACGTGTGTCGCTGATCTGGGTGCCGACGATGTGCTGAACCGGATAGCCAGCGGGGCAGTCGAGCACGCCGGTCTGGTACACGCACGCCTCGTAGGGCGCCGTGGGTAAACACGCACCGGCGTCACACGATGCACCGAGGAGCTCGCAGATGCGCCCTTCGTACGGGAAGGTGATGGTCGGCGCGGTCACGGTCGGGTTTGGGGTACAACCGCCTCCAGGCGTCACCGTCACCGACATGCTCTCGTTGAACGTCTGAATTTGAGTCGAGAGCGTGGAGCACCCGCCGTCGTTCGAATCGTTCTGGCTCGTGGCGCTGTTGCACGCGCCATTGTTTCCGGCGGTCAAGACCTGAGTGGCGCACGTAGGCGGCAAAGGCGCGCATGCGCAACCGCAGGTCGCGGGTGCCGCGGAGAGACCCTCCTCCACGTCTGTGTGGTTGCCGTAGCTCGTCGGACAATTCGCTCGCGACGCTTGGTCGTAGGCGACGACTGACCACCCGCCATCCGGCTCCGTCGAAGAATCACCATCCGGGAGCGCACCGTCGGCCTCGGCGTAATCACCGAGCCCGTAAATGTCGGCGCATCCGGACGACAACGCGGTGAGCGCACCGAGCGCGAGAGCCACGCGTGCTCTCACAGCGACCCTCCGATCCCGACGAAGCCCGGGCCGATGAGCGGAACGAAGGCCATGCGCCGTGCCGTGTGCGGTGCGAGCAGAAAGAGCGCCGCAGCTCCGGCGACGAGCACCCCGCCGGCGATGAACGACACCGTCGAAATCGTGGCGAATGTCTTCGCATCGTTCACGTCGCTCCAACCGACTGCGTCACACATTTTCGCCACGCAGTGAGGCTGCGCAGCGCTCGTATCCAATGCGACGAGGCCGGCGGAGGTCGCGCCCAGCGCAAGCCCGCCCAGACCCACGGCCCCGAGCGTGAATGCGGTCACGCGCCATCCGTCGATGTCGACGTGAACCCGGGGGCCCTGTCGTTCGACCAGCTCTTCGGATACGAGTCGCGCGTCGACCGTTCTCGACTTGCCGCCAACGGTCATGAGCTCGATGCGAAGCGGCACATACCCACTCGCTTCGACCGCAATGGCGACGTTCCCCGATGTGACGCGTAGCGGTGCCGACAGCGGCGCCACGCCGACGATCTTGCCTTGCACGATCACCGTTGCACCCACGACCGAGCACGTCACCACGACGAACGCGACGTGGTTGCGAATGTCAGCCACGAGCTCCGCGAGCTGGGGGACCCGAGCCTTCAGGTCGTCAGATGCAACGCGCACGAACTCCTCGATCGAGTCGAGCGCCGCCGGATAGTCACCGAGCCCTTGCTGCGCGCGCGCGCGGTTGTAAAAGATGGCGTCGCTGTGCCCGACGACGACGGCGCGATCGTAAGCGTCCAGCGCCTCGCGGTAATGCAGCGCTTGCATGGCATCGTCGCCCTGCTTCTTCAGCTCTGCGAAGCTTGGCCCCTGCTGGGCTGCCGCGGGGCCCGCGATGCAAAGCACGCAAGCTGCGGCGACCGCACGCCGTCCCGCGTTCATAGCGTCAGCGGGTTCGGACCCACATGGCGCGATCGTGGCGCGGAAGACGTCGCGGATGGGGCCGTCGGTGCATGGGGGGAGCGAGTGGTGACGGGCGGCGTCGTGACCTGCTCGGTCGTAGGCTGGGCCGACGCGACCTCGTCCGCGGGCAGCTCTGTCGGGGTATCGGCGGAGGTCGCGACTGCTTGCTCCGCAGGGGCGAGAGTTGGTTCTTCGTTGCTCGCGCTCGAAGCCCTGACTCCCCATAAATCCAGCGCCATGAGCGCTGCGAGCGCGATCCCGCCCGCAATCCACGCCACGCGTCCGGGTGGCCACGGCCGCCTGCTCGCCAACGCGATGTTCGTCGTGACGGGTGTTGGCGTTCTGGTTGCGCCGCTTGAACGAACGGGCAGCGGTGCGAGCAGCTCGGGCGCTCGGATACGCGGCATGGAGTCGGTCAGCGCGACTGCGACGATCTCCTCGTCCGGTGCAAACGGGGCAAGCGCAATCGCGAAGTCGCGCGCTGTCTGAAAGCGATTCGCGCGGTCCTTCTCGAGCGCGCGCATGATGACGCGATCGAGCTCCTCGGGGATCTCTTCGCGGAGAGCGCGCGGCGGCACGATGGGGTCGGCGACGATCGCCGCGATGGCTGCGGTCGGCTCGTCCGGAAACGGGACGGTCCCGCACAGGAGCTCATAAAGGATGACCCCCAGCGACCAGATGTCGGACCGACCATCGACGTCCGACGAGCGACGAATCTGTTCGGGCGACATGTAGTGCGGCGAACCGAGGCCGCAGTTCGACGCCGTGAGCTTCGCGTTTCGCTCGCTGAGCACCTTGGCGATGCCGAAGTCGAGCACCTTGAGGACGCGCTCGTCTCCCTTCTCGGCGAGAAAGAGATTCGCGGGTTTGAGGTCGCGGTGCACGATCCCCATCGCATGCGCCTGTGCGATGGGTGCGCACGCAGTCATGACGTAACCGACCGCCTCTGCAATCGGGAGCTGCATCCGGTCCCCGAGCTCGACACAGAGATCGTGACCCTTGAGCAGCTCGATGACCATGTAGGGGAAGCCTTCCAAGGTGACGTCCACGTCCATGACCTTGGCCACGTTTGGGCTCTCGATGGTTGCGGCTGCGCGCGCCTCACGTTCGAACCTTTCGACGAGCTCCGTATCGACTGCGAGGCTCGGCAGCAGCATCTTGATGGCGACGTGCTGTTGCAGGCGCATATGTAGCGTTTCGTAGACGACGCCCATGCCGCCTTCGCCGAGGGTGCGCACGACGCGGTATTTCCCGGCGATGACCGCACCAGGCGGGAGCGTCGACGTAGTCTCTACCGCCACAGCCATGTCGAGACAGATGCAAGAAGCATGCATTGGAGCGCAAACGTATGAAACCAAAGGGCGCTCGAGAAGACGCCCACGCATGATCGCCACACGTGAGGCTGTCCTGTTCGAGTCAACACGGCGACCGCTGGCTCCACACCGACGCGTTCATGATCGCCGTGCGAAGATCGTCGATGTCGAACGGCTTGCGGAATACCGCACACGCCCCGAGCCGCCGCGCGTCGCTCACGACCTCGTCGTCTTGCAGCGCCGTGATGAGGATCACCGGAACACGCCAGATCGACTCGCGCAACGCCGCAAGCACGCCGAGACCCGAGTAACCGGGCATGAGCACGTCGCTCACGATGACGTCTGGACGCATCGTAGGCACAGCCGCGGCCATCGCGAGAAGGTCGAGCAAGTCGGTGCCATCCTTCGCTTCGATGACGTCGTACCCATCTTTTTTCAGGGCGAACGAGATGATCGAACGCTGGTCGTCGTCGTCCTCGGCGAGAAAGATCGTATTGGGGGATGCAGCCATCAATCCTGGCGTTTGCGGACTCGCATGGAGTCGATGGCGACGGCGCGAAGGTCTTCGATGTCGAATAGCCTTTTGAGGCCAGCCGATTGCGCGTCGTGTGGCGGAATGGACATGCTGGGATCGATTGGGGTGAGCGGCGATGGATTGGCGTGGAGTGAAGCTGCCATGAACGTTTGCAATGCAATCACCATGCTCGAGACTCCGGACGAGGTGCGCACCGGCCCTTCGACGCCGTGGCATAGTTGCGACGAGTGACCACACGCTGCAAGCACATCGCCCTCGTCGCGCTGTTCGTCGTCGCGACGGCGCTCGTCGTGCACGCCGAGTCGCCGGAGAACGCGCCCGCCGAGTGTCGCGAGCAAGTCGCTGGGGCCGTCCGGGCGCTCGGGCCGGTGCTGCGCCCGAACTGCACCCTAGAGAAGGCGATCCTCGCGTACGTACCCGGACGATTTCACGCGGTCGCCGAAGGCACGCTGCCCCAAGCGCGGACGAGTGGTGTGTGCCCGTCGGGCATGGCGAACGTCGGCCGTCGCTTCTGCATCGATCGCTGGGAGGGCTCGCTCGTCGAGAGACGCGCGGACGGATCGGAGGTCGCATGGTCGCCGTTCGCGACACCAGTCGACGGCCACGTCTACGTCGCGCGCACTGCTGCGGGTGTCACGCCGCAGGGCTACGTGAGCGCCGCGCAGGCGGAGCGCGCGTGCCGCGTGGCGGGCAAGCGCTTGTGCGAGCCTGTCGAATGGCGCGCGGCGTGCGGCGGGACGCAGGCGCAGGCGTACCCTTACGGACCCGTGCGTGCGACGGGCAAGTGCCGCGACACGGGCACTGTCCCGGCGGCCCTGCTCCACACGAGCGACCTCAACGATCCGCGACTCAATCAACTCCCGGACACGGTCGCGAAGACGGGCGCGTTCGCCGACTGCGTCAACGACTACGGCGTCTACGACATGGTCGGGAACCTTGACGAGTGGACGGCGGACCCGAACGGCACGTTCCAAGGCGGCTACTGGCTCGACACCTCGCAGCACGGCGAAGGGTGCGCCTACCGAACGATCGCACACACGTTCGACTACCACGACTACTCGACGGGATTCCGCTGCTGCGCGGACATCGTCGGACCATGAACGCTCGGACGGACTCTGTCAGCGGGCCTTCGCGCCAGCCGCGGCGATGTCATGTCGCAGACGACCGAGCAATGCTCCCCAGACCCTCATGCTTACCTCTGGCGACACGCGCTCGATGTACCAGAACGCCTTCCACCAACGGGGAAGCACGATGATCGCCTCGTCGCGGGCGATGGCACGGAGCGCCTTGCGCGCGAACACGTCGACGTCCATGGGGCGGAGCATCGCCCACATCTCGAGCATCTTCTCGTCGGAGAGGCCGACGAAGTTCAATCGCCCGAACTTGCCACCCGTCAGGATGGGCGTACGGATCGCGCCCGGACAGAGTACCGACACGCGCACGTCGTGGCGCCTCGCCTCGACGCGCAGAGCCTTGGAGAGACCGACGACCGCGTGCTTGGTCGCCGTGTAGCTGCCCTCTCCAGCGGCACCCACCAACCCGGCCATGGACGCCGTGTTGATGATGTGACCCGAGCGCTGACGCACCATCACCGGATACGCCGCCTGGATGCCGTGCGTGACGCCGCGCAGGTTGACATCGATCACGTCGTCCCAGTCACTCTGGGTGTAGCGGTCCATCTCGCCGCCGACACCGATGCCCGCGTTGTTGAAGAAATAATCGAGCGCTCCGCAGCGTGTCACCGTGTCCTCGACGACGCGCGTCATCGACGGAAGGCTCCTGACGTCGAGCTCGCTGGCCGTGGCCTTCCCGCCGCCCGCGCGAATCGCCGCCGCAACCGACTCGGCGAGATCGAGCTGCCGATCGGCGAGCACGAGCTCTGCGCCACCTTTGGCGAGCTCCTTGGCGAGCGCGGCACCGATTCCCGAGGCACCGCCCGTGATGATGGCGACTTTTCCGACGTAGTGACTGCTCATCGGAGACGTCATAACACTTCACGCGTTCATCGGGCCACGCGCGTAGCCAGGCTACTGACAGACGTAGTCGGGCATCTGCGGGCTCGGCTTGCAATCCAGGAGTCGCCGAAGATGCTCGTTCGCTCGAGGCGATGACCGATATGCTCGGATCTGATGCTCGTCGAGCGCAGCCTTCAGAGGGCGTGCAAGGCGCGACGTGCAGCGGCATGACGCGCAGCGGGGACCGGGCCAGCGGAACGTTTCGCTGCGGGCACTAACCAGATTCGCGACGCAGTTCGCGCTCTCTCAGTATCGCTCGGCGTCCGTCGCTGGGGTCATGGGCCACACGGGCCCGGTATGACCGTTGATCGTCGTGCCGCCGTTGATGAAGACGGAGCTCATTCCGAGCATGTTCGCGGGGAAGGGGAGCTGTGGGGTCGATAGCGCGTCGAGCTTCGCGATCTGCTGCGGCGTGAGTGTCACGGCGGCCGCGCCGAGGTTGTCGTCGAGCTGTTGCATCGTTCGGGCGCCGATGATGGTCGACGTGACGCCTTGTCGGCTCACGACCCACGCGAGAGCGACGCGCGAGACGGTCGAGTCGAGCTCCTTGGCGACGCGCGCGAGCTCGTCGACGATGTCGTAGGCCTTGTCGTCGAGGCTGCTCGTGACGCGCTCACCACGCCCCGGTTGATGCTTGCCGTGCTCGCTTCGCGCGTACTTGCCCGAGAGCACGCCGCGCGCGAGCGGTGACCACGGCGTCACGCCGAGCCCGAGCTCCCGCGCCATCGGGATGAGCTCACCCTCGACGGTGCGCTGAAGGAGCGAGTACTCGATTTGCAGCGCGATGAGCGGCGCCCAGCCTCGAAACGCGGCCAGCGTCTGCGCCTGCGCACACTTCCACGCGGGGGTGTCCGAGAACCCGATGAAGCGCACCTTGCCGTCTCGCACGAGATCGTCCATGGCGCGCATCGTCTCCTCGATGGGCGTCGAGGCGTCCCAGGCGTGCATCCAATAGAGGTCGATGTAGCTCGTCTGGAGCCGGCGCAGGGACTGCTCGCACTGCGCCATGACGGCTTTGCGGTTCGCGCCACCACCGTTCGGATCGCCGCGGTACATGTTGGTCACGAACTTCGTGGCGATGACGACGCGATCTCGCTTCGAAGGGTGCCGGCCGACGTGGTCGCCGATGATCTTCTCGGAGTGCCCCTTGGTGTACCCGTTGGCGGTGTCGATGAAGTTGCCTCCCCGCTCGAGAAAGCGATCGAGGATGGCCTCCGAGTCCTTCACGCTCGAGCCCCAACCCCAGTCTTCACCGAAGGTCATCGCACCGAGGCAGATGGGAGAGACACGCAACCCGGAGTGGCCGAGCGTGACGTAGTGATTGAGCGCCATGCGCGTGAGCATACAACGCTCGCGTCCGAGCGATATGCACTGCTAGAATCGAATGTTCGCTCCCAAGAGCGAATAGGAGGAGGCGATGAGCAAGAGAGCTCTGCTGGGGGCGAGCATCGTCGTGGGGACTTTCATGGCGTGCGGCGGGTCGCGGTCGGGTTTTCCTGACGGCGGCATCGACAACGACGACGCCGGAAGCGGCAACGGCGACACCGGCGTCGTGTTCGGCGACTCGAGCCCCGCGAGCGACACCGGCACCCAAAGCGACGGCGGCGACAACTGCTGTCCCGCCAACGCCCAGTACATCTACATCACCGGCGAGGGCGCGCAGCTCTGGAGCTTCTGGCCGCCGACGTTCACGTTCAAGCTGGTCGGCACGTTGACGTGCACCTCGTTCCCGACGCACATGACGGTCGACCGCAACGGCACGGCGTGGGTGGTAGGAAGCGGCGACGTCTACAAGACGAGCACGCTCAACGCGACATGCTCCCAGCTCACGACATGGACGCCGCAGAGCGGCTTCGACGACTTCGCGCTCTCGTTCATCGGGCTCGCCTGCGGCGACACGACGCTGTACATGCTCGGGCAGAGCAGCGGCGAGCTTGCCCACTTCGACATCGTCAAGGGCACATTTACCCCAGTCGGCACGCCGTCCGTTGCGGGCATCCTGGGCGACATGACGACGAACGGCGACGGTACGCTCTACTTCCTGAACGACGCGCCGACGCTCCACCTCTACGAGCTCAACCCCGCTACGGCCGCCGTGATGAAGACGTACACCATCCCGAACGCGAGCGGCGGCGGTGACCAGGCGCTCGCTTACTTCGGCGGGCGCTTCTACGCCTTCGAGGACGACGTCGTTTACGAGTACGACCCCGTCACCAACACCACGAAGAACATCGGCACCGCGCCGATCTCCGTGACGGGCGCCGGCCAGTCGACGTGCGTGCCGACGATGCCGACGGACGCGGGGCCCCCTCCAGTCAATTGATCAATTGAGCGCTCACTTCGGCGGCGGGGCGATGGGCTTCAAATCCGCCCCGCCAGGGTACTGGTAGCTCGTGTACTTCCCGTACCCGAGCACCTGAAGCCCGAATGCGCTGCCAGCCGTGAGGGTGTGGGCGCCGGCGTTGGCATTCCGCGATAGCGGAATGCGCGTCACGCCGAATCCCGAGCTGCCGATGGCCGTGGGCTGCGTGAACACGACGGTGTTGTCGAGCGTGAGCTCGACGCCCATCGGCTGCACCACGTCGGCGTAGCTGATGTCGTAGTCGTCCGGCGCGAGGAAGACATACGAGAACCGGTACTGCTCGACCGGTACCATCATCGACAGCGACGGATCACCCTCGCCCGTGGAAGGGTCGACCGCCGTGCCGCCCAGCATCAGCGACGCGACGGCGAATTCGTTCGAC
>Ga0302325_10024967_pt1 | contig 12423 bp, 12 predicted proteins | sample Palsa_T0_2_FD_201948 | JGI IMG/M metagenome (GOLD analysis project Ga0302325, IMG submission 201948) | Peat permafrost microbial communities from Stordalen Mire near Abisko, Sweden - Palsa_T0_2 | ecosystem: Environmental > Terrestrial > Soil > Palsa > Peat permafrost | place: Sweden: Abisko...
GCTCCCCCGCCGCCGGCGACCGACCCGAAAACCCCGAACGCCTTGCCCCGCTCGCGCGGGTCCCGGAACGTGCTGATCAGGGTGCCGAGGGCGGCGGGCGCCAGGATGGCGCCGAAGGCGCCCTGCTGCGTCCGGGCGGTCACCAGCATCCCGAACGAGACGGCCGCGCCGCCGAGCGCCGAGGAGAAGGCAAATCCGGTCAGGCCGGTGATGAAGACCCACTTGCGGCTGAACATGTCGCCGATCCGGCCGCCGAGCAGCAGCAGGCTGCCGAAGGCCAGGGCGTAAGCCGTCACCACCCACTGCCGGTCGCTGTTGGCGAATCCCAGCGCGTGCTGGGCGGAGGGCAGCGCGATGTTCACGATGGTGGCATCGAGAACCACCATCAGCTGCGCGATGGCCACGATGACCAGGATCAGCCAGCGGTGGTCGCGGCCGGTCTGGCCGCCTTCGATGGGAGCTGCTGACATGGGCGATCTATCTCCCTGGGACAGGTGATGAAGAGGTGATCAGCGCCGCGGCCGCGGCGTCCAATGCGTCGAGCATGCGGACCATGGTGGCCCGGTCCCCGGCCTCGAGCGCACCGAAGACCTGCTGCAGCAGCCGCTCACGTACGGCGGAGGCCACGGTCAGGGCGGACTCGCCCGCGCCCGTCAGGGCGACCAGCTTGGCCCGCCGGTCGGTCGGGTCGGCCCGGCGCTCGGCCAGGCCGTCGCGCTCAAGCGCGTCGACGATGTCGGTGATCGAATGCGCGCCGACCCCGCACTCCACCGCCAGGACGTTCTGCCGGGTGGGCCCACGCCGCTGCAACTGGACCAGGACCTTGGTCCGGGCCAGTGACAGCCCGTTCACGCTCATGATGTCGTCCACGACCCGGTGCATCCGGTGATGGAAGGTGAGAAAGCGTTCGCCCACCTGGACTGGTGAGACTGTTTCCAACACGGGCTCCCCTGAGTTCCCTCATTATGAGGTCACTCACTACTTTACCCCATATCCCGGCGGGGAGCGCTAGACAGAACTGGCGGAGTGGGCGGCCGGCCGGTAGACCCGGACGTTCTTGGTTGAGTAGGCGAACCGGAACCCGGTCTCACGCAGGTACTTCAGGACCGCCTTGCCCGGGGTCTCCCAGTTCCACACCAGGACCCAGCCGATGTCCATGCGGCGGGCATCACGGCCGGCCGCCGCGAGCTCGGCCGGGGTGCTGCGTTGTCCTTCCTGGGTGGCGACCAGCCGCGCGTAGAACGCGTGCTTGTTCAGCCCGGCCAGCGTCGGGGCCGGTACCCGGGAAATGAAGCCGACCGCCCGCGGGTGACCATCAGCGGTCGCCAGCACCTGGGCGTCGGGGTCGAATCCCCTTCCGCTGAAGTTGGTTCCGCCCCGGATGCCGTAGGGGATGTCAACGACGATGGAATGGGAATGGTCGGCGGCGATCGGACGGTCGACGGCGGGCAGCGAGGTGGGCATGGACCCGATCCAGGAGTTGCCTGACCAGCCCGCCTCCAGGAGCCCGAGCACGGCGACCACGATGAGGGCCTTGGCCGCGTGATAACGCAGCCAGTCCACGGCGGCCCCGGCCAGCAGGGCGGCGGGCAGGATGCCGAGCATCATGATCCGGCTGGCCTCCCGGAAGCCGGAGAGCACCGGCAGCTTGACGAACCAGGTGTACGGCATGACCATCGACACCCGCTGGCCGTTGAGTTCCTTAGCGGCCGGGATGAAGACGTGCGTGCCTATCTTCAGCACCGAGCCGAGCGCGAGCAATCCGCAGCCGAGCCACAGCAGGGCCAGCAGCCAGGCACCCGATCGACGCCACGCCAGGATCAGGCCCAGCAGCGCGAGCACGGACAGCACCAGGCCGAACGTCGGGATCCCGTCAGCGGTCGGGCCGTGGTAGACGATCCCGCCGGAGAGCCCGAGACCCCTCACCCTGGGGGAGACCGAGAACATGTCGGCCAGGTTGACGCCGGCCACCACGTATGACGTGGCCAGGGCGCGCAGCGGGGACGAGGCACCGCCCGATTTCGTCTGCTGCATGACGGCGATGATCTGAGGGCTGGCGACCAGCCCGGCGATCACTGCGGCCAGGACGGCCGGCCACAGCCTCGCCACGGTGGGACGGCGCAGCAGCCACGGCAGCAGGGCCACGGCGGTCATGATGAGGACCAGGACGGCCATCTCCTGATCGGTCAGTATCGCGCCGCCGACGACCAGCCCGAGGACCAGGGCCTGGCGCCAGCCGGGCCGGCGCCGCAGCCGGATCGCGGCCTCCAGGGCCAGCGGGAAGAACAGCACCCCGGCGGCCAGGTTCAGGTGGTACCAGGCGCGCCACGTCAGCATGGTGGAGAGGCCGAAGAACGCGCCGGAGGCGATGGCGCCGGTCTGCGACATCAGCCACAGCCGGGCCACCCGGTAGGCCGCGTAGCACAGCAGGCCGGGCATCAGTATGGAGAGCAGGTTGTAGGAGGCGCTTGGGCCGAAGGTGACGGTGACCGGGATCATCAGCACGCTCGGCAGCGGCATCAGGGCATGCAGCCCGAGCTGGGTCCCGGTCGGGGCGGCGATGTACCGGGTGAACCACGGATTGCTGAGGTGCTCGACCTGGCGGGCGACCCACCAGAATCCCCAGACGTAACTGCCCGCGTCGCGGGTGGCCGGCAGCCGGCCGGCCAGGTAGCTGGCCCGCGGCCAGGTCACGGCGACACCCGCGGCGATGAAGCCAATCAGGACGGCCAGGTGGATGATCACTGGCCGGTGAGTCAGTGGGCCGACCCGCAGCCGCCTGGCCGGCCCCGGGCCGCTTGATCCACCGGCCGGCGCCGGGGCGCCCGCCGCGACCGCCGAGCCGTCTTGATCAAGTGTCTGCGCCGGGGCCACCTGCCCCTGCTGCTGAAGATCCGCTCGCTCCATACGCTTCCCCGCCTAGATTCGTGTCACGGCAGGCGAGTCGCCTGGCTGAATGAATCCCGCCATTAATTTTCCCACCAAGAAACGTTAAAGAATTGACCAAAAACATTAAAAACCCACGCCAGAACCGGTACGGATGGCCGGGCCATTTTGACGTGAGAGAACTAGTTTAAGCCGCAGCTGGGGTGTAGTTGGAACCTGGGGACTAACGGGGGGCAGCCAGTATGTTGCGAGCGGAACGGGCGAGGCGGACGATCATGGCCGGAAGGACGCCGGGATGGCGTTCCAGGGAAGGCCGGGAGAGGCGCTGGACTTCTACGAGGGCGTGGCCGCCGGTAATTCGCGAACCTGCTGGACCAGGCACAAGGCACTCTACGAGGAGCGAGTTCGCGGCCCGATGGCCGCGCTGGTAGCGGAACTTGAGCCCGGATACGGCGAGGCGTGGATCTTCCGCCCGCACCGTGACATCCGGTTCAGCCCGGAATAAGTCTCCCGGCAAGACCAATACCGGCGCGCATATCAAGGGCTTCCGGCGGGCCACCCGGCCGCTCAGCGCCTGGCTCGATACGCACGTGGGTCTCTCGCCGGCCGCGCCCGGCTAGGCTGCTGAAGTGGCCGGCCGCCGGGCTGCGGGGTCAGCCGGCCGGGACACCTCGGGCCAAAGGGAGAAGTGTTGACGCTGGACCGCGCGGATGAGCAGATTCGTGTCCTGCTGCTCGAGAACATTCACCCGGGAGCGGCCGCCCGCCTGATCAAGGACGGATTCCAGGTGGAGACGGCGGCGCGGGCGCTGGACGAGGATGAGCTGATCGCCGCGATCGGCGGTGTCCATCTGCTCGGCATCCGGTCCGGCACGCAGGTCACCGAGCGCGTCCTCGACGCCGCCCGTGATCTGCTCGCCGTCGGCGCGTTCTGCATCGGCGTCAACCAGATCGACCTGGCCGCGGCGTCCCGGCGGGGGATCGCGGTCTTCAATGCGCCGTTCTCGAATACGCGCAGTGTGGTTGAGCTGGCCCTGGCCGAGATCGTCGCGATGACGCGGCGGCTCACCGACAAGAACGCGCAGATGCACGCCGGGGTGTGGGACAAGTCGGCGGCCGGCAGCCACGAGGTGCGCGGACGGCGGCTGGGGATCGTCGGCTACGGCAACATCGGCGGCCAGCTATCGGTCCTGGCCGAGAGCCTCGGCATGACCGTGTTCTTCTACGACACGGCCGACAAGCTGGCGCTGGGCAACGCCCGGCGCTGCGGCACGCTACAGGAACTGCTGGAAATGTCCGATGTGGTGACCCTGCATGTTGATGGCCGGCCGGGCAACAGCGGCCTGTTCGGCGCGGACGAGTTCGCGGCGATGCGTCCCGGGAGCCTGTTCCTCAACCTCTCCCGCGGCTTCGTCGTTGATCATGCCGCGCTGCGGCGCAGCATTGTGTCCGGGCATCTCGCCGGGGCCGCGGTGGACGTGTTCCCGCAGGAGCCGCGCGGACGCGGTGACGAGTTCATTTCCCAGCTGCGCGGCCTGCCCAACGTGATCCTCACGCCGCACGTCGGCGGATCGACCGAGGAGGCGCAGCAGGACATCGGCGAGTTCGTCGCCGGGAAACTGCACGACTACATCACCTCCGGCGCGACCTCGCTGAGCGTCAACCTGCCCGGGGTCGCGCTCCCCCGCACGCCGGGCCTGCACCGCCTGATCCATCTGCACCGCAACGTCCCCGGCGTGCTCGCGACCATCAACCAGCTGCTCGCCGAGCACAGCGCCAACATCGAGGGGCAGCTGCTGGGGACGCGTGACGACCTGGGATACGTCCTGACCGACATCGCCGCCGAGTACTCCGACGACATGCTGGCCAGCCTGCGCAAGCTCGACGTCACCATCCGGCTGCGGACCACCTGCCTGTCCTGACCGGATCGGCGGAGGGACGGGCGGGTGCGCCCGGCATGGGGGATGAGCAGCGTTAGGTAGGCAGGGATTGTTTCGCGGTCAGGCCGGGAAGACCGTGTCGGCGAACCACTGCCAGGTGGCGCGGATACCGTCCTCGCGGCTGATGCTGGGCGCATACCCCAGTTCCTGCTTGGCCAGGTCGTAGGACGCGAAGTTGCGTCCCACCTCACCGGGGCGCTTGGGCCGGTACTCGACCGGATGAGCCGGTGCGCCGGCCGCGGCGCGGCACAGGTCGGCCAGTTCCCGCACGGTGGTCTCGACGCCGGAGGCGATGTGCAGCACGGTGCCGCCCGGGACATCTCGCTCCAGGGCCAGCTCCAGCGCGTTAGAGATGTCCTCGACGTGCGTGTAGTCGCGTGAGGCCGAGCCGTCGCCGTAGATCACGATCGGCTCCCCCTCGTGGATCGCGCGGAAGAACATCGTCATCGCCCCGCGCTTGCGGGCGCTCCACGGGCCGTACACGTTCGCGAAGCGGAGCGCCACCGTGCGCAGGCCGTACGTCTTCGCGAAGGCGGACGCGTAGCCCTCGCCCGCGAGCTTGCTCGCTCCGTACGGGGAGATCGGCCTGGGCAGGGAGCGCTCGTCGACCGGCGGCGTGGCGTCACCGATCAGGGCACCGCCGGTGGACGCCTGGACCGTGCGTTCCACGCCCGCCCGCCGGGCCGCGTCGAGCACCCGGAACGTGCCCAGGACGTTGACGTCGAAGTTCGTCACCGGGTCCTCGACGGACATGACGACCGAGCCCGCCGCGGCCAGGTGCACGACGGCTTCTATCCCAGCCAGCGCCGCGTCGAGTGCGGAGACGTCACGAATGTCGCCCTCGACCAGCTCGGCGTCCACGCCGGCCAGGTGCGACGGGTCGCCCGTCGAGTAGTTGTCGAAGACGCGAACGGCATGCCCGCTCGCGGCCAGCCGCCGGACCAGCGTCGCCCCCACGAAGCCAGCCCCGCCGGTGACCAGAACACGACGCGTCTCATCCATGGCAGGTAAAGCTAGCAGGCCGGAGCGTTACCACGTGGGACGGAGCGGGCCGTGCGGGGCGATGCGGACGAGGTCGTCCCGGAGGGCGAGCAGGCGCCGTTCGCCCAGCGCTTCCGCCCACGTGCCGACCGTGTCGGCCATGGCCGCTTCGGCGGCCCGGGTGCACGCCCAGCCCCGGTCGGTGAGCACGATCAGCCGGGCCCGGGCGTCGTCGGGGTGCGGGCGTCGCTCGACGTAGCCTTTCGCGATGAGCTCGTCGACCAGCTGGGCGGCGGCCTGCCGGGTGACATCGAGGTGCTCGGCCAGCTGGGTGATGGTGGCGCCGCTGGGGGCGAGCCGGGCGAAGGCGAAGCCATGCGCGGGGCGCACGTCATCGAAACCGCGGGTTCTGAGCCCGGCTGAGATTCCGTCCACCAGGGCCCGGCCCGCGGCCAGGAGTCCCGCGGTCAGAGACTGAGCGTCATGGTCATGCATGGCTACAGCTTGACAGATTAGGCAAGCAGCTTGAGTATATAGGCAAGTTACTTGCTTATATACCGAGGAGCGCCCCGTGCCTGTCATCCATGCCGCCGAGACCGTCGTGCACCACATGCACGGCACGAGCTTCACGTCCTACGCCTCCCCGGCGCGGGGCAGCAAGGAACTGTGCGCCTGGCACATCGAGATTCCCGGCCGCACCGCAGGCGTGCCTCATCACGTCTCCCGCGAGGAAGTGCTGTACGTCCTCAGCGGGACAATCCGGGCCACGGTGAACGATCAGTCCGAGCCGGCCGGGGCGGGCGATGTGATCCTGGTCCCGGCCGGCTCCCGGTTCGGCGTCGACAATCTCACCGACGAGCCCGCGACGGCCTGGGTCACGACCAGCGTCGGCTTCGCAGGCGTGCTGCCGGACGGCTCCTGGATCACCCCGCCCTGGACGCGCTGACCACTCACCGTCATGCGTTACCTGTCCGGCTGGGGTCCGGCGGGCTGATGCCGGGGCCCGGCGGGCTGACGCCGGGGTCCGGCGGGCTGATGGGTGCGGTGGCGCGGCAGAGGAACAAGGCGGCGGCCAGCAGGACGGCCGCGCCGGACAGGCTGTGCAGGACGCCGATGTGGTCGCCCAGGAAACCGATGGCCGGCGGCCCGGCGAGGAAGGCCACGTAGCCGATTGATGCGGCGGTGCTCACCCGGGGGGCGGCGTACCGGGAATCGTCGGCGGCGGAACTGAGACCGACCGGGAATCCGAGTGATGTCCCGAGCCCCAGCAATACGGCCCCAGCGAACGCGACCGGCAGGAACGTGCCGAAGTCGATCATCAGCAGGCCGGCCAGGGCCACCGCCGCGCAGGCCCGCAGGACCGGGACCCGGCCGTGCCGGTCGATGAGCCGGGGGCCGAACCAGCGGCCGGTGGTCATGGCGGCCAGGAAGATGGCCAAGGTGAGCGTGCCGATGGCGGCCGCGGTGTGATAACCGTCGATCATCGCCAGGCTGAGCCAGTCGTTACCGGTTCCCTCGGTGAAGGCCATGCAGAGCACGAACAGGCCGATGAGCACGGTCCGTGGCTCGGCCCAGGCCTGGAGCGGGCTGCGCCGGCCGCCGGCCTGGTCGTGGCGCTGGTCCTGACGCGCGGCGGCGCGGGTGGCGCGGGTGGCGGGGAGGAACCTGAGGGCCGCGGCCGGCACGGCGACGGCGATGACGAGCGCGGCGGCGAGCAGGTGGACGGTGATCGGTACGCCGAGGGCGACCATCGCCGCCCCGGCCGCCGCACCGGCCACCGTGCCGATGCTCCACCCGGCGTGGAATCTGGGCAGGATCGCGCGGCCCAGCCCCTGCTCGACGGCGGCACCCTGCACGTTCATGGCGACGTCCCAGGCGCCGGTGCCCAGGCCGAATACGAACAGGCCGGCCGCTACCGGAGCAATGCCGAACTGGTAGCCCACCGCGACGACGGCCATGCCGGCGGCCGAGGTCAATGACATCACGACCACCGTGCGGGCTTCCCCGAACCAGCTGATGACCAGCCCGGACAGGGGTGTCGCGATGACCGATCCCACCGCCGTGCACAGCAGGATGAGCCCCAGCACACCTGGGGTCACCCGCAGTTCGCTGCGGATCTGCGGGATACGCGAGGCCCAGCTGGCGAACAGGAAACCATGGCCGATGAAAACCGCGCAGACGGCATTCCTGGCTTTGCGGACCTGCGCTGCGCGGACCTGCGCGTCATCGCCAGCGCGGGCGGGCGGGCGGCCGGCGCCGGCCCGCATGAAGTGCGGATCCCCGGAGAGCCGGGCTCAAGGCCAGGCCCGAGGTCCATGCCGCCCAGTGTGTCACAGCGCCGGAAAACGTCTGAGCAGGCAACCCCGGAGCCTGGCTAAGGTCTCGGGTGTGACCGGGTCGTTCCCGTCGGCCTCCAGGTGGATGCTCAGGACGTTCGGATCGTCTTCACGGCCTGCACCACCGGCTAGCTGCCACCCCAGCCTGCCCGGCGACGCCGTCAGGCATGATGATGCCGGCCCGTCCCCGGGCAGGACCGGGCCGGCATCATTGACGCGCCGAGACGGTGGCTCGCGAAGCCGCCCAGACCGCGCTAGGAGGAAGGCACCGAGAATGGGCCGGTGTCAAGCCAGCAGAAGTAGCCGGTGTCGTCGGTGTCCCCTACCGAGGGGCTATCGCCGGAGCAATCCATGAATGGCGTTCCGACCTCCGGGACCTGGCCGCTGACCCAGAATTGCCCAGGCGGCGCTTGCACCACCAGTTCGGCCTGAACGCCATAGTTAACGCCGGGGGTGAGCGTCGCGCTGCCGGTGAAGGTTTCGCTCGAGGTCCCCGCAAAGGTGGGGAGAAAGCCACCGCAGATGCCGTTTGAGCAGGCGATACCATCGCCTGCGAAGTCCCAGAGATCGAAGACGGTCTTACCGGCTATGGACGGCACTGGTGCGCTGCACTGGACGCTGGCGGCCCAGGTGGACACGCGGGTGGCAAAGGTGGTGTTGACGACCGGGAACCCGAACGTGCAGCTCAGGCCGGTGTTGGTGAACGCCGTGATGGCGGTGAAGTCCTCTCCGATGGTCTGGGACACGGGCGGCGGCGGGGGCTTGGGCACGGGCGGCGGGGTGACGCTGCAACTGTCAGTCGGGCAGCGTACGGCGGACTGGGCCAGCGCGGGCCCGGCGGCAGCACCGAAGCGGCAGCGGCCATGATCCGGGCCGAGCAGGCCCCTGATTGACCTCGCACTAGGAGGGGTGGACCGTGGCCGCGGGCCAGTCGCACGCTCAAGCACGACGAGCGGATGTCTGCCTTGGTACCGCCTGGGATGATGAACCCGGCCGAAGCCACCCGAGGGAGGGGCGCCGGGCGGAAAGATTTCAGACCGCAGCGTCATCTCCTGCGGATACTCGGATATCTACGCTGTTCCGGCCAGGCCGATCACTGTGCCCTCGGGGTCACTGAAGTGCGCGACGACGAGACCATTAGGCGACGTGGCTGGACCCATGATGGGAGTACCACCGAGCTCTTCGGCCCGTCTGAGCGCGGCTCCGACGTCCGCGACGCCAACGTAGAAGACCGCATGGTGCGTGAAACCTGCTCCGCCGCCGACTCCCCCGCGGATTCCGGAACCGTCACCGGCCTGGATCAAGTCCAGGAAGCCGTACTCCTCGGCATCAGACACCGTGCCGGCGACTGGAGATGGCGTTGCGAAGCTCCAGCCGAACAAGGCGCTGTAGTACTCGCGAAGCCGCTGAGGGTCGGCGCCAATGATTTCGAAGTGCACTACTGGATCAGCCATGAGTCTCCTTCAGTGACGGTCAGGAGTCAGCTTGCACGCGGTCCGGATCCGGCACCAGTCTGCGCATGCAGTGACCCAACGGCGTCACCCGCTGGCCTTCTCATGCTGCATGGCCCGCGCCTGGGATGGGCGTCGTCGCGGACGGGCATAGCCTACGGGAACCGTGACACTCCTGGCTGCAAGCTGGCGATGGTTACGGGCGCTGCTGCTAGCTGCAAGCTCTCGTTCCCAGGTTCGGACTGGTTCGCAGCCCACCTCGGGAACCGGCTCATCGACGAAGGCCATCAAGGGTAGAACGACCGAGCGACGCCGCCTCAGTGCGTCTTCTTGCCCTCGCTGAGCGCGCTGACCGCCTTGGTGATGCGACCGCTGCGCGTGTCGGCCTTCTTGGCTTCCTCGATCCACCGCACCCATTCCTTGCGGTGACTGTAGGCCAGCGCGTCGAAAGTCCGCTGGGCCCGGCCGTCCTCCGCGAGGGCGCTGGCCAGGTCGGCCGGGACCGTGATCTCGCGGGGTGCCGTGTCGAGCGCGATGTCGACCTCCACAACGTCGCCCGCTGCGACACCGGCGGCCGTGCGGTTCTCCGAGCTCAGCGGGACGAGGAACCGGCCGCCCATCGACGCGATCGTCGTCCGGTAGGTATGGCCGCCGATCGCGACCTGGACGGCCGGGCGTTTCCCGCCGGCGAGCGCCGAAACGACATCGTCCGGGACCTGAATCCCGGTGGCCGTCTTGCCGCCGAGTTCGACGGGGGCACGGAATCTCATGCCGTTCAGTATCCCCGCCTGGCGCGGATACCGCCTCAGCGGACGGGCCGGTCCGGGGACCCATCCGTCCACGTCCTGCTCGCCCGGGCCCGCGGCGACGCGGATCGGTAGTCTCGAATTCGCCGGATCCAGTGTTGGCCAGGGCCCGGGAGACAACGCGATATAACTTGACAGTAAACGCGATAGTACTTATCGTCTCAGCTGTTGGCGGGACTGCGCAGTGACTGCGCAGGGCCGGCGCCGGCCACGGTGACGCCAGGCCGCGGCCAGCCCTGCCCCGGCCGCCCCTGGTCAGCCGGCTCCGCCCGGTTAGCCAGCCTCCGATGAGAGACGGAGCCGCACCATGAACTCGATTGAGATCCTCACCGCGCTCGGCACGCCCGAAGGCCGGGCCGACCCGTATCCGCTGTACGCCGCGTTGCACGAGCTGGGCGAGGTGATCGAGCTCGGTCCGGGCGACGTGGTGGTGGTCGGTTACGACGCCATCAACTCGGTCTTGCGTGATCCCGGCTTCCGCGTCTCTGATCAAACCAGTTTCGACAAGAACTTCCCCGGCTGGCGGGCGAACCCGGTGTTTGTCCAGGGCATGGACTGGATCCTGAACCTGAACGCACCGCGGCATTCGCGGATCAGGAGCCTGATGGCCCACGCGTTCACGGCCCGGCGCATCGCCGGGCTGGAGCCCGCGATCGTCAGGATGGCCGACCGCCTGCTCGACGCCATGGCCGATCGCGGCGCCGATGGCTCGGCCGTCGAGTTCATGCATGACTTCGCCTACTTGCTGCCGGTCACGGTGATCTGCGAGCTGATCGGGATCCCCGAGGCCGACCGGGAGGGGTTCCGGCCCGTCGCCCGGGATCTGGCCGGCGTCTTCGAGCTCAACGACATCGAAACGTTGCCTGCGATCAACGCCGCCGCCGTCGAGCTGCTCGCGTACTTCACTGGGCTGGCGGCCCAGCGCCGTGCCGCCCCTCGTGACGACCTGATCAGCGATCTGCTCGCGGTCAGCGGCTCCGGCGACGGCCGGCTGACCGACGCCGAGCTCCTGCACAACCTGACACTGCTGCTGGTGGCCGGCTTTGAGACGACGACGAACCTGCTGGGAAACGGCCTGCAGATCATCCTGCAGGACCCGGCGGCGGGTGAAGCCGTCCGGGACGGCTCAGTGCGGCCATCCGCCTTTGTCGAGGAAGTTCTGCGCTTCGACTCACCCGTGCAGCTCACCAGCCGCGTCGGCTACGACACGAGCGTGGGCGGCGTCCAGGTGTCCCCGCACACCGGGGTGGTCACGCTGCTCGGGGCGGGGAACAGGGATCCGCGCCGGTTCACGGACCCAGCCAGGTTCGATCCGGCGCGCCCAGACGCCGGGCCGCTCAGCTTCGGCGGCGGCGCACATTTCTGCATCGGAGCAGCGCTCGCCCGGCTCGAGGGCGCAGTGGCTTTCCCCCGGCTGCTGAGCCGGTTCCCGAAGATCGAAGCCGCGGGCGAGCCGGCGCGCCGGGACAGGCTCGTCTTGCGCGGCTTCGATGCGCTCCCGGTGACGATCGCCTAGCAGCCGCCGGGCCACGAGCGGTTCTGGCATTCGGCCGAGATGCGCGAAGCCCTGGGTGACCCGGAATTCACGGTCGACGATGACACCCTCGTGGTGGCCCAGGTGTTCCGGCTGGTGGAGAACTAGCACGCCGCGAGGCACCGGCTCCCGGAGCCGGGCCGTTCAGCGCTGCTCGAACTGCCGGGCGCTGGGGTAGCGCTGGCCCCCGTCGACCACGATGTTGGCGCCCGTGATCCAGGACGCCCGGCGGGAGAGCAGGAAGGCGACGACATCGGCGACTTCCTCGGGTCGGCCGAGCCGCCCCAGGGGGAACTGGGTCTCCAGGAACGCGGCAAACGCCGCTGGGTTGTCCTGGCCGAACGCCTCCCAGGATCCGCCGGGAAAGAGGATGGAACCCGGGCTCACGGCGTTCACTCGGATACCCCAGGCCGCGAGCTCGGCGGCGGCGGTCGCGGCCAGATGAATCTCGGCCGCCTTGGCGACGGCGTAGGTGGTCCGCGGGGCCGGG
>Ga0302325_10024968_pt1 | contig 12423 bp, 14 predicted proteins | sample Palsa_T0_2_FD_201948 | JGI IMG/M metagenome (GOLD analysis project Ga0302325, IMG submission 201948) | Peat permafrost microbial communities from Stordalen Mire near Abisko, Sweden - Palsa_T0_2 | ecosystem: Environmental > Terrestrial > Soil > Palsa > Peat permafrost | place: Sweden: Abisko...
GACTGTGCCGTGAGACCACAGCAGGAGTGGTCTTGGCGGGTTGGCATGCAGCAAGCGGGGCGCGCTTTCGATGGCCACAGAAGTCTCCTCTCAGAACGGCGGAAGTCCGCCCAAGGCACTGTAGGGCATACCAACAGGGGGGGCGGAAAAGTGCCGAAAATAGTAAAAATTCGCAAGGTGCACCACGCCCCCGGGGCACCAAAGGGCACGCCCCATGGAAGGCCGCAAAAGTTGGGAATTGGTCACGCCGCGCCTGGCGCTGGAGGCGTTCAGGTGTAGGCCGCGACCGCCGGCGGGCGGATCGCCTCCGCGATTCGAGGCGCGTATCGTTGGCCTTGTAGACGTCACCCATGCCGCCCACGCCAATGGGCGCAAGGATTTCATACGGGCCGAGTTTATCGCCTGCGGAAAGTTGCATGTTCTTGATTCGGCCAAGTATCTGAAACTCCGTACGAAGCGGCTTTCAAAAACAACTTCCGAGTACGCCGTAATACAGGACTTGTGTGCTTTCTGATCGGCTAACTGCCATTTGAGCTTGCCGAAACGCATGGATGTAGACTTGTTTACCGCGATTGAGTACCGGTCTGCGGATACCCTCCACCGCCCGATGAACAGCCTCGTCCTCAAGCGACTGTGCAGCTTGTTGTCCGGCCTCCGTCGAATCGTGCGGGGGACGTCGCATCTTTTCGCATCCAATCGTAGCCGGTCTACTGGATCGGAAAGCGAATAGCGAAGGGCCAACGGCGCATGTCGAAAGTGATCCACTCGGCTGTAACGCACAAACTGCTGAGGTAGTACCCGGTGAGGCACATCTCGCAAATGGCGTGCGCTTTTCAGACAGTTTTCGAGGGAGGCCCAAATGCTTTAGTGCTGAGCTAGCCTCCTATGTTTGAGGTAATTGCTTTCAATGTGCGATTTGGCCGACGCTAGGGCGTGGAGTTCTGAAGCCATGTTATCTCTCTCGGCCGTTGTCTTCGTCATCTTATTATGGTCAATCAGCCGTTCCCCAATCCTGCGCTCTACGTCATTTATGTCTCTTTGATGATTCTTACAAACGGGACAATCCATCTTGTCTCCCTCGCTCAATTCATTCCACCGTGCCCCTAATGGTCGGATTGACATGCAACAAAGCCGCGAAGCGATAGCGGGCTCTGCCTGCCCAGCACCGTAGTTTGCTCAATTCATTAAGTGCAGTCTCAGATTGCTATAGAGGCAAGGGCGTGACAATAGCGCAGACTTCCTAATCTTGGCGTGGTACCCCGGCATTCCAGTATTAGTACTTCCGGGCATAAGCCACGTCGAACTCTCCAGTTTGCACATCATGCAGCAGATAGGTCCCGAGTGACGGGGCATCCGGAAACTATCCATCCAGTCGATGCTACTAAATCCAAATCCCGAATCACTGCGTATCCGGACAGAATCCGAGGATCACAGCGGCAGTCGTGGCCGCTGTGATCATCACCCTCGCGAATTGCAGTTGTGGCTACTTGCCGTATTTTTTGACAGCCTTGCCAATCGACGGACCCGCCTTGCCAAGATCTTCCGGGGTCATGACCGGCCGCAGCGAGACCTTTGCGTTGAAGGCGAGAAACCAAGGCTCAGCGACCGCCGGAATCTGCGATGTGTCCTTCATGTCAAAAACGATGGAGCCCGACCGATTGCCGCTGTCGTCCGCTAAGAAATAGGCTGCTTCCGGTTTGAGATCGGCCAGTATTCCCTCGATCGTGGAACCCAGGGTTCCAGCCTTGGCGGCGGCATTTCCGGCCTCCACGGGAATCGATACTCTCAGCAACATTCGCATATGAATTTCCTCCTTTAACGAAAGATTATACGACAGGTGTGTGGAAGGTCGATCAGGAGGCGCCCAAGTCCTGGATTACGCATCCGGAAGTAATCCGAACGCGCCAATGGTGGAGATGCCAATCCGTCAACTCCGATTCGGAGCAATCTGCAAGTCCTTCATCTTTTCCGCGGTAAGGGTAACCGGAACAATAATCTGAACAGACTGAAGAGGCATACGCCACGTACGAGGGTCCAGTGTGTAATTCCAGTCCGGATGAGTCTGGTGGCGACGGATGCGCAGTGCGTCCATCTGGGACTTGGTTACCTTGCCCCTATTTCATACTGGTTGGTGTCGAGTACGGCCTTCACCCGAAGTCCACTTTTGGTCTTCGTGGCACCGATCAGATTCACCACCGTTTCATAATTGATCGGCGGCTGTCCTTTCCAGGTCAAACTGATGAACGAGAATAGCCGGTGCTCTATTTTGTTCCACTTGCTGGTCCCCGGCGGATAGTGGCAAACCGTGATCGCCATTCCGAGGTCGTCCGCCAGTTCCTGTAGATGGAGTTTCCAGGCTCGCGACGGGCTACTGTTGCTGCCTCCTGCGTCGGCGCAGATCAGAATCCGTTTGGCTGCCGGCTTTCTCTTACACCCGGCCAGTTTCCACCACCGGCGAATGCTTTCGACTGCCAACTCCGCCGTGTCGTGCGTCACCCCCACGTTCACGACCGCCCGGTCTTCTCCGATCTCGTAGGCGCCGTAGGGAATCGCTTTGCCCTCGGCCGGCGACGGGAAATCTTCAGCCGATGCGGGTCTCCCTTGGGCCTCCACGTCCGCCCCCCGTTTTTTTAGGCGCCCACCAACTCTTTCTTTTTCGTGTCTACCGATAGCACCGGATCCCCACTCTTCCGGAAGCACGCCACCTGCCGGTTGAGATACCGGAATTGCCGGTCCCGGTGACGGTGTTGCGCCCTTCGCGAGTCTTCTGATTCAACTGCATCGAATACCCCATCTTCCGCAAACACCGCGCCACCGTCTTGTCACTGACCGGATGGCCCTGCCGCGTTTGAAGACATCGCCGTACGCGCCACCACCAATTATGTTTAAGGTTCTGAGAGTCATACTGGCGCACGTATCAGAGCGTTGGGTGCGCGCGCCTTGGCCGGTTTACTAGACCGGTTGGCGCGCCACACAGAACTGGTCGAACACTTCCGTGAGGATGCCGGCGATTTCGGCGGGCTCGCGGCGCTCGATCTCGCTACGATGCAGCATGTAGACCGGCCTTCCATCCTGGAACAGCGCCATCGACGGAGAAGAAGGCGGGTAATCGGACAACCGGGCGCGCAAGTGAGCCACCGCGGCTTCGTCGCTGCCGGCGAAAACACTGGCGACCTTCGAAGGGCGCACCGCATGTTGCAGTGCGAGGCCGATTGCCGGCCGGGCCCTCCCGGCTGCACAGCCGCAAACGGAATTCACGATCATCAACACAGCGCCACTGTCCGGTCCCAGCAGGCGGTCCACATCTTGAGGAGTTCTCGCCTCTTCTACACCGTATCGGGTGAGATCCTGGCGCATTGCGGCGATGAGCGGTTCGGGGTAAGGCACACTCTGATTGTACCGCCCGTTCAGGAGCCGCCCGTGTTGTAACTCTCGGGCCCTTCTCCAACGGAGCCGCGACCTGTACCTATCACAGCCTGCTCTGCGATAATAGGCGTACCCCAAGGGCGGGGCCAAGGCAACCCATGTGTTTTTCGGCAGCAGCGAACTTTGTTGGCAGCGGGGTTCTAGGCGCCATCGGCGTTGTCACTTTGACCAAGGTGAAGCACAAGCGCGAACTTCTCTTCGCATCGCTGCCCACGCTATTCGCCGTTCATCAGTTCATCGAGGGATTTGTCTGGCTGGGATTGGATGGGATTCTCCAGCCCAAGGTAACGCACGACATGGGTTCGGCGTTCATGCTGTACGCGCAGGGGCTCCTCCCTTTCCTGCTGCCGCTGAGCGTGCTGCTGTTCGAGCCTGACACGAAGAGCCGTCGGCGTATGCTGCCGTTTCTCGTGCTCGGCGGAGCGACGGCGCTGTATATATTGTGGGCGTTAGCGGCGTACCCATTGCAGGTGTACCTGAAGGGAAATAGTATTGTGTACATCAATCAAGCGACGAACAATACAGCGGTCGCTGTGCTTTATGTGGTCGCAACGTGCGGCTCCCTGTTTTTCTCGAAGGTCAGGGCGATGGTGATCTTTGGCATGGCAAACCTGGCGATTCTTCTGCTTGTAATGGAGGTCAAGCGGTACGCGTTCACGTCGCTGTGGTGTGCGTACGCGGCGGTCGCAAGTGTGATCATCCTTGTCTACTTCTGGAGAAGCACCGGAGACCGGCCGTTCCTCTACGGGCAACAACAACGCCAATTTGAAGCCCCATAGGAAGGAGCCTGAGTTTTTGCAAATCCTCCGGAAGCAAGACTTAGGCCGCACGGCCTCATATCAGGCAATATCGTTACTTAACTTACGCTGGTCTGACGTAGACCCGGCGCGCAGTCTGTGTGGGGGCACGACTCGCATGGGAGGATACCACGGCCGCAAGAAGTCGTCTTCGAGACCAAAGGCTCGGGATTCCCTGGTCCCAGGGCGCTATTCCACCCGCAACGCCACCATCGGATCAATCCGCGAAGCTCTGCGCGCCGGCAAGTAACCCGCCAGCCCTGCCACGGCCAGCATCACCGCCGCTGCCGTCAGGAAGGTGTACGGATCCCCATAAGTCACGCCGAACAGCAACCCGCTGATCGCATGCGCCGCCACCGCCGCCGCCACCGTTCCCATCGCCAGCCCGATCGCTGCCCGGCCCAGTGTCTCCATCACGATCTGCCGCTGCACTTGCGCCCCTTGTGCGCCCAGCGCCATGCGAATGCCGATCTCTTGCGTTCGCCGCGTCACCGAGTACGAAACTACGCCGTAGACTCCCAGCGAGACCAGCACCAGGGCGAACGTTGCGAAACCGGTCAGCAGCAGCACAATGAATCGCCGCGGAGAGATGGCGTGGTCGACCAACCGTGTTAGCGGCCGCATGCTGCCTTTGGGCAAGCTTGGGATCAGCGGGCGCAGCGCCGCTTCCACTCGTGCGGAAAGCACCGGCAGCGGCAGAGTGGATCGTACTACCACATCGACCGACCCCCAGTCCTGGCATTGCCGAATCGGCATGTACATTTCGGAGCCCGAATTCTCTTCCAGCGCCACGTGACGCACATCTCTCACCACGCCTACCACCTGCCGGTCTCCATTTACGCAATCCCCGACAATCGATTTGCCGATGGGGTCTTGGCCAGGCCACAGCCGCCGTGCCAGCGTCTCGTTGATCATGATGACAGGTGTCGCGCCGGTCACGGTATCTCGTTCCGTAAAATCTCGGCCCTTCTTCAGGGTCATGCCCATGGCCTTCACGTAGCCGTCGCTGACCACGCGTACGAACGCGGAAGGATAATCATTGTCCTTGTAAGCCTGGCCCTTCGCTCCCGCTCCCCACGCTCGGTTGTGACCGAGAGGCAGGACGTCCGTCAAACCGGCAGCCTGCACGCCGGAGATGGTTCTCACACGCTGCAGCAATTCGTCGAAGTAGGCATTCTGCTGGCCTTGCGTCTTGTACTGAGACCCTGGATCGACGCGCCACGCCGCTGCGTTCTCGGGCCGGAATCCGGGGTCCACCTCCAGCACGCGCAGGAAGCTCCGGATCAACAGCCCCGCGCCCACCAGCAGCACGCACGCGAAGGCGATCTCGGAAACCACCAGCGCCGCCCGCGCCCACATCTGCCCCTTGCCTCCGCTGGCTCCGCGCTGGCCCAGCGACACGCTCAGCGAAACTGCAGTGGCCTGCAATGCCGGCGCTATGCCCAGCAGCAGGCCCGTCGCCAGAGCCGCCACCACGGTGAAGCCCAGCACCACTGCGTTTACCTGCACGCTGCTTAACAGCGGGATGTTGAAGGCGTCGAGGTGCGCCACGGCGCGTGTCGCTGCGACAGCCAGAGCCAGCCCCAATGTCGCCCCGGCCCCCGTTAGCACCAGGCTCTCGGTTAGCAATTGACGAACCAGCCGCTTCCGGCCCGCTCCGAGCGCCATGCGAATCGCGACTTCCTTGTGCCGCGTGGCTGCGCGCGCCAGCAACAGATTGGAGAGGTTCGCGCACACAATCAGCATCACCACCCCCACCGCGCAAGCCAGTACCGCCAGCGCCGGACGCGTTCGTCCGCTCACATGCTCCGGCAGGAAGGTCAGTTTAGGGTCCAGTCCGTTGCGGTGCGGGTTCTCCCTTGTGATCTGAGCTCCCAGAACATTCGCTTCCGCCTGAGCCGGCCCAATCCGTGCCCCAGGTTTCAGCCGCCCCACCACCGCAAGTGTATTTCCCCACTGGTCCGTCTCCTTGCTCAGCGGAAAAGGAGCGAACAGATCGATATGCGTGCCGGGCGCAAAAATCGCCGCAAAGTCAAACGATGCCGGCAGCACTCCGACCACGGTTGCGTCCGCGTCGTCCAGCCGGATCGTTTTGCCCGCAATGTCCGGATCGGATCCAAAGCGCCGCACCCATAGTCCGTGACTGAGCATCACCACATGTGGACCATTCCATTTGCATTCCTCCGCGCTAAATTGTCTTCCCACTTGCGGCTGCACGCCCAGCAGCGGGAAGAAGTTCTGCGATACCGGCACCGTGCTCAGCCGCTCCGGTTCGCCGTTCCCGGTCAGTTTGCTGTCGCCCACTCCGTAGAAAGCGAAGTACCCCGCGACATCCTCGAACAACGTGTTTCGTTGCCGAAAATCGAGAAACCGCCCCACCTGCAAGGTAGCGCCCGACAGATCGCCGTCGATCTTCGTCCGATTCGCGATCCACATCAGCCTGTCGGGTTCCCTGAACGGCAGCGGCTTCACCAATAGCGCGTCGAGCACGCTGAATACGGTCGAGCTGGCGCCAATCCCCAGCGCAATGATCAGAATCGCAAATGCGGCAAATCCGCTATCCTTCCGCAGCGTGCGCAAAGTGTAGCGCAAGTCTTGCATCACGCTCTCCATCGCAGGCAGCCCGCGCGCGTCCCGCTGTTCTTCTTTGGTTTGTTCCAATCCGCCCAATGCAGTCATCGCTTTCCGCCGCGCTTCGTGCGCCGGCATGCCTTGTCTTACGTATTCTGCGGTTGCCAAATCCAGATGCGCAGCCAGTTCCGCGTCCAGATCCCGATCCAGCTCTTTCTTGCGCAGAGAAAATCGGACTTTCTCCAGCGCCTCGCGCCAACCGTCCATCATGGTTTCTCTCCGCGGCCCGCCATGGCCAGCACGCGTCCAATCACTGCGGCCAGCTTCTCCCAATGCGCCACATCGCTTGCCAACTGCCTGCGCCCGTTCTTGGTGATGGCATAGAACTTCGCTTTCCGATTGTTGTCCGAGATTCCCCACTCTGCAGCAATCCAGCCGCGTTGTTGCAGTCGCACCAGCGATGCATAAATGGTGCCCTGGTTAAGCAGAATCTGATCTCCGCTCACCTGCTCAATACGTCGTGCTATGCCATAACCGTGCAGCGACCCCATGCCCGCCAGCGTCTGCAGGACCATCAGGTCCAGCGTCCCCTGCAGCAGTTCGAGTCTGTCCGCGTTCGTCTCGCGGTCTATATGTGACCTCACCACACGAGTATAAGACGAACCGGCCCGCCTACGGTTAGGCATCTTTGCTGACTCATCCCCGCCGAGCCCCACAACGCAGCATTTTACTCGCATTGAGCAGCCGGTACGGTGTTTGCCATTATCGTCCAGGCAAACCTTCTGGTCGCGACGCCAGTCTGGCGTGCCATGTCCGAGCACTCCGTGCCTTCCTGCAAGCAGCCTGGCCCCCTCGTTCCCCCATAATAAGTAAAGAGGGACCCCATGAAGCCCAGCCTAAGCATCGGCATCGAGGAGGAATATCAAACCATTGACCCGGAGACCCGCGATCTCGCTCCCACATCGGCGTGGAAATGATCGAAAAGGGCAGAGCCGTGCTCGTCGAGCGCGTCAAGCCCGAGATGCACCAGTCGGTCATCGAAGCCGGCGCGCGCGTCCGCCGCAACATCCAGGAAGCCACGCACGAAATCCACATGATCCGCCGCAACCCGATCGATCTGGCCCGGCAGAACGGTCTGCGCCTCGCGGCTTCCGCCTCGCACCCCTTCGCCGACTGGAGCAAATAGGGGATCTACCCGGACGAACGCTATCACACCATCGTCGAAGACATGCAGATGGTCGCGCGTGCCAATCTCATCTTCGGCCTGCACGTCCACATCGGCGTCGAAGATCCCGAAACCGCCATTCAGATCATGAACGCAGCGCGTTATTTCCTGCCGCACATCCTGGCCCTCTCAACCAACTCGCCCTTCTGGCGCGGCATGGATACCGGCTTGAAATCGTACCGCTGCAAGGTCTTCGACAAGTTTCCCCGCACCAACATCCCGGATTATTTCCCCAGTCATGGCGAATATGAGAGCTTCGTCAACATGCTCATCCGGACCAATTGCATCGACAACGCCAAGAAAATCTGGTGGGATATCCGCCCACATCCGTATTTCAGCACGCTCGAATTTCGGGTGTGCGACATCCCCATGCGCGCCCAGGAGACCATCGCGCTCGCCGCGCTGATCCAGGCCACCGTGGCCAAGCTCTACAAGCTGCGCTCCATGAATCAGGGCTTCCGGCTCTATCGCCGCGCGCTCATCATGGAGAATAAGTGGCGCGCCCTGCGATACGGCATCGACGGCAAGCTCATCGATTTCGGCAAGGGCATCGAAGTGCCCATGCGCGACCTCATGAACGAATACTTCGAGATCATCGACGACGTAGTCGACGAATTAGGCAGCCGGGAAGAGATTAACTACATCCGCGAGATACTAACGAATGGGACGGGCGCGGACCGCCAGTTGCGCGTCTGGAAAGAAACGCAGGATATGAAAAGCGTGGTCGACTACATCATCGAAGAGACCGAAGCGGGCATTTACCATACCGAGGAAAGGTAGCCCTCGATTCTCCTGCCACCGGTAGCGCCACGGCGCGGCGTTATTGGCCTGATGAAAACCCGATCGGCAAGCACGTCCGGCCGGTCTTCGAGGCCAATTGGAGGACTGTAGTCGGGGTGGCTGGCAATGTGCGCCAGTACGACCTGGCGAACCACTCCCCAGACTATATCCGCGGAGCCATGTACATGCCCTATCGCCAGTCGGTCAACAATGTGCGGCAACTGCCTGCCGCAATGACGCTGATTGTGCGAACGAGCGGCGACCCTACGGCGCTGCCAGGCCGCATCCGTGAGCTGGTGAGAGATTTGAATCCCGACGTGCCGGTGAGTGAAATCAGAACCCTGGAGTCGCTGGTCGACGACTCGACCCAGCAGTCTCGTTCCATGACGTGGCTCTTTGTCACCCTTGCCGGAGCGGCGCTTCTGCTCGCGGCGATCGGCACTTACGGGGTCGTATCGTACTCCACGGCCCAAAGGACGTTTGAACTTGGCATGCGCATGGCGCTCGGAGCGTCCAGGCGCAATATATTTGGTTTGGTGCTCGGCCAAAGCCTGAGATTGGTGATTACAGGCCTGGCTCTGGGAGTCATAACGTCGCTGGTGCTAACGCGCATGTTAGTGGCGTTTCTTTATGGCACGGCCGCCACAGATCCGATCACTTTCCTCGCAGTCTGTACCGTGCTGGTCGTCATAGCGCTCCTGGCGGGTTATATCCCGGCCCGAAGGGCCGCGAGTATCGATCCCTCAACGGCATTGCGGGTCGAGTAGCTGATGTGATTCGCGCTTTCGGCCTTTCTTGCCGCCCATCGCCTGCGATTTGGCATTTGGCCGCCCCGGCCCGGCGGCCCAGCGAATCCGTTTCCGAAGAGCAAATCCAAAGGATGTTCGAACGGGGCGAGATTTCCTAGCGCGTAGTCGTCACCACGGCACTGCTTTCGCGCTTTTCCGTTGCCTCGCCTCCGGATTTCCCGTACTCTCTTGGGCCATGGAAGTCCATTTCAACCAGGACCTGCCAGCCAAGCTCGACAAGCTCGCCATCGACACCGGGCGCGCGCCTGACGAACTGGTCGAGGATGTTGTGGCGGCGTACTTGAACGAGCTAGCCCAAGCGCGGGAGACGCTCAACAGCCGGTATGACGATTTGAAAGCGGGCAAGGTGAAGCCCATTCCAGGCGACGACGTTCTGGCCCACTTCCGCGACAAGAGCGCGGCCCGCCGTTCCCAGCCGGATTCATGACCGGCTCCGATTTTCACCCAGAGCCGTCAACGATCTCGACGAGATTTGGGGATTCATCGCGGCGGAAAATCTTGATGCTGCCGACAGGGTGATCGTTTGAGCTTCTGGCCGCCATCGATGCCCTGGTAGCCTTCTCCGACCGGGGCCATAAACGCCCGGACCTCACCTCGCGGCCCCTGCGGTTCACTTTAGTGGGCGATTATCTAATCGCCTACGCGCCGGAGGAAAAGCCATTATGGGTCCTGCACGGACGCCGCAATCCGCGAATCATGGCCGCAATTCTGCGCAGCAGAGAATAGCGTCTCCGAGAAGCTCCGTCCGGCACGACTGGATCTTCCGAACCGTCACAAGTCGGCGCGCCCGGTCTCACCCAGACCGGCTTGAAGTTGAAAGACGCGCCGCACACCAGCCCAAATCGGGGCGACCGAATCGCGTGTCGTCCCATCCCGCCAACCGTCGCGACTACTCGACGCGTCGCCGACAAGCCAGCCAGGTAAAACTTCGCAGAACCGGACTTGCCGGGAGCCTGAGTGGTGGAAGGATTTCGCGCCAAGTTGACTGGTCGAGATCATCGCCCTCATCGTCTTTGGGAACCGGGCGGGGAAAGCTGTCTGGCAAGCTCGGATTCGACTACGCCGAGGCAAGGCCGCGCAGGGCCTGCGTTGTTGAACCGGCGAGGAAATGGTCAGGCGTTCATCCAATCTTCCGGACTGGCAGATCCGTTGTCCTGGGGAAGATCCCAAAAAACGGGGTCTGGTTAAGGCTGCCCCGAAGCACGGCCGGCACCGTGTTGGGCGCGTTCCGGTACAGCACAACCATCGTCGCCATCTTCTGGTATCCCAGCCCGAACTTGTTGTTGACGCCTTTGCAGACCAGCTCCAGCCGTTCCTTTTCCTCCTCCGCAAAAATGGTGGAATTCTCGTGCAGTGGACGTTCAGCCTTGTAGTGGACGTGTCCAGTGAACGCTTCAATCCCGCGCTCGCCTATCTGGTAGTAGGCTTCCTCGCAGATGCTTGGCGCCACCAGGAACTCCGAGAAGGTCCCGATGAAACTCTTGGCGGCGAAATCCCGCTCAGCGCAGAATTGGTTCCCAGTCCCGATGAAATCATCCACGTAGATCAGGGCTCCGACCCCAACCTCGTTCATGGTCTTATTCAATCGCATGGAATCCCGACAATCCACAAACTTGCAGCCCAGGCGTTCAAGCCCCGCGGCGTCCCGCAGCAGGTTGAGCATCACCGGGCTACTGCTTCCAGCGTCATGCACGGACACATAAATGAACTTTTTCGGAGTCAACCCGGAATTGACGAGCCTCTTCATCAATGCCGCGTTCTGGTCTACCAGGATTTTCTGCGTCCGTTTCTCTGAGAAGTAATAGATGTTGTCCAATAGATGCACGGCCAGCTTGCGATCCTGTTTTGGAAACTGCTTAATCCAGCGGCTTGCTGACAATGGAGTCAAGGGCTTAGGCTTGTAGCCGCCGAAACGCATGGCCGCCCGGAAGCTGTAGATCATGCGCCACATCAATCGTGTGGCACCTCTGGATCATCGCTCCCTATGAGGGCTTGTTCCAGACTCTTGCAATAGGCTCGGACCTCCCGAAGCGCACGCCGCAAGTTGGCTCGCTCCTCGTCATCAGTCGTGTATGTCAGCTTGAAACGCTGGAGTTGGGCTAGAAAGCCTTCACAGGCGCCAAGAGCGTTCTGGACCTTTTTCTTATCGATTACAAATTCATCAAACGATGCACGCGTTTCGGTCTTGGGATTGAGGAAAAACTCCTCCAGGGTGCGCATCAGCTTCGCGCGGGTCGCTGGCTCTTCCTCAGTCAGCTCGTACGCTTCCATAATGCGTCGGAAGTGGATGACGCTCTTTATCTTCCTGTCCCGGTATTTGTCCACCAGCTTGTGGGTAGCCCTATTGCGGCCTAGTTTACTGATCGTCGGGATCTGCTCAGTCGCCAGATCCAACACCGGAAGCGCCTCGATCCAAAAATTGGAAGGTATTCGGGTCGTCGGGTTCGGGTCGAGCGACATTTCCTGGAACTCTTCCGGGAACGTCAGCAACTTCTTGCAGCGTTCAATTTGCGCGTCGCTCAAGCCGGTCAATTTGGAAAGTGCCCTGTTGTCGTGTTCCTCAAGTTCTTCCATCACAACTTTCAGGCTCAGTGCCGTGGGCATCAATTCCCACGCCTCCCTGAAGTTGTGAATGGAAAACATGTACAACAACCCGGCGATCTTCGTGGGCGGCTCAACCACGTTGGCGGGCAGCGTGAGGGCAGCGCCACCCTTGCCACCGCGCCCCTCCCTTTTAAGCTCGACGACGCATCTGTACCTGCGCTCGCCGTCAAGGATTGAAAACTTGGTTTGGCCTTTGGCCCGGTAAACGGTG
>Ga0302325_10024971_pt1 | contig 12422 bp, 10 predicted proteins | sample Palsa_T0_2_FD_201948 | JGI IMG/M metagenome (GOLD analysis project Ga0302325, IMG submission 201948) | Peat permafrost microbial communities from Stordalen Mire near Abisko, Sweden - Palsa_T0_2 | ecosystem: Environmental > Terrestrial > Soil > Palsa > Peat permafrost | place: Sweden: Abisko...
AACACGATCCGTCGCGGTTGACGCACCGGCATCGGCGTGTCGAGCCGTGCGGTCAGCAGCGGGTCGTCGGACAGCGCCGTCCCGATTCCGACCGCGATCGCGTCCGACTGCGCGCGCCAGTGATGCGAACGCGTGCGGCTGGCCTTCGAGGAGATCCACTTCGAGTCGCCCGAAGACGTCGCGACCTTGCCGTCGAGCGTCATCGCGAACTTGCACAGCACCCATGGACGACTGGTCCGGGCGTGCTTGCGAAACGGCTGGTTGAGCAGCCGCGCGCGGTCGGCCAGCTCGCCGTCGGCGACGACGATCTCGACCCCGTCGTCGCGCAGGATCCCGAGACCGCGCCCAGATGCGTGCTCTGACGGGTCGTCGGAGGCGACGACGACCCGGCGGATGCCGGCGCGGCTGATCGCGTCGGTGCACGGCGGCGTCCGGCCCTGGTGCGCGCACGGCTCCAGCGACACGTACAGGGTCGCCGCGTCGAGCGGGCGCTGGCCGGCGGCGTCGATCGCCTCGACCTCGGCGTGCGGGCCCCCGAGCGAGCGGTGATACCCCTCCCCCAGGACCCCGTCCGCGGTCGCGATCACGGCGCCGACGAGTGGGTTGGGCGACACCCAGCCGCGTCCCTGTTGGGCGATCTCGATCGCTCTGGCCAGGTGGCGGCGATCGGTGTCGGTCGGCTGCATCATCTCCGTTTCTTAATGTAGTCAGGCGAGCATCTGCCGATCGTCAGCCGGTACACGCTCATCTCCGGTCCTGGACGCACGTACTGACCCGGGTAGTAGTCGATCGACCAGTCGAAGCTGAACGGGACCGCGCGCTTGCTGGTCGAAAACGGGGTGACGTGATAGACGAGCTTGGCGTCGTTGGCCAGCTGCGCGTAGTAGGCGATCGCCTGCGGGGCGATCTTCGGTTGCGCGAACGACCGTCCCGCCTGCAGCGAGCCAATCACCACCCAGCAGTAGTCGGCCTTCGCGTACTCGGTCAGCAGTTCTGGGCGCAGCGAGCGCTCGTATTGGTCCTGCCCGACGAACATGTGCTTGCCGGGCGGCAGGTGACGGTCGTGATCGTGGATGTCGACGTCGGTCAGGCTGGTATCCCACAGCTTCCAGCGGGCGCCGCTGGGTGTCGCCGGGTCGGCGCGTCCGATGTCGTAGCCCCAGTTGTCGGCCACGACCGGCTCGACCACGATCTTGGAGCCGGCCGGCACGTGCTTGACCATCCACGCCCGGGTCAGGTTGCGGGTGTCGGGGCGCGACAGGACCTTGTCGGAGTGCAGCACGGTGCTGAGGCTCTGGCCCAGCAGCACGATCGCGGTCACGGCGATCACCGCCACCGCGGGCAGCTTGCGCGCGGCGATCAGCCAGCGTCCGAACGAGACCGCCCCGTAGGCGCCCAGCAGCGCGACGATCGGGAACGTCGGCATCAGCCAGCGGCCGAAGAACCGCTGCTGATCGCCCATGTAGATCATGAACGCGATCGGCGCCGGGATCAGCACCAGCGCCGCCGCCAGCCGCCGGCGGACCAGCAGCGCGATCGCCCCCCCGACCGCCGCCAGCGAGGGCGCCCATCCCAGGCCCCACGTGTACGTCCATAGGTAGAACGCGGTACCGCTGGACGCGGTCGTGCCGAGCTTCTCGGGATCGGAGCCGGCCGCCAGCGCCTGCTGCGTGGTGACGCCGGCATGGAACGCGGAGAAATCCAGCAGCGAATATGGGTTGGCGACCACGAACGCGATCGCCGCCGCGGCGACGCACAGGCCCAGACGCCACAGCGACCGCATGACCGTCCGGCCCGACAGGCCGTCGCACAGGCAGGCTGCCAGCAGGCAGACGAACGTGATCGCGCCGGTGTATTTGGTCGCCGCCGCCACCCCGCAGCCGATCCCTGCCAGCACGTAATCGCGGCGGGCGCCGTTTCGCAGCACGCCCGCGGTCCCGTACAGAGACAGCGCCACCGGGGCCAGCGTCGGCGTGTCGTTGAGCGCCAGGTGGCTGTAGAAGATCGGCAGGAAGGCCAGGCCGAAGATCGCGGCGGCGACCAGCCCGACCGTGCGGTTGAACATCCGCACGCCGGCGAGGTACGTCAGCCAGACCGACAGCGTGCCGAGCACCGCAACGACCACCCGTGCGACCACGAACACCTCGGTCGGATCGGACGCGTACGCCCGGCTGACGGCGTCGGCGGACCCGAACCACAGCTCGAACACGATATTGAGCAGGTACGAGTAGGCCGGCGGGTTGAGGAAGTAGTTGGGGTTGTAGTCGTGGCTGAAGTACGCGATCGCGCGGGGCACGTAGTGGCGCGCCTCGTCGAAGTTGTAGCTGTAGGGCAGGCCTTGCTTGATCCCCCACAGCCGCAGCCCGAAGGTCGCCAGCAGCAGTGCCGCCAGCGCGAACCGATGCAGGTTGCGTTCCGCCGTCCGGGCGCTGGCCTGCGCAGCCTCGTCACGCGCGCGGGGGGGCCGCGGCCGGGCGGGCAGTGACGACCGCCTGAGCCGAGACGGGCGATCCGCCGGTGCCGCGTCCATGATCTGCGCCGCCCCTCCCGCTACCGTTTGGCCCGGGTTTCCAAGCGTCCGAGCGTCGCTTGGGGCCTGCGACCAGCGCGCGCGTCGAGGTCATCCGTCATGAAGCTCATCATCCAGATCCCCTGTTTCAACGAGGAAGAGCAGCTGCCGCACACGCTGTCGCAGCTCCCCCGTGAGCTTGACGGGTTCGACGCGGTGGAGTGGCTGATCATCGATGACGGCTCGACGGACAAGACGGTTCAGGTGGCCAAGGAGAGCGGCGTACACCACGTGGTGCGCCTGACCAATCACAAGGGTCTGGCCGCCGGTTTCCAGGCCGGACTGGACGCGGGTCTGAAGCTCGGCGCGGACGTGATCGTAAACACCGACGCCGACAACCAGTACGAGGCCGCCGACATCCCCAAGCTCGTCGCCCCGATCCTGCGCGGCGACGCGGACATGGTGATCGGCGATCGCCAGGTCGCCTCCAACGAGAACTTCTCCTGGGCCAAGCGCCGGCTGCAGCGGCTCGGGTCATGGGTCGTGCGCCAGGCTTCCTCGACCGAGGTGCCCGACACGACCTCGGGATTTCGCGCCTACAACCGTGAGGCCGCGCTGCAGATGCAGGTCGTCTCGAAGTTCACCTACACGCTGGAGACAATCATCCAGGCGGGCAAGTTGACGGTCGCGATCGACCATGTGCCGATCCGCACCAACGCCAAGACCCGCGAGTCACGACTGTTCCCATCGATTCCCGCCTACATCCGCCGCAACGGCCTGTCGATCTTCCGGATCTACTCCCAGTACGAGCCGCTGCGCGTGTTCTGGACCGGTGCCCTGGTGATGGGCGTGCTGGCGCTGGCGGCGTTCGTGCGCTTCCTGGTCCTGTTCATCGGCGACCCCGACAAGGCCACCGGCCACATCCAGTCCCTGATCCTCGGCGGCGTGCTGTTCAACGCGGCGATGCTGCTCGGCGCGCTCGGCGTGATCGGGGATCTGCTTGCCGCCCAGCGCACGCTGTCGCAGCGGACGTTCGAACGGGTCAGGCGAATCGAGCTGCAGCTCGGCGTCGAGCCCTCCCACTACGAGCCGGGGAACCCCGGCGGGGCCGCGGGAGACGGCGGGTCGGGCTCGGGCGGATCCGACGGATCGGGCGGAGCCGGCGGATCCGACGGGGCGGGCGGGCCTGACTCCGACGCGTCGACCGCTGGGCCGTCCGGTCAACGACCCGACCCGTCCCGGGAGCGACTCGGGGTATGACCGCCGGCGTGGCCGTCCCGACCGGCAACACATTCGACAAGTACGGCTCGACCAACCCGGTCGTCCGCCGGCTGATGTCGGGCTTTCAGCGCACGCTGGACGACCTGTTCGCTCAGGCCGCGCCCGAATCCGTACTCGACATCGGCTGCGGCGAAGGCGTGCTCACCGAACAGTGGGCTGTGCGGCTCGGCGATGGACGGGTCGTCGGCACCGATCTGCAGGACCCCAAGCTCGAGGCCGAATGGGCGATCCGCCGACGGCGGAACCTGCGCTTTGCGGCGATGCCCGTCGAGTCCCTGACGTTCGCCGACGACGAGTTCGACCTGGTCGCCGCGACCGAGGTGCTCGAGCACGTCGATCATCCCGAGGCGGCCGTCGCCGAGATGGCCCGCGTCGCGCGCCGGTGGCTGCTCGTGTCGGTCCCCCACGAGCCCCTGTGGCGGGGGCTGAACATCGCCCGCGGCGCGTACCTGCGTGAGCTCGGCAACACCCCAGGTCATCTCAACCACTGGACGCGAGCGGGGTTCGTGCGGATGCTCGCTGCCCACGGCCAGGTGGTGCAGACACGGTCGCCGTTCCCCTGGACGATGCTGCTTGTCCGAACCTGACGACGCGGGCGGGCGCTCGTTCGCGTCGGGCGCACGGATCCTGTCGATCGGGATCGCGTCGACCGGAATCTTCACCTTCGCCTACCTGGCGACCTCCAGCCACGTCCTATCCAAGCGTGACTACGGGCTGATCTCGCTCTGCTGGTCGATCATGTTCGTGATCCTGTCGGTGATCTACCGACCGATCGAGCAGCTGCTCTCGCGCACGATCGCCGACCGCCGCGCGCGGGGGCTGAGCGGCCATCCGTTGCGGGTGCCCGCCGCGATCCAGCTGGGGTTCGCGCTGATCTTCATCACGGTCGCGTTGAGCCTGCACCACACGATCGAGCACGGTGTCTTCGAGGGCTCCGCGGCGCTGTACTGGATCCTGTTCACCGGCGTGATCGCCTACGCCGCCAGCTACTTCGCTCGTGGGTGGCTGGCGGGTCACCAGTACTTCGCGCTGTACGGGGGGCTCGTGTTCCTGGAGTCGACCTCCCGCTTTCTGTTCCCCCTCAGCTGCGCGGTCGGAATCGGCTCCGGAATCGGTGTGGTCGGGCTCGGGATGGCGGTCGCGCCGTTCGCCTCGCTGTCGGTGATGCCGTTCGCGCTGCAGCGGATCCGCGGCCGCGGCGGGCGCGTGGCGACGGCCCCGGGCACGCTCGACCCCGCCGAGATCCCGGTCGTCGCCGCCGCCGCCGAGGGACCGGCGGCGGCGCAGATCGAGGAGACCGCGACCGACCTCTCGATGCGGCGCGGCACCGGCTTCGCGGTCTCGGTCGTCGGGATCATGTTCTCCGAGCAGACGCTGATGAACGCGGGCGTGCTGATCGTCGCCGCCGCCGCCGGCGGCACCGACATCACCAGCGGGTTGACCGGGTTCGTCTTCAACGTGATGCTGATCGTTCGTGCGCCGCTCCAGCTCTTCCAGGCGGTCCAGACGTCGATCCTCCCCCATCTGGCCGGCTTGGAGGCGCGTGAGTCAGCCGACGAGTTCCGCCGAGCGATCCGGATCACGGTGCTCGTGATCGCCGGTTTCGGCCTGGCGGTCGGTCTCGGGCTGCTGGCGATCGGACCGCCGGTGATGCGGATCTTCTTCTCCAGCAAGGGCTTTACCTACGACCGGATCGGCCTGGCGCTGGTCGGGTTCGGAATGGGCCTGCACCTGATCTCCGGCGCCTTGAACCAGGCGGCGCTGGCCCGCGGACGCGCCGCCGCCGCGGCCGTCTGCTGGCTCACCGCGGCGGCCCTGTTCGTCTGCTTTCAGATCGTCGACATCGCGCCGCACCGGATCTGGCGCGTCGAGATCGGCTACTTCGGCGCGACCGCCGTGTTGTGCGCGCTGCTGTGGCTGCTCTACCGGCGCGGGCCCGCGCCCTCGTCCGGCGCGCGACCCGCGGGGAGAGATAAGGGACTTTTGGGCGATATCGGCCGCAAAAGCGGCCAACCTTCGTTGCCGCGCTGATTGACCGCGGGGTCAAACCATGCTGCCGCGGGCAAATGCGTGCTTTGGCGCGCGCGGCAGACCCGAGCGAGGTCGCCGCCGAACGCCGGCGCTCAGCGCGCGCCGGCGGCCTGTGCAAGCCGCAGATATGTCGCAGCGGGATCGTCGGAGCCGAACACCGCCGAGCCGGCCACGAGCAGGTTCGCGCCCGCGGCCACGCAGGTTCCGATCGTCTCTCCATGAACGCCGCCGTCGACCTCGAGCGCGACGCCACCGGGCAGCATCGCGCGCAACCGCTCGAGCTTTCGGGCCGAGTGCGGGATGAACGACTGGCCGCCCCAGCCCGGGTTGACGCTCATGCACAGCGCGAGGTCCAGTTCGTCGGTGGCGATCTCCGACAGCGCGTCGGCCGGAGTAGCCGGGTTCAGTGCGGCGCCCGCGGTGCAGCCGGCGTCTCGGATCGCCTGCAGGGCGTAGTGCAGATGCGGCGTGGCCTCGGCGTGGACCGTGATCCCGTCGGCGCCTGCCTTGGCGATCTCGTGCAGGTGGCGCTCAGGCCGATCAACCATCATGTGCACGTCGACGAAGCCGCCGGCGTTGTGGATCAGGTCGGCCAGCGCCGAGACGACGACCGCCCCGAAGCTGATCTGCGGCACGAAGTGCCCGTCCATCACGTCGACGTGGATCACCCTGGCGCCGGCATCAAGCACCTCGGAGACCTGCGAGCCGAGCCGCGCGAAATCAGCGGACAGGATCGACGGCGCGACCCGTCGTTCGGTCAGCAGCGTCCGCCGCTCGGACGTGTGCGCGGAAGCGCTCACACCGCGACGAGCATCGAGCCGCGGCAGTTGTTACAGGCGACGATCGCGGTCGTCGACATGCGCACGATCGTCGAGTGCTCGCCGCAATTGGGGCAAACGGACACGAGCTCGTAGCGCTGCAGGCAATAGACGCAGCGGTAATGGCCCGGCACCGCCGTCGGGCGGAGCCACGGCTCGTGGCAATGCGGGCATTCGGGACCGAGGTTGAGCGCTGGTTCGTTCACTTTGAAACTATGAGACTAACCGGTCACCATGACGTCACCGGCGCCGAAACCGTGCGATGAAGAAGCCATCCGTGCGATCCACGTGTGGCAGCAGCTGCAAATGTGAGGTACCAGCGTCGCAGCCTGCGAACGGATCCGGCGTGAAATCTCGGTTGTCGGCCATGAACCGTTCGACGATCGCCGGACCCTCACGCCGGGTGATCGTGCAGACCGAATAGACGATCATGCCGCCGGGCCGCACCGCGGCCGCGCCACACTGGAGGATCCGGGCCTGCGATGCCGCCGTTTCGGCGATCCGCTCGTGGCTCGTGCGCCAGCGGATGTCCGGACGTGACTGCATCGTGCCGAGGCCGCTGCACGGTGGATCTACCAGAACGCGGTCAAACTGCCCCCAAGCGGCATCCAACGACTCCGTCGCATCGGCGACCCGGACGGTCGCGGCGCCGGCGTGCATCCGTCGCAACGTCCGCCCGAGCCCGTCCGCGCGGCGCGGATTGCGCTCGACACAGACGACCGCTCCGTCGTCGTCGATCAGCGCGGCCAGCTGGGTCGCCTTGGCGCCCGGCGCCGAGCAGAGGTCCAGCACGCGCTCGCCCGGCCGTGGTGCGAGCACGTGTGCGGGGATCATCGAGCCGCGCGATTGGGGCATGATCGCCCCTTGCGCCCACAAGGGCGACCCATACGCGTCGAACGGTCCGTCGAGCACCAGCCCGTACGGGAGCCCGGGCGCGGGCAGCGCCGGCACCGGCAGACGCGCGCGCACCTCCTGCACCGTCGCGACCAGCGTGTTGACCCGCAGCGCCGACTCCGCCGGTTCGTTGACCGCGACAAGCAGCGCGCGGGCCTGATCGGCCCCCAGCTCGTCGAACCACAACCGTGCCAGCCACACCGGGACCGAGCGCAGCAGCGCCGCACGCTCGGGCGTGCTGTCGTCGAGCGCCGAAACGATCGTCGCGCCGTCCCGGGTCGCCCGACGCATCACCGCGTTGACGAGCCCCGCGGCCCGGGGGGCGTCCAGCTTCGCGAGCTTGACGGACTCGTCGACCGCAGCGTGCTCGGCGACGCCACCGAGCAGCAGCAACTGGGTCAGACCGAGCCGCAGGGTCGCGATCACCGGCGGCTCGAGCTTGCCGACCGACCGCTCCGCCAGCTGCTCGATCACGTGGTCGAGCGTCGCCCGTCGCTGGACGGCGGCATACGCGAGCGCCATCGCGAACGATCGCTCGCGCGTGTCCAGCCCGCCGGATTCGGCGTGCAGCGCGCGATCGGCGTACGCGCCCTGCTCGAACACGCGCCGGACGACGCGGTACGCGCAGAGTCGGGCCGGCGACACGTCGGCGGCAAGTGCCGTCGCCATCAGCGGGCGCGGCCGCGCAGGTAGGCTGCGGCGTCCATCGCACGGCGCCCAGGCGGCTGCACGACGTCGAGGCGCAACGTGGTGTCGCCGGCGCAGCCGAGCAGCACCGCGCCGCCGGAGAACGACAGCTCACCTGCGCCGGGATCGCCGCCGATCGCGGAACGCGCGGTCGCCGCCAGCACCCCGAGCCGCTCGCCGTCGTCGAGCAGCACCCCGGCGCCGATGTGCGGCGTCAGCGCGCGCACGCGGCGCTCCAGGTCACAGGCGGCGGCGCCGGCCGGGTCAAGGATCCGATCCTCGGCCGTAAGCTTGTCGGCATAGGTGGCGCCGGCCTCGTGCTGCTCGGTGAACCGCAGATCCCGCAGACCGACGTCCAGCGCCTCGATCAGCAGCCGCGCGCCCAGCTCGGCCAGGCGCGGCGACAACGTCCCATACGTGTCGTGGGCGAGGATCGGCTCGGGCGCCGTCAGCGCCACCGGCCCCGAGTCAAGACCGGCCGTCAGCCGCATGATGCTGACCCCGGTGCGCTCGTCACCGGCGATCATCGCGCGCTCGATCGGCGCCGCGCCGCGCCAACGCGGCAGCAGCGACGGGTGGACATTGAGGATTTCGTGCTCGGACAGCAGCGGCTCCTTGATCAGCGCCCCGAACGCGCAGACCACAAGCGCGTCAGGCGCCGCCGCGGCGATCACCGAGCGGCCGACATCGTCGTTGACGGTGGTCGGTTGCGCCAGCTCCAGACCAAGCTCCCTGGCGGTCTGCGCGACCGGCGGCGACTGCAGGCGCCGGCCGCGGCCACGCGGGCGGTCGGGGCGGGTGATCACGAGCGCCGGCCGGTGCGCGGTCCCGGCCAGCGCGCCCAGCACGATCGCCGCGAACTCCGATGTGCCCAGGTAGACGGTCAGCACTCGGTCTCGTCGCTCGGCGTGGCGCGCAGGGGCCGCGTCAGCCGTCGCCCAGCGCGGCGCGCAGCGCCTTCATCGCGTCCTTGCGCTGCGAGCGCGAAGTGCGATCGAGGATCAGGACGCCGTCCAGATGGTCGATCTCGTGCTGGATCACGCGCGCCTCCAGGCCGGAGGCCTCGATCGCGATCGGCTCGCCAAGCTCGTTCTGGGCCGTGACGCGGACGTGGACGGCACGCTCCACCTCGACCAGCACGTCGGGCAGGCTGAGGCAGCCCTCCTCGGCCGTCTCGAGCTCCGAGCCCGACCACTCGACCACGGGATTGACCAGCGCCGCGACCGGCGCCTGCGGCTGTGCGCGGTAGACGAGCACGCGGTGCAGGATGCCGACCTGCGTCGCGGCCAGACCGACGCCGACCGCGTCGGTCATCAGCTCGCCCATCCGCCGGACCTCGTCGCTGAGCGTCTCGTCGAAGCGGTCGACGGGGCGCGCCTTCGTGCGCAGCACCGGGTCGCCGAACTTGCGCACGTGCGCGAGCGCCTCCGAGCGCCGGGCCGCGGCCTCGGGGTCGAGGTGCTCCTCTTCGTCGGGATCGGTGTCGTCGACCTCGATCTGGTCGGGATCGAGCTCGTCGACGGACGTCTGGGTCTGATCGCTCACCGCCCCGATTCTAGGTTCTCGGGTGCCGCTCACACCGGGTCGACGTCGACGCTGACCGAGACGCCACGCTTGGCGGCGGCCGGGGCGATGGCGTCGACCGCGTGGCCGACGGCCTCGATCGCGGGCTCGCGGTCGGCCGCCTTGACGAACACCTGGCTGCGGAATCGCCCGCGCAACCGGAACAGCGGCGCCGGGCCGAGCACGGTCGCCCCGTCCGCCACGATCCGCTCGTGGATCCGGGCCGCGGCCTCGCCGGCGCCGGGCTCGTCCTCGGCCGAGCAGACGACCCTGATCAGCGACGAGAACGGTGGATAGCGCAGCGCGCGCCGGCGCGTCAGCTCGTCGGCAACGAACCCGTCGGCGTCGTGCCGTGCCGCGAACCGCAGCGAACGGGCCATTGGTGCGAGCGTCTGCACAAGCACCCGACTCGGCACCGCCCCGCGCCCCGTGCGACCGGCCAGCTGCGTGACGAGTGCGAACGTCCGCTCCTCGGCCCGAAAGTCCGGGAACCGCAGCGTCTGGTCGGCGTCGATCACGACCCCCAGCGACACGTCGGGGAAGTCGTGGCCCTTGGCGACCATCTGGGTGCCGACGAGCACCCCCGAGCGCGCCGCCTCGAACGCCTGCAAGGTGCGGGCGCGCGCCTGCAGGGTCGGTGCGTCGGCGTCGAGCCGGAAGATCGGGAACGCGTTGGTGCCGAGCCCGTCGCGCAGCTCCTGCTCGAGCCGCTCGGTGCCGGCGCCGTGGCGCGCGACCGAGACCGATGCGCAGTCCGGGCAGCGATCGGGAACGCGCTCGCGGTGTCCACAGTGGTGGCAGGCGACGAACGCGCCGTGGCGATGGAGCACCAGCGCCACCTCGCAGTTGGGGCACAGCCACACCCGTCCGCAGCTGCGACATGAGAGGAAGTTCGACCAGCCGCGCCGGTTGAGCAGCATGATCGCCTTGCCGCCCGCATGGCGCAGGTCGGCCAGCGCCATCCGCGTCTCGGGGTGCAGCGGATGGTGGCTGGAGCGCATGTCCAGCAGCGCCACCGGCGGCATCGGCCGTCCATCAACCCGCTCGGGCAGCCGTAGCCGGGTGAGCTCGTGGACGCTCTCGGGCCGCGGCGTCGCCGATCCGAGCACCAGCGTCGCACCGTGCGCCTGCGCCCGCCGGCGCGCGATCGCGCGCGCGTCGTAGCGGGGGTCGCCCTCGTGCTTGTAGGAGCCCTCGTGCTCCTCGTCGACGACGATCAGTCCGATGTCGGTCAGCGGCGCCAGCACCGCCGAGCGGGGCCCGACGCACACCCGCGCCTCGCCGGTGCGCAGCCGGAACCACTCGTCGCGTCGCTCGCCTTGGGTCAGTGCCGAGTGCAGGACCGCCACCACGTCCCCGAACCGGGATTGAAACCGCCAGAGCGTCTGCGGCGTCAGCGCGATCTCGGGCACGAGCACGATCGCCGTCCGGCCGGCGTTCAGGACCGCCTCGACGGCGCCGAGGTAGACCTCGGTCTTGCCCGAGCCGGTGACGCCGTGCAGCAGGAGCTCCTCGCCGGGACGCGCTTTCACCGATTCGAGCACCCGCCCGAGCGCGGCCGCCTGGGCGGTGGTCAGCGGCGGCGCCGTCGCCGACGCGGCGCCGACCGCGTGCGCGGGCGGCCGGCGCGCGCGAATCCGGCGTTGCAGCGTGACCAGGCCTCGTGCGGCGAGCCGTCGCAGCGAGTCGGTGCCCAGCTCGGAGGCGGGCGCGGCGCCAGTCTGCCGCAGCGTCTGAAGCAGCCGGCGCTGGCGATCGGTCAGCCGCACCGCCGTCCGCCCGCCGTCCGGGTCCGCGTCGAGCGCGCCACGGCCGGCGCCGGTCAGCTCGGCGACGAGCACGCGTTTGGCGCCTGCGCCCTGCGCGGCCCCGGGCGCGATCATCAGCGACAGCGCCCGGGCGGTGGTCGAGCAGTACTCGTGCGCCATCCACTCGGCGAGCCGGACAAGCTCGGGCGTGATCGCCGACTCGAGCACTTCGTCGGGCGCCGACAGCCTCGTCGGATCCAGATCGGATGTCTGCGCCAGCGCGGTCACCACCCCGAGCGTCCGCTGGCCCCCGAACCGGATCCGCAGCACCGAACCGACGCCGACGCTCGCCGTCTGCTCGGCCGAGAGCAGGTAGTCGAACGTGCCGCGCACCGCGCGGGTCCTGGTCAGCGGCTGGACCCGGGCGATCACGACGATCGAATCTAGGGGCCGGGGCGGTCAGGACCGGCGGGCGCCCGACGCCGTAGCTGGGCCGGCGGACGCCTACGGACGCCGGCGGCCCTGGCTGTGGTTCGCCCGCTCGTCACGTTCGACGAAGTCGATGATCGCCGGCACGCCCTCGAGCCGGTAGCGCTCGCGCAGGCGATTCTCGACGTAGTAGGCGTAGTCACGGGTGACGCGGGCGCGCGAGTTGACCTGGATCGAGAACCGCGGCGGCCGCTCGGCGGTCTGGGTCATGAACAGCAGCCGCAGCCGGTGGCCGGACGCGGCGCCCTTGCCGCCCGCTCCGACCGGCGGTTGGCGAGCCGCGACGACCTCGGACAGAAAGCGGTTGAGCTGCGGGGTCGGGATCCGGGTGCGGGTGCGGTCGGCCAGCGTGACCGCCTCGATCAGCAGCCGCTCGACGTGGCGGCCGGTCTTGGCCGACGC
>Ga0302325_10024972_pt1 | contig 12422 bp, 10 predicted proteins | sample Palsa_T0_2_FD_201948 | JGI IMG/M metagenome (GOLD analysis project Ga0302325, IMG submission 201948) | Peat permafrost microbial communities from Stordalen Mire near Abisko, Sweden - Palsa_T0_2 | ecosystem: Environmental > Terrestrial > Soil > Palsa > Peat permafrost | place: Sweden: Abisko...
TTCACGGAGTTCCCGGTGAAGCAGGCGCTGGGCTCCGGCCATAAATGCCGGTCGGTCCATCCACCGGTAGGCACGGTTCCAGAGACGGGGCGTTCGATTGATCGCTGTGATGTAGCCGCGCCGGAGAAAGGCGTTCAGACGAGGGGAGGCCTGCGCGAATATGTCGACGATGACGGCGGAGCCTGGGCAGTCCTCCTCGAAGGCTTCGGCAAGGGCCCGAGCGGCCGCGTTATGCCCTTCGCCGAATCCGGCGGTGAGGATCAGGATGCGGGCGCTCATGGATTGGGAGGGCCGATCAGGCGGCAGCGGGGGCTTCGAGCCCGGAATGTTGGGCGGGCGCCAACGCGGCGATGAGATCGACTTCAAATTGAGCCACCACCGAATCCCACGATTGCCGGGCGACCGACTGGCGAGCGGCGAGGCGCACGCGCTGACGGAGGACGCGGTCCGTTGCCAAGCGAACGGCGGCTGCGATCAAGTCGGCTGGGCGCGCACAATCCGCCAGCAATCCACTCTCCTGATGACGGACGAACAGCCGCGCGGCTGCGTAGTCAAATCCGGCTATGGACAAGCCGCTCGCCATGGCCTCCGTGAGCACATTGCCGAAGGTTTCTGTGAGACTCGCGTGGACGTAAATATCGGCTGAGGCGTAGTAGCGGCCGATTTCGTCCCGTGAGAAGAAGCCCGCAAAAATGCACTCCGGATGGCGCTTGCGAAGCGCCTTCTTGAGCGGTCCTTCGCCGGCCAGCACGAAGCGGCAATCGGGATTGGCGGCGCGCATCGCCGCGTAGGCTTCAAAAAGAAGCGGATAATTTTTCTCGGCAGCCATTCGACCGACGTGGACGACGACCGGATCGTCCGGGGCGGCACCCCAGAAAGCGCGCAAGGTGTCCGACCGGCGATCGGGCGTGAACTGCTCGGAGTCGACTCCTCTGGATAGGAGGGCAAGGCGGCGAAAACCGAGATGCCTGAGTTGGGACATCGACTCTTCGGTCGGAACAAAGGTCAGGCGGGTGAGATTGTGGGTCTGGCGAAGCCAAGCCAGCGCGAGATGCCGCAGCGGCCCAATACGGTAGTGGCGCGCGTAGAAGTGAAAATTGGTGTGGAAGCTCGATGTCACCGGAATTCCCAGACGCCGTGCCGCGCGAATGGCGGAGATGCCTAGCGGACCCTCCGTGGCCACATGCACGAGGTCCGGGCGATCCCGCGTCCACGAGGCCCGAAACAGGCCCCCCGCCGGAAGCCCAAGGCGGAGGAGCGGATAGCCCGGAATGGGCATTCCAGGCACCGGAAATTGTTGAAACTCTGGGTGCGAATCCGGATTCGGCAGGTCGTTGCGCCGGGGCCGATAAACCGAAACCAAATGCCCCCGGCGTCCCAACCCGCGAACGATCCGTTCGAAGGTCATCGCCACCCCGTTCACTTCCGGGGGGAAGGTTTCGGTAACGATCGCAAGTTTCACGGCGGCATTGGGATGTCGAGCGCAGGATAACCTGCCCTCGTTTCATTGCCGTGACTGTACGGTTACGATCTGGGTATATCCGGTGGCGCGGTCGGGGAATGGGAAGCGGCCTGTGGGGGCGCCTCGGAGAGAGAAGGAGCCGCCGGCGGTGAGGGCTGCGACGGCGAAGCGGAGGATGGCGCCGGCGGAGCGGAGGGGGGTGGAGCCGGGGACGCCGCCGCGGCCCGAGCGCGTCCGGCCGGCCGTGTTTCGTATAACCGTATGAAGTGCCTGCGTTGGTCCAGACTGACGATTTCCGCATAGCGGCCCCAACCGAGCAGCGTGCGATAGAGCTGCCGCGGCTTTTCGTGCGGCAAGGCGGCCGTCAGCTCCCGGATCAGTTCCTCGCTCGTCAAAGTCTGATTCTCTTGAACTCGGATCAGCCTCACCAGCAACTCGAATATTTTCAGCTTCATCAGCTGTTCGCGCACAATCCGCTTTTGTTCGGAGGTGGACGCGCTGACCAGTTCGCGGCCCAAGGGAGTGATCAGCACGTCCTGGCCGGGCGTTTCGACAAATCCGAGCAATTCGGCTGCCTTGAGCAATCGAACCACTGCGCCGAATTCCTTGCCCAACTTCTCCGCGAGATCAAAAACATCGAGCGGATCGTCACCCAGAAGGGAAACTAGTCCGAGCACTTCGGCGGCCGTCACATAGGGCAGGGACACGGGGGCGATTCGGCGGCGATCTCCCGTGGTCTGCGTGACGACCTTGCCGGATTCCGCCGCGGCCGTGTCCGGAAGATTTGTGTGGGTCAGGATACTGTGGAGCTGGGTGACGATTTTCTTGAATTCGGGCGTATCGGGATCCCGCGGATAGGGGAGTGTGTTGGGCACGACCACATCGACCCGCCCGGGACCGGCGGCCATCACCACGATGCGGGTGGCGAGGAAGACCGCTTCGGTGATGTTGTGCGTCACGAACACCATCGTGCGCAGGGGATGATTGGGATCGGCGAGGAGGCGTCCAATTTCACCGCGCAATGTCTCGGCTGTGAGGACATCGAGAGCGCTGAAGGGTTCGTCCATGGCGAGGACGACGGGGTCGGCGATAAGCGCTCGGGCAATGCCGACCCGCTGTTTCATTCCGCCGGAAAGCTCCCGCGGGTAGGCGTATTCGTAGGCGCCCAATCCGACCGTCTGGAGCACCTTTTCCAGGCGTGATTGCTGTTCCTCGGGCGGTAGATGGCCGACGGGAAGAAGGACATTGCCCCGGACCGTCAGCCACGGAAAGAGGGCGAAATTCTGAAACACCATCGCGACTCCGGGCGACACCCCGACCAGCACTTTGTCCTTATAAAGGACTTCGCCGCGGGTCGGCTGGATCAATCCGGCCATGATACGCAGAAGTGTGGACTTCCCGCACCCCGATGGTCCGAGGAGCGCTACAGCGTCGTTCTCCGCCACTGCCAGGTTGATATCGCTCAGGACAAGGTCGCTCTCCTGACCCCCGGTGGAGTATTCGTGGCTGATAGCGCGCAATTCGATGATCGGCTTGGATCCGGCGGTCATGATGGCAGAGTGCGTTTCGTGGGACCGGCGCTTGGCTCAGGTGATGAAGCGGCAGCGCTCATTGGCCAGGGTCTGAAGGCGCTTCCAAACCGTGCGATTGATGCAGACAACCACGGCGGCCATGACGATCACGGCCGCCGCCAGGCGGGGGAAGTTATTGGCGTCAGAGGCGCGGCCAATGTACGCCCCGAGCCCTGTGGCCTGGTAGAGTTGGTCGTGAATGGTGACGTACTCCGAAATGATGGTGGCGTTCCACGCGCCGCCAGCGGCGGTGACCCACCCGGTAACCAGGCTTGGAAGAACCGCGGGAATCAGGAACTTGCTCCAACGACCCCAGCCGGAAAGTCTGAGGATGTCCGCGCAGCAGACGATATCGTTGGGGATGGCCGCGGCTCCGGCAGCCACGTTGAATAGGATGTACCACTGGGTCCCGAACAGAATCAGAAGAATCGACCCCCATTGCAGGGTTCCATGCACGAGAAAGACCACGGCCATGAGCCATGGATAGATGATAGGCGCCGGATAGGAGGCCACAAATTGCAGAAAGGGCTGCAGCCGGCTGGAAAGTTTCGGATTGAGGCCAATCCAGATTCCGGCGGGTACGGTCCAGAGCGTGCCGAGCCCGACGGCTGCGAGCACGCGGAAGAACGAGATCACGCAGTCACCGCCAATCTCGAGCCAGTCGGCGAGATGCACCGCGGACAGCAGCATGACCAGCCGGAATCCACCCCAAAGCATTGCCAGCACAAGGGAAGCGACGAGAATCGTGTACACGGTGCGGGCGGTTCGCGGGCGAGGCGGGGGTGGGGCATTGGGTTCGGCGAGCGAGGTGGCTTCGGTAGGGGGAACGGGGGGTTTGAGCAGTCGCTGTTTGAGGGATTGTCCCACGAGCGCGAAGCTTTGAATCGGACGGGAGCGCGCGAGCCACAGTTGAAGGCGGCCCTTGGCCGCGCGGTTGCCGCCAAAATCGTCGAGCTTGAACTTGCGCGACCAGACGACCAACGGCCACCAAACCAACCGGTCGACAGCGAGGATGATGACTCCCATCGCGATCGCCCCGAAGATTTGGGCCCGGACATCCCGCTGATCGTAGGCCGTTTTCATGTACGATCCGAGGCCGGGCACCATGAGGACCTGATCGCCGGAGGGCGGCGGAGCTTCCGCGACGGTCAGGAAGAACCATCCGCCCGCCATCCCGACCATGCTATTGTAGAGAAGTCCTTGGGCGCTGAAGGGGAGCTCCACGCGCCAGAACCGGTACCACCAGCTGAAATTGTACAATCGGCTCAGCATCCGAAAGTCTGCCGGCGCTCCTCGCAGCGAATCGTAATAGCTGAAGGCCATATTCCAGACTTGCCCGGTAAAGATGGCGAGGATGCAGACCAGCTCGACTCCCACGTTGCTGTGGGGGAAGAGAGCGAGCAGCGCCAGATTCAGGCCTGGCAGAAAGCCGAGTACCGGGATGCTCTGGAGCACATCCAGAGCCGGCAGGATGTAGCGCCGCGCCGTGAGGTCGTAGAAAGCCCACGACGCGACGACCAACGTGAATATCAGAGAGAAGAAGTACGCGATCCATCCACGCGTCAGAGAGAAAAGCATGTACCGCGGCAGCGCGCGGGCCGACAGATCGATCACGACCTTGGCCTGCAGCGGATGCCGCCACTCCGAGGCGACCTGCATCGCCCCGAAGATCACCGCGACGAGGCCAGCCACAACCAGTAGGTCGAACCAAAGTCTCGGCTTGTCCGGTGCGGCGCTTAGGGTGCTTCCTGCAATCATCGGGAGTCGCAGCCACGCCAAGCACCTCGCGGAACGCGCGCAAGCCGCAAACTGCCGCGAATGAAAAATTCTCGCGCGCATCTTTGGGATTGCGCCTCGGAACCACGCATCTGTACGTTCGACCTTTTAGGTTGATGCAAACTCACGGTCCCAAGCGGGTCTATACACCGCAGTCGCTGGAAGCTTGGTTCGACAAGCTTGCCGAAGACTGGTCTGGGGCTTTCACGGCCGGTCAGCTGGAAGCGGGGCGCCGAATCTACCGCGATGGGGAGGTCCGCGAGCTCGAGCTCACGGTCCGGGATGCCATCATCCACCGGCGAATCGACAAAAGAGACGAATACGCCGTGGTGGAGTGGACCCTCGACGGCTTGACCGTTCGCTCTTCGACCACCGATCGCGAGGTTGCGCATGCCCTTGCGGTGGCGGGTATTCACGAAATCGAGGAATTGGTCGCCGATGAGATTTCACCGCTGCCGAGCGAGGTGTTTGAGACGCCGCTTGAGGGAAGGATGGGAACGGGTGGCGGGTCCAATGGCCTTTCGGATCCTTTGGAAGTGGCGGCTTCCGGCCGTCCCCCGGCGCCCTCGAGCCGCCAAATGGGAGGAACCGGAAATGGCGGCGGTTCGGGCCGGACGGCGGTGGGAGGGGGTGTCCGGGAAGGCGTCAGTCGGCTCAACGGCCCGTCAAGACCCCTGCTCCTGTCATTCAAGACGAAGTCCTCCGGATTGACGTTCCAGGCATTCTGGGTCGAATCCGACAAGAAGACCCGGAATCCGGCTCTCGGGCCCGATGCGCATGCCAATGGGAACGGGCACGTCTCATCGGGTGAGCGGGCCAAACTGATCGGTCTGGCCGCCTATGCGCGCAAGGCGCACTTCCACTATTCCCAGGATACGGGTGTCTATCTGATGGAATCACTGGTCGAGATTCCCACGTTCCTTAAAACAACCCTTCCGCTATGGCGGCGCGTTTTTGCCGTCGAGTTGGACGACCGGGCGGCCAATCTGCTGAAGGGCACACGCAGCGTCGAGATCGAGGCTGTGGCCGAACGTTCGCCACCGGGGCTTGGTTCTCGCGAAGGGGGCGGCCTGAACCTGCGCTGGATTTTCCGGGCCGGAGAACGCATGCTCACCGATGCGGAGGTATCGGCCCTGCTGAAGCGGGGTGGCCAGCCGGTCATACTCCCGAACCTTGGCATAGTCGCAGTTCCGGCGGAGCGATGGGAATCCTTCAGCACCTGGCAAAGGAACATCGAGGAGACCCAGTCCGGCGCCACCGGCGCTGTGGCGCCCTATTTGGTTTTCTCTCTTTTCAATGACGCGCGGCTGAAGCTGTCACTCTCCCCTGAAGTTGAGGAATGGCGACAGCGGGTGCTCGCCCCCGCCGCCGCTCCGCCGGCGACGCCGGAATTGCTCCGCCCCTACCAACGCCGCGGCGTGGAGTGGATGCATCATTTGGGTGAGGTCGGATGCCATGGCCTCTTGGCCGACGAAATGGGGCTGGGCAAGACACTCCAAGTTCTGGCGCTTCTAGCTGTGCGCCCCGTCGCTCCCCTGGCCAGCATCATCGTCTGCCCGGCAAGTGTCGTTCCGGTATGGCGCGAGGAGATCGCCAAATTCTTTCCGTCGATGCCGGTCGACGTGCTCAAGACCGGCCGGGATTTTGCGGGCCGCAAGGACGCGGTCGTCTGGTTGTGCAGTTATACGCAGTTGCGCAAGCACCGCTCATTGCTGGATGGGACCGACTTCGGCTACGCGATCCTAGACGAGGGCCAGTTCATCAAGAATCCGGACGCCAAGATCACCCAAACGTGCTTCGCGGTGCGCGCGAAGCATCGCATCGTGCTGACCGGCACTCCGCTGGAGAACCGCCAGCTCGATCTGTGGAGCATTTTCCGTTTCCTGCTCCCCGGTCTGCTGGGATCGAGGGCATCGTTTGAGTCGGCGCTGAATTCCGACCGCGAGGGGACGCTCGCGCGTCTGCGGACCCAGCTCGCCCCGTTCATTCTTCGGCGAACGAAGCGCGAGGTGGCTCAAGAGCTGCCGCCGAAGGTGGAGATGGATCTGATCTGCCCGCTGACGGACGTTCAGCGCGCCGAGTATGCCCGCATCTGCAACGAGGGCCTCGAGAGACTTGGCGACGACGTCGGCGCGGCGATGCGCGAGAAGTCCTTTGGGTTTCTGGCGCTGCTCACGCGGCTGCGCCAGACGTGCTGCGACCCGGACATGCTCCCATGGCTAAAGGCGCCGCTCACGGACTCAGGCAAACTCAATCTGCTCATCGAGAAGCTCACCGAGATTGTGGGAAGCGGTCACAAGGTGGTGATTTTCTCGCAATTCGTGATGTTTCTGGACCGCGTGCGAACGGCGCTGACGCTGCATTTTCGGGACCTTCAGCGCTATGAGCTGACCGGGATGACCATTGATCGGCTTAAGCCGGTGCAGGCGTTTCAGAACGCGCAAGGGGCGGCGGTCATGCTGGTCTCTCTCAAGGCGGCTGGGACGGGCATTACGCTGCACGCGGCCGATTATGTTTTTCTTCTCGATCCCTGGTGGAATCCCGCCGTCGAGGCCCAGGCTGTGGATCGAGTGCATCGAATCGGTCAGACCAACACCGTCTTCGTTTATCGAATGGTGACCGCGGGCACGATTGAGGAGCGAATTCAGGCGCTTAAGGCGTCGAAGAAGGACTTGTTCGACAAACTCGTGGGCGGGCTTGGAGGCGACTTTGACCTCAGCCAGCACTTCTCCTCGATGAAGAGCCTCGTGCAGTTGACGGCCGTCGCCGAACCGGAGGCATCCGAGGAGGAACGGGCGAGCTTCCCCCTCGGCGCCAGTTAGAAATTCGGCTCCGCCGCAGGACGCGGGGCCGGCCCGGCTTCATGCCTCGGCTCTTGCGGGCCGTTCCTTTCGCTTCGGCTTTGCTCCGGCTACCGGCTCCAAGTCGGCCTCGACGGACGCAGCGCCCACGGGCTGCGGCGGGGCGGCTTCGGAGGCGGCGGGCTCCGGGACCCCCGCAGGCCCTTCCTCGGTGTGTTTGATTCGTAGGAACTGGACATTGTCGGCGACGACTTTCAGACGGGACCGCTTGGATCCGCTCTGTTTGTCCTGCCATTGGTCGACATCGATCCGCCCCTCCACCATCACCATCGAGCCAGGTGTCAGGTGGTGCGCACAGGCTTCGCCCGGGGAACCCCAGACTTCAATGTCGTTGATGAATGTGGTGTGGGTCTTCTTTTCACCGCCCTCGCCCTTCCAGTCGCGATTGATCGCGATGTTGAGAAGGCAGAGCGCCGGTTTCTCTCCAGTAGCCTGGAAGCGCAGTTCAGGCGCTTTGGTCAGGTTTCCGATGAATGCATATCGATTGAGGTATGGCATGGCGGAAGGGAGGTTTTGATAAATATACGACAAGTCAATATTAATGTGTTAAGGAACTGTTTCTGGAGCTCCGCGCGGGGATGGCTTTTCACCGAGGCGCGCGCGCAGGGCCGCAATCAATTCCTGCATTTCGCGGTTGCGCGCATCGAGCGCCTCGGCTCTGGCGGCGAGCTCGCGGCTGCGCTGCATGACGCTTGCGAGGGCTTCTTCCATCCGTGCGACGGCGGAACGGCTCGAGGCCACCTCCGCGGCCAACTCCTGTGGGAGCAGACCGGGCTGGTAGGCGAGTTCACCGCGCGCGATTTCGCCTGTTACGATGCGCAAAGAGGCCGGTCCGCCTTGGAGCGTCTCCATGTCGGTTTGGCGAACCAAGGCCAAATGCCCGTCAAGAATCATGAAGCGGTAGCTGGCCGGAAGCACGATCTGGTCGGGCAGGGCGGGTGGCGCCTCAGCCCGGCTGTCACGGGGCGGAGTCTGGGGGACCGGCCAAGCGGCGGCCATGGCGCGTTCGCTCGGTCCTTCACGGAGGGGGCCGGGCGCCGCCGCTCCGGCGGATTGCTGAAGCGTGGGATGGGACGCGCAGCCCGCCACGGCAAGGCCGGCGATTCCTAGGGCGGCGTGGCGCGCGGTTGCCACGAGCGCGCGGAGCGGAGCGAAACGGGAACTTGAGCGAAAAGCAGAGGTAACGCCGCTTCGGCGTGAAAACGCGCTGTGAGTGGCAGGTAGATTCGAATTCATTTCGGCAGGCTTGGGACGGTGGCGCCGGCCACCGCGGTTGACGGATCGAGATTCTGTTCAATGAAGAGATAGAACTCCTTTCCCGCGGGCACTCTCACGTAGACGCCACGGCGAGCGATCTCCTGGCGAATATGAGCGGCAAATTGATTCATCGTTTCGGCGATTCCCTGGCCTGCCGCAGCGGAAGCGATGGTGCCGGCTGCCGCACCTGCGGCCTGGGCGCCTCCCGGGGCACCCAAGAGGGCCAAGGGGGCCTGCTGCCTTTCGGCAAGCGTGGCGACGCCCTGGGCGGCGCCGCCAATGGCTGATGCGGCAAACAGGCGAAGCTCCTGGTCGTCCAGGGTGGACAGGGTATAGCCGATGAGCCCGGCAGCGCCGTCGTCGATGCCCCACGTGAGCGGCGATCCGTCGGCCAGCGCCTGACCTTCTCGGCGATCGAGCGCGCGGCCCTTTACCCGAAGCTCGCCACCCTTGCGCATGCCTGGAGCCGCCGGAAGGACGAGTGTCCATTCTCCGGTGTCAACCAGGCGTCCCACTCCGCGCGCATCGATCACCGGTTGCGCTGCGGCGAAACCAAACACTTCCGTGTTGGCGGGGATGATGACTCGGCCGTTCCAATCCAGATCTCTTGCGGCCAGGGCTAGAATTGGCTCCGAGCGCGCAGCCGCGCTATCGAGGGTTTCGACGAGAACGCATGCGAGCAGCCGCCCATACGGGGCGAAGAGTTTCGGGATGGGAACGGGCGGGCGCGCGGCCGCGACCGTCGGAGAGATTTCGGAAACAACGGCCGGCGCACGCTCACGGGGCATTCGAAAGGTCTCAGGACGAGCGGTTCGCTCCTCTCTTCTTCGGGGACCCGCGGGGGCCGGTCCCGGAGATCCGTCGGGAAGAGACTCGGGCGAACCGGTTCCAGTCGAAGGGGAGCTGTCGTCGGCCGACACTCCGGGCTTCAATGAAAGATCGGCAACGGGTCGCGGGCGGGTCACCTCTCGCCGGTACCCCGCGTTCAGGGGCGCGGCTTCACGGTCCGCGGAGCCCTCCGAAGGACGATCCGGCGGCAATCGGGTTTCCCATGCGTTCCTCATGGCTGTCACAGGCGCTGGAAGAGAGGACGCCTTCTTCTCGTCCGGGGTAGTCGGAGCCTTCAGATGAACGGCTATCGCCGTCAGGGCGAGTATTACCGCCCCGAATGCGAGGGCGTAGCCGCGGAGCGAAAGTCTGCGAAGCTCGCTTGCCCTAGGCATCCACCGCGATCGGCCCGGGCGCCGCCCTGCGGCTTCTCCGGTTGTCATCCGGAAGGGCCGTCGTCGGCGGCCATCCGGCGCACGGCGTTCGACGTCACGGCGGCAGCCACCGTGAGGCTCACCTCAAAGGAGTTCTTGGGGAGGAGATGGGTGGGCGTGCCGTCCTGGGCGCGTGTCAGGACCAAAACAGCCCACGCGGTGGCTCCTGGCTCGATCTCATTGGTGAAATCAGCCGTGCGAACCGGATAGACCCTGTCTCCCACCCGCACGATCCAACTCCCTGGATCGAAGATAAGACGGCGGAGGCTTGTGCTGGTCACTTTCACGCATAGCCCGAGGCAATCAACGACCGAGTCTCGCAGAGCGAAGGGAATCTCGAGTGTAAAGGCGCCGAACGGACGCGCTGAATGGGGAAGTTCAGCCATTTCAAGCGCCGGATTGGCGGCGACCAGGCGGCGCGCTCCGTCCGGTCCGAGGGCGAGCATGAGCCGCAGAGTGCGGACGATCCCGATTTCTATTGCCGGAGTGGGCGTTTGGAACGCCTCTGCCGGGGCCGAATCGAGAAGACGGACCCGGGCTTCGGAGGGAACCGTCACGGCGACCCCTTCCCCTGAGGGACCGGGGGCTGGCACCGAGGCAGGGGCCACGAGGGTCACCTTGCGCCAGGCCTGATCGGAAGGAGCGGCTATGAATTCGATTGGGACGCTTCGTTCCGAACCGCTTGGGAGCCGGAGCACAACATGGAGGACCCGATGCGCGTCGCGTGTGATCGGCGTCACGAATACCCGGGGGCTCCCGCGCACCGCATCGACGACCAAGTCTCCGGCGAACCGTTCGGGATCCGGTGTGAAGCCGCGGCCCGCCCAATCAGCGATCGGAAAGGGGAAATCCACTTCGACGGTATTTCCAGGCTCAACCGGAACGGCCAAGGGGTACCGCTGCGCGGATTCGTCCGGCAAATCCAGGCGCCGAATGGTGGCGGGCGGATCGCTGGGCGCCGCGGCAGCGCATGCGGCCAACAGCCCGAGACCCATTCCCAAGGACGCATTCTTCATCGGGTCTCGGTGCCACTCGGCCAATGAGCGGCGGCTCTGTGCCGAACAACGACAAAGGGATACCGACCTGACAGAAGGGCGTCGGCCTGGGGAGCCAGTTCCACGATCAGGTGAAACTCCGCGGGCGCGGGTTCGTAGGGCAGTCCTTCCACCGCTCCGGATCGTACGATGAAGCCGCGAATCCGGTAACGAGGGGTGGCGCCCTCGTCGAGCACGTCGATCCCTTCCACCTCGGGATGGTCGTAGAGGTTCCGGCGTTTGCGTTCAGGCAGTTCGGTGTGAACTTCCTCTTCAAGCTGCCGCCAGCTTCCGTCGACAAAGAGCCGGCGGGCGACCTCAGGATAGGAGAGCCCCGAGGGATTTCGCGTGAAGCAGGCTTGCGCCGCCTGCAGCAAAATTTCTCGGAAGAGGGCGCTCTGCGCATCCGCGGGTTTGACGGGGCCGTAGTGAATCGTCCCAGCACCATCGACAGAATAGGCCCACACCCCTTCGCGAAGGCGCCCCGCGCCCCGCACGAGGAGGCTCAGGGCCGCGAGGGGGGAGGCGATCGCGATCGCCAGGCACAGGCACAGAATCTGCCTCTCTCCGACCCACCTGGCGGCGGGGGTGAAGGGCGCTCGGGGCGCGAGGCTGGCGTCGTGGGTCCGGGTCTCCGGCAAACTCGTCGGTTCAATGTCCTCGCGGGCACTCATGGCACGTGCCGAAGCAAGCGCCAGCGATTAAATAAGACAAGTCAAACTTAGCGCTTTTTAACGGACGCGTGCCTCGCCACAAGGCGGCGAATGGAATCAAGCGAGGGCGGCGCTCCCTTTCCGGTGTCCACCCACGCCTCCGCCCGCCGAAGTACGGCGTAGATCTCCGCCGGGAATTCAACGAGGCGGGTGCCTTTTCCGGCTCCGGTGAGCGTGTTGATGTAGTACCGCGTTTGCCCGATGATCTCCCCGGGAAGAGGCGGGGGCGGCAGCTTTCGGATTGTTCCCGCGTACTCCAGATTCATCGCCTGCGCATATTCGCGGGCGAGGGACGGAAAATAGCGGTCAAACAGGCTTTGGCGCTGGGCTGGGCTCATCGAAGATGCGCTCACTTCATGCCTGGGAGCCGTTGTCGTGTCAGCCGTAATCATACGGGAAAATCCGGCGAATAACCTGTTGCTAAACGTGTCCAATCTGGTTAACTAAATTTTCAGTGGTTTTCAACGCAGCCTAACTCTATTGACG
>Ga0302325_10024973_pt1 | contig 12422 bp, 5 predicted proteins | sample Palsa_T0_2_FD_201948 | JGI IMG/M metagenome (GOLD analysis project Ga0302325, IMG submission 201948) | Peat permafrost microbial communities from Stordalen Mire near Abisko, Sweden - Palsa_T0_2 | ecosystem: Environmental > Terrestrial > Soil > Palsa > Peat permafrost | place: Sweden: Abisko...
GGTGCCGCTGGTATCCTTCACCGGAACTTCAAAGCTGTGAAACCAACCGGTGCTTCGGATGGGGCTGCTGGGATTTTGCAGCACGCGGGAGAAGAGCCCTTCGTTCTTAATCAGGGTGGCCTGCGTTCGCTGATAGATCGGCAGACCGGGAAAACCACCGCCGACGCCTACCTGGGTGCGCGTCTGCGGATCGTAAACGGTGGGCTCCTGAATACTGACGTAACCATACGCGGTGTAGCGCGAGTGATACCGCGCCAAGTAATCGTTCGCACTATATCCTGCGATTGCCGAGGCGAAGACGAACGCGAAGATCAGCCAGAGATTGCCGCGTAAGACGCGCCAAACATCGGCGGCAGACATCGACGGCGCACCGGCCTGACCGCCGCCCGAGCCGCCGGGGCCATGACCGTTAAACCCCTGGATCGGTACAGGGACCATGCCCGCTGGGCGCGGGAGTCGCGCTTGAATGGTTTGCGGCAACGTCGTCATTCAGCCCTTGCTCCAACCACATGCAGGGAATGCGGGGGGCGCCCCCGCTTGTTCTCCGACCTCACGTACCCTCTATCGAGTATAAGCAAATCGAGCGGCAATGCCCGCATCAAAAATACCCAAAGATGGCACGGAAAAACGAAAATCTAACTTCAAGCGAGAAATTTCCCATAGAAATACGCTTGGGTGGCCCAATTGTTTCATTCTTTGTATCGGTCCCGCGGGAACCGAAGGTAAGGAGAGAGCGCCTATCCTGCCAATCCGCTCTGAACCCGCTTTTGTTCTTCCTGCACGCGCGATTTGAGCACTTCATCGATCGGTTTGCCGTCTCTCTCATCCTGATCGATCATTTGCATCGCTTTAGCCAGCTCAGACGCTGCAACTTCCGAGTTGGGAGGCTGCTGTTTGAGCAATCCCTCGGCCAAATGATAGTGGCCCTCGGGAAAGTCCTGCTTGCCCAGCGCGTCATGAATCAGTGCTAAACCTTGGTCATTAATTCCGTTAACGATCAGCGTCCATCCGTAGGTGTCTTTGATCAACGGCTCGTCCTGGCCGGCGTGTACCATCGTGATATAGGCCTTTTCGCTGTGGTCGAGCGCCTCACGCGGCCGAAAAGCGGGGTCCTTAGGGTCGTCGACAAGAATACATGCCAGGTTATTGAGCGAATCGATATCATCCGGCGACCGCTTAATGATCCGGCGATACATATCTGCGCTTTTCAATGTGTCTGGCGGGGTTTTGGCGAGATAATCCTTCGCCGCCATACGCAGCACATCGTTTTGGTCTGCCGCGGAAAGCTGCTCGAAGTGGGCCAGAGCCGTCTCAAGCCACGTGATTGCGCCATCAGGGTCGCTCTTGTGCTCGCATAAATCTGCCGCCAGTAAATACCAGTGCGGATCCTGCGGAGCTCTTGCGGCCGCAACTTTTATCGCCGCATCCGCACCCACCAGCCGCGCATAGTTTTGGATAACCTGGGAGGTTCCGGGCAAATCGTGAACTGCGGAGGTCGCGGCCAACGCCTCCTCCAATTCCTGCTCAGCCGCGACCTTATCCTCGGTAGAACGAACTATTGCCTCAGCGCGATAGGCATGCACCCACCATAGCGTGGGCGCGTTCTGATGGTCGGCAAGTAATTGAGCCGACTCGGACAAAAGTTCGTCGCACGCGTTGGTCTTCAGCAGGATGTCATAATAAGTGTGAACCATCGATAAATTGCCGGGCGCCTTTTCCATGGCCGTGTGGATCAGCTTCTCGGCCTGAACATATTCGGCGCGAACAAGGTCCATATGCGCCTCGACGTGGACAAAATCAGGATCATCCGCGAGCGAAGGAATGTGCATGGTTTCATGCAACGTGCGCTGGGCGTCGGTCCAGCGCGGCGGCTTGGAATCAACGTAGAGATCGATGAGCTTGAGCCGCACTCGTTTGCTGGTCGGCGCGACTCGGATCGCCGATTCCAACTCCCGGATCGCGTCGTCGGGTCGGCTGCACTGATTGTCCACCTGCGCCATCAAAAGCCGAATCTCCATGTCTTGCGGCTTAAGATCACGCGCCTTGTTGAGATCGGCGATTGCCGCTCCATAATTTGGGTGTTCACCGCGCAGCATCGTTTGCGCGCGTTGGTTCAGTGCTTCGGCATTGTTGGGTTGCGCTGCGATAACCTGGTCGAAGCACTGCTTTGCTTCGATCGGTTGATTCTCGTCCAACGCCGCGACCCCTTTGAGAAGAAGCAATTCCGGGCTCAATGGCGCAGCGTCAGCGAGATCCTCAAGCGTCTTTTGGGCGTCCTTGAGTCGCCCGGCGTTAATCAGCAGTGCGACGCGCTGCCGGATCACCGCTGGATCCTGCGAATTCTTGCCCAGCACAGCCAGCGCATCGTCAAAACGATTAAGCCTGTTGGCCAGTAGGCTGGAGAGATGAAGCTCGACGCCGATATCCGCGACATGATCCGAAGGCTGAAACGGCGCCGCGAGGTAATCGTTCAGCACCTTAACGGACTGCTCGGGTTTGCCCGCCAGTTCATAGAAATCGCTCAGCATCACCGCAGTCTGAGGTCGGCCCTTTTGCGAAGGGCGGGCGGCGAAATCGAGATTCGCCTGCTCTGCCGCGGGGAAATCGCCGTGGTCGAGCGCCAATTTTGCAAACGCAGCCACGAACCTGGGGGTATCAGGGAATTTGGCGATGGCTTGCGAAAGGGTAAGGCGAGCCTTTTGGTAATCGTCGGCTGCGCCGGCGGCATCCTGCGCTTTGGTGCGCGCCTCGGCCGCGGATACGTAGGTGGCGGCGAGGTTGAGCCAGGTTTGCTGATCGTCGGGCGCCGATTTGAGCGCCTCGAGCCGCGGCATGATGACGTTCTGCGGATCGCCGTAGGTCATTTCATACGAGAGTGCCAGCTCCTTGAACGACTCGTTTCCCGGCGCTACACGCCTGCCTAAATCGATGTAGCGCTTGGCCTGTTCGATGTTGCCCAGCGCGTAAGAGCAATCCACGATGCCGCGAATGGCGTCGAGATTCTGTGTCTGGCGATCCAGCGCTTGCTGGAAATTCGAAATCGCGTCATCGTAGTTTCCCGCCGCCTCCTGCACCTGGCCAAGCTTGGACCAACTGACGGAAAACTCCGGCTTTTCACGCGTCAGTTGCAGCGCGATCTCGTTGGCCTTCTGAAGATCGCTTCGAGCCATGGCGTAGCTAAAGCGATAGATCAGCCCATTGGCGTGATCCTCATTGACAGCGGCGAGCTTCTCCAGATAAGCCGACGCACGGTCCCAGTTGGCAGTGTCGAGCGACCGCATGAAGATCGCATCCCAGATTCGTGGATCATTGGGACGCACCTTTTCCGCCGCGGCCAGATGAGAATCCACAGCGGTCATATCTCCGCGCGAACGAGCCACCTCCACTTGTGCCACCTCACTGCTGAAGGCGTCGGGCGCGCCTGCGGCGACCTGGGGCGTGAGCGGCTGCGTGGAATCGACCTGGGCCGATGTCTTGCCCTCCAACTGCATCTGATAAGCCAGCAGAGCGCTGTCTGAAGGATTCACGGCCAGCGCTTCATTCAGCACGTCAATGGCCTTCTGATTCTGTCCCTGCGATTGATACCATTGCGCCAGAAGACTCGCCGCCTCGACATCGCCGGGCGCAGCGGTATGCACCTGCGTCTCAAGCCGAACGGCCTGATCGTCAAGCTTGGCCAGCCGGGCCAGAGCCGCCTTGTCCATTTTTTCATCCCGCGTGCCTTCGGGCAGGCGGTTGAAATAGGCCTTGATTCTGTCAGCATCCTGGACCGGGTCGAGCGTGGCGATGCGCATTCGCACGACGGCGGTAGTCAGCTCGGGGTTGGTGGGAAGAATTGATTCAAGAAAGTCGATCTGCGGCTTTGCGCCGGCGAAATCATGCTCAGTAATGAGAAGCCGCGCGAGCATCATGCGAGCCGGGACAAAACGACCGTATGCGGAAACGATTTTGCTCGCCAGGTTTTTCGCGTCACCGGTCTGCTGCGCGATCTCGCAGGCTCGAGCCAGGCTAAACATCAGTTCATAGCGGCTTCGCTGCTGCGTGGGGTCGTCAGGATCGGTCAGCGCCAGGGCTTTCTTGAGCGTCTGGGTTGCCTCAACCACGTGATTGTGCATCAGCTGCAGCCGACCTTTGAGTCCACCCACGGTCGCCGAATCGGGAGATTTTTGGTAAACGCGATCGCAAAGTGCATCGGCCGAAGCCAAAAGAGCCTGGCGCTGTTGGGAATCCTTGGTCGATTCAACCGAATCGATCTCCAGCGAGAGCAGGTGGATGTTGGCTTGATTCTGGAAAAGCGGAAGCAATGTGCCCTTGATGCCCGGGATGGGATGGTCGTTTACCAAAGGCTCAGAGAGCATCGTGATCGCTTCGTCGCGCCGTCCGCGCAAATTGCCCAGAAGCTGGGCCAGAGCGATGCGCGTCGCGGGATCGTTGGGATAATGCTTGAGCACATCCCGATAGATCGACTCTGCAATCCGTGCCCGCGCGGGCTCGTTGTTCGCGCCGCCTGCCGAGCCGGCCACGGAATCTTGCGCGGTCCCGTCCTCGGGCGCTGGGGCGGTGGTTGATGCGGCCGTCCCTGCCATAGGCGCGTTGGGCGCCGATGCCGGACGTTCCAGCGTCAGCCGCGCATCGTACAGGCTGATATCCACGTACTGCGGGTCGTCGGGCCGGACCAATTGCCGGGCAAGATCCACCTGGCCCACTGCCCGGGCGATCAAGTCTCTGGTGGCCGGCGCTTCGGCGGCAGAACCGTCTTTGCCGGATGTGGATTGGGCATCAGATATCTCCTGAGCGGCGATCTGCAACAAAAGCTTGCCATAGCGATAGTGGAGCGACGCATTCTCAGGCTGGTTCTTTACCGCGTCGGCCATGACCTTGTTTGCGCGGTCGAAGAACGTCGCCGCGCGGGCAGCTTCATCCGGACGGGCAGTTTCCTGGCCGTAGATGTAGGCGCGGGCAACATAGTACGGAATCTCCGCGTCAGCAGGATCGTCGGCCTCTAGATTCAGAAGCGTGCCCTCGGCCGTTTTGGCGTCTTCGGGAGAAACCTGTATGCCATCAAGCATCGTTTCCAGAAGCGCTTCGGCGCAGGTGACGTTGGCGAGATGATTATCGGGGTCGGCAGCCTGGAGCCTTTTGCCGGCAGTTTCCAGTTGGTCCGCTTGCTGCGCCCGCTCGCCGGGACGCGCATGAAGCTCAAGTTCATCACGCCAGTATTCAATCAGCCGCTCCATCGCCGGCATGTATTTCGGATCGACTGTCAGCGCTTGCTCCCACATTCCGCGAGCGGCCAAAACGTTGTCGGGATCCTTGCCTGACAAACCGTTGAGCGCATCGCCAATCATCACATCCAATGGAGCATCGGGATGCGACAGCTGCGCGGCGCGCAGCAGATTGTCGCGCGCCCCGGCATAATCTTTTTTCGCCAGCGCCGCGCGCCCCGCCGCCAGATACTCTTCGGGGTGTTGAGCGAGGAAGCGGTTTCTCAACACCAGCGCCCCCACTCCCAGCGCAGCAAGCGCCAGCGCCCCCACCGAAAGGAGAATCAGGAATTTCTTGTTGAGTCGCCGCTTGGCCATAGAATGCTGAAAACCCCAGAATGTTAAAACACTGACCGCTGAATCTCATCCCGCCGCGACCGATGCGCTTGGGTTGGTCTGCGCTTCGGACCGTTTGACGGCGTCCCAGTCTGGAAGACATCGCTCGATCTCAGGAAGCGCATAACGAAGAAAGTCCGCCATCGTACTTTTGGAGGCGTTGGTGTCGCTCATCACGGTTTTGAGCTCGACCTTGGCGTAGTACCCATGCCGCTCGGTTAAATCCTGCAAACGAAGTCGCACCCCGTCAATCGGATCGCTCTCGTAACTGCCATTGCACTGAAAGAAATAGGCGACATTCACCGGCAACGTCGAATGATCGGGCGTCTGATCCTCGAAGTTAATAAAGCAGACCTTCAGGTCGCGCGATGGCGCGCTCGAATAAGACCCCAGCACGGCCGGTGGGCTCACATCCAATGTCGGATAAGAATGATCGATCGGCTCAAATCCATCGGCCACATAGCACCGATCGGGAATGTGCGCCACCGTATCGACAAGCCCGGTGTAATAGGTGACCGCCGCTGTCAGGACAGACGTGGGCTTGTCATTCCGGAGTCGAGCAACGTGACGGGCAACATCGCCGGATGCGATTTCCTTTTTCAACCCCGCCAGTTCGGCATCGCTGATCTGGCGGGTATCGACGTAATCACGAAAGATATATTTTTCCGTTCCCAGCACGTCCTGTAATTCCTTATCGAGCGGCTCATCTTTGGAAACTTGCAGCCATGGTCCCAACTGCTGCGGAATCTCGTCCAACGGATGCCGTAATGCGACCGGCTCCTTACGAAAATGCAGCTTCATCATCTGGACGGCGCCGTTCAAAGTCAGTGCGGCAATGAACAGCACGCCCGCCGCCAAGAGAAAAGTCGGCTGGCGAATCACGGCCCTGAACGACCGGGAGAGTAATGACGCCGCCGACGTCGGTGCCGGCGATGGTGACACGGCGGGCGGGGACACGGCGGGCGGGGACATTGCAAGGTCGCTCGCTGACGCGTCTGTGGAGATATCGGTTGCGGGCGAGTTGTTCAGAGTCCTAACGCCCCCCCGTTGGCCGCTCTTCGCAACGGCCTCCGTGGTGCATCGGGCTCGCGCGAGACCGGACGGGCCGTCGTTCCATCCGATGGCTTGGCAGCGCCGGGCTGATTCGATCCGATGCCGCCGCCCGGCGGAGCACGTCGCACCACGTTGCGACCTGCGGCGCCGCCGGCGTTATCCACTTCCTCGACGAACAGATGATCCAGCACCCAGCACACCATCAAAATCAGGAAAAACGCGGGAACGAGCATGACCAGACCGACAAACTGGTGCGTGAACCCCTCTGCCCACTCCGGGCCGCCATATCGATAAAGCAACCCGGTGCCGGTAACGCGCATCACATTGCAAAAGATGGCGATGGGAATGGCTGAAAGACTGATGATGATCCGCTGCCAGAAGGGCCTGACTGACAGAAAGGCGACGGCAATCGCGACGGAGATAAAAGTCATCAGGCTGCGCAGCCCCGCACAGGCCTCGGCAACATTCAGCGCATGCGGGGCCGTTCCAAATACACCGGAGGAAATGAAGATTTTGGTGCCGCTCGCGCTGGAATCGACACCCAGGATATTCATGATCCCAACGGCCATGTTCGCTGCCAGTCGTTGCAACGGCGAGGCAACTTTGCTGTAAACCAGCCCGGGCCATGGAATCGCGCAAACGAGGAAGGCGATGGGAAACCAGGCAACCTTCATCACCCGCCAGCCGCACAGCATCAGCACCAGTCCAAAGAGCGTGATGACGTCGCCGACATCGGTGACAAAGTCATTGCGACCCGGATAGATGCCGTAGCTGAATACCAGCAAGCCGAAAAGGAGCACTCCCATGCCCCAGTTGAATAAGAGCGAAAGGCCTCCCATGAGTGCGACTCCGCCGGCAAGTACAACCAATTGGCCGCTCACACCGGCCAGACGAAAAATGACGCAGCCAACAGACCCAGCCAAAAGTACAAGCGAGCTGCTTACCAACTGCAAACGATCGAACCGGCCGGGACGAATCGCCTGAACTGGAGCACCAAGCAGTTCCTCTCGGTTTAAGTACAGGTAATACAGGCCAATAATCGGGACGCAGAAGGAATGGCCCCAGTTTGCCTCTCCGGTGATCGGGTTGGTCTTCAAGATCAGGCGGACAAGGCTGAAGCGGAAGACCGCGACCATCAGGGCCGAGAGAATCGCAATTTCAAGCCACGCCGCCGACGTCAGACCAAAGTAGGTCGGTTCCGCCAAGAGCGCAGCAGCAGCGCCGGCCGCTCCACGCGGCGGCGGAAGAGGCTGGGCATTGCCATCATCTTGGACCATGCTGCTGCTCAGGAAAAAAGGCCTCCATCACTGGCCAAATCGCCAGTTGAGATACTCTACACCCGAAATCCGCGGGGGGACTAATCGTTTCATTGAAAAAAGGCGGCCTAGGTCCGAAAACCGCCAATGCCGCCTGTGCATGCGGGGAATCGACTCCCCTTGTTTGCTACGTTGATGCCGGTGCGGGGTTCGGAGCCCCTTTCGCGGGAGCCTCCGCCATAAAACACGGCGGCAACCGCCCTTTGTGACGGTTGCCGCCGATGAATCAGCAACATTGCCGGACCAAGAACCTTAACCGCCGTTGCTGCCGGATCCTGTGAAGTAATTGCGGTCGTACAGGAATCCGAATCCGTAGGTGATGCGGAATCCGTTTCGCACAGCCGCCAGGAACGGGGCGATGATGTTGGTGCCAACCAGTATTTGATCATCGGGCCGCAGGACCAGATCGGGCTCGGTGCCGGCGAAGATCTTCTCGATGTCCACCACCGCGAAGATTTCGTGGCCATCATCAATTCGGCGGATGATCTGCGTGCGGCTGGGGATCGCGACCGGATCCAGCATACCCGCCGAGATAAAGGCTTCCTTGAGAGTGATCCTGCGCGCTGTCAGGCTGTACACACCCGTGCGGAGCACATGCCCGCCCATGTAGTATTCGCCCACGACCGGTTGGGGAACCCAGATGAAATCACCTGGCCGGATAACAATGTTGTATTTCAACTCACCGCGATGCAGGGCATCAAGCGGAACACGGATAATCCGCTTATCCGTTGGCTCAGATGGAGCGTTAAATTCGAAATCCTGCGCTCCAGCTTCGGCGGTGGTGGCGGTGGTTGGTTCCATGCCGGGGGCCATCGACGTATCAACCGTGGTCGGCGCCCCCGAGTGATCGACCAGCACGGGCTTGCCGTCAATCACCACATATCGGCCTTCCTGATCGCCCTGGGTGGTAGGAGCGGTCGTAGCAGCCACCGCCGATGTATCAGTGGCCGGCGCCGCCGGTGGGGCAACAGTTCCCTGTCCGGCCATCTCGCCGGGGGCGGGAATACCGCCCGCTCCGCTGGGGGCGGTGGCAGAAGCATCCTGGGTCAGGAGCGAGATTACTCGCGTCGGAGCGGCCGGGCCCTCAGAGGTAGGAGCCAGCACGTCCTTGCCCGGATTGGTGCTTGGAACCGTCGTCGGGGGAGCATTGCTGCTGGCGGGGCTCTCCTCCTCCTCGGTGCGGCGCACTACGTAGACGCTATCGATCCCCACCGTGCTGGTCGTTTCGTGGGCCAGCGCCAAGGCATCCAACAAACGGAAATTGCTGCGGACAATGGCGTATTCACCAGGAGCGGCAATCGCCCCTGAGATGGTAAAGGTTCGTGCCCGCGCCTCTGCCACCGTGACTGAAACCTGCGCGTTTTGAATCAGATTGGCATCCTTATAGGCCGCGACAATCGCCTGTTCCAACTGGGCCTCAGTGAGGCCTGCGGCGGTAATCTGGGCTACCAGCGGCATGCTGATCTTACCGCTCTCGGTCACGCGCGCCTGCCTGAGCGATTCGATACCAGGGCCGACAAGATCGGTGATAGAAACGGTTAACAGATCGTTCTTACCGATTACGTAATCGGTTGAAGAATAAGTCAGATCATCCGCGGTGACCTTGGTGGCATGGACAAATTCCTCCCCAACGCCCTTATCCTGCTCATTGAGGTGATCCAGAATGGGAACGATCAGTCCATCTTTGGCCTTGGCCAGTTCAGATTGATCGATAAAGCTGTTTTGCGGGCTCAGGTTACTGTCGCAGCCCGCCAGAAGCGCCAACGACAACCCAGCGATACCGAGCACTAAAGTGCCAACCGAACAGCACGCAACGGTCCGACAAATCCGCCGAGAGATAGACTGAAGACGCAAGATGCGCTCCTTTCCTTCGTGTCGCCACTCAGGTTCGCGCCCGCCATCACCGCGAGCCTGCGAGCCTCTGGATGTAATATCACAACACATGAATCGATCGCCGATGGCAGGATTTGCCCTCGGTGCCGAACAGCCACTCACTTCCAGATGGCTGTGCGTTGATTCTGCAAGAAAACTCACGCCGCTGCAAGCCAGGCAACCCCTTCTCGCCAGTTTAACACCGAATTCGCCGGCGGAGCATTCGCTATAGCCGGAGTAGATATTCCACAATGGATCATCGACTATTTGCGCGGAGATGGTTATTAGAGTGCCTTGATCGGTGCCCGCCGTGGCAGCGTCCGATAATTTTTGCTGTGGATATACAAGCGCTCGGTTCGATATCGATAACAAAACCAACGCTTTCGGTTCGCTTGTGGCTTGTTACAATAAGCGCTCAGCTCCGAGAACAGGTCCAAACCAGCCGTGACCCAGCAAAAAACGATACTGCGGGAAGTGAGTCTTAGCGGACTAGGCCTTTTTTCCGGCGAGCCGGCCAAGCTGACCTTCTCACCGTCAGGGCCTGGCAGTGGCATCACCTTCCTGCGCGAGCAGAACGAAAAAGTCGCCACCATTCCCGCCCTGGTCAGCAACGTCCTCAAACGGCCCAGGCGCACCTGCCTGCGCAATGGAACCCTCAACGTTGAAACCGTCGAGCACTGTCTCGCGGCGCTCAGCGGCATGGGAATCGACAACGCCATCGTCCACCTCAGCGGCGCGGGCGTGGGCGAATTGCCCGGAGGCGATGGCTCCAGCAAGCCTTTCACCGATCTGCTTGGAGAAGCCGGTGTTGCCCAGCAGGATGCCGAGCAAACCCCGCTGATCATTACTAAACCCATCCAGGTGCAAAGCGGCGATGCGACGCTCGCGGCCCTCCCCGGTCCAACCGACACACTGGAGATTATCTACGAATTTGAAGGCGCCCCGCCGCTGGGGCGGCAGGTTTTCAGCTTCCATGTCGGCGACGACGATTTCGTCACGCAGCTCGCACCCGCACGCACTTTCGCCACCGAGCAGGAAGCCCGCGACCTGCAAGCCCACGGATTGGGCAAACATCTCTCGCCAAAAGATGTGCTGGTCATCGCCGCCGATGGACCGATCGACAACACGTTCCGCTTTTCGAATGAATGTGCCCGGCACAAGGTGCTGGATCTTTTGGGCGATCTCTATCTCATCGGCCATCCATTGCGCGGCCGCCTGATCGCTCACAAGAGCGGCCACGCCCTCAATCATCTTCTGGCACGGCGATTACTCGAACAGCAGGAAAACACCAGGCGCGGCGTCCTGGCGCATCGCGATGTGGCGGTCGATATCCGGGGCATTCAGCGCATTCTCCCCCACCGCTATCCCATGCTGATGATTGATCGCGTCCTCGAGATCGTGGGAGACAGCAAAGCGATCGGCATCAAGAACGTCACTTTCAACGACATCTTCTTCCAGGGCCATTATCCCGGCACCCCCATCATGCCCGGCGTGCTCATCGTTGAGGCCATGGCGCAGCTCGGGGGAATCCTCCTCAGCCAGAAGCTGGAACATACCGGCAAACTTGCGGTCCTTCTGAGCATGGATAAGGTAAAGATGCGCCAGAAGGTGGTGCCGGGCGATCAATTACTGCTCGAAGCCATTGCCGTGCGCGTGAAAAGCCGTACCGGACATGTTCGTTGTAAAGCGTTCGTCGAAGATAAGCTCGCCGCCGAAGCGGATATCAAATTTATGCTCGTCGATGCGGAGCGCGAGCAGGTGCTTTAAGAGAGGCCATGTCCAAGATTTCGCCCTTAGCCGCTATCGATCCACGAGCCCAGCTCGCCGACGATATTGAAATCGGCCCATTCTGTGTGATAGGTCCGGGCGTTCGCCTAGGATGCGGAAACCGCCTGCTCAGTCATGTGGTCATCACCGGCAACACCGCGATCGGCGAGGGAAATGTCTTTCATCCGCATTGCGTCATCGGCGGCGTGCCGCAGGATCTGAAATACCGCGGCGAAGACACACGCCTTGAAATCGGCGACCGCAACGTCATCCGTGAAGCCGTCACCATTCACATCGGCACTGACAATGGCGGTAAGATCAATGGCGGCGGGGTGACGCGACTAGGCAACGACAACCTCCTGATGGTGAACTGCCACATCGGTCATGATGCGCAGTTTGGCAATCGTTGCATCTTGGCGAACAACGTCATGATCGCCGGCCACGTCGTTTGCGGAGACAACGTCGCCATGATGGGTGCCGCGGCCGTGCACCATCTCGTGACGCTCGGCGATTTCGCCTACCTTGCGGCATCAACGCGGGCCACGCACGATGTGCCGCCTTTCGTAAAAGTTTCGGATGCCAATCAAATCCGCGGACTGAATTCCGTCGGCCTTCAGCGCGCCGGGTTCAAGGATGTGGATATCGAGGCCGTGTACGATGCTGCCCGTCGCATGTTTTTTGATCGTGACAAGGAAAAATCTTTCTCGCAGGTGCTGGCCGAATTTGACACGATGAATGGGATCAATCCGCACGTGAAGTACATGATCGAATTCCTCCGTCGCCGCGATCTCGGCAAGCATGGCCGCTTTCTCGA
>Ga0302325_10024975_pt1 | contig 12421 bp, 8 predicted proteins | sample Palsa_T0_2_FD_201948 | JGI IMG/M metagenome (GOLD analysis project Ga0302325, IMG submission 201948) | Peat permafrost microbial communities from Stordalen Mire near Abisko, Sweden - Palsa_T0_2 | ecosystem: Environmental > Terrestrial > Soil > Palsa > Peat permafrost | place: Sweden: Abisko...
ACGAGGTCGCCGCCCGGATCGGTGCCATCCGCCCGGACGTCCCGGCCCTTTTCATGTCCGGGTACGCGCAGCCGATCCTGGACTCCCACGGCGTTGCCGCCTCGTCCTTTGACATCTTGGCCAAACCCTTTACAGAATCGGCCCTACTGAGCCGGGTACGACAGGCCATCACCCGGATTCCCGCGCCGCGCCACGCCGACGCTGATACGGCCGGGGAACGTTCGGCCGCCGGCCAATCGGCGATTCAGCGCGCCGACGATATATAGGCTTGGACAAAGAATGTATATAGGCTATGGGAAAGGACGTATATAGGCCCGGAGAAAGGAGGGGCGTAGGACCTTTCCGGCTAGCGCGAGGCCACCCTGCGCGGTTTATATGACGAGGAGAATTCGTCTCGCGAGGCATTCGTGACACGCCGTATGACCTGGATATCTACGATATGAAGGCGGCAAAGAGGGAGCATTAGCGCTGTGAAGACAATCCTGGGACTCCAAGGTCGCCCCAATGCTCCCTGAGCCGACCGCAGGAAAATCGGCCGCCGGGCCGGCCCGGCCGCAGCCGGGGGAAATGACCCCGCTGTTCGCCGTGCCCGGCGGCACTGAGCCTGACCCGACCCCGGCCGCCGCGCGGCGGGTGCGCCCGGCCGCCCGGACCCGGCGCGCGAGCCCGCGCCTTCCCGCCGCGGACTCCGGGCCGCATAAAGACACCGCGGACTTGCTGACCGTCACGGCGGAGCGGCTCCGGCGGGCGCTGGGCCGCAGTTTCCTGCGCTATGGCATCGCCTCCGATCTGGAGGCCGCCGTCCATGCCGCCATGAACGTCATAGAGCCGGTGCTCGACGCGCGGGACACAGAGATCTTGCGGCTGCGCCGGATGATGGCCGGCAAAGTCCCCGGCAAGAGCGCCCGGTAGAGTCCCGGGCAAAAGGCCCTCTGCCCGGTAAGGAGTCGTGCGTGCCCGAGCTGGGTCCCGCAGTCGAGCGGCAGGCGAGGTCGCGGCTTGGTCTGGAGGAGGCTGACGCGTTCCTGGGGCGCCTCGAGCAGTTGTCCTTCGACCTGCTCGGGCCGCTCGGCCAGGTGTACGGCGACGTCACCGATGTCGGCGCGTTCGCCACCACGCTCGTGCTTGACGCGCTGCGGGCGGCGGCCGACCGCCCGGCGCCGCTGCGGCGACTCGATCGCCGCCGTGAGATCGATCCGGCCTGGTTCCAGCGGTCCCGCATGATCGGCTACGTCTGCTACGCCGACCGGTTCGCCGGCTCGCTGCAGGGGGTCCGGCAGCATCTTGACTACCTGGCGGAACTCGGCGTCACCTACCTGCACTTGATGCCGCTGCTCCGGCCGCGCCCGGGGGAGAACGACGGCGGCTATGCCGTGGCAGACTACGACACGGTGGATCCGCGGGTCGGCACGATGGCTGACCTGCAGGCGCTCGCCGCCGACCTGCACGAGCGCGGCATGGTGCTGTGCATCGACCTGGTGCTCAACCACACGGCAGCCGAACACCAATGGGCCCGCAAGGCGCTGGCCGGCGAGGCTGGCTGCCGCGAGATGTACCTGGTGTACCCGGACCGGACCGAGCCCGACGCCTATGAGCGCACGCTGCCCGAAGTGTTTCCCGCCCTGGCGCCGGGCAGCTTCACCGAGGTACCGGATCTGGGCTGGGTGTGGACGAGCTTCCACGAGTATCAGTGGGATCTGAACTACGCCAACCCGGCCGTGTTCCGGGCCATGCTCGGCACCATGCTCGCGCTGGCCAACCGGGGTATTGACGTCCTGCGGCTGGACGCGGCTCCGTTCCTGTGGAAGCGGATGGGCACTGACGGCCAGAACCAGCCCGAGGCCCACCTGCTGGTTCAGGCGTTCCGGGCGCTGACCCGGCTCGCCGCCCCTGGCCTGGCCCTGAAGGCGGAGGCGATCGTCAGCCCGGAGATGCTCGTCCAGTACCTCGGCCGTCACGACCAGTTCCGCCCGGAATGCGACCTGGCGTACGACAACCAGCTCATGGTAATGCTCTGGTCTTCTCTGGCCACCCGAGATGTCCGGCTGGCCGAGCGCGCGCTGTCGCGCCGTCGGCCCGCGCCCTCCTCCACCTCATGGGTCACCTACGTTCGCTGCCACGACGACATCGGCTGGGCGGTATCCGATGCCGACGCCGCCGCCGTAGGCCTCGACGGCTTCTCTCACCGGCGCTTCCTGTCCGACTACTATTCCGGTGCCTTTCCCGGCTCGTTCGCCCGGGGCGCGCGATTCCAGGACAACCCGGCGACCGGTGACGTCCGTATCTCCGGCAGCGCCGCGTCGCTGTGCGGCGTAGAGGTCGCGCTCGAAGCCGGGGATTCCGCCGCGCTCACGGCCGCGATCAGGCGGCTTGAGTCGATGTACGCCGTCGCCTTCTCCTTCGGCGGCATCCCGCTGATCTACATGGGTGACGAGCTGGCCGTGCGCAACGACACGAGGTGGGCACAGGACCAGGCCCACGAGCACGACAACCGGTGGATGCACCGGCCCCAGATGGACTGGGCCGCGGCCGCCAGGCGCCACGATCCGGACTCGCTCGAAGGCCGGATGTTCGCCGCGATCCGCGGCCTGGCCGACGCGCGGCGCTCGCTACTCGCCCTGCGCGCGGGCGGCAGCACCGAGATCCTGCCGAGCCAGAGCCGCAGCGTACTGGCCTACCGGCGGGTGCACCCGCGCAGCGCCCCGTTCCTGGCGGTCACCAACTTCAGCGACGTCACCTCCTGCGCCGACGCCGGGATCATCACCCGAGCGGGCCTGCGTGAGCCCGCTCACGTGCACTCCACCACGGGCAAGCTGACGATCAACGCCGGACGGATCGAGCTGCCGGCGTGGAGTTTCGTCTGGCTCACGGGAACCTGAAACCGCGCCGAGGCGAGGAGCGCCGGTGACCCCGGGTGACGGTATCGCTGCGCCGGATTGTCCGACTAACGCCCGCTCGGTACCAAGCAACGCAAAAAATAACTCCGTTCCGTTACCTTGGTGTGACAGAAACAAACATTTTTCCCTTGCCTGCCACTGCTAGCGTTTGCCCCCGGATAAAAGTCGTTAGCCTTGCCGCCGATCGGCGATCACTGGTGCGCGAGGACTCCCGTCAGGCACGTGGTCGCACGCGGCCGCACATTCGTGGTGAGGCGAGTCATGCATAGCTTCAGGTCCGGTAGCGCGCCCGGCGGGCGTGCCAGAAGACTGTCCCTGATCACGGCCGTAGCCGCGGTAACCGCCCTGATAGCCGGTCAGTCGGTCGCGGCCAGCGCCGCGACCGACGGCGTCAGCGCGTTGCTGGGCCCGATGACACCGGCGCTGGCCGCCCAGCTGTCGCAGAACGTGAACCAGTCGGTGATCGTGGTCATGAAGAGCCAGCCGGGCCAGGCACCGGTTGGCAGCCGCGCGGCGAGCACCAGGGCCGCCGTGATCAGCTCCGCCCAGACGCCGATGATGACCGAGCTCACCACGGTGCACGCCACCCATGTCAAGAACTATTCGCTGGTGAACGCGTTCGCGGCGACGGTCTCCGCGGGCGAGGAGGACCGGCTGAGCGCGAATTCCTCTGTCGCCGAGGTCATCCCTGACGTGACCATCCAGGGCGGCCAGGACGAGACGGCCGCGGCCGCGGCCGGGAAGGCCAAGACGGATCAGGCCACGTCGCTGCCGCTAAGCGACATCCCCGGTGCCTGCGGCCCGAACGGCCAGGTCCAGCTGGCCCCCGAAGGACTCTCGCTGACGAACACCGCGTCGGACAACCCCGCCGCCAAGACCGCGCGCTCACTCGGCATCACCGGCGCCGGCGTGAAGGTCGCCTTCATCGCGGACGGCGTCGACCCGGACAACGTGAACTTCATCCGGCCGGACGGCACCTCGGTGTTCGACCCGGCCACCGGCGGAGACTACCAGGACTTCACCGGCAATGGCCCGGGCACGCAGACCGGCGGCGACGAGGCGTTCCTCGACGCCAACCAGATCGCCGGCCAGGGCATCGATGTCTATAACGTGAACGGCTTCTCCGCGCAGCCCGATCCGTCGGCCTGCAACATCCGGATCGAGGGCGTGGCCCCGGGCGCCAGCCTGGTCGGGCTGGACGCGTTCAGCGAGGACGGCAATGACCCGCTGGATACGACCGAATCCAACTTCCTGGCGGCCATCAACTACGCGGTCGAGACCGACCACGTCAACGTGCTCAACGAGTCGTTCGGAAGCAACCCCTTCCCCGACATCACCACGCTGGACGCGGCCAAGCAGTTCAACGACGCGGCCGTGGCCGCGGGTGTGACCGTCGTCTCCTCCAGCGGTGACGCAGGCGCGACCAACACCATCGGCTCACCGGCGACCGACCCGGATGTCATCTCGGTCGGCGCATCGACGCAGTACCAGATGTACGCCCAGACCAACTACGCGGCCGCGCGCTACTTCGCCACGACAGGCTGGCTCAGCGACAACATCAGCCCGCTGAGCTCGGGCGGGTTCGACGAAACCGGCGGCACGGTCGACCTGGTCGCGCCGGGTGACGTGAGCTTTGCCTCATGCAGCACAGACACGGCGGTCTACACCGAGTGCGCCAACTTCGGCGGCCAGCCCTCCGACATCGAGAAGAGCGGCGGCACCAGCGAGTCCTCCCCGTTCGTCGCGGGTGCGGCGGCGCTGGTCATCCAGGCGTACGCCAAGACCCACGGTGGCGCCAAGCCGACACCAGCGCTGGTCAAGCAGATCCTGACCAGCACCGCCACCGATCTGGGCACTCCCGCCACCGAGCAGGGCTCTGGCCTGCTGAACAGCTACCAGGCCGTCGAGCTTGCCGAGTCCATCCCCACCATCGACGGCTCTCCGCGAGCGGTCGGCGACACCCTGCTGCTGTCCAGCAACCAGCTGAACGCAGTCGCCAACCCAGGCCGCGCGCAGAGCTTCCCCGAGACCATCACCAACACCGGCGCGAGCACTCAGGTCGTGCGGCTGACCGGCCGCGGCTTCGGCCCGGACCAGAACGCGCAGACGGGCACCGTCACGCTGAACGATTCCACCAGCCCGCATTTCACGGACTATGGCGGGCTGGCCAACAACTACGGCGTCTTCCACTTCACCGTGACACCGGGGCAGGACCGGCTCGTGGCCAGGATTGCCTGGCCGGGCGACCCGACCTATTGCCTCCAGACGGCCTGCGAGACCGGGCTGAACTCCCGGGTTCGGCTCATCCTGGTCGATCCGCACGGCCGGTTCGCCGCCCATTCGCTGCCGCAGGGCCCGGGGAACTACGGCAGCGTAGACGTCCGGTACCCGACCGCTGGCACCTGGACCGGTGTCATCTTCGGCGACACGGCCGCCAACGGCGGGACGAACGGGACTGTTCCATGGAAGGTGGCCACCGAGCAGTTCGACTCGTTCGGTTCGGTCTCACCCGCCACGCTCGTGCTCGCGCCCGGCCAGAGCGGGACCGTCACGGTCCGCGCGACTACCCCGGCCGCGGCGGGCGACTCGGCCGGGTCGCTTGTCGTCAGTGGGAGCAGCGGCGAGACCACCTCGGTCCCGGTGACGCTGCGTGCCCTGGTGGACGTGGCCGCTGGCGGCACGTTCAGCGGGCTGCTGACCGGCGGCAACGGTCGCGATCTCGGGGAAGGACAGCAGGAGTACTACGAATTCGACGTCGGCTCCGGCGTGCAGGACATCACCGCCAACACGACGCTCGCTAACGACGGGAACGACCCCGTGGCCGAGTACCTGATCAGCCCGGACGGCGATACCGTCGGCTACGGCCAGAACAGCCTGAACGGCACCAGTGGGCTCTCGCTGACCGCCTACACCCTTCATCCTGTCTCCGGCACCTGGACGCTGATCATCGACTTCGCCGAGCCGGTGGAGGGCAACGAACTGTCCGATCCCTACACCGGGAACATCGCCTTCAACAACGTCGCGGCCGGCGCGGTCGGGCTGCCGGACAGCGCCAGCACGGCATTGAAGGCGACCGTGCCGGTGACGGTGCCCGTCACGATCAAGAACACCGGTGCCGCGCCCGAGGACTTTTTCATCGACGCAAGGCTCAACACCACGCAATCGATCGCGCTGGCCCCGGCCATTGGCTCGGGCACGGTGTCGCTGCCGCTGACGGGCGACTTCCCGACCTGGTTCGTGCCCACCGAGACGTCGAGCCTCTCGGTGACACAGACCTCGACGTTGCCTGCGATGTTCGACTTCAGCCCGTACCCCGGGGACCCGGACACAGCGAGCGCGAGCAGCGGGCCAGGTCCGTTGTGCTCGACGACCGAATCGGCCTCCTACAGCCCCGCCGGCGGGACCGTGACCGCTGGGCTGTGGAATGCCGGGCCAAGCCAGTGCGGGCCGTACTCGGCGGCGGCACCGGCGGGCTCGGCCACTATCTCGATGACCGCGCAGACCAAGGCGTTCGACGCGGCGGTCACCTCCGCGTCGGGCGACCTTTGGCTGCTGGCCACCAACCCGTCGACGTCGTTCTCGCCGGTAGCCATCGATCCGGGTCAGGCGGCCACCATCGACGTGACCATCACGCCGCCCGCCGCGGTCGGCACGGTCGTCTCCGGTGACCTGTACGTCGACGACTTCGCCGGCGGAGTCCCGCCGGGCGGCCAGCTGGCCGGCGATGAACTAGCCGCGATCCCGTACGAGTACACGGTTGGCAGCTAGGGCCCGCCAGCTGGCCTCACCCGGCGTGCCCGGCTTCCGCCCAGCGCAGCAGGCAGGCGTACAGGGTCAGGCCGGGCCCGAAGGCCATCGCGACCACCGGCGCGCCCGGCTCTAGCGGGCGGCGGCGGAGTTCTGAGAGCACCAGCAGCAAGGTGGCCGAGGAGCAGTTGCCGTGCTCGGCCAGGACCTGGCGGGACGCGTCCAGGTCGTCCTCGGCCAAGCCCAGCCGGTCGGCCACCACGTCCAGGATGCGGGGGCCGCCGGGATGGATGGCCCAACCCTGCACGTCGCCGCGCCGCAGGCCGTTGCGGGTCAGCAGATCGTCGATGGCCGGACCGACGTGCCGCGCGAGGGCATCGGGGACCTGCCGGTCCAGGGTCATCCGGAATCCGTTGTCGGTGATGGACCAGGTCATCAGGGAAGCGGCGTCTGCGACGGTGTGCGCGGCGATGTCGATCACGGTCAGGCCTCCCTCCGCCGCGGGCTCCACCACCACCGCGGCGGCCGCGTCGCTGAACAGCGCATGCGCCACGATCTGTTCCAGGTCGGCGGTAGGAGGCTGTAGGTGCAGGCTGGATAGCTCCACGCAGGCCAGCACGGCCGGCCGCTGGCGGGCCGCGACGTAGTCGGCGACCGCCCCCAGTCCGGGCACGGCCGCGTAGCAGCCCATATGACCGATGAACAGCCGCTGCAGGGACGCCGCGAAGCCCAGCTTGGCCGCTAGCTGCAGATCAACGCCGGGCGTGGCGTAGCCGGTGCAGGAGACCACGGCCAGCAGTCCGACCTGGCCGGGGCTCAGGTCCGCCGCGGCCAGCGCTCTGGTCACGGCGTCCGCCGCTAGCGGAACGGCTTCGTCCACGTAACGCGTCATCCGCCGTCCGGTCGTCCACGCGGACACGTCCTCCTGGAGAGGATCGACCGCGCAGTGCCGGTGGCGGATCCCCGCCGACATGAACACCCTCCGGGCCCAGCGATCCTGCTGGTAGTGCCCGGCGAAAAAGCCGTCCCACAGCTCTTCCTGGCTGCGCGCCGGCGGGCACGCGTTCGCCGCTCCGGTTATCACCGGGAAAGAACCGCCCACCGGACCCAGGATGCTCACCATATGTCCCTCTTCATGATCATCTCGCTACCCTCGCCCGATTGCGGCAATCGCTTCTCCTCCCAGCGCGGAGTGCAGCGCGTCGACCAGCCTCGCTGCCCCGCCGGGGCCGGCCGCCGTGCCGAACAGGTAGGAATCGGGGCGGATCAAGACGATGTCCCGCTCCAGCGTGGCGAACCACCGGCCGTACGCCCCCGTACTGTCCTGCAGCGGTCCGTCCGGGGTCAGCCGGAAGCAGCGGCCGCCCAGCGCGGCCCACCAGTGCGCCAGGCCGGCGGGCAGATTGCCGGCCGGGTCCGGCCCGCTTACCCCATCCGACCCATCTGGCTCATCCGCCCCATGGCCGAGCAGGACCCAGCCGCCGCCGGTGACGTCGTCCAGGCGGGCCCGCGATCCGTCCTGGCCTACCGGTGCCTGCAGGGCCAGCTGACCGGCGTGCGAATCGCCGGGAAGCCAGACGCCGGGTCCGGGGGCTGGCGGGTCCGGCAGCGGCATGGGACCCGCCTCGGCGATCGGCGCGAAGTCCCGGTCCCTGACCGCGGCCGCATCCGGGTCGAGCACGCAGATGATCTTCCCTAGCTCGACGGAAAAGTCGAACGCGGTGCGGACCTGGGGCGATCGCTCGCTGCCGTAGCTGTCAAGCAGGGTGTCGGGCGCGCGGCCGGCCAGCACGAGGTCCAGCTTCCAGGCCAGGCTGGCCGCGTCCCGCAGGCCCGAGCACAGGCCCTGGCCGGCGAACGGCGGCATCTGGTGGGCGGCGTCGCCCGCTACGAGCAGCCGCCCGCTGCGCCACTGGTCGACCAGGCGGGCGGCGAAGGTGTAAACCGCGTGCCGTTCCAGGACGGCGTTGGCCGGGGTCAGGTCCCACGGCTCGAGCAGCCGCCACGCGGTCGCCGCCGACCCGAAATCGTCTTCGGCGTCGCCCGGCAGGCGCATGAACTCGAACCGGCGCCGCCCAGGTCCCCCGGACACCGCGGTGGTTGGCCGAGCCGGGTCACAGACCTGGATGTTCAGCGGCGACCAGCGGACCGGCTCGGCCGGGCGGACGTCGACGATCAGCCACTCGGCCTGGTAGTGATGGTCGGTGACATCGAGGCCCGCCAGCTGCCGGATGCGGCTGTCGGCGCCGTCACAGCCGACGACCCAGCGCGCGCGGACCTCAGCCCGGGCGTCGCCGGGCCCGTCAGCCTGCACGCTGACGCTCTCGCCCGCCCCTGTGCTGGTCACTGGGCCGCTCACTGAACCGACCGCGACATCCCGGACGTCATGGCCCATCCTGACCCGTACGCCTGGCTGCCCGCTGACCGCCTCGGCCAGTAGTCGTTCCAGGTCGGGCTGGTGAAACATGGTCGACGCGGGCCATCCGGACACCGTCGGGACCGCTGGGGCGCCGTCCAGCCACAACAGCGTCGTCCCGGCGGCATTGCGCCACAGGTAGCTGTCCATGACCTCGGTCTGAGGCGCCAGGTCGTCCATGACGCCGGCGTTCTGCAGGATGCGGACGGCCTCGTGGTCGAGGTGCACGGCACGAGGCCGTCCGTACGCGGTGGCCTGCCGCTCCAGCACCTCCACCTGCCAGCCCTGGCGGCCGAGCAGGAGGGCGAGCAGCAGGCCGACCGGGCCGGCGCCGATGACGGCCACGTCCACCTGGGCGGGCGGGGGAGTGGTCATCACAGGCGACTGCCGCGGGCGACGAGCTCGGCGACGTCAATGGCAGCGGCCAGCAGGACGGCGCGGAACAGCCAGCGCGATCCGGGCCGCCGGGCCAGGAAGATCCCGGCTGTGATGACCGCGGCCACGCCGATCATCGCCCCCGCCGCTCCCCAGCCGGGACGACCGGGACCGAAGGACTCGATCACGGTGGCGGCCAGCAGCAGGACCACCGTGGCCGCCACGCTGCGGGCGCGGCCGAGCATGTGCGGCAGGCCCCGGACGCCCGTGGCCAGGTCGTCGGCCAGATCAGGGACCACGTTGACCAGGTGCGCGCTGCAGCCGAGCAGCGCCGCCGCGGCCAGTGCCCACCAGGGCGGCCACGAGGCCGCCGGACCGCCCAGCGTCACGAAGGCGACCAGCAGCGGGAACGCCACGGCGTACGGGACGAAAGACACCACGGTCGCCTTCAGTCGCGCGTTGTAGGTCCAGGCCAGCAGCACCGCCGTCAGGTGGACCAGGCCCGCCCGCCACCCGGACGCGAACGACAGCGGCACGGCGGCGGTCAGGGCCGCCAGCGCGCACCGGGCGACAGTGCGCCGGGAGATGTCTCCGGCCGCGACGGGCTTGTCCGGCCGGCCGGAGGCCGCATCGCGCCCAGCGTCCAGCCAGTCGTTGTGCCAGCCAACGGAGAGCTGCCCGGCCAGCACCGCGGCGCCCACGGCCGCCACGCCGGGCGCGGCGCGCCCGGTGCTGACGGCGAGCGCCACCGCCAGCGCAGTGACCATGACCGTCGGCTCCGGGTGGGAAGCGCGGAGCAACGCGAGGGCCGGGCCGGTGCGCCGCATGCCGGCCACCTCGGTCTGCCTCTGCCCGCCCATGGCGCCAACCTACGCGATGGGCAGGATCCGCGATGGCAGGATCAGAGCATGACGCCAGTACCACCGCGGGTCCGTAACGACCCCGCCCAGTACGACGACCTGGCGGGTCAGTGGTGGGACCCGCGCGGGACGTTCGCCATGTTGCACTGGCTGGCCCGGGCCCGCGCGGCGCTGGTTCCGCCGGCCACCCGGCCCGGAGCGGTGCTGGTGGACATGGGCTGCGGGGCGGGCTTGCTCGCGCCGCATGTCGCCGGGCTCGGCTACCGGCTGATCGGCGTGGACCTTACCAGGTCCGCCCTGGTCCAGGCGGCCGGGCACGGCGAGGCCGCGGTCCAGGGCGACGTCACCGCCCTGCCGGTCGCGGATGGCTGCGCGGATGTCGTCTGCGCCGGCGAGATCCTCGAGCACGTCGTCGACCTGCGCGCCGCGGTGGCCGAAGCCTGCCGGGTGCTGCGTCCGGGTGGGGTCTTGGTCGTCGACACCCTGGCCGCCACCATGGTGGCCCGGCTGCTGGTCATCACCGTGGCGGAGCGGATCCCCGGCGCCGCGCCCCCGGGCCTGCACGATCCGGCGCTGTTCGTCGACCGGAAGGTCCTGGTGGCCGAGTGTGCCCGCCACGGCGTCCGGCTCCAGCTGACCGGGCTGCGCCCCTCGCTGTGGTCGGTGCTGCGCTGGCTGCTGCGCCGGAACACCCCGGCGGTCACGATGGTCCGTACCTGGTCCACTGCGGTGCTCTTCCAGGGCCGCGGCACCAAGTCCTCGGTGCGTTAGCCTCAGATGTCATGGCGGCTAGATCGCGTCGTGCGCGGCTCGAGGACGTACACGAACTGGCCATGCGCATGCCTCATGTCACGGTCGGGTACGGACCGCACGGCAATCCGGTCTACCAGGTCGGGAGCAAATCCTTCGTCTTCTTCCGTACCCCTCGTCCGGATGCCACCGATCCCGGCACGGGCGAGCGCTACCCGGACGTGATCGTGTTCTGGGTGCCGTCGGAGGCTGACAAGCAAGCGCTGGTTCAAGATCAGACGTCTCCGTTCTTCACCACCTCGCACTTTGATGGGCACCCGTCGGTGCTGGTGCGGGGCAGCCGAATCGGCGAGCTCACCTTGCCGGAATTGACCGAAGTAATCCAGGACGCCTGGCTCACTCGAGCCTCGCCCACCAGAGCCGCCGCCTGGCTCAAGGCGCATCCCAGCGGGTAGAACCCGCTCGGATCCCCGGGCGCTGCCCATGGTGTCGCCGGATCGTCGGCCCGTGGCATCGCTCACTCCCGCCCTGCGCGCTTGCTGGCGGGCTGGCTGTCCCTGATGGGCTGGCGCCTGGGCTGGCTATGCCGATGAATAAACGGAGATGAAGTGACAACAGGTCTTGAAGAACGCATATCCGATGCGTTACGGCTTAGGGGACAGCTATGGCCTAGGTCACACGCCGAGGCCGCGCCGTGATCAGATAGGACAGTCGCGGCACGGCTCAGGTTGTTCCTGGAGGAGATTCATGAAACCGTTCGTGATCAACCGGTACGGCCGTCTGGTGTTCCCGGCCAATTTCCTCGGTGACCTGGATTTTTCGGTCCTGGAGACGCTGGAGCAGTTCGCCGCGGTGATCGGGCGGGATTTCGAGGCGAAGGCGCCGACCGGCACCGACATCCTGGCCCGCGTCGAGTCCGGCGCTTACCCTGGCCGCTTCGAACTGCTGCGGGACCTGGGGCAGAACCTGTACTGGGTCAACCGGTACGCGATCACCATGTTCGACAAGCGGCCGACGCGATGGCGGGACCTCGCCAAACACCGCGACGACGTGTTCTTGCCGGTGCTGACACCGTGGGAGGACAGCGAGCGCAAGGTGGCCGCGGTCGAACACGCGTTCCGGGCGCTGCCGGCGACGTGGGACGCGGATACCGAGAACCGGGTGTTCGACCTGCTGTTCGACTTGTTCCGCACCAAGCTGCACCACGCCACCGAGCTGCCGGCCATCAAGCCGACCGTGGCCGAGTTCCTGGCCCAGCCGGGCGCGCTGACGTTCGTGATGCCCTCCTACGACCCGGACTATCCGGTGTTCCGGACCGAGGACATCATTGACGCTCACGAGAGCGTCCCCGAGCTGGAAGCGCTGATGCGCTGGGC
>Ga0302325_10024976_pt1 | contig 12421 bp, 9 predicted proteins | sample Palsa_T0_2_FD_201948 | JGI IMG/M metagenome (GOLD analysis project Ga0302325, IMG submission 201948) | Peat permafrost microbial communities from Stordalen Mire near Abisko, Sweden - Palsa_T0_2 | ecosystem: Environmental > Terrestrial > Soil > Palsa > Peat permafrost | place: Sweden: Abisko...
GTAATCGTCACGAGGAGAATCAGCCGTCTCAGCAAGGATATTTTGAATGCCGGCATTGTTGTAGGCTGCATCGAGTTGTCCAAACGTCGCGACAGTCTGCCGAATCATTTCTTCTACCTGTGCGTCATCCGCCACGTCACAACCGATCGCCAATGTCTTGTGGCCCTGTCTGGACAGTTCTTCGGCTGCGGAATGCACCGCTTTTTCATTCCAGTCTGCCAACACCACGGAAGCTCCTGATTCCGCAAAAGCCTTCGCCGTGGCAAGACCCAATCCAGACGCGGCGCCCGTAACGAGTGCGACTTTGTTTTCAAAAGAGATATTCATTTCCAAATCCTCGGGTTTTGTTGGTCAGTTGCTCATCGATACGTCATGCGCTCGACCTCTTCCGGATACCGGTCGCCATAGACCGGGATACTTGCGGTCGCGCTGTCAATCTCCTGCAGGTCATCGGGAGTGAGTTTCAGGAGTGTTGCTCCGATGTTTTCCTCAACCCGCTGCAGCTTGGTGGTGCCGGGGATGGGAACGATCCAGGGCTTTTGTGCCAGTAGCCATGCGGGTGCAATCTGCGCCGCGGTTGCTTGCTTTTTTGCAGCGAAGGCTTGAATGAAATCGACGAAAGCTTTGTTCGCCTTTAGCGCCTCAGGCGTAAAGCGCGGGAAGCTGCCGCGGTTATCCTCTTTATCGAACTTGGTGTCTTCCGTGATCGTTCCGGCAAGAAATCCTTTGCCGAGAGGGCTGAATGGAACGAGGCCGATTCCGAGTTCTTCGAGTGTCGGCAATATCTCTTCTTCGGGGCGCTTCCACCACAGCGAATATTCACTTTCAAGAGCTGTTACAGGCTGCACCGCGTGTGCGCGGCGAATCGTTTGGGCACCGGCTTCTGACAAGCCGAAATGCTTGACCTTGCCTTGCTGGATCAGGTCTTTGACTGCTCCGGCCACATCTTCGATCGGCACTTCAGGATCAACGCGGTGCTGATAGAGCAGATCGATTGTGTCCACGCGGAGGCGCTTCAACGAGGCTTCTACAGTCTGCTTGATGTACTCCGGACGGCTGTTCAGACCGGTCGGATGCGGCTCCAGGCTTGAATCGAACTGGAAGCCGAACTTGGTGGCAATGACCACCTGATCACGAACCGGAGCCAGTGCTTCCCCAACAAACTCTTCGTTCTTGAAGGGACCATAGACCTGCGCGGTGTCGAAAAATGTGATGCCGCGCTCGACGGCTCCGCGAACGACCGCGATCATCTCCTGCTTTGTTCCAGCCACAGGGCCATGCCCTTCGCTCATTCTCATGCAGCCGAGGCCGATGGCTGATACCTCAAGATTGCTGTTACCTAATTTGCGCTTTTGCATTGTTTCTCCGTTTGATATTGCAGCGATTGTGGCGTTAGGCAACGTGGCAAAGGGCCCTGATTGTGAGGGCCCCTAATATGCCTCCGAATTATTAGCGGTTGACCAGTTGCTGCATTTGTTGCGGATAACGTGCGCCTTGCACCTCGATATTCGCGAGGGCCTTCTCAATTTCCTGAAGGTCGGCTGGGGTAAGTTCGACAGCAGCGGCTCCCAGGTTTTCCTGCAATCGGTGCAGTTTTGTTGTGCCCGGGATCGGAACGATCCACGGCTTTTGCGCCAGGAGCCATGCGATTGCGATCTGGGCGCGGGTCGCACCTTTTTCAGAGGCTATCTTGCCGAGCGCATCTACCAGTTCCTGATTCGCATTGCGGTTTTCTTCGCTGAAGCGGGGAACGATATTGCGAAAATCCGTGCTGTCAAAGGTAGTGGCGCCATTGATTGCTCCGGTGAGGAAGCCTTTGCCAAGCGGACTGAAGGGGACGAAGCCGATCTCGAGTTCTTCGAGCGTGGGCAGGATTTCCTTCTCCGGCTCGCGCCACCAGAGCGAATATTCGCTCTGAAGAGCCGTGACTGGCTGAACGGCGTGAGCGCGGCGGATACTTTCGACACCAGCTTCAGACATGCCAAAGTGCTTCACTTTGCCGGCCGCGATCAATTCCTTGACGGTGCCGGCAACTTCTTCGATCGGGACGTTGGGGTCAACGCGATGCTGATAGAGCAGATCGATGACATCTGTCTTAAGCCGCTTAAGGGCGGCATCTGTGTACTGGCGTATGTTCTCTGGCGTGCTGTCGAGACCGGCAGCGGGCACTCCGCCCTTGAATCCAAATTTCGTGGCGATGGCCACCTCGCTGCGAAAAGGCGCAAGCGCCTCGCCGACGACTTCTTCGTTCAGGAAAGGTCCGTACGCTTCGGCTGTATCAAAGAACGTGACGCCGCTTTCGTAGGCGGTTCGGATGAGTTTGATCGCCTGTTCCTTTTCGGTTGCGGGGCCGTAGCCAAAGCTCAGTCCCATGCAGCCGAGGCCGATTGCCGATACTTCAAGATTGCTGTTGCCCAACTTGCGTTTTTGCATTGTTTCTCCAGTAAACCTCTGTGTGTTATTCGGATTTGAGAGAAGCCATGTCGATCGAGAAGCGGTACTTCACGTCGGACTTGAGGAGCCGCTCGTAGGCTTCGTTGACCTTCTGGATCGGGATGACTTCGACGTCGGAGGTGATGTTGTGCTGGCCGCAGAAGTCGAGCATCTCCTGGGTCTCGGCGAGGCCTCCGATGGGTGAGCCAGAGAAACTGCGGCGCCCCATGATCAGGCCGAATATACTGACGGCCAATGGTTTTTCCGGTGCGCCAACCATGGTGAGGTTGCCGTCGCGACGCAGGAGGTTGATGAAGGCGTTGATGTCGTGATCGGCGGCGACTGCGTCGAGGATGAAGTCAAAGCTGCCGGCGTGCTTTGCCATTTCGTCGGCGTTTCGGGAGACAACGACGTCATCGGCGCCGAGGCGCAGCGCGTCGTCTTTTTTGCTTGGTGAAGTGGTGAAGACAACTGTGTGGGCTCCGAAAGCGTGTGCGAATTTGACGCCCATGTGACCGAGTCCACCAAGGCCGACGACGCCAACCTTCTTGCCTTTGGTGACGCCCCAATGGCGCATCGGAGAATAGGTGGTGATTCCGGCGCAGAGCAATGGGGCGGCTCCGGCCAGGTTGAGATTTTCTGGAACATGGACGACAAAGCGTTCGGTGACGACGATGCTGTCGGAATAACCGCCGTACGTGACTCCACCGGTGTGCTTGTCGGGAAAGTTGTAGGTCAGGGTGAAGTTCGGGCAAAACTGCTCGAGCCCGGCCTGGCACTCGGGGCATGTGCCGTCGGTGTCAACCAGGCAGCCTACAGCAGCAAGATCGCCGGGTTTGAATTTTGTGACAGCGGAGCCGACTTTTGTCACGCGGCCAACGATTTCATGGCCGGGCACGCAGGGGTATACGGTCGGCATGACCTCACTCCACTCATTGCGGGCCTGGTGAAGGTCAGAGTGACAGATACCGCAAAAAAGGATTTCGATCTGGACATCGTGCTCGGTGGGTTCACGGCGCGAGATTGTGGTGGATGCGAAGGGGGATGTCGCGCTTGCGACGGAGTAGGCTTTTGCTTTGTACATTGGAACTCCTCAACTCTTCAGCAAATTGCGAGCAACCTGCTCGTGAATCAGACTACGAGCGTGAACCCGTTAAGCGGTATCCTGATCCTGCCAATCTATTGCCTGATTCTGTCGCGGATCAGATTTTTGTGCACACTTGTTCCGGTTCGGAGATAGGCTGGTCTTGAAGAAGCGAACGAGGCTCGAATGAAAAGTGACAGAGAGATGAACGGAGTGTTGACGGTGCAGGCAAAGCGGGCGGAACTGGCTCTCAAGATCGCGGCGCACACGATTGTGGAAGCAGACAATCTGACCGGGATCCCAGGTCTGCGGCTGCACCGCAAGAGCACACCTTCGGCGTGTTCATCGGCGGCCTACGAACCGAGCCTGGTTGTTTTCGTGCAGGGCAAGAAGCAGATCAATGTCGGCAAGACGACTTACGTATGCGATGGGTCAACGTTTTTGTTGACGTCCGTCGATCTGCCGGTGGTCAGCCAGGTCATTGAGGCAACAAAAGAAGCGCCGTTGCTGGGGTTGGTGCTCAAGCTCGAAATGCCTGTGGTCCGGGAGATTCTCTCGCAACAGGAGTTTTCGCTGCGTGAGGACTCAACCGACGCCCGCGGTATGGCTATCGGCGAGAGTTCCTATGAATTGCTGGACGCGTGCTCTCGGCTGGTCGACCTGGTTGATTCGCCGCAGGACATTCCGTTTCTCAGCAGCCTGATCCAGCGTGAGATCGTTTTTCGATTGCTGAGAAGTCCGCAGGGAAAACATCTACGCGCTATTGCGACATTAGGCGAGCAGAGCCATCGGACATCGAAAGTGGTCGAATGGCTGAGGGTGAACTACGCCAAGCCGTTGCGCGTGGAAGAGCTAGCCGCCCTGGCGCGCATGGGTGTATCCACGCTGCACCATCAGTTTCGATCTTTGACATCGATGAGCCCAATTCAATACCAGAAGCATCTCCGGCTGCACGTGGCGAGAGAGCGCATGCTGAACGAAGGACTGGACGCTGCGAGCGCCGCCTTCGAAGTCGGCTATGAAAGCGCCAGCCAGTTCAATCGAGAGTACAGCCGATTCTTTGGCCAGCCGCCGATGCGGGATGTCAACGCGCGAAGAAACGCTATGGTCGGAGAAGCGCACAACTGATGTTCGCGTGATGATGGTCGCGTGCGTGATCCTTAGGATGACTTCACAGATAAGGTGCTGATCGAGTCGGGGAGCAGTTCCAGGGCGAATGCGCGGCCCGGCAGTTCGACCTGAACCAGTTGTGTGTGCGACAACTCGTTGCGGATGAGCAGCACTAGTGTGCCGTCTGGATTTAAGAAGCCCAGGGCATCGTCGCAGGTTCCGGTTACCTCAGCGGCCCTTGCTCCGACGTCTACGAAGTGCGTCAAATGCTTGAGCAGATAGTAGTCGTGGTTGAAGCGATAGTTCTTTGCTGATGTATCTACGCTGACCAGCGCGTTCTGCGCCCAGCCCCAGGTGCTCTTGCCGCTCAGGTCGGTGGAGATATTCCAGTACATGTAGCCGGAGGCGCCGCTGCGCAGATAGTGCTTCATCAGTTGCCAACAATAGCTGGTGTAGGTCCATGCGTTCATGCCGTCGCCGCATTCCTGTTCTGACTGATAAATCGCAAGGTTGGGAAACTCGCGATGGATTTCGGGCAGGGCATTCTTTCCCGCCCACTGAATACCTACGCCTTTGATGAACGGGGCTACTGCTTTGTCGGCCATGATTGCTTCAAGGAGTTTTCGGTTGCCGCGTTCCATGGTTCCGAAGAAGATATCCACGCCGCGGTGATCCATCTCCGGGCCGAGATGATGGAGGAAGTGTGCGAGGCCTTCGGCTGTCCATGTGCAACTGGGGAAGTTTTGCGCGGAGTTGAATTCGTTCTGAGGCATGACCATGTCGACGTGGATGCCTTCGGCGCGATAGGCGTCGATGAAGCGACCAAAGTAACGCGCGTATGCCTCGAAATAGCGCGGCTCCTGGATGAACATGTCTTCACCCTCGTGGCCGACCTGGTCCGGACGGATGCCATTATCTTTGAAGCCCATTCCGGGGAAAGCTGCGGCCTCGGCATAGAAGCGGTTGCGCTTCATCCAGCTTGGCGGGGTCCAGGGTGAGGCCCACAGGCGGAGCTTTGGCTGGTATCGCTGGGCCGCGTGAATGAAGGGGATCAGCGTCTGCTTGTCGTGATCGATACTGAAGTGATTGAGTTCGAAGTCGCCGTCGGTTTCGTCGTAGCTGTAAGCACCCGTAGCGAAGTCGTTGGCACCGATTGGCATGCGGCAGTAGCTGAAGCGCGCTCCGGTGGAGGGATCGAATAGTTCGCGGAGGACAGCCTCACGGTCTTGTTCCGAGAGCGCACTGAGGGAAGTCCAGCCCAGTTCGTTGAAACAGGCGCCAAAGCCTTCGATGGGGCGGCGGGTCTTTGAGGCCGTTGCGGGATCGACGTTGAGATTGAGCATTTCCCAACTGAAGGTCGGCTTTAGAACGGAGCCGGTTTGCCAGGGACTCGCTTCGGTACTGGTGACGAATGTGAGCCGGTCGTCGTGGAGCGGGTCCGGGTGGGGCATCTGCGCAGATGCCAGGTTTGTGCCCATCCCAAGTAACTGTCCGGTGATCGCTGCGCCTGCCGCTGCCCGCGCGGTTCCCGTGAGTACCTGCCGCCGACTCCATTGCTTCGAGTTCATGGGACCGTCGCTCCGTTGTTTGCAAGTTTTGACGATTGTATCGGGCTTGACGGGGCATGTGCGGAGGGATGCAGGTCTAAGGCTGCGGCTGCGTGAGCCTGTTTTGAAGTTGCAAAACAGTGTTATTTCCCGAAAAGCCTGGCAAACAAACCATTGCTTTTCTTTTCTGAGCCGGCGCCGGAGTTGGCCGACGGGCGCTTTGGGGCGGATTTTACCGTTTCCTGGAATTTGATCGGGGTGCTGTCCCAGATGCCGATGGCTTCGGGTTGATGCGGCATTTTTGCGCCTTGAATGGCGGCGCGTGGATTTTCGACGCAGAGGCGGCGGGCGGTTTCCTCGCCGGCGCGGTTGGCGACGTATTCGTAGGCCTTTTTCAGGTGCGGAGGGCGCCAGTCGAGGTTATGGGCGTCGGTGGCCAGGAAGTGGATCCAGTTGCGGTCGAGGAGTTCGTTCGAGAAGGCTTCGGCGGAGTTTCCGAAACGGCCGTAGAGGGATGAGGCCGTCACCTGGACGACGCAACCCATGCGGATCCAGTCGGCGAGCATTTGGGGGTGCCGGACGATGACCGGATTGCGCTCGGGGTGCGTGATGATGTTGGTGTATCCGGCAGCCTGGAGGCGGTTGAGTGCATCGCCGAGCTGCGGCGGGATGGCCATTTCGGGGAATTCGACGAGGAGGTAGCCTTTGCCGCGGATGGAATATTTGAGAGGGTTCTGGAGAGCGTCCTGGATATTGTCGGCGTTGAGATGGAAGTCGCAGGCGAGGCCCAGTTCGATCTGGTCGCCGACCCGGGCCTGGATCTCTGCCATGCGTTCAGCACTCAACTCTGCCTGGTAGGGATGACTGTCGCTGGCATGAGGTGTGCACATGATGTGCGTTACACCCTCAGCGATGGCGATCCTGGCCATCGCGACGGAGGTTTCAAGGTCGGGAGAGCCATCGTCTACGCCGTAGATCAAATGGTGGTGGATGTCGATCATTCAGGGACCCGGTTTCCTATCCTATCTTCGTGTCCGCAACGCGAAGTTTAAGCCTGTCAACGAGTAGCGAGAACCTCAATCATCGAGGAGAAGATCTTGAGACCGTCCGCCGAACCGAGGAGCTTTTCACTGGACCGGTCGGGATGGGGCATCATTCCAAGTACATTGCGGCCCTTGTTCAGGATTCCGGCGATGTTTCCGAGTGAACCGTTGGGATTGGCTTCCGGTGTGATTTCGCCCGCGGGTGTGGCGTAGCGGAAGGCGATGCGGTCTTCTGACTCCAGTTCGCGGAGAGTTTCAGCGTCGCAGTAGTAGTTGCCCTCCATGTGTCCGATGGGGATCTGGAGAACATCGCCGGTGCGCAACTGACCAGTGAATGGGCTGTTTGCGGTTCCGACGCTCAGGTGGACTTGCTTGCAGATGTATTTGAGACCGGCGTTCCGCATGAGAGCGCCGGGCAGGAGGCCGGATTCGGTAAGGATCTGGAAGCCGTTGCAGATGCCGAGGACGAGTCCGCCGGAGTCGGCAAATCTCTTCACCGATTGCATTACTGGCGAAAAACGGGCGATGGCGCCGGTGCGGAGGTAATCGCCATAGGCAAATCCGCCGGGGACGAGCACGGCATCGACACCGCCTAGCTCCTCGGAGTCATGCCAGAGGAAGCTGACGGGCTGGTGGGCGATTTCGGCGATGACGTTGAAAGCATCGTGATCGCAGTTGGAGCCGGGAAAGACGAGTACGCCGAACTTCATACTTCAAGGTTATCAGTTATTGGGCTTGCAAAGAATCCATCCCAGCTTCCCAAGTGACGTCATGGCGTCTCGCACCGCTTTTGAATGACGTGCAGGATTTCATTTTGGATTGATCGCATAACTGCGTCCGTCCAGAGGGCCGCGTATGGATTCAGGTGGGTTGAGAGGCGTTCGTGGCTGGAGAGATGCAGCAGAACGCCGTCAGGGCGTGATTCGAGTTGGTATTCGCCGTCGAGTACGTCGAAGAATGCGCCGCCGATGGTTACGTGCTCGTCGAGGGTCGATGGCGGAATGGAATCGGTGTTGGCGTGGATGGAAAAGCGCAGGTCTTGCTCTGGATGCCATAGGTTGACCGTCTCGGTGAAGACGAGGCCGCCGGTGAAGCTGGCCTGGCGAAGTCCGCCAATTCCGTCATGGGAGAGGGTTGCGGCGACGGGTCGAGGAAATCCGATTCGACCGACCCAGGAACCAGGCAGTTCGGCGGGCGCGATTGCTCGGACGCTCTTGATGTTTGACCAAACGACGGGGGCTCGCGCGTGGATCAGAATCTCAGTGTTGACGGTGCGAAATTCGTAGGGATTTGGGAAGTGAGTCTCTAGGAGAATTAGCAGGATCGGCAGAGCGAAGGCGCTTAGCGTGCCCGGTGAATGCGCATTGAGGGAGCGCCAGGCAAGTCGGGCTGCTATTCCCCCGAGTAGGGCAAAAACGAGCATGATTGGACCGGCAAAAATCAGGCAAATAGCCCCTTCCCATCCCACAAGGGCAGAAATCAACATCGTCACCAATACAGACGCGCACGGAAGAATGAGCCAGCGCCGCCAGTGAATCTCTTGCGAAGGGATGGTACACAGATATCGGCGTACGCTCAGATAGCCCATTGCAAAGGGAACGATGGCGAGAAAAGAGAAAGTCATGATGGTTGCGGCCGTGGAATGGCGCGACCACATAACCTGCGACCAGATCCACAATCGGTAGATGCAACCAAGAACGGCTCCTGCCGCAACACTCAGCCACCAGATTTTCCAACGCGCCCATAACTCGACTGACCTGGACATACAAACTCCCTTTTTCTTTGAGTTATCAGTATGTCACGGTCAGACTCATTCCCTTTCCGTCGTCGGGGACTACGGCGGTCACGCGTTGGCGTTCGCTGCTGTAGCTGGCTGCGATTGGTCCGGAAGCACTGGTTACGCTGGTTGCCGGTTTGGTTGCGCCGTAGATTTCTACGGAGAATTGTGTCCACCACGGGGCAAAGCTGCCTTCGCGGGGGCTTACTTTTACTGTGACACCTGTCGGGTTGAGTTCGCAGTTGAACTTCAGGCGGAGGAAGTCGCCCTTCTGGTAGGCGTAGCTGATACCGTCGTCGAGGTAGAGGCTGCCTTCGCAGTTGTCGCCCGGGCGGAGCGGCGGGTAGACGCGGAGGGTTAACGGGCCGACGGGCTTTTCTTCCGTGCTCTGGACGAGGGGCTGGATGGGGATGATCGAGCCGCCTCGGGCAAAAACGGGAAGGGTATCGACACTTGGTTGGAGCGTGATCTGGAGGTCGTTGTCAGGAACGTTGTCGTTGCCGACGCGCATGGCTTCCTGACCTTTAACCGCGACCCGTTCGCCGGTCCAGAAGTCGTACCAGCCGACGGGCGGCAGGACGGCCTGGTAGTCGTCGAGCATGTCGGGGTAGTTGGAGGGCGCAATGAGGAGGTCGGGGCCCATGAGGAATTCGTTGTTGGTGTTGAGGTCGATTGGGTGCTTATCTTTGCTGGCGTTGGGGAATTCGAGGAAGAGCGGCCGCATGATTGGAATTCCGGTCCGGCTCATTTCTTCGGCGGTGGTGTAGAGGTAGCTCATGAGGCGATAGCGAGTTTCGATGAACTTCCGGCGCAGGTTAAGGTCCTGGGTTGTTCCGTCTTCCCACGGCTCCTGGGGATTGGTACCCATTGAGGTATGGTCACGGTCTATGGGGTGGAAGGCGGCGATTTCGAGCCACTTGGTGAGCAGTTCAGGCTGCGGGGAGCCGGCGAATCCGCCTACGTCGGCACCAGCGAGGCCAAAGCCACTGAGGCCGAGATTGATGAGTTGCGGCGTGGTTTGACGTAAGTGATTCCATGTGCTGGAGTTATCTCCGGTCCACGTGGCGGCGTAGCGCTGGCCTCCGGCGTAGCTGGCGCGGGTCATCACGAAGGGCCGTCGGTCTGGAGCAATTTTCAGGACGCCTTCGAAGGTGCCGCGGGAGTTCTCCATGCCGAATACGTTGTGGATTTCGAGGTGGTTCGCGGTGCGCTTCTGGAAGCCCGGCTCGTCGATTCGATGCTGGACGTTGGCAGGCATAGTCTTGGAGGTGGTCTGGAAGGTTGCCGGCTCGTTCATGTCGTTCCAGAAGCCAGCGATGCCTTTGCCGACGAAATCAGCGTAGAGCGTGCCCCACCAGTCGCGGCTTGATTTTTGGGTGAAGTCAGGGAAGACAGCGGGGCCCGGCCAGACGATGCCGGTGTAGACGGATCCGTCGGGATTATGGACGAAGTGATTGCCGGCGATGCCCTCATCGTAGGGTCTGTAACCCTGGTTGGGAAGGTCAGCGATATGCAAGTCGGTGATCACGACAGTGTGCAGGTGTTCGGCCTTCAGATCCTGAATCATCTGGTCGAAGTGGGGGAACTTCTCAGGATCGACGGTGAAGGGGCGGTTCTTGAGCTGGTAGTCGATGTCGAGCCAGATTACGTCGGCGGGGATGTGTTCGCTGCGCAGGCGGTTGGCGATGCGGCGGACTTCGGATTCGGGGTAATAGCTGTATCGGGATTGCTGGTAGCCGAGGGTCCACATTGGCGGCAGCGGGGTGGCGCCGGTCATCCATGCCCAGGTGCGGACGACGTCTTTCGGGGTGGGTCCGTAAAGGATGTAGTAGTCGAGCGGGCCGCCTTCGGAGCCGAAGGAGTAACCGTCGCGGAGTTCCTTGTTGAATTCGAAGCTGGATCGCCAGGTGTTGTCGAGGAAAACGCCTGCGGCAACGCCTTTGTTGAAGGTGAGAACGAAGGGGATTGACTTGTAAATTGGGTCGGTCGATTCCTGCCAGCCGAAGGCATCGGTGTTCCAGTTGGTAAAGGCTTCGTTGCGGCGGTCGAGCGGGCCGGGCTTGTCACCCAGGCCGAAGTAGTGTTCGTCCTCGGGCGAGCGCTTGTAGACGCGAAATTCAGCGCCGTGGAACTCGATGGGATGACCCGGGATGTCCTGGGAGATGACGTTGCCCGCGAGGTCGGTGACGGTCATGGCGAGGGGATCGCGCTGGATGGCGACGCGGAGCTTTGCAGTGGCGAATCCGACAGTCTTGTCTGCGCTTTCGGCCTTCACGGTGATCTTGGCAGAGCGGGATTCAGGGAGAACTGCCCAGGAAGCATCTTCGGGTAGCGTGCCAGTCGCACCGACTCGGACCCGCAGCAAATCATCCCGGAGAGCGGTTATGTGCATCACGGCTGCGCCAGATCGAATTTCAATTCCATCCGGCAGCGCACGGACACCGGTCACCTTATCCAGAGACAGGTGCGCTAGTTGTGCCGTTCCGTCCTGTATCGCTTGAGCCGGCTGGCTTACCGGGCTGAAAGGGAAACAGCCGACAACGAGGGAAATGCAAAACGGGAACAGAGATTTCGAAGGCAACTTGCAATGGGAAATGATCAACACCGGAAGCTCCTGAAGTGGCGTGCGACTGTACCGAAGAAGGATACTGTATAGGGGGATACGGTGGTCATGATTGACGGGAAAGATTGCGAATACGAAGCAATGATCACGAATTAGAACTCACTCCAAGAGGAGGCAGCGATGAAGATCCGTTCGGACCGCTCATGTATTCTTCCTTATAGTTAACCTGTTTTTTTTTAACCTATTCCTGCTTCGTTTATAGGTGTACATGGGTATCGATGTCGTCGTTCTCGCTCGATTTCTACTGACGGGAATCGCACTATTGCTCGCATTTTTGGCAGCGATCACCTGGAGTCGACGCAAGGATGCGCCTGAGGCAGCGACGTTCGCTGTCCTGGTTGCTTCGATGGCGATTTATACATTCGGATATGCAGGAGAAGTTGCGCAGACCTCGATCGAAGCAGCCCGACATTGGCTCGATGTGGAGTACCTGGCGCTGCCCTGGGCGGGTGGACTTTGGGTGCTTGCCGCTTGCAAGCACAATGGCCTGCGAGGAAGAACGCCGCTGCTATTCATAATTCCCGTTATCACATTTATCGGGCATTACACGAATTTCAGACATCTCTTCTACACCGCGCCCATGACCATGGTTCAACGCGGTCCGTTCTCAGTGCTCACAGTTGCTCGGGGACCTCTTTCCATGCTGGACAATGCCTATCTGATGGTGGCGTTCCTGGCAGGCGCATGGATCTATCTTTCTGGACTTCGAAATGCTTCCTCCCTTTTTCGGAAGCAGGCAGTGGTTCTTTTAGCAGGTTCTCTGCTGCCCTTCATCGGTTATTTTGTCTACCTGTCGAATTTGAG
>Ga0302325_10024980_pt1 | contig 12420 bp, 11 predicted proteins | sample Palsa_T0_2_FD_201948 | JGI IMG/M metagenome (GOLD analysis project Ga0302325, IMG submission 201948) | Peat permafrost microbial communities from Stordalen Mire near Abisko, Sweden - Palsa_T0_2 | ecosystem: Environmental > Terrestrial > Soil > Palsa > Peat permafrost | place: Sweden: Abisko...
GTCACCATGATCACGACGCAGTCGAACGTCCGAGCGTCGCTGATGAAATCGACGTAGCTGCGAAGCGCGGCGAGATCCGACCCCACATCGACGGCGATCACGCGTCCGACCTCGCCCGAATGCGCGAACGCGCCGTCTTCGGCGAGGCGATGCTCGATCGCGGCAGCTGGCGACGCGTAGAACGGGCCGCCGCCCCACGTCATCGATCCCCCGATGAAGCCGATGCTATACTCGTTCGGACGACGCGCGATCCCGTTCAACGCGCCGGATGAGGCTTCGATCGGCCCACTGCGATCGACGCCGCGGATGAGGCGGATGCGCCTGTTCCCGGTGTCGGCGACGGCAACCGTGCCGTCAGGTGCGACGGCGACGCCGGTGGGCTCGTCGAATTGCGATTGCCGGGTCGGCCCGTCCGCATAGCCGCCTTCGTCGGCGGCGTCCTCAGCGGCGCCGCCGCCGATCACGTCGACGTTCTGCCGTTCGTGGTCCGCGTAGCGGACGCGGTGGTTGACGACGTCTGTGTAGGCGATGCCAATCTCGTCGAACGCCGCGACACCGAACGGCACGCCGACGGCGTGCTGACCGTGCGCGTAGAGCTCGTTGATCGTCGTACTTTGGGGCGGTGGTTCGAAGGTCGGCATCCCCGGTCGAAACCGGCTGACCGCGCCGCGTTTCCCGGCCGCCAGATGCGCGAGGTCGATGGACCACAATCCGTCTCGGCTCGCCACGTACAGCGCACCGTCGCCGCCGAGCCATGACGCGATGCCGAAGGCCGGACCGAAGGCCACCGGCAGCGTGCTCACGGTCCCGTCCGCGGCGATGACGCGCACGCCGGCATTGCCGTCGGCGACGAACAAGCTGCCCTCGGGCCCAAGCGCGATCCCGGTCGGGTGCCCGAACGATGCGATGCCGCGCGGCCCGTCGCGCGGGCCGCTGCGCCGCGGGTCGCCGGCGATCGTCGCGACGGTTCCGGCCGCGTCGATCGCACGAATGCACCGGTTCCCGGTGTCTGTTACGAGCACCCGACCGTCAGCATCGACCACGATCCCGGTGGGCAGGTTGAACCGCGCCGTCGCACCCGGTCCGTCGGCGTAGCCGCCTTGGACCGCCAGCCCCGTCGGAGCGACCGCACCCGATCCGGCCAGCGTTTTCACGGTCCCGTCGGACAGCACGACGCGAACCCGCTGCGCCTCGGCGTCGGTAACGTAGAGCCGGCCTCCGCTGCCCCACGCGACGCCGAACGGTGCGATGAATTGGGCTTGCGCGGCCGGGCCGTCGGCGATGCCGGAGACGCCCGAGCCGGCGTACGTGCTCACCTCCGCCGCGAGGGCGCGCGCGCTCGGCAACGCCAAGGCCACGAGCGCGGCGCCACCTGCAACGATTCTCAGCATGACACTCCCCATTTGGACGCACGTCATACGTTGAAGCGGAACTCGACGACGTCGCCTTCCTGCATCACGTATTCTTTGCCCTCGGAGCGCAGCTTGCCGGCGGCGCGCAGCGCGTCCATCGTCTTGAACGTCACGTAATCGGCGTATGCGACGATCTCGGCCCGAATGAAGCCGCGCTCGATGTCGGTGTGGATCTTGCCGGCAGCCTGCGGCGCCTTGGTGCCTTTCTCGATCGTCCAGGCGCGCGTCTCTTTGTCGCCGGTCGTCAGGAACGTCATCAGCCCCAGCAGATCGTACGCCTCGACGATGAGCCGGTCGAGACCGCCCGACGTGATGCCGTAGTCGGCGCGGAACATCGCGACGTCGTCGTCGCTCATCCCGGCGAACTCCGCTTCGATCTTACCGTCGAACGCGATGGCGCGGCTGTTCTCGCGCGCGGCATGCTCGAAGACGGCCCGCGCCATCGGTCCGGGCTCGGTGATCTGCGCCTCGTCGACGTTGGCGACGTAGAGCATCGGCTTGGCGGTGAGCAGGAACGCTTCACGCGCCGTCTCGGCCTCGACCGAGCCGGGCGGGAACGAGCGCGCCGGCCGGCCGGCTTCGAGCACCGCGACGAGGCGGTCGAGCGCCTCGAGCTTGGGCGCCTCCTTCGGGTTCGCGCGCACCTCGCGCTGCAGCTTGTCGCGGCGCTTTTGGAGCGACGCGAGATCGGCCAGCGCCATCTCGATGTCGATGATCTCGATGTCGCGCAGCGGATCCGCACCGCCTTCGACGTGCGTGACGTTGTCGTCGTCGAAGCAGCGCACGACCATCGCGACCGCATCGGTCTCCCGGATGTGCGACAGAAAAGCGTTGCCCAGACCTTGGCCGCTGGCGGCGCCGCGCACGAGCCCGGCGATGTCGACGAACCTCATCGTGGCCGGCACGATGCGCTCGGAGCGGCTCAGCTCCGCCAGCACGCCGAGCCGTGGGTCGGGGACGGGGACCTCGCCCACGTTCGGCTCGATCGTGGCGAACGGATAGTTCGCCGCGAGCGCCTGGGCCGACCGGGTGAGCGCGTTGAAGATGGTCGACTTCCCGACGTTGGGGAGGCCGACGATGCCGCACGACAATGCCACGGAGCGCCTTCGTACGCGGCGCCGGCGCAATCGACCCGCCGGCGGCGCGCGGCGCCGGAGGAGTTGGTGGAAAATCCCCAGGAGTACAGGTCGATGCGGCAGATGACGGTCGACAAGCTGGGGATCGATCTCCACACGCACGACCCGGTCGTCATCCTGAAGGACCTCGAAGGCAAGCGCTACCTTCCGATCCTGATCGGACCCTTCGAAGCCACCGCGATCGCCTTGGCGCTCGAAGGGACCGCGGTTCCGCGGCCGCTGTCGCACGACCTGATGCGCACGCTGCTCGAAGCGCTCTCGGCTCGGCTCGAGCAGATCGTCATTCACGACATCAAGGACTCGACGTTCTTCGCCAAGCTGATCGTGCGCACCAACGGCGAGGTCCAAGAGATCGACGCGCGCCCTTCCGACGGCATCGCGCTCGCGCTGCGCATGCGCGCGCCGATCTTCGTCAGCGACAAGATCGCGCTCGAAGAGGGCACCGAGAAAGAAGTCGATCCCGAAGACTCCACCAAGTTCAAGAAGTTCATCGACGAGCTCAAGCCCTCGGACTTCCTCGATTAGTCTTTATCCGTCAGTCTTTATCCGTCAAAGCTGAAGCTTTGCCGGCTAAAGACGCGCCCTTTGGGCGCTAAGGGGTTATCGCGGACGGCGTGATGGAGTTTCGATCGACGAGTTGCGGGGCGGGAGGCGCGATAGGGTCTTCGTCTAAAGACCGGCGCGATGTACACTACGGACGAGCGCGCCGAGATCGGCGTTTACGGCGGGTCGGGCTTCTACTCGCTCATCGAGAACCCGCGTGAAGTGTGGGTCGAGACGCCCTACGGGATGCCCTCGGACAAGATCGCGCTGGGCGAGATCGCCGGCAAGAAGGTCGCCTTTCTGCCGCGCCACGGCAAGGATCACCGCCACCCGCCGCAGTCGATCAACTATCGCGCCAACGCCTGGGCGATGAAAGCGCTCGGCGTTACGCGCATCATCGGGCCGACCGCCTGCGGCTCGCTGCAAAAGCGCGTCAAGCCGGGCTCGATGGTGGTTGCCGATCAGATCGTCGACCGCACGACCGGGCGCAAGGACACGTTCTACGACGGACCCATCACCACGCACGTGTCGTTCGCCGATCCCTATTGCCCGCAGCTGCGGCCGATCGCGGTCGAGGCGCTGAAAAGCCTCGACATCGACACGCACGACAAGGGCACGATCGTCGTGATCCAAGGGCCGCGTTTCTCGACCCGCGCCGAGTCGAAGTGGTTCAGCTCGCTGGGCTGGGAGGTCATCAACATGACCAATTACCCGGAGTCGTACCTGGCCCGCGAGCTGGAGATGTGCTACGTGAACATCTCGCTGATCACCGACTACGACGTCGGGATCGAAGGACTCCAGCCGGTCTCGCATCACGAAGTGATGCAGGTCTTCGCCAGCAACAACGAACGGGTGAAGAACGCGATCTTCAAGATCGTCGCCAACATCCCGGCCGAACGAACCTGCGGCTGCGGCAGCGCGCTGGCCGGCGCGCGCGGCTAGCCCGAACGGTTCGTGACGTGAAACGCGCGCAGCTTCCCGGACTCGACGTGGGCGTGTACGCGGCCGCCGTGCCGCGGCTGCTGCGCAACCCGTCGATCATCGTCGTCCCGCTGCTCATGGCGATCATCGGCGTCCTGCTCACCGTCGTCATGACGCCGTTCAGCGCCGGCGGAGTGGGGTCGATGACGCTCGGGCTCGCGCAGCTCATCGAGTTCCTGCTCACGCTGTTCGGCTTGGGCACGGCCTGCGTGATCGCCGACGACGCCTGGCGCCACGGCCGTACCTCGTTCGACCGGGACTGGGCCGAGACGCAGCGCCGCGGCGGCGACATCCTGATGGCCGCCATCGGGTTCGGCTTGCTGACGACGGTCGCGCTGTACGTTACGCAGATCGTCGGCTTGATCGGCTATCTGCTCGCGGCGGTCGTCGTCACGTTCCTGATCTGGACGATTCCGGCCGCCGCCGTCGGCGGGATCCCCGGCGGCGCTGCGATCCAGGTCTCGATCGAGCGCGTGCGTTCCACGCCGATACCCGCCATCGTCGCGACGATCGTCGCGCTCGGCTTGTTGGGCTACGTCGTACCGCTGGTGGGTAGTTGGCTGGCGTCTTTGCTGCTCGTCTGGACCTACGGCAGCAGCTTGGTCGAACGCCTCATCGAGGCGCTGCTGCAAGCGATCGCGATCGCCTACATCGCGCTGGTCATCACCAAGACCTACACCGACGCCGCGTTCTCCACGCGCCGCTGGTAGCGTGCTATCGGGATGACGGCGCCAGGGCCATGCGCACCAGATCGGCGACGAGCGGCGGGCTGACGTTGGTGCGCGCGATGCGCTCGGCATCGCCGATCGCACCCAGCAGCTTCGCGAGCGCGGCCGGTTCGCGCGGCGCCAGCGCCGCCAGCCGCGCGCGCTGATCGGACGCCAGCAGCGGAGCGCCGCCGCCCAATCCGAGCGCGATCCAATCGCGGGTCAGCGTCTTGACGGTCTCGAGGCCGGCCTCGAGCGTCGGCCGCACCGCCCAGCCGCTCGCGTCCGCTTCTTCGCCCGCGACGGCGGCGAAGAACCATTCGACGGCGGCCTCGCGGGTCGTGCCTTCGCCGCCGTCGAGATACTCGAGCGCGCGAGCGGCGCTCCCGTTGGCGATGCTCGCCGCGCGCCGCGCGTCTTCGGCGCCGACGTCGTGCCGGCGCAGGATCTCGACGATCTCCGACTCGGCCAGCAGCGGAAAGGTCACCTCGACCAGCCGCGAGCGAATCGTCGGCAAAACGCGATCGATCGCCGCGGTCGTCACGATCAGGACCACGCCGTCGGGCGGCTCTTCGAAGAAGGTCAGCAGCGCGTTGGCCGCCTCGCGGGTGAACTCGGCGTCACCCAGCACGAAGACGCGTTTGCCGCCGGCGTACGAGTGCAGCGAGAGCTGGCGAACCAGATCGCGCGCGGTCGTCTCCTCCGCGTCGTGGAACCCGCCGCCGCTCTCGCGCTCGCCGATCTTGAGCTGCCCCTCGGCGTAGTAGAAGTCGGGGTGCGTTCCGGCCGCGTACTGCAGGCAGCCGCTGCACACACCGCACCAGCCCAGCAGCGAACGCTTGGGCGTGATGCATAGCAGCGAGTGCGCCAAGGCCCGCGCGAACGTCTTCTTGCCGACGCCGGCCGGACCGGTGAACAGATAGCCGTGCGAGATGCTCGCCGCGGTCAGGCGCTCGAACAGTGCGCGCGGCCCCGCGGCCCCGATCACGTCGAACGTGCCGTCGATCATAGCAGCGGCGCGCTCCGGCGGCGGCGGAGCTCGGCCGAGGCAGCGGCGGCAAGGACCTCGGGCGGCTGGGTGGCGTCGAGCACGACGTAACGGTTGGCGAATCGTGCCGCGAGCGTGAGGTAGCCTTCGCGCACCCGCGTGTGGAACTCGACGTCTTCGCGCTCGAGCCGATCGGCGTCGCCGCGCGCGAGGACGCGCGCGCGCGACACTTCGGGCGGCAAGTCGAGCAGAAAGGTGAGCTCCGGCGCGATGCGGTGTGTCGCCATCAGGCAGATCTCGAGCAGCGATTCGACGTTCAATCCGCGCCCGAAGCCTTGGTAGGCGACGGTGGCGTCGAAGAACCGGTCGCACAGGACGATCGTGCGCTCCTTGAGCGCCGGCGCGATCACCTCGGCGACCAGCTGCGCGCGCGACGCGTTGAGCAGCATCACCTCGGCGACCGGATCGACCTCGAACGCCGGATCGACGAACAGTGCGCGTAAAGAGTCGCCCAGCGGCGTCCCGCCCGGCTCGCGCGTCACCAGGACGGAACCGTCGAGGGTCCTAAGCTCCTCCGCCAGCGCTGCGATCAGCGTCGACTTCCCGGTGGCCTCGATCCCTTCGAAGGTGACCAGCACCGGGCGGTCTTCGCGACGACCGTCGCTCGGCCATGGTGGAGGTGACCATCCTCAACGAGCTTTTCCGGCGGCTAGCCGGCCAGCGTGAGCGCCGGGCCGCCGACCGCATGCGCCGGCGCTACCCAATCGCGTGGCTGCGCGAAGGCGCGCTCGTGTCGGCGTTCGGTCTCGAGATCTCCGAAAAGGGCGTCCTGTTCGCGACGCGCGAGCCGCCCGGCGCGCGCAACGTCGACGTCGTGATCGACCTCGAGGGCCGGCGCGTGCGCGCGCGGCTGAAGATCGCGCGCCAAGGAACGATGGCGCGCGACGGTGTCGACTGGGCGCTGATTGCGGGCGTGTTCGAAGGGATCGCCGCTGACGACTGGGACGCCGTCGTGCGGTTCTGCAAGAGCTTCAACGAGCCGCCCAACAAGGCTGCCGAGGAGCTGGCGGCCATGGCCGGCGGCGCCGACGACGCGTATCGTCTGCTGCCGCTGCGCGTTCAGCAGCGCGTCGTCGAAGCCTTGATCGCCGCCGGGCGGCTGGCGCCGACCAGCCGCCCGGAAAGCGCGTTGATTCGCATGTCGTACGCGGGCAAGAGCAGCACCGGGAGTCACCGGCTGGCCGTGCACAGCCGCCGCCACCAGGACGACCAAGTTCTCCAATTCGACTCGATGCTCACCGTCGACGACAGCGGTGAGGTGCAGCTGGAGCGCTAGACGTCGGGCCCTTTAAAGAACCTCACCCGGCGGTTGGGCTCGAGGCCGGTCGAGCGCGATTGGACGCGGTAGCGTTCGGCAAGCTGGTGCTGCATGCGCCGGATGTACGACGTCTGCGGCGTCAGCTCGACGGCGCGGCTGTCGAGCAACACCTGGTAGACGGCTTCCTCGGCCTCGCGCATCGCGATCTCTTCGACGTCGAGCGAGGGAAGGTTGAACACGTCCTTGAGCGCGTTCTGGATCTGCGTCGTCGTGTTGGTCTTGATCGAGTAGATCGGGACGTTCTCGGCGGCGATCTGCTTGAGGCGGTCGGACTCCTTGCGCTCGAGCGCTTTGAGGGTCAGCACGACGTCGGCGTCGTCCCACTTGCGGGCGATCGAGCCGTGCACGCGCAAGTTGTGGACCGCGCGCTCGATCTTGTTGCGTGACACGCCGTAGGGGAAGATCATCAACGGCTTGGAATCTTCGCCGACGTTCTCGCCGGTCGCGCCGAACAGCGCGGCGTCGTCGTCGCGCGGCTGCGTGCGCAGCTCGCGCACCTTGTCGGGCGAGATCGCTTCGGGGTTGGCGTGCTGCACGATGTCGATCGCGCCGCCGACGGTGCGCTGGCGCACCTCCGGTTGCGGTTGGTAGCCGCGCAGCAGCGCGTCGACGACTTCGCCGACGTTCTGGTGGATCGCCAGCCGGTCGCGGTCCTGGATCTCGACCACCACGTCGAAGGTCGGCGGCTGCTTGCGCTCGAGCACGGTCTTGCGCGTGCCGCGCCGTCGGGCTTCCTCGTCCGACAGCGTGACGGCGCTGATCCCGCCGAGCAGATCCGACAGCGTTGGGTTCATGAGCAGGTTCTCGAGCGTCTGGCCGTGCGCCGTCCCGATCAGCTGCACGCCGCGCTCGGCGATCGTGCGCGCCGCGAACGCCTCCGCCTCGGTGCCGATCTCGTCGACCACGATCACCTGCGGCATGTGGTTCTCGACGGCTTCGATCATGACGTTGTGCTGCAGGTGCGGGTCGGGGACAGGCATGCGCCGCGCGTGCCCGATCCCAGCGTGCGGAACGTCGCCGTCGCCGGCGATCTCGTTCGAGGTGTCGACGATCACGACGCGCTTGCGGCCCTCGGCCAGCACGCGCGCGCACTCGCGCAGCATCGTCGTCTTGCCGACGCCGGGCCGGCCCAACAAGCAGATCGACTTGCCGCTGCGGATCACGTCGAGCACGATGTCGATCGTGCCGTAGACCGCGCGGCCGATACGGCAGGTCAGCCCGACGATGCGTCCGGTGCGGTTGCGAATCGCGCTGATGCGGTGCAGCGTCTGCTCGATCCCCGCGCGGTTGTCGCCGCCGAACGGCGAGAGGCGTGCGGTGATGTGCGCGATGTCTTCCGACGTGATCGGCGCGTCGCTGAGGAACACGAAGTCGTCCTCGAAACGCGCTTCGGGAACACGGCCGAGGTCGAGCACCACTTCGATGACGTCGACGAGATTCGGGAGACGGACCAGCGCCTGGCGCAGCGGGAGGGGGAAGATGTCCAGGAGCTGCGTCAGCTCCCAGTTCGGCACGAAGGACTCGGCGTTAACGGCCAACCTGTCTCCTCGTCGACGTCTGTCGATTGTCGATCGTCGCCGCTTCCGTCGCCGGGTAGCCGCGACGGGTCGACGCCTTCCCGCTCTCCGGTCCGAATACCTGGAACATGCTCGACCTCTATACCCCCGGAATGCGCGCTCCGTTTCGCTGGGGTGGTCGGCAAAGGTTCGCTCTGGGACCATGGCAGGCGCCGGAGCCGGCGCGGGACGGAGCCGAGCATGCGACGTAGTCGCTCGCATGGCGAGACGCTATCTGGAGGATTATACCGTCGGCAGCACGGCCGAGATCGGATCGCTGACCGTCTCGCAAGACGAGATCATTGCGTTCGGCCAGCGGTACGATCCTCAGCCATTTCACGTCGACCCCGAGGTCGCCAAGGCGTGGCCGTACGGCGGATTGATTGCCAGCGGCTGGCACACCGCCGCGATGATGATGCGCATCGTCGTCGACAACTTCGTCGACGGCGAGACGAGCTTGGGCTCACCGGGGCTCGGTCCGATCCGTTGGAAGACGCCGGTGCGCCCCGGCGACGTGCTGCGCGTGCGCGCGCGCGTCGTCGCGAGCCGGCGTTCGCAGAGCAAACCCGACCGCGGTTCGCTCACCATCGAGGTGGAGGTGCTCAACCAGAACGACGAGGTCGTGATGGTCGTCGAGGACTGGGTCGCTATCGTCCGCACCCGCCCCGCCGGCGCGTAGCGCTCGGCACGTGACCGCGCCGCGAAGGTCAACGACGGTAGGCCGGCGCCTCGCCGGCGAGCGCGTCTAGCGCCGCTTCGTATTCTCGCGCCAAGCGTTCGACGAGCTCGCCGGCGCTCGGGACGTGCGCTATCGCTCCGATGCCCTGGCCGGAGCCCCAGATGTCGCGCCACGCTTTGGCCGCACCGAAGTCCATCTTCGACGGATCGCTCTGCGGCAAGTTCTCGGGATCGAGCCCGGCGTTGACGATCGACGGGCGCAGATAGTTGCCGTGCACGCCCGTGAACAGGTTCGTGTAGACGATGTCCTGCGCGCTCGACACGACGATGCTCTCTTTGTAGGCGTCGCTCGCGTTCGCTTCTTGCGTTGCGATGAAGGCCGACCCGACGTAGCCGAAGTCGGCGCCCATCGCGCGCGCCGCCAGCACGGCGCGCCCGTTGGCGATCGCCCCCGACAGTGCGAGCGGCCCGTCGAACCACGCGCGGATCTCCTGGACCAGCGCGAACGGCGACCACGTGCCGGCGTGTCCGCCGGCGCCGGCGGCGACCGCGATCAAACCGTCGGCACCCTTCTCGATCGCCTTGCGCGCGAACGCGACGTTGATGATGTCGTGGAGCACCACGCCGCCGTAGGAGTGGATCGCGTCGTTGACGTCGGTCCGCGCGCCGAGCGACGTGATGACGATCTTCACGCGATGGCGCACGCACGCCTCGAGGTCGTACATCAGCCGCACGTTCGACTTGTGCACGATCAAGTTCACCGCGAACGGCGCCGACGGCCGTTCCGGATGGGCCGCGTCGTATTCCGCCAGCTCGCTCGCGATCCGGTCGAGCCACTCGTCGAGCGCCGCCTCCGGCCGCGCGTTGAGCGACGGGAACGCCCCGATCACGCCGGCCTTGCACTGCGCGATCACCAGCTCCGGCTGCGACACGATGAACATCGGCGCCCCGATGACCGGCACCACCAGCCGTCGATGCGACAACGCGTCAGGCAACATCATCATGTCATGCTGAGCTTGTCGAAGCACGAACGATGTTCCCTTCTCGACAATCGAACAACGTTCGCGGGCCGATCCTCCCGATGTGACCCTGAGCTTGTCGAAGGGTGACAAAAGGGTCAGATGCCGAGATAGCGGCGCAGGCGGCGTTCGCGCGGCGTGTCGAGCTCGTGGAGGCGGTGCCAGTACCGGAAATTGTTGGCGACGTCGAGCGAACCGCCCGGACACGACCACGCGATCGGCGGTTCCGCACCTTCGAGGCGAACGTCGGCGTCGTTCGCGCCGGGCAGCTTCGACGCCGGCGATCCTCCGATGCAGATGCGGAAGACGTCGACTGCCAGCAAGGGACCTCCGTTGTACGCGTGACCGACGCGAAACCCGGCAAGCACGCCGGCGCTACCGTACCGGTCGTCGAGGTAGAGCCTCGTGTGGTTGCCCCATTTCATCCACGCGCGAAAGTCGTCGACCGTCGCGAAGTCGAGCGCTCCTTCGTCGTACGTGACGGTGTATGGAGACGTGCCGGAGACGCGGCGGCACGCGTCGGAGCCGGCGTCGCCGGCTTCCATTACGCCGCCGCCCAGCTCGAAGGTCATCTCGCGTGGCTCGGTATCGAGATCGAACGGTACGACGCCGGTGTGCGAATTGTGCCAGTGTACCACCCGTCTCGTTGCCGACGTCGCCTCGATCTGCAGCGATCCGTTGACGTTGTGCAGCAAGAACGACGCGCCCGACCGGAAAGCGACCGTTTGCGCGATCGCGAGCGCCGGCGGTTCCGACGAAGCCGAACCCGTGACGAGCTCGCATCCCTCGCCCGGCTGGCTATTCATGAAAAGGCTCTGACGGAAGTTGTCGAGGTCTTCCCGCAGCACCGCTGCGTCGAGTTCGACCGGGTCGAGGATCGTTCGAGCGCAGTCGTACGACGCGATCCCGCCCACGGGCGAAGCCGCGTGCGTCCAGCTGAAGGAACTGCCGGCCGACGCACGCAGCGCGATCGGGGGACGATGATCGACGCAGAGCTTTTCGACGGTGACACTGTTCGAACCGTTCGGTGCGGTTCCGAAACTCACGGTCGTTCCGTCGCTTGCGTATGCGGTCGGCGGGAACGCCTGCAAGTAGTAATCGAGCGTGCGCTCCGACGCGAAGTCGTAGGAGTTCTCGTCGGCGTTCGTGTCGTTGAAGAAATCGGCCGCCACGTACGCGCCCTGCGCGCCGTACCACGGACGGGCTCTGCCCCCCAGCGTGACCGTGCGATCGACGTTCGGCCACGCGTAGCGGCGCTTCGTTTCGGACAACGCGTCGACGCGAAACATCCCTTTCGGCGTACGCGCGACGAGCGTGTCGCCGGGTCGCAGAACGAGCTCGTCGCCGGGAAGCATGCTTGCGAAGGCAACGCACGCGGCGAGCGCCGGAAGACCGATGAGAGCCACGACAGCGACCCCACGCCGAACGATCATACACACGGTATCGGCAGATCGCTCGAAAGCACGCCCTGTGCCTCGGCGTGCGGCCTAGAGCATGACCAGGCCGAGGCGGATGCCGAGGGTGACGGCTTCGGTGCGGGTCGTCGCGCCGAGCTTGGCCAGAATGGCGGCGACGTGCGCCTTGACGGTGTTGTCGCTGATCGCCAGGCGCGCGGCGATGCGGTGGTTCGACCAGCCGTTGGCGAGCATCGCGAGAACCTCGTGCTCGCGATCGGTCAGCGCTTCGGCGCGCGACGCAGCCGCCGACACGGTCGCGGCCGGGACGAGAGTGTCGCGCGCCGAGGCATCGAGCACGATCAGTCCGGCTCGCACCGCTTCGACCGCCGCCGAGAGCTCGTGCGCGTCACTTTGTCGCGCCAGCACCGCGGCGGCGCCGGCCCGCAATGCGGCGAACGTCAGGTCCGCGTTGGGATCGTCGACCAGCACGATCGTCGGCTCGGCGAATCCGCGCGCGATCGCCGCCGACGCTTCGCGCGCGCTGGGCACGTCGAGCAGCACGACGTCGGCGAGCTCGCGCGCGGTGACCTCGACGCCGTCGCCGAGGACCCGTTCGATTCGCTCG
>Ga0302325_10024982_pt1 | contig 12420 bp, 9 predicted proteins | sample Palsa_T0_2_FD_201948 | JGI IMG/M metagenome (GOLD analysis project Ga0302325, IMG submission 201948) | Peat permafrost microbial communities from Stordalen Mire near Abisko, Sweden - Palsa_T0_2 | ecosystem: Environmental > Terrestrial > Soil > Palsa > Peat permafrost | place: Sweden: Abisko...
TGACTGATCATTCCGAGAACATTGGCGTGTTCAATACGCTCGATGACCCGGACAGCGCGCTGTCGAAGACAGAAATTGGTCAGAGAGCGCGGCAGAACGGCCCGAAAACGTTTTGGGATATCGTGAAGCTGAATCTGGGCGGCAAGGGGCTGCCCGGCATAGATGCCAAAGCCACCGCCGCGTCGGCCTGGCAGCGCGAGATTGAGGCCGCGAACCGCAACTACCAACCCGGCAAGTTCACCACCTTCATTGCCTATGAGTGGACGGCCATGCCCGACGGGCAGAACCTGCACCGCAACGTGATCTTCCGCGGTGACAAGGCCCCCAGTCCGTTTACATCCGTGGATTCGCCGAAGCCCGAGGATCTGTGGGCCTTCCTCACGAATATCCGAAAGCAGGGCTACGAGGCGCTCGCCATTCCGCACAACTCCAATGCCAGTAACGGCCTGATGTTCGATTGGGTCGACAGTGCAGGGCGCCCGATCGATCAGACTTATGCCGAGAATCGCGCGGCCAACGAGCCCTTGGCGGAAATCTCGCAGAACAAGGGCGCCTCGGAGACTCATCCGTCGTTGTCTCCCAACGACGAGTTCGCGAATTTCGAGTTCTACGATCATTTGCTGATCTCACCAGCCAAGAGCAAGCCCGGCGGCAGCTACGTGCGTGACGCTCTGGGCCGCGGACTTGAGATTGCGACGCGCACCAATGGTGTCAATCCTTATAAATACGGCATCGTCGGGGCGAGTGATTTTCATAACGGTCTGAGTGACTCGGCAGAGAATGCCTACGTCGGCACGATCGGGGCGACGGATCCGACCAAGAAGCTGCCGGATTTTGGTGCCTTCGAACAGCGCATGGCGGATTTCCGTCAGGCCATGCCGGCCCCAGCCGCGAATCCAGCCGGGCCGCAGGTCAATTTCAATATCTACGAGAACGGCTCGGGTAACCTCACGGGCGTCTGGGCCGAGCAGAACACGCGGGAGTCGATCTACGATGCGCTGCGTCGCAAAGAAACCTTTGCCACCTCAGGCACTCGGCTCAAGTTCAGGTTCTTTGGTGGGTGGAATTTTGGGAAGAACATTCTGAAAGATGAGGACTGGATCAAGCTGGCCTATGCCCAAGGCGTGCCCATGGGCGGGGATCTGCCGTCGAAGCCACCCGAAGCTGCGGCCCCAAGCTTCCTCGTCTGGTCGCTCAAGGATCCCGATGGAGCCAATCTCGACCGGGTGCAGATCGTTAAGGTCTGGCTCCAGGATGGCAAGCACGTCGAGAAGCTGTTCGACGTCGCGCTCTCCAATGGGCGAAAGGTGAACCCAAAGTCGGGCAAAGCTCCGGCAGTGGGCAACACGGTGGACCTAAAGACCGCCACGTACAAGAACAGCATCGGCGCAACGCAGTTGGCCACGCTCTGGCGCGATCCGCAGTTCGATCCGAAGGTGCCGGCGGTCTACTACCTGCGGGTGTTGGAGATTCCGACTCCGCGCTGGTCGACCCTGCTGGCCGTCAAGCGCGGCACGCCTTTGCCGCCTGATGTGCCCGCGACCATTCAGGAGCGCGGCTGGTCCTCGCCAATCTGGTACACGCCGGTTCCGGCGAGCGCAAATAGTGCGATCCATCGCGAGAACGGAACGGTCGCGTCCTTGAACAGATAGAACCGGGGTAACGAGTCGTCGAGCGACGCCGTTCTTCGGCGTCGCGCGTGTTCTGGAGGGTCCCAAGCTGCGTTTTGATACTGCACGCACTGCGCAGGCGGGCGAACAACTGATTGCCCATTTATACGGGGCCGGTCGCACCGAACGTCACGGGCTGCATTGCCCGTAGTGCGTCATGAGTCGTTATCGCAGCTGCGCTAGAGCTAAGCCAGCTATTCTCGAAAGAAGAATTTCTGCAATCCGGCGATTTCCTTGCTCTTGAGGCAATATCAAGGCAGGCGAGAGCGCTGAAACTGCAGCCGATTGCTCACGTCGATCAGATCGTTGGCGCGGCCTCGACGACCGCAACACGCAGTCCGGACTGAGCCAGAAGGATCGCACCCGGCACCGACCGGTCCGCACCCGATAACGGCAACGTCGAACTGCGGCTGCTCGTCACCCCGGAACTGTGACTACCTGGCACCTGATCCTTAAGATCATGCAATGTTGATGACAGTTTCGCTGACGAGTGCCCGAACGTATCCCGGCTCCAGCAGCTCCGATTCCAATGCGGCAACGTCTGTCATGCACGGCCCGTCGGCCCGCAATGCGCCCAGCGATGCGGCATCCGAAATGTTCAACTCGTCGATCACATCGAAGTACTTGGGCGCGTAGCCCTCCGGGTGCTCAGCCTCTGGCAGCGTATGGTTCTGGACGTATCGACTGACCACGCCATGTAGGTAGGGATTGCATTTGAGCGCGTCGGCAAAGCGTATTTGCCAGGCTTCCTGAAAGTGCTCGCGCGAGTATTGCGAGCGTCGTCGCCGGAAGTAGAAGACCTTCATTGCAGTCGCGGCGCCCTCGAGAACGGAAACCTCCCGGGTGTAATGCATGACGGCGGCGGCGCCATTGGCAAATCGATGCTCATCGGGTCTTATCTCAGCCAGGTAACGAGGTTCTGCCATGTTTTGCAGCTGCGCCTCCCGACTGTCGAACCAGCCTTGAGTGACGATGTCGAGGTGGGTGGCAATCGGATGGTTGAAGGCGAGATCCGCGGCGCCGAATACTGGGAAGTTGTAATGATAGCGGCGGATCGCGCGCGCTACTTCCGGCACGCTCTTCACCAGGGGCCCGTGCACTTCGGTGACATACCGCCGAAAGGCCTCGTGCGAGATGCCATCGCGGCGCGGGGCCAAAATCATCATTTTCATCACGGACGATCGGGTCCCCGATCAAGTCCGTAGGCTCGATAAAACGTATCGACTCCGCTGCGCAGAACCGTCTCGATCGTCGATTCAGCACTGCCCGACTCGACGCCAAGCATTGACCGCAGCTGCAGATCGCCCCGGACAAGGCCGACGAATTGCTCCGCCGCGCGCCGCGGATGCGCGCGGCGCAGTTCGCCCGCTTCCATGGCAAGCGTGAATATTTCCTCCAACCGCTGCAGCAGCCGCACAGCACCGTTCTCGTAATAGGCGTGTCCGATCTCAGGGAAGCGCGTGGCCTCGGCCGCTACCATTCGATGGGTTGCAATTGTGTCCGGGGCGAGCAGCAAATCAAGAACCGCTCGAGCCAGGCGCGACAGTCGAGCGCGCAGATTGCCTGCGGTCCCGAACTTCTCGAGCCAGCCACTCGAGCGCTCGGCGTCCTCGGAGCTCACGATTGCCTCAAACAGTTCCTGTTTATCAGCAAAGTGAGCGTAGACCGTGGCCTTGCTGACACCGGCTGTCAGTGCCACCGCATCCATGCTGGTCGCACCGTAGCCATGTTCCCGGAAAAGCCGCGCGGCAGCGGTGAGAATTTGCGCATTCTTTTGGCTCGATCGCGGACGCGTTGACGCCTCGGTGTGGGGTGTCTTAAGCATGCTCGAGCGACTTCTGATTGATCCAGGTGCCATGAAAGCCCTCATGCAACCGGCATGGCATGCGGATGGTGGCTACGGGACCCGCGGCAATATCGCGGGCATCGAGGACCACCAAATCCGTGCGGTTATCGGCCCGCCGCCCAACCATACTCAACAGCCATCCGTGACCTTCAGGACCATCGGGATGTTCCGGGACAAACAGCGGCTCCTCGGGTGCGGATTGAGCCCCCGAATAGTAGAACGACAGCCGGCCACGCGATTCATCGTAGTGCCCAAGGCAGGTAAAGGGAGGCCCCTTGGGGCCCCACTCCAGCATCGGTCCCAGATCGGTGTTGTGGGTTCCAAAGTAGAAGTGCCGGGCTCGCCGCATCAGAAAGCGCTGATCGATCATCGGCATCTCGCCAATGTGCGGAAAGATTCGCGTCCTAGAAAAAACATCCGCGGGATTGTCGAGATCGAACGTCCAGCGTTCGGCATAGGGTGGCAACTCTTTGCCATCTGCATTGCGAATATCAGGAAACTGCGATAACCAACCCGAGGCAGTGAAAAACTGTTCCAGATGCAGGCGACTGCCCTCCTCCCAGGCGTTGAAGGAATGCGTGGCCATTCCTGTAACCGGACTGGTAAACCAGCGGATGCCAGCCACGCCCCGCTGACGTGGAATAACGGCAATCACCGTATTAAGAGTCGAGTCCCAATGAAAGAACGGCAGCCCCTGTTTAACACGCTCCCAGTCATTGACCATTGGATACAGAACGAACGCGAGATGGTTCTCCGACACATGCCAGTCGTGGACCATAGAGGCGTAAGGCGCTTCGAAGCGCTCGGTACGCATAATCTGCCCATCGTTCGAAATCCAATAGATCTCGATCTCTTTACTCGTCTGTCCCGGCGTGTTGTAAGCGAACGCCATCATCTCGCCACTGACAGGGTCGATCTTGGGGTGCGCGGTGAACGTTTTGCTCAATAGGCGCCCATCGAAATCGCAGGGCCCGCGCGTCTCCAGCGTGACGGGATCCAACACCATCGGTTGGGAGTCCTCTTTGAGCGCCAGCAGCCGCCCCGCATGCCAGCACATCGAGGTATTGGCGGTGCCGCGGTTTTTTCCCTGGACACTGGGATCGTCGGTGAAAGGGTTTCGGTAAGCCCCAAACAACGCGCGTCGGGCGGCGCGCTCAAGCTTGAATTTCTCGGTCCGCACGTAGCGCATTTTCAGATCCGCGTGACCGTTGCTGATACGGACCATATGGGCCATGCCATCGCCGTTCAGGAAAATGTCGGAGCCGAGAAGCGGAGGATACTGCGGGTCGGCACTCGCCCGAACGTACGCCCCATCGAGTGATGCCGGAATTTCCCCATCCACCTCGAGGTCGTATATATCCCCTTCGATTCGAACCGGAGCAGCGTAGCCGCGGTAGATCAGCAGATCCGGGAAACGCGGTGCGGCAGACAGCGAGGACATGAGTCACCTTATTGAACTGTACGGTACAGTACAGCTTCTATGCTAGTGCCGTCAACTTATTGGCAAGAGCCCCACAGGATTGGGGCGCCCCGACGCGCATGGATCAGCTTGTATCTGACCAATAAGGAGCGGCAGCCGCTCGATTCGTTCTTACTTGACGCCGTTCCCTACAGGACTACCTGCTCGTCTGGCCATTGCTGTTTGATATTTCGTCCAAGGCTGCCAAAGCGGAAGGCTAAAGCGGCGGGCGCCTACTTGCCAATCGGGCGATTGTTGGTTGGTGGGTCGTCACGGCACTGCTAGTGCGGTGCGTTAGCCGGATGTTCGGCGATGCATGCAGCATGCGATGCCGCAGCGAGTTTCGTAACAGAGCCGTGTTTCGAAGATGAAAATCCATGAATTGAAAAAAACTACTTGTAAATCTGATCCGTCAACGGCGCCTTTATCATAAAGGGCAACACTTATGGCGCTGGCCTATTGGTCTCGTGTGGGATCGGTATCTTGGGCGAAAGGATGTTTGTGTCGAATCGAGTGTCTGAGCAAGTGATGCCTTATAGTAACGAATTCCCTTTGGTCGAGTTGCGTGGGCATCGAGTCGGCGCGGAGCTCGCGCGATATGCAGGGCCACGCGCCACCGCCGGGATAGGCTTTGCGGCGGTGCTCGACGATGTCCGGCGCGCGCGCGCCGAGGCGATGTTAGCCAACGGTGAGCTGGACCTCGCCGAGATTGCTTTCGAGCTCGGCTATTCCGAGCACAGCGCCTTTATGAGAGCTGCGAGCGCAAGCGATCGCTGCCAGATCGCTTCCACGGCTTCCACAATCTCAGATGGCAATCGGGTGAGGGCGGCCGGATCGCCGCTTGCGCGAATCCCAGATCGCGCCAGAACCGTTGTCGGTTTCAATAAATCACTGCACTTTCGCCAGCTAAACACTGCACACAGTGGGCCATCGCCAGCGGCCTTCAGCGATTTACAAGTGACTGATTCCAAGAGTATAAGGTCCAAAACGCGGCCTTGGGAGACCTATCGCATTCGCGTCAGCGCACCAACTACGATTTGGGTCTGAGCCTATGCAGCAGGTGTTCCTACCGCCGGTCAGTCACTGAGCGGCCGCGCCGCCGTCCACCGTGATGTTGGTTCCTGTGACCCAACTGGCTTCATTCGATGCCAGAAACAGGGCGCAGTAGGCGATATCTTCCGGCTGGCCGATGCGCCGAAGCGGGATGCCTGCGGCGATTCGATCCCGCTTCACTCCTTCGGTGAGTCCCTGCGAAGCGGTTGCCATGGTAGCCACTAGACCGGGGGCTATGGAGTTGGCACGAATACCGTGCGGGCCACCCTCTACCGCGAGCTGACGCGTCATCGCCAGCACCGCGCCCTTGCCGGCGCAATGGGCCAGCATGCCGCCGATCTCGGTGCCGCGCAGTGCGGCCAGCGATGCAAAGTTTATGATCGACCCTCCGCCCGCGGCCAGCAGGTGCGGCCAGACCGCCTTGCACATCAGAAACACGATGTCCACCTCACCGATCATGGTCGGCACCCACAGCCGCTCGTAGCTCATCTGCGCTATCGGGGCAAACTGTGGATTGATTGCCGCGGCGTTGACCAGCACATCGATGCGACCGTGACGCTCGATGACCTGCTGCACGCAGCGCTGCACATCGTCCGGTACGGTCAGATCGACCGGATGCATGCTTTCCATGGCAAGACCAGACGTGTGCGCGGCCGCTACGCTCGCCATCGCCCCGTCGGAATTTATGTCACAGCCAAATACTGTGGCGCCTTCCTGGGCAAACAGCATGGCGCAGCTCCTGCCGATTCCGGCCCCGATACCGGTCACCAGCGCTACCTTGCCGGCCAGACGCTCGGTCATGTTCGAGGCTGCGAGCCATTGTGCATGACCGGACTTACTGGGACACCCACGGTGAAACTGAACCCGGGGCTCCCAGGTTTACCAGTAGATGCAGCCCCTGAAGCTTGCCGTCAAAAACGCGGTGAAGCTCTGCCACCGCGGCCGTTGCGGGCATCTGCCGCAACGCCGGGGCGTGGAATCGCCCGGAGTCCTGCTGCGCCTTGAGCATGTGCGCGTACGGCCGCAGCAGTGCGTTGGGCACGAAGGCCGAAACCGTAGGATTGGTAACCAGGTAGGGTTCCACGACGCCGTGCACCACCGCCAGGCTGACCACGACGCCCTGTTCCTCATCTACGATGTTGGTGCGTGCGTGTTTATCGGTGGGGCGATCGGGCGGGTTGCCGCACGGGACCGGAACCGTGCCGTCGGGATTGGCGCCTAAGTCAACCTTCTTTTCGGCCGGTTGATGCTTCGGGGTAGGCCCGATGGACTTCAGCACCTCGGGATCCTCGGCCACGACCTTTCCGTTCTCCATGATCACGCAGGTGCTCGAGACCTCGGGCGCTTTGACGCTGGTATCGAATATGCTGCGGCCGACCTCGAGCAGTTGTGCCCGCGAGGCTCTGCGCTCGGGAGCGACCGCGACTGTCCAGGCCGGCGGAAAATGTGAGGGTCCGTCGGGATCGAATTGGAATCCACCCTGGCCTCTAGAGCGATTCGTGTACAGCTCGACCTCTGTGATCAGATCTTTCTGAATCCTCAGGCGGCCGAACAGCAGCGTGTCGTTGGGGCCTTCGCTTAGAGTCGCGATCAGAAACACCTGTTCCGACTCTGGATCGATCACGTAATAGCTACCTTTCGAGGCCGTAGCCGTGCGCCATATGACCATCACAGCCAGAGATGAGGCGACCGAATTTTCCGACGCGGCATAGGTGCTCGCGAGCGGCAACTTCGACGGATCGCGCGCGACAATGGAAGCGAGCAGCTCGTCCGCGAATCCTTTGAGACACGAGCGGTCGCATGAAGGCGCGGCCGCCTGTGAGAGACTGCAAACGCCGATCAAGCCGGCCAACAACACCGCAGCCTGCGATGCACAGAAGCTTCTCATTTGACGGCACCTCCAGCAGACGCCGAGCCGGAATCATTCAGGCCCTGCTTGATCTTCTCGGCACCCGCGAGCGCGCATTTCTCATCCTGCACGCTGGAGGCACCGCTCACGCCGATCGCGCCAATCAGACGATCGCCGGCCCTTAGAGGCACCGCGCCGGCCATCGGCGCCATGTTCGGCATGATGCGTGCCTGCACCGACTTGTCGCCGTCCGCTTGAGCCGATACCTGTGAGGTGGGCTCGTTGAACGCCAGCGCGACCAGTCCCTTGCGCACGCCCGTGTAGACATGCCCGCCATTGGCCCCATCGGCAGACAGCGCGGCTCGCGGCTGTCCACTCGAATCGATGACGCTGGCCCCGACCTTGTAGCCGTCGGCCGCACAGGCTGCGATCGCGGCCTGCGCCGCCTCGATTGCCAGTGCCAGCGAAGGTCCAGGCGCCGTAGTACCGGCTTCAGGCGGCGGCCGGCCGCCGGTCCCTCCGGGCGGGGGACCTCTCATGCCACGCGGCGGCGGATTGTCTCCCGGCAGCTGCGTGGCATCGGCGGCCGGGGCCCCCGGATTGCCGACGGCAGTGGCCGCCTGCGCATGAATCGGTTCGGACAATCCCGCAAGCGCAAGGCTGCCGAACAGGAGCGCACAATGCACTGTCTTCACAATTCGAAAGCTCCGTAATCGCGATGAGTCCCGGCCGGCTGCCGGCCGTTCGGACTCAAAATCGCAGCGACACATTGACCCCGTAGGTTCTCGGGAAGTTGACCACTACGCGACTCAAGGGAAAATCCCCGTACTGCAGCTGTGCCTTGTTCTCGAGGTTCTTGACCCAGCCCGAGACGCTCCAGAGCTTCGCAGCCTGGTATACCAGCGAGGCATCGCTGCGCGTATAGGCCTTCTGAAAGCCGTAGGAATTCACGGTGCGATTGTTGACACTGGAGAAATAGGACGAGGAGATCTTCGAGTCCGCCTGCGCGGACAGCTTGCCGCCGCCCAGTTGCCAGTCGTGCTGATAGTTCACCACCTCGGTATTCTCAGGCGTCGCCGCGATCCGCTCACCATTGAGACCGGACAGCTGAGGTTCGGTGAAATTGCCGTAATGCGCGTCGATGTAGGTGGCGGCGAGACCTATTTCGTCGCTGGGCGTGAAGCGGTAGCGCAACTCCAGTTCCGCGCCCTTATTGATGCCGGCACCGCCGTTGGCGACATACTGCTCGAAATAGGAGGAGACCGTGCCGGCAGGAACGTATGCGGCAGGTATCGGCAGGAATGAGGTCAAGGAAGTGGAGTATTGGACCTGCAGGTCCGAATACTGATAGTAGTAGATATCGGCATTGATCTGCAGAGCCTCGTCGAGAAATCTATTCTTGCTGCCGATTTCGTAGGCCCTGACGTGCTCGGGCTGATAGCTCGTCGGAGGCGTCGCCGTGGTATCGAAGCCTCCGGCCTTGTAGCCCGTGGAGACCTGAGCGTACAGCATGGATTCTTTCGCGGCGTCAAATTCGACCCCGGCCTTGTAGGTTGTGGCACTGCTCTTGAGGCTCGCGACATCGACGCCGGAGTTGTAACCAGGCACGGCGACGCTGACCACGTTGACGGCTTCGGATTTGGAATCTTGGGTATAGCGCACTCCGCCGGTAACCCGGAACGTATCGGTCAATGGATAGGTGATCTGGCCGAACGGAGCCTTGGAGGTTGTCGGAGGCGAGTCCAGATCGACCGTGTTGAAAAGGTTCACGTTCGTGCCGGCAACTGACCCGCTGAAGGGTGTCACGCCGCTGAACGTTGCGCCGTTGTTGGTCCAGAGATAGTAGTAGCCCACGACCCATTTGATGCGCGAGGACTCGGGCGATGTCAGGCGTATCTCGCCGGTTTTTTGATCCTCGCCGTCGAAGTCGGGGGTCAATGAGCCGCCAAAGAACGGGTCATCGCCCACGACCAGGTTGGTCAGGTCGGAACGGGTGTCGTGGGTGTACGTCGGGATCACGGTCAACGTCGCCCACGGCATCCTATAGTCGATCTGAAGCGCAGCGGTTTCAAACTTGTAATCGATGGTGTCTGCTGGGTGGCAGGGATCCACGTACCAGGGATTGTCCGGCTGGGCGTCCAGCCATCCTCCATTCGGGCCCGCGCAATAGTCGCTCTTGCTGTTGAATACGAATGACGGAGGGCCGGCAAAAGGACCGGGAGCGGCCACCGTGGTGGCCCAGTGGCCGGTCTGATGCGAATAGTCGTACAGCAGTTGAATCGATAGGTCATCCGTCGGCAGATACAGCCCCTTGATGCGAAATGCCCCGACGTGCGAGGCGTAGCCGTCGTTGGTGAAGTAGCCGTGGCGATCCTCGCGCTCGGCCGCGATGCGAAACGCCAATTGATCATTGACCGGGATGTTCTGCGCGGCATCGACGTGGATCAGATCGAAGTTGCCGGCCTGAAGATTGACCCGTGATTCGCTGCTGCCTATGACCGGCCCGTTGCTGATCACATTGACCGCGCCGCCGTCGGCATCCCGCCCATAGATTGTGCCCTGAGGGCCGCGCAGTACCTCGATGTGGTTGATATCGTAGAGCGTGGCGGCCAAACGCTCTGAGCGGCCCGAGTACACGCCGTCGAAGCTCAGCGCCACCGATGGATCGATATAGTTCGAATCGCCGTTTGCGCCGACACCGCGAATGTAGATCTCGCCGCCCTGCGGCGTACTCTGCACCTGCAGCGACGGCACATTGCGCAGCGCCGTATCGAGTTCGTTTTCGGCGTGCCTGGTGAGTTCCTCGCCCGAAATCGCCGTGATGGCGATGGCCGTCTTCTGCGCATCTTCAGGGCGCTTCTCTGCAGTCACAATCACTTCCTCGAGAGAGTCGCCGGCAGCGGCGGCAATGTTCGCCGTGGATTGCGCTCGCGCCGGCGATAACGCGCCCAGAGCCAATGCCAAGGCGGCTGAGCCGACCAGAGCCGCCGTGGCGGCATGCATTCGAGACATTGTTGATCCCCCCAAAGCGACGTAACGAAGCTCCGGCAAGCGCGGCGGTGCTCGCCGGTAAGCGCTACGCGCCTCCGGCTGCTACACGCCACCTGCTCGGCAGCGATACTAGACGCCTTTGCACACGTGTGCAAGAGCCGGCGATGGTGCTACTGTAGGCGACGCTTCCGCTTGCTTCTGTACTGGAGCGATGAATGGGGCTGTTGCGGGGTGGTGCTCTACTTGCGGGCTGTGCTCGTGCGCCAGACGCGCAGGCCGTCGGCCGTTTGAATGGTGCCTGTGCGCGGCACACGTGCCGATGTGCGAACGATCAATTCACCGGGAATCTGCTCATGCAGGTCATGCGGAAGCTCGTGCTCCAAGGACAATTGAATGATCCGGATCGTGCGCGCAACCAGCTCCGCAGCCGGTTGCGAATAAGTCGTCAAGCCGAAGCATGGCCATTCCGCGATCGGCACATTATCGAAGCCGACAATCGATATGCTGCCGCCCGGTTCCAGGCCGAACTCCGCGCGCGCGACCTGCAGCGCCGCCAGCGCCATATGATCGTTAGCGCAGAAAATCGCATCCGGAGGCCGCTTGAGCTTGAGCAGTCTTCGCGTGGCCTGGATAGCCCCGGCAAAGGAGAATTGACCCTCTTCGCACGCCGGGGCAGGCAATCCCTTGGCGAGCAGGAATCGCGTGAATGCGCTCTCGCGCTGGTAGCTGGTGGAATCCGATTGCAGCCCGGAGATGTATCCGAAACGCCGATGCTCGCCAGCGACCAGGAAATCGGCGACGGTGCCGGCGGCCAATTCATTGGTGCATTCCACACTGGGTACTTTGCTGGCCGGATCGATGTTGTTGAACATCACCACCGGCACGCCGGCACGGTAACATTCCTCAGCCAGCCGGGAGGACACGCTGCTCGAGGCCAGGATCAGCCCATCGAGGCGATACTTGAGCAGCTCCTCGAGCAATGGATCGTGGCCGGTACCGCCGTGAGTAATGAACAGCAGCAGGCGATAGCCGCTCTTGGCGAATTCCTCCGAAAGCCTCTGCACGATATCCGGGTAGTACTGATTGTCCAATGCGCTGACGGCCAGCCCGAGGATGAAGGAGCGGCGAGTCTTGAGCGAGCGCGCAAACAGATTGGGCCTGTATTTGAGTCGACGTGCCGCGCTCATCACCTTGCGGCGCGTCTGCTCCGATACGCTGGCGCCTTCGGTGAAGGTTCGCGACACAGCCGATCGCGACACGCCGGCGATGCGCGCGACGTCATCCGAGGTTGCGGGATGCCCGGCCGGCAGCCGCCGCACTTTTCCCATCCAATCCTTCTCGGTGGCCTATAGGCCGAATTGCAAAGCGGACAGCGCATTGTAGGCGAGTGGGCAATGGATGGAAAACCAGGGTGAACCGCACAGGCATAACGGCAGTGCGCAGATTCGCAGGGGGAGATCTGCTTCGACGCGGTGTTCTGAGACAACACGACAAGCCGAGAGGCAAACTCATGTCGTTCCAATGGCCCGGTGCAACGGCGAGCGCCCTGTGC
>Ga0302325_10024985_pt1 | contig 12418 bp, 8 predicted proteins | sample Palsa_T0_2_FD_201948 | JGI IMG/M metagenome (GOLD analysis project Ga0302325, IMG submission 201948) | Peat permafrost microbial communities from Stordalen Mire near Abisko, Sweden - Palsa_T0_2 | ecosystem: Environmental > Terrestrial > Soil > Palsa > Peat permafrost | place: Sweden: Abisko...
GAATAACCCCGGCGGCCCGTCCACCGGCCGCGTCTCGTGGCGCACGAACATGGCGCCCGCGACGGCGAAGGCCACCAGCACCGCGAAGGCCGCCGTCAGCACGTATCCCACTGTGCGCCTCCCGGTTTACTGCTGGTAGGTCTGCAGGAACGCGGCGAGCCGGTCGACGGCGTCGTCGAGCACGTCCACGGCGGCGAGGAACACCAGCCTCAGGTGGTCGGCCGTCGGCAGGTTGAAGCCGGTGCCGTGGGTGAGCAGCAGGTGCTGCTGTTCCAGCAGGTCGATGACCATCTGCTCGTCGTCGGCGATCTTGTGCACCTCGGGGTCGAGGCGCGGGAACAAGTAGAGGGCGCCGAGCGGCTTGACGCAGTCAACCCCCGGGATCTCGTTTATCTTCTGCCAGGCGTGGTCGCGCTGCTCGCGCAGCCGCCCGCCCGGCTGCAGCAGGTGCGCGATGCTCTGCCCGCGGTCGCCGAGCGCCGTCTGGATGGCGTACTGGGCCGGCACGTTCGGGCACATCCGCATGTTGGCCAGCAGTTCGAGCCCTTCGAGGTATTCGGCCGCGTCCTGCTGGGGCCCGGAGACGACCAGCCAGCCCGAGCGGAAGCCCGCCAGCCGGTAGGTCTTCGACAGCCCGCACATCGTCAGCACCAGCAGGTCGGGGGCAAGCGCCGCGGCGCACTCGTGCACCGCGTCCTCGTACAGGATCCGGTCGTAGATCTCGTCGGACAGCACCAGCAGCCCGTGACGGCGGGCCAGCTCAAGCAGGCCGAGCAGGGTGTCGCGCGAGTACACGGCGCCGGTCGGGTTGTTCGGGTTGATGATCACCAGCGCCCGGGTCTTCTCGGTGATCTGCGCGGCGACGTGCTCGAGATCGGGTGCCCAGCCGGCCTCCTCGTCGCAGCGGTAGTGCACGGCGTGGCCGCCGCAGAGGCTGACCGCCCCGGTCCACAGCGGATAGTCCGGGCTGGGGATGAGCACCTCGTCGCCGGGGTCGAGCAGTGCCTGCAGCGCCATCACGATGAGTTCCGACACGCCGTTGCCGAGGAACACGGCGTCCGGGCTGACCCCGGGTACCCCGCGGCTCTCGTACGACTGGGCGACCGCCAGCCGGGCCGGGTGGATGCCCCGGGCGTCGCTGTAGCCCTGCGCGTTGCCGATGTTCTGCACGACGTCGCGGAGTACCGCGTCCGGAGCGTCGATCCCGAAGGCGGCCGGGTTGCCGAGGTTGAGCTTGAGTATGTGGTGCCCGGCGGCCTCCAGCTGCCTGGCGCGGCGCAGCACCGGTCCCCGGATGTCGTACCGGACGTTCTGCAGCCTGCTGGCCTGGGACACCATGCGGTCCGCGCCTCCTCGTTCAAGTGGCCTGTCGTGCCCGAAAAGGGCCTATCGTGCCCGAAGAGGGCGCGGTCGCGCTCGGAATTAACGCCCGGCCCGCAGTTTACCCGCCCTGCGCCGCGGCCCACCGCGTCCTGCCACTTCGGCCAGCCGAGATGTCCTGCCACTTCGGCCAGCTGAGATGTAGGGTCAAACGCAACGATAGGGGACAGCGTGTTCACCTTCCCGAAGCGTCTGCTGGTCGCAGCTTGCTGCGCCGCCCTGGCTGCCTCGTCGCTGTTCGCCTCGGCCTCGGCCGCCTCCGCCGCCAGCTCCGCCGCCTCTGCCGCCAGCTCCAGCGCCTCCGCCGCAGCCGTCCCTGCCGCGGCCGGGGCCCAGACGATCGCCGGGACCAGCGGCCTCAACCAGGTGGCGTGCCCGTCGGCGACCGTGTGCCTGGGCGTCGGGGTGACCGCAAGCGGCACGCAGGGCGTCGCGGTTCTCCTCGCTCCATCGACAGGGAAGGTGGCGAGCGGCCAGAGCGCCCAGACCATCGCCGGAACCGCCGCTCTCGTCGGCGTGGCCTGCCCGTCGGCCACTCTCTGCGTGGCGGTGGGAAGCAATTCCTCGGGCGCCGGGGTGGCGGTACCGCTGAACCCCGCGACCGGGGCGGTGGCCAGCGGCCAGAGCGCCCAGGCCATCGCCGGGACGGCGACCCTTGAGGGCGTGGCGTGCCCGTCGGCGTCCGCCTGCGTGGCCGCGGGATTCAACGCCAGCAACGTCGGGGTGGTGGTGCCCCTTGACGCTTCGACGGGGCAGGTCGCCAGCGGCCAGAGCGCCCAGGCCCTCGCCGGGACCGAGTTCCTCTACGACGTGGGCTGCCCGTCGGCCACTCTCTGCGTGGCGGTGGGAAGCAATTCCTCCGGCGCCGGGGTGGCGGTACCGCTGAACCCCGCGACCGGGGCGGTGGCCAGCGGCCAGAGCGTTCAGGCCATCGCCGGGACGGAGATCGTCATCGGCGTGGCCTGCCCGTCGGCGGCCCTCTGCCTGGGCGTGGGAGTCGACGACGCGGACAACGGCGTGTCCGTGCCGCTCGCGGCCTCGACCGGGGCGGTGGCCGCCGGCCAGAGCGTCCAGGGTCTCTCCGAGCCGGAGCTCTACGGGGTGGCCTGCCCGTCGGCCGGCCTCTGCGAGGCCATCGGCGGCAGCGACGTTACCGGCGTGGCCGTGCCGCTGGCCCCCTCGACCGGGGCGGTCGCCAGCGGCCAGGGCGGCCAGGACGTCTCGGCGACGGCGCTCTACGGCCTGGCGTGCTCGTCGGTCACCCTCTGCCTGGGCGTAGGAGGAGAGGACACCGGCGGCGTGACGGCGGCCGTCACCGTGACCGAGACGGTCACGGGGACCACGGAACTCTACGGGGTGGCCTGCCCGACGACCTCGGCCTGCCTGGCGGTGGGCGACGTCGCCGACGAGTCGGCGGGCGTGGCGGTGCCGCTGAACCCGGCGAACGCGGAGGTGCCGAGCGGCAGCGCCGTGCAGGCCGTAGCGGGGACCGAGAACCTCGGCGCCGTGGCCTGCCCGTCCGCCACCTTGTGCATCGGCGTGGGGGGCACCGGCTCGGCGGGCGCGGCCGTGCCGCTGGCCCCGTCGACCGGGCTCGTCGCAAGCGGGCAGAGCGCGCAGGCCATCTCGGGGACCGGATTCATCGAAGACGTGGCCTGCGTGTCGGTCACGCTGTGCCTGGCCGTGGGCAACGACGGCTCGGGATCGGGCGCGGCGGTGCCGATCGACCCGGCGACCGGGAAGATCGCCAGCGGCCAGAGCGTCCAGGACATGGGCGGCTTCCGCAGCATCTTCGGCGTGGCCTGCCCGTCAAGCACGCTGTGCGTGGGCGTGGGATTCAACCCCTCGGCCGGCGGAGTGGCGGTGCCGCTCGACCCGGCCACCGGGCAGGTCGTCACCGGCCAGGCCGTCCAGACCGTCATCCCTGGAAACGGATCCCTGGTCGCCGTGACCTGCCCCTCGGCCACGCTCTGCCTCGGCGTGGGAGACGACGGCACGACCGAGGGCGCGGCGGCGCCGATCGACCCCTCGACCGGAGCGCTCGCCAGCGGCCAGAGCGTCCAGGACATAGCGGGGACCCAGGTGCTCTACGGCGCGGGCTGCCGGTCGGCCACCAGATGCCTGGCCGCGGGGAGCAACGCCTCGACGGTCGGCACGACCGTGTCCCTCGACCCGTCCACCGGTGAGGTCGCCAGCGGCCAGAGCGCCCAGACCATCACCGGGACCGGGACGCTTCGCGGCGTGGCCTGCTCCTCGGTGGTGCTGTGCCTGGTGGTCGGCCAGGGCAGCGCCAGCGACGGCGTTGCCGTCCAGCTGCCGGTCCCGAAGGCCATCGCCGGCTCGAGCGTCTTGTACGGCGCGGCCTGCCCGTCCGGGACCCTCTGTGACGTGGTCGGGCAGAACGCCTCCCCCGAGGGCGTGGCCGCGCCGCTGAACCCGCTGACCGGCGCGTTCCCGAGCGGCGGGAGCCTGCGGAAGATCTCCGGGACCGGCTCGCTCTCGGCGGTGGCATGCCCGTCCGCCACCCTGTGCCTCGCCGTCGGACGCGACGGTCCCGACGTCGGAGTCGCGGTGCGGCTTGACGCGGCGACGGGCGCCGTGGCGAGCGGCGAGAGCGTACAGCACATCAACGGAACGGCCGAGCTCAACGGGGTGGCCTGCACCTCGGCTTCCGCCTGCGTCGCCGTGGGGTTCAACGCCGGCGGGGTGGGCGTGGCGGTGCCGCTCAGCGCCACGACCGGAAAGATCGCCTCCGGCCAGAGCGCCAAGGCCATCACCGGGACCGCGGGCCTGGACGGCGTCGCCTGCGTCTCGTCCGCGCTGTGCCTTGCGGTCGGCAGCAACGACACGCCGGAGGGCGTGTCGGTGCCCGTCGACCCGGCGACGGGCGCCGTGCCGAGCGGCCAGAGCGTCCAGGTCATCTCGGGCACCTACCAGCTCAACGGCGTGTCCTGCGTCTCGGCGACCGGCTGCCTGGCCGTGGGCTACCACGGCGCGACCGGGCCCGGCCAGGCCGTGCCGCTGGACGCCGCGACGGGCGCGATCGCGGCCGGCCAGAGCGTCCAGGACATCACCGGCACCTTCGAGCTCATCGGGGTGGCCTGCCCGCAGGCTGCCCAGTGCGTGAGCGCGGGAGACACCGACAGCGGGGGAGCGGCGGCCCCGCTCGACTCGGCGACCGGAGCGGTACCAGCCGGGCAGAGCGTCCAGGACATCACGGTAGCCGGGCTGCTCTCCGGCGTCGCCTGCCCTTCGGCCGCGCTGTGCTTCGTTGCCGGGGTCAACGGCTCCGCGGGGGGCACGGTCGCGGACGTCGGGGTGCCCAGCACCGCCGTCCCGGCCCCGGCCGTGACCGCGGTCTCGCCGGCCACCGGCCCGACCTCGGGTGGCACGACGGTGACGATCAGCGGCACCGGCTTCACCGGGACCACCCAGGTGACCTTCGGCAGTGCCGCCGGGAGCAGCCTCGACGTGATCTCCTCCACCACGCTCACCGTCACCTCGCCCGCGCACGGCGCCGGGAAGGTCAACGTCAAGGTCACCACCACGGCGGGGACCAGCCCTGCCGTGACCGGCGACAAATACAAATACACATAGAGCGCTGAAGGAGTGCGCCAATGTCGGGTAGTACTTCACGCGCCGGGGCGGCGAGCACGCCGGGCCGCGTGCTGGTACGGATGTCCCTGGTCACCGGGCTCGCTCTGCAGCTGGCGGTCGGCGGGACCCTGCTGATAGCCGCCGGGAGCGCGCCGGCGGCCGGCGGGAGCGTGCTGGCGGCCCTGAAAGCGGTCAAGGTCGGCACGCCGAAGGAGAGCGGGGCGCCGGCCGTGGCCGTGGACGCCGCCGGGAACGCCATCGTTGCCTGGGCGGACACCGCAGACCTGCACGGGGCGAGCAACTTCGTGCAGTACTGCGTGCTGCCTGTCGGCGCTAGCGCCTGCACGCACTCCGGGAGCCTGACGCCTGCTGATTCGGCAACCGCGATCGACGACGTCCAGGTGCTGGACGACGGCGGCACGCTGGTGATCCTCGCGGACGTCTACGGCACCGCCGGTCCCAGCGCCGAGGACTACCAGCCCGAACAGGAGTGGCAGTCCACCGACGACGGCGCGGCGTTCTCGATCGTCGACGGCGGGCTCTCGGTGTCCAGCGGGATCATCGACGCCGACACCGGCCCGCTCGGCGCAGTGATCACGCCAGGAACGAACGTGCTGGGCTACGGCTGGGAGACCGCCGACGGACCCCCCACGTTCAACGAGTTCCCGCTCACCTCACCTCCCGAGTGCTCGCTGGAGGGGTGCGCGGCGGGCTACGCCACGCTGGAACCCGCGTCGAACCCCGACCAGATCGGCAACGGCGGCGGCCAGTTCGCCGCTCAGTCCGGCAGCGACAGCGGCGTGCTGGGGGTCTTCGCCACCGACGACACCACCGGGCCCTTCGCGTGCTCGGGCGCGAAGACGGTGCCGCTCGGCACCGCCTTCGCCTACGCCAGCGGGGCGCAGAGCGCCACCAACAACTACAACGCCTCGCCCGGCTCGGCGCACAGCGCCTGGAAGGTCGGGGCCACCCAGGCCGACTGCAACGTCGAGTACCCCGCCGTCGGCGGCGGGCCTAGCGGGTTCGGCGTGCTGGAGGACAACGAGCTGGCGGGGACCACCGTCTACCATCCCTTCGACCAGGCGTCGCAGGCATTCGATACGCCGAAGGTGAAGGTCGCCGGAAACACCATGGTGGACCCGGCCGTCTCCCAGGACGGCGCCGGCGGCGTCTACGCCACCTATCTCAACGACGGCAACGACGCGATCAGCCTGTCCTACAGCTACAACGGGGGCACCACCTGGAGCGGCCCGGCGACGCTGGACGCCAACACCGACCTGGGCGCGGACGACGTGACCAGCTCGGTCAACGCCGCCGGTCAGGGCTGGGCGGCGTGGACCGACGGCGGCTCGGTCTACGCCGAGTCGTTCACCGCGCAGAACTCGGTCCCGCCGCCGGCCCACACCACGGTCAGCACCTCGCAGGCTTCCGGCACGACGACGGGTACGTCCATCACGATCCCGGCCGGCACGGTCGGCGAGACGGACACGGCCACGATCCATGGCGCCAACTCCGCCGGTGCGACAGGGACGGTCACGTACCGGCTGTACGACAAGAGTTCCTGCGTGACGTCCAGCCAGGTGGTCGACGGCACGAAAGCGGTGTCTGGCGGCCAGGCTGCCCCGCTCCCTGTCACGACGGCGCTGGTCAAGGGAAAGTACTACTGGGTAGCGAGCTACAGCGGGAACCCCGGCACCACCCACGGCGTGAAGGGCAACGACCCCAGCGTCAGCGCGTGCGGCTCGGAGGTCCTCACGGTCAAATAGCCGGCCACGACAATGCGGCCACGACAATAATGGCACCCATGCGAGACGTGCCGTGGTGGGGCGTGGCGTCGTCGGCCGCCGCCCCGGTGCTGATGATCGGCGGGTGGACGGTTGCCGCCGCGCTGCAGCCGGGTTCCTTCGATCAGGTGACCGGCACCATCAGTGCCCTCGCCGGGCACGGCGCCGCCGACCGGTGGGTGATGACGCTGGCCCTGGCGGGCGTCGGAGCCTGCCACGTCAGCACGGGACGGGCGCGGCGGCCGCCCGCCGCGCCGGGGCGGCTGTTCCTGATGGCGGGCGGCGTCGCCACCTTGCTGGTCGCGGCCAGCCCGCTGCCGGCCGGGGGAGGAGGCTCGGTCCGGCACACCCTGGCAGCTGCCGCGGGATTTATAACGCTGGCAACCTGGCCCGTCCTCAGCGCGAGGCGGGAGCCCGCGGTGCCGCGGTCACTGCGCCCCGCAGGGTCCGCGGCCGCCGCCGCGGCCCTGGCCGCGCTGCTCGTGTGGTTCGGCGCAGAGCTGAACCTGGGCGGCGGCCAGGTCGGCCTGTCGGAGCGGGCGCTGGCCGGGGCGGAGTCGCTGTGGCCGCTCGCCGTGGTACTGACGTGCCGGTCTTTCAGGCCTGGTGGATACGCCGGCCGGTGACGCGGGTGGTGATGATGCGGATGAAGTGGTCCCTGTCGCCGCCGGCCCAGGGTTTGACGCCCGTCGCGAGCAGCTCGGCGTGCTCGCGTTCGGAGTCCACGTGGTGCGCGGCGCCGTGGATGAGAACGCTCCATCCCTCCCGCGCCTCCCGGTCGATCTCGTCGACCTCGAAGGCCACCTGGTACTCCGCGCCGGCTATCCCGGTGCGGAGGTCCTCGTCCGTGCGGCCGTCCAGGGTGGTGCGGAACACGACGTTCCCGTCCTGCAGCACGTAGTTGACCGGCAGCACGGTCAGGCCGAACCGGCCGGTGTACACGAGCCGGCCGAGTTCCCCGGACGCGACCAGCCGCAGGCACTCGGCCTCGTCCAGCACTTCCGGCACCGGCCTGCCGGTCGCCTGGTCACGTCCTGGCCCGGGACGAGCCGGGGTGCCCTGTGCCTTGCCGGTAGCAGAATCAGACATGTGCGGTCCTGTTCAGGTGGTGCGGGAGGACGTCCGTCAACGTCAACGACCTTAGCCCAGCCGCCGTCACCGGCTCGGCTGCCGTGGCGCCACTATCGTGTCCGGCAGGCGGCAAGCGCCCGCCGCGGCCGCGCCGCAGCGCCCGGCCGACCCGCTGGCCGCGGCGGCGGCCCGATCACGACGGCGAGGTCCGAGGTGGACGTGCAGCGCTGGCTGGGCCGCGGCGTGGCGGCGATAGGGGACTGGCAGGACTCGTTCGCGCCGTTCGAGCGCGACCCGTCGCTGCAGGTGAGCGACGAGCGGATGGCCAGTGTCTTCGCGGACTTCACGCAGCGGCTGCGGGACAACTACCCGTTCTTCCATCCGTGCTACGCGGGCCAGATGCTCAAGCCGCCGCACCCTGCGGCCGTGGTCGGCTATCTCACCGCGATGCTGGTCAACCCGAACAACCACGCGCTCGACGGCGGCCCGGCCACCGCCCGGATGGAGAAGGAGGTGGTGGCGCAGCTGGCCGCGATGTTCGGCCTCGGCACGCACCTCGGTCATCTCACCACCAGCGGCACGATCGCCAACCTGGAGGCCCTCTACGTGGCCAGGGAGCTGCACCCGGGCCGCGGCGTCGCCTACAGCGAGCAGGCGCACTACACGCACGGCCGGATGTGCGGAGTGCTCGGCGTCGACGGGATTGGCGTGGGGGCCGACGGCGCGGGCCGGCTGGACCTGGCCGCGCTCGACGACCTGCTCGCGGCCGGACGGGTCGGGACGGTGGTCGCGACGGCGGGGACCACCGGCCTCGGCGCGATCGATCCCGTGCACGAGGTGCTCGCCGTCGCCCGCAGGCACGGGGTCCGCGTGCACGTCGACGCGGCCTACGGTGGTTTCTTCACCCTGCTGGCCGGCGGCGAGGGCCGGGCCGCGCTGGACGCGGCGCCGTGGCGGGCCATCTCCGAGTGCGACTCCGTGGTGGTCGACCCGCACAAGCACGGCCTGCAGCCGTACGGGTGCGGGGCGGTGCTGTTCCGGGATCCGGACGTCGGGCGCTTCTACCGGCACGACTCGCCGTACACCTACTTCACCTCCGATGAGCTGCACCTCGGCGAGATCAGCCTGGAGTGCTCCAGGGCAGGGGCGGCGGCCGCCGCGCTGTGGCTGACGTTCCAGCTGCTGCCGCCCACGCCGGACGGGCTCGGCCGGGTCCTTGCGGCCTGCCGGCGGGCCGCGCTGGACTGGGCCGGGCTGATCGAAGGCTCTGGCGCTCTGGTGCTGTTCCAGCCCCCGGAGCTCGACATCGTCAGCTACTTCCCGGCCACCAGCCCGCTCAGCCTGTCGGCGATCGACGATGCCGCCGCCAGGATGCTGGCGGGCGGCATGGCGGACCGGGCCGACCCGGTGTTCCTCAGCACCCTGCAGGTCCCGGCAAGCGCGTTCGCCCGCCGCCACGCCGGCATCGCGGCGGACCGCGACGGGGCACGGATACTGCGCAGCGTCCTGATGAAGCCCGAGGCGCAGAGCCACGTGGCGCAGCTGCACGCGCGGGTCGAGCGGCTGGCCGCGGGGTGAGGGGTAGTCGCCGGCCGAGGGTGACGTCCATCTGTTCCGGAGTCTGCGTGACGACTGCGGACGTCACCCGGTCCGGGCGATGCGCAGTGCCGATGCGACCAGCCGGTCGGCCCGGTCCCGTGCGGCAGGCTCCTGGGCGACGGTCTCGGCAAGGAGCCGGTCCGGGTCGTGCCCCGCCTGCTCCGCCTCCCCGCGCCCGCCGGCGTCCAGCCACAGGCTGAGCTGCGCGCCGTCGACCTCGGGGTGAAACTGCACCGCCAGGTGCCTGCCGATGGAGAACGCCTGCGCCCCGACGTCGTTGCGCGCCAGCAGCTTCGCCTGCCGCGGCGGGAGGCACCGGTCGCCATGGAACTCCAGCCAGGGGCCGGGCGGAATCAGCCCGTGGTCGAGTGAGTCGATCACGGTCCAGCCGATCTCCTTGCGGGCGGCCGCCTTCACCTGGCCGCCGAACGCGGCAGCGAGCGCCTGCGCGCCGAAGCAGATCCCGAGCACGGGCACGCCTGCCTCGTCCGCCCGCCGCAGCCACGCCAGCTCCTCGGCGATCCACGCGCCGGCCGGACCGTCGTCGTACACCGAGCAGGTGGCGCCGAGGACCACGACGTGGTCGATCCCGTCCAGCGCGGGCAGCGGGCCGCCGACGGGGAACATGTGCACGCTGAGTTCGGCGCCCCGCGCCTCGAACGCGGTGCCGACGAGGCCGGCCGAGTCCTCTTCGTGGTGCCGGACGACGAGGACTCGCATGAACCAACCTCCCGCGCCACTCAGTCACCGGGCACTGGGACAGCTTAGATCACCGCGGCTCGGGGTACGGCTGAGGGCGCCGGGCCCGGGAGGGCTGAGGTCGCCGGCCGGGGGGAGGGCGGTCGCTGGCCGGGGGAGGGCTGAGGTCGCCGGGCCCGGGGAGGGCTTAGATCACCGGGCCTGGGGAGGGCTGAGGTCGCCAAGCGGCGAGGACGGCTGACGGTACGTGGGGACGCCGGAATCGCCGGCCAGGCAACCTGGCCGGTCGCCGGGGGAGGGCGGCATCTGACGTTGACGTAAGGTCCGTTAGGCTGGATCCGAGCAAACTGACAAAGATCATCGACGGACAAGCAAAGATCATCGACGACGGTGGGGAGACTTCATGCCGGTGGTGGCACAGGCCGAGGCAGCGCCCGCGGCTGCGGGCGGCGGGCGCATCCCGTACAAGTGGATTGCCCTGTCCAACACCACGCTCGGGATCTTGATGGTCACGATCAACCAGTCGATCTTGCTGATCTCGCTTCCCGCGCTCTTCCGGGGCATCAAGCTCAACCCGCTCGTGCCGTCCAACACCTCCTACTTCCTGTGGACCTTCCTGGGGTTCCTGCTGGTCACCGCGGTGCTGGTGGTCAGCCTCGGGCGCGTCGGCGACATCTACGGCCGGGTCAAGATGTACAACCTGGGCTTCGCCGTCTTCACGCTCTTCTCGATCCTGCTGTCGGTGACATGGCTCACCGGGCCGGCCGGAGCCCTGTGGATCATCATCATGCGGGTGTTCCAGGGGGTCGGCGGTGCGTTCCTGTTCGCCAACTCCACGGCCATCCTGACCGACGCCTTCCCGCAGAACGAGCGGGGCAAGGCGATGGGGATCAACGGCATCGCGGCGGTGAGCGGCTCGTTCCTCGGGCTCCTGCTGGGCGGCGTGCTCGCCCCCATCGAGTGGCGGCTGGTCTTCCTGGTCTCGGTTCCGTTCGGCCTGTTCGGCACGGTCTGGGCCTACCTCAAGCTCAAGGACAACGGGATCCGCATCCCGGCCAGGATCGACTGGCTGGGCAACGCCCTGTTCGCGATCGGGCTGATCTCGGTGCTCACCGGGATCGTGTATTCCCTGCTCCCCTACGGCGGCCACCCCACCGGGTGGACCAATCCGTACGTGCTAGCCGCCATCTTCGGCGGTATCGCGGTCCTCGCCCTGTTCGCCTGGGTGGAGACCAAGGTGCCGCAGCCGATGTTCCGGCTGAGCCTGTTCAAGATCCGGGCGTTCACGGCCGGCAACATCGCCGGGCTGCTCGGCGCACTCGGCCGCGGCGGGCTGCAGTTCATGCTGATCATCTGGCTGCAGGGGATCTGGCTGCCCCAGCACGGCAAGAGCTTCGCCGAGACCCCGCTGTGGGCAGGCATCTCCATGGTCCCGCTGACTGTCGGGTTCCTGCTCACCGCCCCGCTGGCGGGAATACTTTCGGACCGCTACGGGGCCAGGGCGTTCGCCACCGCCGGCCTGATCGTCTCCGGGGCCAGCTTCCTGCTGCTTGAGCTGCTGCCGATCAACTTCAGCTACGTCTGGTTCGCCCTGCTCATCTTCGTGTTCGCGATCGGCATGGGGCTGTTCTTCTCCCCCAACCAGGCCGCCGTGATGAACAGCCTGCCGCCCGACCAGCGCGGCGCGGGCGCCGGCATGCTCAACACCTTCCAGAACTCGGCCACCGTGCTGTCCATGGGCCTGTTCTTCACCATCGTCACCCTGGGGCTGGCCGCGCGGCTGCCCAGCCACCTGTACAAGGGCCTGGTCGCGGCGGGCGTCGCCCCCGCCGCCGCCCACACGGTCGCCAGCGAGCCGCCGATCGGCAGCCTGTTCTCGGCATTCCTCGGCTACAACCCCATCAAGGAGCTGCTCGGTCCCACCGGAGCGCTCAATCACCTGCCTGCCCGCCAGGTTGCCTACATCACCGGCCGGTCGTTCTTCCCGAAGCTGATCGAGCAGCCGTTCGCCAGCGGACTGCACCTGGCGTTCAGCTTTGCCGCGGGAGCGACGGTCATCGCCATCGTGGCCTCCGCCGTCCGCGGCCGGCGTTACCTGCACACCGCCGAGCCGCTGCTCGACGAGCTGGCCGAGGGCGCGGCGGAGGAAGGCGGACTGGTGGGCCTCGGCGTCGTCGATCCCGCCGCGCTCGTGCCGAACGGCAAGCAGAACGGCGCGCGCGGCACCGAGGCAGACGAGGAATTCGACACGTCGCGGGGAGGCGTCTGAGCCGATGGACGCGACGCCC
>Ga0302325_10024986_pt1 | contig 12418 bp, 12 predicted proteins | sample Palsa_T0_2_FD_201948 | JGI IMG/M metagenome (GOLD analysis project Ga0302325, IMG submission 201948) | Peat permafrost microbial communities from Stordalen Mire near Abisko, Sweden - Palsa_T0_2 | ecosystem: Environmental > Terrestrial > Soil > Palsa > Peat permafrost | place: Sweden: Abisko...
CACCAACTCCTCTTCCTCATCGAAAATGGGTGTAACCTTGGACTTGGAAGAGCCCATCGTCGAAGTTGAGTCGGACGAAACTCAACTTCAGAACAAACTTCTCAAAGATAGCATCCCGGAACCCCGGGACCCCTCACCTCCTAGTATTGTCGATTCCGCAATTGGCCTAACACCATCAAGTTCACAGCAGAGTCACGATTCCACGCTCGTGACTACGGCAGACAACCAGAGGCCTCCAGCTGATCCATTCATTGGTCCTGGACCAACGAGTCCTGTTAACCGCGTTGCAGGTAGTTTCTGCAATGACCGCTTCGTCACTGCTCTAAATCAGCCTTTTAAGCCTATAGCACATCGAAGCCCAGCTCGCCAGCCTATGGGATATTTTCAATATGACGGGACCCCTGTGAAGAACTTTCAGCCGCAAACTCCTCGTTCTGTAGGAGGATGGCAACGAGTCTCGGCCCAAGCATCAAGCCCTCAGCCACGGCCCCTCCCGATCGCCTACAGCCTTGAGCTACTTTCGTTACCGATCTTGTCTCGACCTGATGATCAAGGGACTACAATGCATGCAACAGGCTCAAGATTTGGACCACCAGTTTGGGTCAGCATCCCAACACAAATACTCAGAGGTAGGAAGTTCGGTCCATCTCTATATACAACGATATTAACACCTCCACTAGTGCGAATTACACATGAAACCCACAGACAAGGCGGACACATCCTTACCACCGCTTTTGAGTGGAAACGTCCGGACGGAACGGCTACACTGGTGCGCCTCGGACAGGATAATTGGCATCGGATCTTAGAAAATGTGCAGGAACAAGACTTCCATTGGTTCTCTAGTCAGTGGAAAGCACAGGTGAAGAGAATTCCGGAAGGTGAAGCAGCCTTCTTCGAGGAGTGTACGAGCTGCAAGGAGGCTGGAAATGTTCTGGAATCTGATGGTGCGGATCAGAGCCTTCAAGGGGTATCGCGTGTCATCGGAAGGCCCTGGAACTTCAGACATCGATTGAAACAAGGAATTGAACTGATCGCTGATTGAGAATTCACTTCGATGTTACGGATAACGATCCCTTGGCATTATTGTCACTGGGATTATGTGTTCAGGATAAGAGATTATGAAGTATTGTCTTGGGTCATTGCTGTTATGGAGCGGAGGAGTTCTACTTTAAACTCGGTGCTTATTCGTGTTATTTCTTATTTCTTATTTCTTAATTGGGGTGTACAATGCTTAGTTTTCCTCCTTGGGAATTAAATCAATTCATATTGATACAAAAATTGCTGTTTCTCTATTCGATAATACAGCGGCATTGTCTTGAATGGGCCACGGACATGTTTTCTTGTCACCATGTTGCTGCCAGCAAAAGCCGTGTCATATAACGCCAATTCACTGAGACACAAATGTATTTAAACAAGGGATTTTGGTTTTCTAGCTACCGAGATTCAACTCTTGGTAAGGTTAACCAAAGTCTAAACTCTCTCAGGCTCAAAAATTCTCGACAACATGATGTTGTTCATCCATCTCCGCCACTGGCTCAGATTTTAAGAATATTTACTACGTTGCATATGTTACCCCAACGCCAACGCAGGACCATGCGCAGCGCGATCCTCAAACATAATCAAATTTACCTGCGAGGTTGCATAGTAGTATGTATACCAATTACGGTTACGGCAACGGAGAATCCCACAGATGCATCAAGCACTTATTAAGGTGCCCGGGGGCTTCAACCCCTTCTGTGAAGGACTGTGTCTCCTTCTCTCCTAACTTTTGTCCTTTTTGTTAACTCTTAATAGGCGAATTGACTTTGCAGATGGTTTTACTCCTTGGTGCCCACTACACTCTCCCCTTTCTTACCGAGTCCATATAGATCCCTGCCTGTATTGCATATTTAGCACGTGATATGACACCAACCTCCTCGTTTGCGCGACTTTGTAAGACCACCAGGACCTAAGATAAATCCAGCATATTGTGATGATCACAACAAACGAGACGAGTCTTATTTAGATAATGCGGAGCTCTATTGCTGCTCATATCACGCTTTTCTAGACAGCTTTCAGCTCTCGACTTCCCCGCCTCGCCGTCCCGGAACCCCGCGATTTTGAACGCTCTGTAAGTCATCGGCATCAACGGAAACCATCCAAATCTTCACGAAGATTGTCCAATCTCCGGCCGCACAATATGGATGACTTGATTAAAGCCATCCACACAACTCCAATCATCGACAACCATGCTCATCCTCTCCTCACCCCAGCCGCACAGTCCAAGTATCCCCTCCTTTCCATCACGACCGAAGCGCACGGTGATGCCATTCGGGCCACCACCTCTTCATTGTCCCATATCCGCGCGGTAAATCAATTATCATACGTGCTAGGATGTCCTCCAACCTGGGAGGACGTTGTGAAAGCCATCGACGTCGAAAAAGCAAAGCCTCATCACGTGTGGCAACGGCGCTGTCTCGAAGGCATCGAAACCATCCTCGTTGACGATGGCCTTGACGGTGGAGATGAGGTTTATGACTATAGTTGGCATGATAAGCTTGTCCGGAGCGAGTGCAAGCGAATCGTGAGGATCGAGAAGATGGCAGAGGAGATCATCGATGCGTTGCTCAAGCAGCCTGATATTGAGCCCGATGATGTGTTCGTGGCCTTGAGGGATGCCTTTGAAATCGCGGTTCAGAACGCCATCGAAGATCCCGAAGTTGTGGGGTTTAAATCGATCATCTGTTACCGCACGGGACTGGATATTCTCCCTGTGGTGAGTTCGTCCGAGGTGAGGGATTCGTTCGTGGATTATATTGCGGGGATGCAGGAAGCGGGGATCACCGATTTCAAGCGTGTTGATGGAATGCCGTTGAATTCTTATTTGGTCAATAAGACGGCGCAGCTTATTTCGAAGAGCTTGAAGCATAAGAAGCCGTTTCAGTTTCATACTGGGTTGGGGGATAATGATATCACACTTACGAGATCGTCACCGTCTCACTTACAGGATTTTATCAGGAGATACCCGACGGTGCCGATTGTTCTCTTGCATGCCAGCTATCCTTGGACAAAGGAGGCAGGATATCTGGCGAGTGTCTATGAAAATGTTTACGCTGATATTGGCGAGGTGTTCCCGTTCGTCAGTAGGGAGGGGCAGGAGAAGGTTGTTCGTGAGATTCTGGAACTTTGTCCGACCGAAAAGATTCTCTGGAGCACAGACGGGCACTGGTTTCCTGAAACCTATCTTCTTGCCGTGGTTCAAGTCCGCGAAGCTTTAGAAGTGGTAAGCTCTTCGGAAACTCGTTAGAAGACAGAATTAACACGTCTCAGGTGCTCACTGACTATGTCCAAAGCGAAGTCTTGTCAGTTTCACAGGCTGTGAGAACTGTCGAGGACATTTTCTTTAAGACATCGAATGATCTGTACAATCTCCATCTACCCTTCAAACCCCTCGTCAATTCAACAATTCCACTTCCGATCCGGTCAGCTGTGAACTCCGATCAAGACACGTTGACTACGTTCTTGATTGAGTACTCTTCCACGAAGTTTCTTCGCATGCAGTTCCTGGACTATACTTCAACTCCTCGGCTACGCATCGTCCCTGTCAAGCGAGCACTCGCTCTGCTCGAGAATAGCCCCCAACTAGCCATCGGCATCACCAAAGCATCACTCGGTCTCTTACAAAACGATACCATCATCCCAACAGCTAGTTCAGTTGGCGAGTACAAACTCCAGGCCGACTTGTCGTCCCTCAGGCCGGGGCCATATGAAGGCTACGCATTCGTGCAAACCGAGTTCCATGAACAAAATGGCTCCACTGCGACTCTGTGTCCCAGATCACTTCTTCGCGGCGCCATTCTGAAAGCCAAATCACAGAATCTTGAATTCCTGATTGGATTCGAAATCGAGATAGTATTCATGTCTCGCTCTGAAGATGGCGCTCTCGAAACTCTCTCCAATTCAGGTCATGCGTGGTCATCAAATCGGGCACTTCACGGAAACAAAATACTCGATATGCTTCACCAAATCTATGACTCTCTCGCTGTTTCAGGGATATATCTCGAGCAGTGGCATCCCGAGTCTGCGACTGGTCAGTACGAATTTATCTTGCCTCCTCTTCCACCTCTCCAAGCTGCTGATGCTCTTTTGCACGCGAGAGAGATCATCAGCACTGTGGTTGCAGGCTACTCGATGCGAGCAACATTGTATCCAAAGCCATTCCCTGATATGGCAGGAACCGCATCCCACCTCCACATCTCCATCTCGTCGCCAGACGGAGAGAAGAAGGAGGTGTATGAACCGTTCTACGCTGGTGTCTTGAAGCACCTCCAAGGCATCATCGCATTCACATACAGCAATCCTTCAAGCTACGACAGGATGGTAGACGGTTGCTGGGCTGGCGGGAGTTGGGTTGCGTGGGGAACGCAGAACCGAGAAACAGCCTTGAGGAAGATCGAAGGCTCGCATTTTGAGATCAAGGTCATTGATGGGCTTTCTAATATTTATCTTGCTGTTGCGGCCATTATTGCGGCAGGTACCCAAGGAGTCAAGGATAAATTGGAGTTGACTCTAGGAGACTGTCTTAAAGATCCAGCACTGCTGAGCGATCAGGAGAGGAAAACCCTCGGGGTCAATGATAGGCTGCCAAAGGATCTCGAGGCGGCATTACAAGCCTTGAAGGATGATACAGAACTGACAGAACTGATAGGGAAGGATGTTGTGGATAGGTATGTTGAGGTTAAGAAAGCAGAGATGAATTTGCTGAATGGAATGCGTGCAAGTGAGAGGAAGAATTGGATTATGGAGAGATATTAAAGGTCGTGCCTCGGAAATAGGGGGCACATTGGTGTCAGGACAGATGCTGGTATGACTTGTAAGCTGAACTCGTATGTGAGGGGAGTGAGATTTCACTAGGCTTCCGTTTCGCTTTCGAATTCGATCTATTCTTTCACTCCTACGTGACTTCGCTTCGAAATTTTCAGCTTGTCACAATTGTAGTCCATCCCGATTCTTTTCGATCTACATCTTCAACACTATAACCATCTTCGGCAAACCTCCATGGAAGTCAACAACCAGGACGGTCGCTGAATAAGGAAGGATGCCTGCATTCCTTTGTCTCGGGTGGATCTTTAGTGGTCACCGCAGAAAGCCAGCTACGACCAATCTCCCACTCCCACACCCGATCCCAGAAATATCGATGCCCTCCGATCGTCTCTTCAGGTCGCCTGATTCCTTCTTCCCTATGCGATCAGACAGAAATTACGACACGCGGTTTGCTTCGAAGATTGCCAAACTCTCCACAGACAACAATGTCGCCGACCGAACTGTCATTGAAGATGCAGATAACCCTGAACAGCTAACCGTCGATCTAGACGAACCTAAGTTCACCTGCTTCCCCAGACTTCCCATTGAGCTTCGACTCAAAATCTGGTCTTTTGTTCAATCTCCTCCAAGAATCATTTCGATCAAGCGCAACCCACTCCGCATCCTATCCATTAAACCGATCCCACTCCGAGCCACCTGCGTCGAGTCCCGAGGCATCCCCTCCCCGCACCTCATCTTCTTCCGAGGCGTCGCCATCGATTTTGTCAAGGACACATTCCTCTTTCCCGACACTCACACTGTCTATGCACTCGACCGCAGATTGCCAAGCCTGGCTAACAAGATCCGCTCTCTCGCCATCGAAGGCTTCAACTTGCAGACTGAAATTGCAAGGGAATACGTTCGCTACACGGTTCTAGATGTCTTGCGGAGTTTGGGAAATGTTGAGGAGCTGATCATTGATCTGGCACGGATGGGCTGGGTGCAACGACAAGACTGGCGTGAGCAGCTGAGGGAGTTCTTGGAGACCCAGAAGGCGAATGATGATGACAGGTCCGAAGGAGAAGAATATTATATTCTGGGAACTGAGGATTATACGTGGGCGGCGCCTGAGATTCCTGCTCTTCTTGAGAGGGTTGGCCTTCAGCCGATGTCGTTTGAGGACGAGGTTTTGGATTGGTTGGAAGCGAGTGGACGCTAAGGTGGACGAGCAATGGGGGACGAAAGCTCTGATATGGTGACTTGCCTCTCTAACTCCACTCGGCATAAGAAATCCCTCGATGAGTATCACGCAGTAATAAAGCTTCATCAAAATTCATGAACACAGTCCCATTCTAATTTGAACGGGAATTTTATAATCTGTCTAGCAAGCCTACGTCATCCACAAGAGACGCATACCGCGCTGCAAGGCTGGATCCACCTCTATCTCCAATTCACGACAGTCCTTCAAGATCTCCATATACTGACTCCTCGCACTCTCAGGGAACGGCTCATCGCCTCCTTTCCAATCTACAAGTATACTTTTATTCCTTTCCAAAAACGATTCAGCAGCAACCTCCAAAGCACATTTTAATAGAACATTATGTACTTCGAGCGTGAACAATTTTGTTTTTGCTGCGTTCCATTTTGTCTCTTGAAGGGCTAGTCGCCATGTAGGAGCCCATGCAGCGCACAACGTCTCAAGCTTTTCCTTCTTGAAAGGAAGGTCAGCTCTGAGTATGGCTTTAGTCAGAGCGATTCTGTCGTCCGGGGGGACGTATATGTCAATGAGATCGAACAGAGTCTCATCATGATGGCTCCATCGCGTCCAGTTGACCGATAAGAGTGTCTCGCAGTACTCCTTTTCCTTGAGAAATCGCTGTGCGTAGTCCATATATTCGCCCCCTGGCTTCCAATTCCGTAGTAGGATTTCGATGGCTCTAGGCGCCATCCTAGGAAACTTGGCCAGAAGTTGGAGGCTTTTTGAGTGGGTGCGTAGTGAGAAGAACATTAAGGAGGAGTTGACGATTGGTCCAAGATCGCCTGAAACCCTGCAAGAGTCTTCTGGGATGGTATTTGGTACGATGTGAGGGAAGGGACTTGGGCCCGAGGTAGTCGAAGGCATTGTTTCAAGTTGAGATGACTGGTGATATGTATCGAGAGGATTTTGTGGAGAACTCAATGTCGAAACTGGACTCGATTCGTTCGAAGTAGTGTACTCTCCACTGAGAGAAGAGTTAGGCGTGCGAGGTGATGAGCAACTTGATGGAACATGTTCCGACGTGGACGAAGCAGTTCCCGAATTTCCCTCTTTGCATTCGGCTTTTCTCTTTTGTCTGTTTTTCCGTATATTCCATTCATCAAGCTTCATCTTGTAAGTGCGAGGCCTGCAGTAAATTAGATCTAGCTATCCAAAACATTTTGTGGGGATCTTACGATGCAGTGACACCATATTTGATACTCATAACCTTCCGCAGTTCCTCCAGAGTGTAGCCTCGTGTGATGTAAAGTTCCTTGATAATATCCTTGTGCGACTCCCAATTCCCAGGCATGGCGAGTACTATAAAAGTACGGATTTTAGTTGGATTTTGAGAATTCGAATCGACGGATTAGTCACAGTGATAACGAAGAGCCGCAATGTGATTTAAAACGAAATCTCTTCTTGGTACTTTGCACGGCCCTGTCCTAGAAAACTTTCTTGGCGCACATTGCACTTCCTGTGGCTGGCGTTGCCTCACCCAAGCTGGGCGACAATCCCACGCCCGGAATTGGAAACGCCGGAAATGGAACCAATTAGGTGGCCACACCCCCATCCCACGGCACTACTTGTGAATGAAGACGCGCATTGCAGGAACCAAAATAGACCGGGATCGTGAAGGGGCCAAACAAAGTCATCTTGGTGTGGTTTTGAAGAAGAAGAAGAAAAGTGTTTGCAGCAGGATGTCGCCATTCGTACAAATCAAGGTTCATAGCCGTTGGCCGTTGACAGGGCTGATGCATGATCCCCCGAGACACGGGACGGGTCGCGGGAGATGGTTCAATTGACCCCCACGGCACACCACAGGAGCAAAGTCCAGATTAGAGTCTTGGGAATGAAAGCTGATGGGCCGAGCCTTGATTTCATTTCTGACTTCCATGTAGTTCATGGGGTATCCGAGCAGAGATCGAAATAGGGAATCCATCTCCCTTTGCGTAATACAAACCTTGAAAGTCATTGCAAAGCAAGTCCAAAGACTATCAACCGACTAAATGGTGTTCAGGTGTCAAAGCTATCACAGGGCTAGTTGGGTACTGGTGCACGCGTTTCGATGCTAGTTTTGAATTTTGATATTGTCGCATACTAAAAGGCGTACGCGTAGCTCTGCAAGAAGAATTGTCTGATTTCCTAAAAATAAGGGGAACGTGGTCTATATATACACGAAGGTCCTAGCGCAGCCAAGCTAGCGCCGGCATGCTCCATACCAACTGCAACAGATATTCAACGCCAGCTTTGAATGCTAGCTTTTAAATAAATAAAATAGTGTTTGGATCGAACGAATACTGAGTATTTGAATATTCAAAGGTATCTAAATCTAGGGAGGGTGCCCTATAATTATGGGGAGATAAGACCTAAAATTTGAGTATCTAGCGCTCGACAATTAAACAAGTAACCGATTCCTCTGCTATTTGTTTCTTTCCAATAATTAAAAATAAGATCAATTAAACGAAATTCGCAATAATTTTGAGCCTAGAGAAGATTTGCATACCCTGAGTATGTCTATAAAAATAGGTCGCCAGATGCCAGATACTTGATGCTAGCAAGAAAACACCTATGGAAGGTGCTTTGGTCTTTTGTCGCTTTTGCATAGGAACGAATACTGAATATTGAAAGCCAATATTGAAAGCTAGCATTTAAAATCGATCCAAACACTTTTGCGTTATAATATTGAAAGCTAGCTTCGAATATTGGCCTAAATATCAAGTATTCGGGCGTGCCAAACGGGCCCTCCGTCTCAGCTATCAGCCCACTCCAGAGGCGCAAACATCCCAGAATTCTGCGCGAAAAGCAGTGTAATTAGCATCCTTGATGTTTCAGTCCTCATCCTATCTTAGAATCTGGACTCGGGGCAGATATGCTCTCAGTTCTAGACTCTTCCCCACTTTCATCAGACCCAGTCGGAGTTGTACAAGAATCGTCACCAGGTTCACCAGACTCATCTTCAGGCATCTCAACTTCATATCCAGTGATTTCCCATTGGAGCATAAGCCCCAAGAAGGCGAACCAATGCTGGTCTATTTTTAAATTCCGGGAGTGAATCGTGTTCAAGACAGTCATGTACTCTCGACGATACATATTGTATACTTGATAATCGAAGTCGTCCGCAGCCAATAGGTGACCACGTTGTATTTCAGCTTTCAGCCTCGAAAGTCTTCGCTCTCCAACCAAGACAACGGTTGCTTCGAAAACGAGCTTGGCTGCCTCTTCACTAATTTTGTCGATAACATAAACGGCGAGCACGTTTGAATCGAGGTGTTGTCGGAGTTCTTCCCAGTTGGAAGAGCTATTGATTTGGTCCCATAGATTCTCATTTGATTCGACTTCGCGTGGCGAGATACGAAACCAACCCGCTGCATGAAGAACATCTTTCGCGAAGAGGAGTTGGTTATATCGAGGAACGGTTTTCGCAATCTGATTGAAAATGTTCTCGTCGGCATGTTGATTAGACCTTAACCGACTTACAAAATCATCGAGTATGGCAGCAACATCATCATCGATGTGCTTACCTAATTCCCATTCTGTATAAAGTTTTTCAAGGACATTTTGTGTCGAATCACGCCTCTCCGGTACATTTGCTATCTGACCCAATGTCGTGGTTGTAGCTGGACCTTTGTCGAGTGAGGCGTCAAGGCTTCTAACTGGCTCCAAGATATCTTTGCTGCTATTGAGAACTGACCGTAAATTAGCATTTGTTCTCAGGTTCATTTGTCATCCAGTATGACTCACATTTTGCCGTAAGCAGGAGATTTTGAACCATACCATCGATACCGCCATCAACCGATCCGCAGAGTTCTTCCAGCCTACGATACTTCGATCGGTATTCTTCTAATTGCTGGGATTCGTCTGTTTGTCGCAATTGATTGCGGGCCACCATCTTATCGTTCCATTTGTTCATTTTTACTGCATACTTATACCAAAAGAGGTCGATGTCGAAGTTCGCAATGCTGAAATGGCTCAATATATCCATGTACTCTCGCCGGCAAACCTGGGCGTCCGGCTCTTTCGAAAAGTCGAAGTCTTCGATGTGAGCTTTCCATTTGTTGAAGAGTTCCATATTCTCTGCCAATAATTTCTCGGCGATAACAACCAGAGTACAGTCGAGGAATATCGTTCCGCTTTGGTAGTTATCGTGCAGACTTGCAGCACGGTACAAAGAAGCCTTCGCTTCTTCCCAAGTGTTCGGTCTGCAAGCGTTACGCCACTCTCTCATCCAGCCTATCTCCAAGTATGTTAGATCAAGTTCCAATGTCCGCTTCAAATTGGCCTTTAAGCAAACTTTTGTAAGGGGAAATTGCTCGTCAGAGGCGACTTTTTCTTGTATCAAGTGGAATAAAGACTTTCCCTCGAGTGTGAGGAAGCAGAAGTACGGAAGATAACCATGGCACTCTTCTTGAAGATAAATTAGCGCCGCCTTCAAATACGTGCCGTCAGATCTCCACCTGTACAACATAATTTCGAGGCCCCGATCAGGATAGGGAAGAAAATGGATCCGGTCGAGCAGCTCTGAAATCTCCATCTCATTTGGGAGTACGATATCATAATCCCGGAGGAATTCATCTAGTGGCCCTGGAATATCCGCTGGGAGAGAAGGTAGAGGTGGCAGAGCTGGTGAAGTACTCTCAGGTGGTTCTGAGCTTCTGATGGCTCGCTGTTGACGCGAAATCCTTTTTATTCTTCGACGGCCATTTTTCGAATTGTTTTTCCATAATCGCCACTCATCAAGCCTAGAAGATCAGGGATCAGCATCTTCCTATTTGGGATTTTCTTAAGAGAAAATTGAGGAAAAGAAGCTCTTTTTGGGATATCTTAGGAGTGGATGAGAGGAAGGGAGCCTATCTTAGGAAAGGGAACATGGTATCAAGGAACCGATTATCCTTACTTCATGCGATACGCTCGAGTTCTAGGTGGAAAATTAGCCATAAACGACGAGATCATGAGAAGTAAGTTTACTGACGAAGCGTCGAATCTATACCGAGTCCTCAAGATATCACGAACATCCTTCAGTGGTCGGCCTTCAATCATATATAGCCGTTCGATTTCGGTCTTGTGACGATTCCAATTTTTCGGCATAGCTACTTGACTCATGTATCTGTTGTTCGAGACGACGGTCTTCAAGTAGCGAGGTATACGGGCGCTCTGACGAGTACGTAGCCTCTCAGTTCAGCCGTGGAGTGAAGATCCAATGACGGCATACCACAAACAGGAAATCATAGAAGCCACCGACTTCCGAAGTTCTATGATTATAAAATTGCGAAGAAAGGCTCAATTCCAAGGTTTGAGGACCAGCGTCGGCTTCTTCGTGTGAGAACAGTGTCTATGCAGCCGTAGCGCTCGTCGGCGAAGCTAGACCCCAGAGAGAAAAGATCTTCCATGAACCGTGTCAATAGCAAGTGCGACTGCACTGTTTCTTCGGTGAGTAAGGAAAGCAAGACACTCACCCTTGTCGTGGTCGTGAATCTCAGCTCCTCAGGTCCTCTTGCCGCATCGATGTTGAAAAGTGCAGACCAAAGATGCAAAAGCCCAGTGCCTCAAAAGGTGGGCGCCCGAAGGGCTAGGATTTGCTCGCCATTGAATGCGACAGTTTTGCACTTTTAATCCTTGCTTGGGGCAGCTCAGAAGTGGCGCGTACTATGTACGAAGTAGGGTTCTGCGACTCCCAGCTGCCGGTCATCTTCCCGGCCAGCCAGATGCATCAATTGTGAGATCACCGAGTGCCATGCTGTTCGGGATGCTGGGGGTTCTGCAAGGGTTCAGCCAATACGCCCTCGGCTTGCAAAAATGCACTTTCGCCGACTTCTGTGCCGGACAGTGATTCAGCAGAGCCCGTAGGTACGGGTCAGGGAAATAATTTGCACTTTTGGGGGAGGGGGTATGGTGCATGAAAAACAAAGACTCATGTCACGCTGCGCGCCCCGAAGGACCCACCCCGAGTGCCGATGTCAGAATATGACTCTCCCGATTTCAATGTGGATTGCGAGAGTGTTGGAGCCTTACTGTAAGGTCGAGAGACATCTCATCGCTAAACCCCCTGGACAGACTGCCTAAACCTCCCAAAAATGTAGCAAGAGCTACACACCTCAGTAGAAATGCTCAAGCTTCGGAGCGGCTCAAGTCCGAAGACGAAACTGGCCTTTGGGCCAATTCAATGACCCTGCTTTCCGATTCTCACTACACGGAACTCTCGGTGGTAGGGATCAAATTGAGGAACTTTTGCTTCTTTCAGGTCAATGCTCATGTCGAATATTATTTTTAACGTGGTTATAGTTCGTCCATGGCATATAAAGAAAGTAACAGTATACAGTCCGGTCCTCATTTGCATAAGGGTCAACAAAACAGCAGACGGGACATGACTCATTAAGCAACACCTCAACCACCCTTAGA
>Ga0302325_10024988_pt1 | contig 12417 bp, 12 predicted proteins | sample Palsa_T0_2_FD_201948 | JGI IMG/M metagenome (GOLD analysis project Ga0302325, IMG submission 201948) | Peat permafrost microbial communities from Stordalen Mire near Abisko, Sweden - Palsa_T0_2 | ecosystem: Environmental > Terrestrial > Soil > Palsa > Peat permafrost | place: Sweden: Abisko...
GGGCGTTTCGGCACTCTGGGCCGCAACACTTTCCGCGGGCCGGCTTACTACGACTACGACTTTGCCTTGATCAAGAGCACGCCCATCGGTCACCGTGCGAGCGGCATCGAGCGCATGGATCTGCAATTTCGCGCCGAGTTCTTCAACCTCTTCAACATCGTCAACATGGGTCTGCCGGCCAACACTCTCCTCGGCTCCGGCTTCGGAGAGATCAGCCGCACCGCCGGCACCTCCCGCCAAATCCAATTCTCCTTGAAGCTCATCTACTGATTCCGTGCCTTAACGGCCCACGATGGCCAGGCAACGCGGCGCTCTTTGCTGCAATTGCTGGGTCAGCTTGGTCACGGTGGGATGGCTCAGACCGTCGCGCTTCATCTGAGCCAGGACCGCGGCCGCATGATCGGGCAGCGCCGAGGCCAGGACCCGGATGTCTTCGATGAGCGGCTCGGGCCGCAGATGCAGTTCCGCTGCCACCCGCTGCCAATGCCTGAGTCCGATGTTGCGCACCAGGTATTCGCCTCCCATCTTCATGGCCAGGTTCACGCGCCTCAGCTCCAGCGTGCTGTAGGGCAGCATACTGGCCAAGTCATAGAACGGTGCCAGGCGGACGGCGCCGCGTGCCCCCAGCAAGAGCGAGTAGTTCTTGGCATGGGCATCGCTTCCGGCGATGAACCAGTTAAATACCAGTGCCGCGGCAAAGGAGGCAATATCTTCCCCGGGGCTGCTCGACTGGTTGCTCAAGAGTTCGCCAATCGCGCGCACGCCCGGCCCACCGTCGGCTTCATACTTGCGGTCGGGATGGAGGCCAAGTGCCTGGCACAAATCTTCCTGGTGAATGCGCGACCATGTCTGGCCATGGCGCCGGCGATCGTAGCGTTCCACCACAATGGCAATTTCTTCACCAAAATGCTCGACCTGAGAGTTGGGCACAGTCATGCCCAGGGCCCGGGCCAGCTGAAGACAATAGTGCTCATTCTCTGCGTGGCCGGCGAACGCTCCGGTCGGCGGCTTCAAAATATGGGTTGTCGGCGTACGCCCCGAAGGAACACCCCAGCGCTTCCGTTCGTAGAGGAAAGCCGTCTTCGGCTGCGCCCCGGCGAGCGAGAACTGGCCTGTGTCCTGTGCCGTCCTCCCTGCCGATGGATCGCTGCGGAGCACTCTGAGGCGCTCGGCGATGTCTTCTTCGCTCAGCCATTCGACCTCTTTCGGAGTCTCCGGATCGCTCAGCTCTTCCAGCCGTTCCGGTCGAACCAGCTGAATCGCCCCGGCGCAATCTTCCCCGACATGGCTGAGCAGGCGAAAGACATTTTTTGCCGACACGTGATACCGCTGGGCCAGCCTTTCGAGCACTCGGGCGTTGTCGGCTAACAGTCCCCACAGGAAGGGCTCGATGCTGGACTGACCATGACGTACGGCGGTCAGCGGCATGGAGAGCGAGAGCGGGTAGGCCTCCGGATCCTCCATCCATTGTTCCGTATAGGTGAAGGTGAGGCGGCCACTCTGGGAAGCGACCGTCCCCACTACTCTGCCATTGAGCAACACCACCAGTTGATTGTTCAGCGGATTCTTCATCGCAGCGATTTCACCGCCGGGTGACGGCTTTTTTCAACGCGCGAAGAACCTCGTCGATATCTTCAGCCGGATGCCGCCCAAGGCGGCGGGGCCTCTTTGCCGGCTTGATCGTAGTTGCTTTGCTGGCCTTAGGCTTCACGACCTTCGCAGGCTTACTGGCCGGGACGTCGGCAGAGAGCTCGACCGCTACGTCGAGGGCACGAAGGGTGCGCAGTACCAGGCCCAATTCCGCGCCCGGCTTGCCATTTTCTACCTCGATCAGCCATTTCCGGCTGGTCCTGGCTTTCTCGGCCAGTGTGGCCTGATCCATCCCCAGCTCAGTCCGGCGCGCCCGCAGGTAGGCGCCTAAATCGCTGATATTCCTTATCCTCATCTACACATAGTAACCGTTCGGTTACATTTTGTAAAGACACCGATCGGTTACTTTTGCAAAAGTAACCGCTCGGTTACATTCACATTGAACGGCTGTCAGCGGCGAAGCGGAAGTAATCTCTGTCGTCCACTCCCACCCTCAAGGAACAATCACAGCCGATCCATCCTCGGTCTCATTCTTAACCGCCAGCAGCGCCTCATTCGCCTTCTGCAAAGGAAACACCACGGCCTTCGGACGGATCTTCAAATCCCTGGCCAGGGCAAGAAAATCCCGCGCATCCTGGCGCGTCATATTCGCCACGCTGCGAATCTGCCGCTCCCCCCAAAGCAGCTTGTCGTAATCAAACGCAGGCATCTGGTCGAGGTGGATGGCATTAATCGCAACCACTCCGCCCTTACGTAAAGCCGCCAGCGCGCTCACGACTACCTTTCCGCTGGGAGCGAAGGTGATCGCCCGGTCCAACTCCACCGGAGGCTTCTCATCCTCGTTGCCCACCCACGTTGCCCCCAGCGCCGCCGCTCGCCGGCGATGGTTCTCCCCCCGGGTCACCACATACACCTGGCACTTCCAGGACTGCAGAATGGTGATCGCCAAACTAGCCGAGCTGCCAAAACCAAACAGTCCCACTCGCTCGCCCTGTTCTACGCCCGCGACCCGCAGGCTGCGGAAGCCGATAATCCCGGCGCACAGCAACGGAGCGGCATGGACATCATCCAACCCCGCAGGCAGCGGAAAGGTGAAATCCGCCCGTGCCAGGGCGTACTCGGCATACCCGCCATTGACCGTGTATCCCGTGAAAGTAGGCTGGTCGCACAGATTCTCCATCCCGTGATGGCAGTACCAGCACGACCCATCGACGCCGCCAATCCAGGAGACTCCGGCCCGGCTGCCCAGCGCCAGCTCAGCGGTCGCGCCTCCCACCACCTCCCCCACAATCTGGTGGCCGGGGATCAGCTTCGGATGAAGCGGTGGCAAATCCCCTTCCGCGATGTGCAGGTCGGTACGGCAAACCCCGCACGCCAGCACCCGCAGCAACACGTAGCCCGCGTGCGCTTCCGGACGGGGAACCTCCTCGAGCTGCAGCAAGGCCCCAGGCGCCGTATGGCCGGCAATAAGAACGGCAGCTTTCATGGTCCTCCTAAGCCTTACCCGCCTTGAGGGCAAGTTCCTCGCTAAGTTTGCGCGCGTTTAGGGAGTGTTCGTGCGCCTGCATGGACAGTTCGTGAGCCGTCAGATGATCTCCTTTGCCGTGCGCGGTTGCCGCGGCAAGGTGGGCATGGGCGGCAAGGTTATGCAGCTCGGCGACTCGATCGTGCGTGCTTTGTGGCATGGTCTTCTCCTGATTTCTTGCATGTTTGCATTACCTTATGAGATCTGCAGCCGGGCAAAGACGGGATCTTGACCCCATCCAGAGTCGTCATTTGTCCCTCAAGCCTAAGTCTTCCACCATGACCGGCTAAGCGATGTGCAATCCGATACAGAAATCCACGCGTGGACCATGCCATGCTCCATACAGGAAGAGAGCACTGCAGGATGCGCGGGGGTGCACCTGCAGTGCAAAATACGGGCCCAGCATGCACCAGAAAGGATGAGCCCCATGCCCCGCAAGCACTTGGATTCTGACGCCTTGGTTTTCCTGGTCGGCGGCGGCATTGCCTCGCTTGCCGCCGCCGCCTTCTTTATTCGCGACGGAGACATCCCCGGCCACCACATCACCATCATCGAGGAGACAGCAAAGATCGGAGGCAGTCTCGACGCCGCCGGAACCCCTGAGGATGGCTACGTCATGCGCGGCGGCCGCATGCTGGAAAGCAAGTACCTCTGCACCTACGATCTCTTTTCCTCGATCCCTACTCTCGATGAGCGCATGACCGTTACCCAGGAGATCTTCGCCTGGAATCAGACCATGAAGACTTCCTCCAAGTGCCGTCTCTTCCGCGCCGGTCACTGCATCGACGCTCCCAGCTTCGGTCTCAGCGAAAACCACATCCTGACCATCGAGCGGCTGGCGCTTGAGCCGGAGGGTATGCTCGGACGAAGCAGCATCTCCGATCACTTCGATTCATCATTCTTCAAGACCGACTTCTGGCTCATGTGGTGTACCACCTTTGCCTTTCAACCCTGGCACAGTGCGGTGGAATTCAAGCGCTACCTGGTGCGCTTCACCCATATGGTCTCCGGCTTCAACACCCTTACCGGCATTATGCGCACCATCTACAACCAATATGATTCCCTGGTAAGGCCGCTGGAGACATGGCTCCAGCAACACGGCGTCCAATTCAGGTTCAATACTCGCGTCACCGCTCTCGATCTCGATTACCAGACGGATGGCTACACCGTGCGCGGCATCCATTGCGAACAGGACGAACTGGGCGAAGACATCCCAGTAAATGCCGGGGACAAGGTTCTCGTCACCCTGGGTTCCATGACCGAAGCCTCCAGCCTGGGGTCGATGGACGAGCCCGCGCCCCTGAGAGGACAACCGGATGGCGGTGCCTGGGCTCTTTGGGAGGCAATCTCGGCCTTCCAACCGCAGTTTGGCCGTCCCTCCAACTTCACCGGCCGTATCGCGGAATCGAAATGGATGTCCTTCACCACCACTCTCCGCGACCCAACCTTCTTCGACCGCGTTCGCGATCTCACCGGCAACGTGCCCGGAGAGGGCGGCCTCATCACCTTCCCCGAGTCGCGATGGTTAGCCTCGATCGTATTACCCCACCAGCCTCATTTCATCGGGCAGCCTGCGGACGTGAACGTCTTCTGGGGTTACGGTTTGTTCGTCGATAAGTCCGGCGATTTCGTGAACAAACCGATGTCGGCCTGTAGCGGCCGGGAGATTATGACCGAGATCCTGGGCCATCTGCGGTTAGAGGCCGATGCCGGACAAATATTGGAGACCTGCACCTGCATCCCCTGCATGATGCCCTTTATCACCAGCCAGTTTCTCTGCCGGGGCAAGGGCGATCGCCCTCAGGTGGTCCCCAAAGGCTCAAAAAACCTCGCTTTCATCGGGCAATTCTGCGAGCTCCCGGACGACGTCGTCTTTACCGTGGAATACTCGATCCGCTCCGCCCAAACCGCCGTGTACTCCTTGCTCTCGCTTCGCCGCACACCGCTGCCGGTATACAAAGGCGACCATGATCCACGCGTTTTGCTTCGCACCTTTCTGGCGCTTCATGACAAAACCGTCCAGGAAGCATTTGTCTTCTAACCTGTATTGAAAAGGACAGCATCGGCTCTCCTGATGGCCCATGCTACTGTTTGCCGCCATCTTTGTGGCTTGGCGAGGAGATCCATCATGTCCCAGCGACTCGCTCCGTATTCCGTCCCCACCAAAATTCTGCTACCCATTGACTTCAGTTCTTCCTCTGACGCTGCATTGATGATGGCGACCGACCTCGCTCAGCATTTTCATGCGGAACTCTGCCTGCTGCACGTCGTTCCTATATTTTCCCTTGACACTGAAACTGAGTACATTCCGGATACCGGATTCCTTCAGGATGCAAGGAATCGCAGCGAGCAGCGGCTAGCCGCATGTGTAGCCGTTCTTGTTGCCAAAGGCCTCAGCGCGCGTTCCGTCATCGAAATTGGCAACGATGTGGTGGGTAACATCATGGCGGTAGTGGAACGCGAGCAGATCGACATGATGGTGCTTTCCACTCATGGAACGTCGGGTTGGCGTGCCGTCGTCTTCGGCTCGATCGCGGAGAAGGTGGTGAGGCTGGTGCAGTGCCCGCTATTGCTTCTCCACTCGCCAAAAACAGCCGTTGCTACGCAGTCATTCAACTCTATGGCTACAGCATTCCCGTTGGCGACACCGATCCATATGTCGTGAAAGCTGCCGGCTCCGGCTCTTTCCCATTCGCCAGGAAATGCGAGACAATGGCAGGGCCGAATATTGGCAAGTTTGAGGGGGGCGGAACCTTGAATACTATCCATCCCAGAGCGGGGCAACCGGCCAAGGCGACTGACCTGGTCGACGTACCGAAGCTGATCACCGCCTACTATGAGGAGCGGCCGGATCCTCGTGTTCCCGAGCAGCGCGTTGCCTTTGGCACCTCGGGCCACCGCGGTTCCTCCTTCGACCGCTCCTTCAATGAATGGCACATTCTCGCCATCACCCAGGCGATCTGCCTCTATCGCGCCCAGCAAAAAACCGACGGCCCGCTCTTCCTCGGTATCGACACCCATCCCCTCTCCCAACCGGCCCTGGCCAGTGCGGTCGAAGTTCTGGCCGCCAACGGGGTCGATGTCATGCTGGCGAAAGACGATGAATACACCCCGACCCCAGCCATCTCCCATGCCATCCTCACCTACAATCGCGGTCGCAAGACCGGGCTGGCCGATGGCATTGTGGTCACGCCTTCGCACAACCCTCCTGAATCCGGCGGCTTCAAGTACAACCCGACGCATGGCGGCCCGGCCTCATCCGAAGCCACTTCCTGGATTCAGTCCAAGGCCAACGAGTTTCTCGCCGCCAAACTCGATGGTGTCCAGCGCGTCTCGCTGCAAACCGCCCTGGCGTCCTCCACCACACACCGCCACGATTATGTGACCGCCTATGTCGCGGATCTCGGCGACATCATCGATATGGACGCCATCCGCGCCTCGGGGATCAACTTCGGTGTCCACCCCCTGGGCGGGGCGGGTGTGCATTACTGGGCGCCCATTGCTGAACGGTATGGGCTGAACATGACCCTGGTCAGTGATGAGGTCGATCCCACCTTCCGTTTCATGACCCTCGACTGGGACGGCAAGATCCGTATGGATCCCTCCTCGAAGTATGCGATGCAATCACTGATCGCACTGAAGGACAAGTTCGATGTCGCCGTCGCCTGCGACACCGACCATGACCGGCACGGCATCGTGACCAGGACTAGGGGATTGCTGCCTCCCAATCACTATCTCGCAGTCTGCATCCACTATCTCTTCGGGCATCGCCCCCAATGGGGCAAGCAGGTCGCGGTGGGCAAGACTGTCGTGAGTAGCAGCATGATCGACCGCGTTACTGCCGGGTTGGGAAGAGAACTCTTTGAAGTTCCGGTAGGCTTCAAGTATTTCGTTGACGGACTGCTCGAAGGCACGCTCGGCTTTGTGGGCGAGGAGAGCGCGGGCGCCTCTTTCCTGCGTCGGGACGGCACCGTGTGGACCACCGACAAGGACGGCATCATCGCTGCCCTGCTAGCCGTCGAGATGACCGCCACGATGCACAAGGATCCAGGCGAAATCTACCACGACCTTACGCAGAAATTTGGTGACCCGCTATACGACCGGACGGATGCTCACGCCACCACCCAGCAGAAGGCCATGCTGGCGAAGATGAGCAAGGAAAGCGTCCAGAGTTCCTCCCTGGCGGGGGAGAAGATCCAGACCATCCTGACCCACGCACCCGGGGATGGCCAGGCCATCGGCGGCGTCAAAGTAATTGCGGAGAGTGGTTGGTTCGCAGCGCGGCCCTCCGGCACCGAAGAGATCTACAAGATTTACGCCGAAAGCTTCCGCGACCAAAAGCACCTGGAGCAGATCGAGTCCGAGGCCCAATCCATCGTGAGCGAAGCCTTTAGCGCAGCCATGGCGCGCTAACCCGCCACTTCGGCAACCTGCGGCTCTCTCCATCCCTCTGTAACGACGGGTGGCCCACATCCCGGGATTTTCTGTGAAGTTTGGTGGCTTTGATGAGTTTCATGCGGCTTTCCTCAATGAAAGCCGCACAAGTGGCCGTATCTTGGTTCCGCGTACAGAAAATCCGGGCATCTCGCTCGTTTTTCGCGAGATGTGGGATTCCACGGCTGTTAACCCAAGCTTCCCGGTATCAAACTCCATCGAGGAAACCGGACGGGTGCCCCAGGTTCGCCAGGGCGTACCTGGGCCGAAAAAGACGGGCGAAGCCCACGACCGTTTTGGCGCCATCGACTAGCACACCCAGGCTGGGCTCAGGAAAACCTGAAGAGTCTCTGCGCTGTGAGTCCGCGTATCTTCGCCCGTTCCGCTTCCGGCGCGAAGTCAAACATGAGGTCAAACAACTTCACTTCCCGCTCAAACTCCGTCATGTTCGTGCCTAGTCCGCCCCATATCATCCGCTCCGCGCCAAATGCTTCGTACACTCGTTTCACTACAGGCTTCGCATCAAGATGAGGATAGGGCTCCTTCGAAACCGTTTCGACTCCAGCCGAGGAGTACTTCATATACACCTGTGGTAGCTTCGCCAAATTGAGGACCTGTTCGAACTCCTCCGGAGTCCCCTGTCCCGCGCGAGCAAGGTGATCCAAAATAACCGGCGTCTCGTGAAACTTCGCTGCCAGTTCGCCGATTTGCACCGCATAGTGTGGGATGCAATGGATCTGAATGTCCAGTCCCAACTCATGCGCTGCGCGCCAGGTCACAGCCATTTGCGGATCGCGCAAATCCCGATCTCGGATTAACCCGCTTGTCGTCGAAGGCGTTCCCGCCGTGTGCGTCTCATGGATTCTAAGTGCCACAATCCTTCCCGGATGTCTTTCCACCAGCGCCCGCATGCGCTGCGGTGTTTGCGGGTCGATGGGATCGAACAGACAAGTAGCTTTAAAGAAGCCCGGCGAAGGTTCGTGGGCTAAGCAATATTCCAGATAACGATGGTCATCCTGGTATGGCTCCGGATGAACAATGACCGCATGATTGATCTCCACCTTGCGGGCGAACTGTACATACTCTTCTACCGGCTCCCGCTGCGGCTTGTAGGAAGCGCTGTTGTACGGAAACCGGGCCGGGTCATCGGCGAACAAGTGGATATGCGATTCGATCAGGACTCCCGCTGGTCGCACACCATCGACACCGGCCGCCAGTACGCCCGCCATTCTCCTCAATCCCCGCGCTCGCGCGGCCCATGCATGAGCAACAGCGACGGTTCCCATCATCCAATCTCGCCGGGAAATCATCGTGGCCGCCTAATCAGCTCGCCAGCGGCGAGGGAATCGCGAAGCGCTGCAGCACCAGATCGCGGAAGGCCGGCAACGCCGGGTTATCGTTCTCGCTTAACCAAACCAGAAAAAGCTGCGCAAACACCGGTGGGCTCGCCAATTCCCGCAGCACAGCTCCCTCAAAATGCAGCTTTTTCGCGGTCTCCGGCACCAGCGAGATCCCGATCCCCGCGCTCACCAGGGCAAGGATCGAGTGAACCTGGCTGATGTACTGCACATACCGCGCACTCACCCCAGCCTTACGAAACATTTTCTCGATCAGTTCGTAAAAATACCGTCCATCGACGGGCGAGAACGTAATGAACGGCTCTCCCTTCAAATCCTTCATCGTCGGCGCGGGCCCGGTCGCGAAGCGATGATTGGCGGAGACGGCCAGCAACAGCGGCTCTCTGGCCACACATGCGACCCCAAGATCTCTCTTGTCGATCGGCGGCCGCATCAATCCAAAGTCAATGCGGTTCGCGTGCAGCGCCTCCATCTGCTGCATGGTGACCATCTCGTTGAGCACCACGCCGAAGCCCTTCAGAGATGAGTTGGCCAACGCCAGCAAGCGGGGTAAAAAGCTGTAACTCGAGCTGGCGGTAAATCCCATCCGAATGAGGCCCGACTCGCCTTTAGCAATGCGCTGCGCTGAGATAGCTGCGCTCTCGGTGAGCGCAAGGATGCGGCGTGCCTCAGGCAGAAAGGCGCGCCCGGCCGGCGTGAGCCGCACCGTGCGGCTGGTCCTGGTCAGCAGCTCGATCTTGAGCTCCTGCTCCAGCATCTGGATCTGGCGGCTCAGCGGCGGTTGTGTCATGTGCAGGTGTTTGGCCGCCCGGCCAAAGTGCAACTCTTCCCCTACCGCGACAAAGCAACGAAGCTGTTTCAGTTCATACATCCATGCAAGCCTGGTATCAATCCCTGCCCAGTACCGGGGCTTCGGGAATGATCCTCCACTATATACCTCCGCGCATGAGATCGGTACACAAGACTACGGGAACGGCCACACTCGTTCCACTGTCTTGCTCAGCATCCAGCTCTTATCATCGGCATTCAGGAATTTCATATCGTCCCGCACTACCGTCAATCGCTGCGGATAGCTCGCGCGTTCCTTCGCAATAGGCCAGTCGGTTGCCCACATCAACCGTTGCGGTCCGAACGTATCGTAGAGGCGCTTCACTAACCGCTGTGAATCAAGCCACGGATAGTTTTCCCCGGATAACGACCAGGTGTGCGATATCTTCACGAACACCTTGGGATAGCGCACCAACGCGACGAGACTTTCCAGTTGCTCCGGATGCGCCACCGGGCAATCCGCCATATGGTCGATCACCACCGTAAGATCGGGAAATTTCTCCACCAGCTTCTGCACGTCCGGAACCCGAGTGATGGGGACCAGCAGCGTCATGGGAACTTTCAGGCGATCGCACCGCTCCCATAAAGGAGGCATCAACGGGCCGCGAATCCAGTCTCCGCTCGCATCGCCGGCCGGACTCAACCGCACTCCGCGAAATCCTCTCTGCGCCGAAAGCTGCGTAAGATGATCGGGCGCAGCCGGGTCCAGCGGGTCCACCCGGCTCACTCCCAGAAAGAATTGTGGATACTGCTTCAGCACCGCCGCCAGGTAGCTGTTGTCGTAGCGGTAATGGATGACCTGGATAATCACCGTCTTCTCCACACCATTAGCCTTCATCAGCTCCAGCAGCATCTCCGGTGTAGCGTCGTAATCGGGGACTTTGGCTCCGGGCGCGAAAGGGAAGCGGGCATCATGCTTCCAGACGTGCACATGCGGATCCAGGATGCGATAGCTCGATACCATAGCAGCAGCCGTCATTTGCATCATCTTCCGCCGAGTGATCTCAGGCATAGATGGGTTCCAGCGTCCGCACCACATACGCCCCGCAACGGTCATAGCTGGCGCGAGGGCCGTTCCGGGCTATGTCGAGATCCACACACAGCCAGCCCTTGTAGTGAATGCTCTTCAACACTCGATGGCAAGCCGGAAAGTCGATCTCCCCATCACCCAGATCATAGGTGTTGGTGATGTACTTCGCCGTCAGGCCGGCGCGCTTGGCGTCTTTGTAATCGGCCATCATCAGCCGGTCCTTATATTTCTCCAGAATGGCCGGCGGATCTCCACCGCCAAGATACACATGAGCAGTGTCAGGAGAAAAGTAAAACAGCTTGGGATCGGTCAGCTGCATAAAGCGATCGATCTCTTCCGGAGTCTGCACCATCTGCCCCAGGTGATTATGCAGGCCCGCTTTGAATCCCATCTCACCCGCGGCTTCTCCGAGTTGATTATAAAAGCGGCACATAATCTCGAACGCCCCTGCAGGCTTGCCCCGCGAAGGAGAGAAAACCACCAGCCGATCCGCGCCAAACCGGCGCAGAAAGGTCATTGCGTTGCGCGCGTTGGTCAGGATCTGCGCATGCTGCGCCGGATCATCCGCCGCTCCATTGAAAGAAATGGTAACGACGTGCAGGCCGCGCCGGGAGAGCTCTTGCTCCATCTGCTCCGGGGTGATGTCGTACTTGCTAAGGATCTGCGGATACTGCGTCAAACGGAGCCCGATAAAACCAGTATCGTGCATCACATCCAGAATGTCGGTAAAGTGGCTGCCCGGAAAAGAGTTCCACAAATTTGATCCCAGCGCCCACTTGACATTCCGGTTAGCCGGCAGCTGCTGCGCCGCCTGCGTAAGAAAGCCCGCCAGCCCAAAGATCGCTTCTCTTCTCGTTTTCATCGACCGAGCTCCTGTCACCGAATCGTATCAGCAATAGTGCGAATCACAGCTTGCATGAATTGATGTCATACCAGCATCAATCTGCCCGCTCATCCATCAATGCAGTTCCGGCATCAATCCATGCTGACTATGGTTTGTCTCGGGATTGATCTTCCACTATATTCCTCCCCGGCAAAAGATTTCAGAAGCCAATCGTCCCCAAAAAAAACTGAGCAATGAGGACGCACTCGGATAGCTCCGAACAGGAAGGTTCATAGAAGGAGACGATAATGACTTTGCGCGCTTTGAGGAGAGCCCTGTTCTTCTTGTTGTTCACCGCTGCCAGTGCACTGGCGCAAAACAGCGGTACCATCGTCGGCAACGTCCACGATACCAGTGGGGCGCAGGTCGAAGGCGCCACCATCACGGTTACCAATGTAGAGAAGGGAACCAGCCAAACTGCGGTTTCCGGTGGCGACGGCGAGTACGTTGTTCCCTTTCTCCCCTCGGGCACTTATCGGGTCAGCGTGGAAAAACCTGGATTTCAGCGCCAGGACTCGCCACCCACACAGGTGGACGTGGATCAACACGCGCGCCTCGACTTCTCTCTCGCCGTCGGAAACGTCTCGCAAACCGTAGAGGTCACCTCCGCGGCCCCTCTGATCCGCTCCGAGTCAGCCGAGCTGGGAGAGGTGATCTCCCAGAAGCCGATCGAAAACCTGCCGCTCAACGGACGCAACTTCGCCCAGCTGGTCTATCTCGTGCCCGGCGTAACCTCAGGCCAGGAAGGGGAGAACCTGGGCGGTAACAG
>Ga0302325_10024993_pt1 | contig 12415 bp, 10 predicted proteins | sample Palsa_T0_2_FD_201948 | JGI IMG/M metagenome (GOLD analysis project Ga0302325, IMG submission 201948) | Peat permafrost microbial communities from Stordalen Mire near Abisko, Sweden - Palsa_T0_2 | ecosystem: Environmental > Terrestrial > Soil > Palsa > Peat permafrost | place: Sweden: Abisko...
CAACACGCCGCCCGCTCCAGGATCCTCTCGCCGTTCCGCGAACCAGATCATCCAGCTCCCGCTATAGCTGGTGATGTTGGGCATCTGCACGGACATGGCGTAAATGTCGCGCCCATTCCACAGCGGATCGGGCGCCGATGAGACGCGAATCGCGGGATGCGGTCCGGCGATCGATGTTCTCGGCAAGCTGCTGCGCAAAGCCGCGCGCAAATTGGCTTCCGAGGTCGGCGACACGCGCGCCATCAGCGTGGGCTTGGCATCCGGAACCCCGCTGCGGATGAGCAAGCCCGGTACAGTCAGGATGGCGCCCTCCACCGAGCCATCCGTGCCGCCGGTGGGCCGCGGTTTCGGACCGGCCGAAAACTGTGCGTCGCGCGCGCCTTCCGGCGCCGGTGCGGGCGCGTGCGCACTGGGATTCAGTCCCACGATTGCCATGCTAACAGCGGCAGCGGCAGCCGGTTCAGGCAGCGGCGGAGGCGCGGGCAAGGCAGATCCGAAGGGGCTGGGCTTCTCGCCCGCGGCGAGGGGCGGCGCCACGAACGTACGGGGTGGGGCTTTTGCCGGCTGCATAGCGGGCACGCTGTCCGCGCCCCGCATGTTGCGCGCCGTGCGAATCTCCGGGGGAGCGCCAGCATGGGCGCTTCCCCCGTGGGCGCAGGCGCTACTGGAGGCGGCACAAACATCTTCGGTTTTGGCGGCGGCTCCAGATGCGGCGCACGAATCGCCAGCACATTCGGCGACTGTAGGTCCGTGCGCAATTCCAGTTTGGGCGCCGGCTGCCAGACGAATTGCCGGGCGCGCCGAGCCTTCACCGCAGCCGCCAGGATCTCCTGTGCCAATTTCACATCCGCGCGCGGCGGCTTCGCGGATTTGCGCGCCGCGGTTGGCGAAACATCCGGTAGCTTCTCGCGAAAGTTGTACCACACCAGCTTGCTGGCGTGTGGCGCGATCGCCTGCGCGTAAAGCGACTTCGGCTCCTCGCGTACCGGCCCGGCCGTCAACCATGCCAGGATGAGTCCGTGGGTCAGCAGCGAAACCGCGAAAGGCGCCGGCCTGGGTCGCGCGAACATGTTTCTTAGATGCCGGACGGCTTGCCGCCGAATCCGTTTTGGGGGGCCACCTGCCGCACGCGCACGATATGCCGTTGCCGCGGGACGAACTGCGAGAGAAACTCGCTCAACTCCCGCAGACGCTGGGCCTCCGACCGCGTGCGCAGCAGCGTATTCAGAAAATCCAGGTCCGGCAGCCCTTGTGCCAGTTGAAAGCTGAGCTGCGGGTCGTCCAGGTCCGGCTCGGGCGTGGGGGGGTGCAGCAGGCGCGCTTCCAGCAGGCTCTTGTATTGCGTCAACGCCGCATGCTGCGCCTCCAGCGGCGTGGGATCGTCGTTGTCATCGTCGTCGAAAAACTGCACCTCGCCGCGCAGATAGTCTTTCTCTTCGTCGAGCATGACCACGTCGAAGCGCCGGCGCCCGCACGTGAGGATGTCCATTTTCCCGTCGGGGTAGTTCTTCAGCACCTTCTCCACGATAACTGTGCAGCCGGCATTGACGATGCCATCGTCCTTCGCCAGCACGATGCCGAATTCGGAGTTCTCCCGCAGCGCATTGCCGACCATTTCCTTGTACCGTTCCTCGAAAATGTGCAGCGGCAAGTGCGTGCGCGGGAAGACCACTACATGCAGCGGGAATAGCGGGAGCAGCCGCGTGGACATGCTACCATTATTGCGTCTCAGGCCGGTTCCGGCAATCGTTGTCAGTCGTTGGAAATGCGCATCGACGGAAAAGTGGTCCTCATCACCGGAGCTTCCGAGGGTATTGGCGCGGCCTGCGCGGCGGCTTTCCGGAAGCGCGGCGCGCGGCTTTCGCTGATCGCGCGCTCCCCGGAGAAGCTGCGGGCCGCCGGCGGGCCCGGCGCGCTGATCACACCCGGCGATCTCACCGTGCCCGAAATCCGTCAAACCGCCGTGGCCGCCACGCTCGATCGATTCGGCGCCATCGACATCCTTGTCAACAATGCCGGCATGGGACTCTACGATCCCGCCTGGAGCGCGCCCCTCTCCGATGCGCGCAGCTTGTTCGAGTTGAACTTCTTCGCGCCGCTGGCCCTCACGCAGCTCGTAGCGCCGCATATGCGCGCGCGCTCGAGCGGCGTCATCGTGAATGTTTCATCCATCGCCGGGAGGGTCACGCTGCCGTGGCTCACGCTCTATTCCGCCTCCAAGTACGCGCTGTGCTCCCTTACCGACGGCCTGCGCATGGAACTGAAAAAGGACGGCATTCACACCATCGCGGTCTGCCCCGGCTACGTGAAAACGGCTTTCCAGGATCACGCGCTCGGCGGCCAGCCGCCACCCAAAATCGCGCGTAGCAAACGATTCGCCATCACTCCAGAGCAGTGCGCCGAAGCCATCGCGCGGGGTGTGGAGCGCGGCGCGCGCACCGTCATGGCTCCCAGATCCGGCTGGCTGTTCGTGCTGGCCGAGCGTCTTTTTCCTTCTTTGGTTGACGCGCAACTCGCCGCTATCTTGCACGACGTATGATCCTCAAGCTGAAACGCACGCCCGGCATCTACCTGGTCGGATTCATGGGGTCCGGCAAGAGCACCATCGGCCGCCTGCTTGCCGGGCGGATCGGTTGGCACTTCGTCGATGTGGATGCCGAGATCGAAGCCGCGGAGGGGACCAGCATTCTCCGGATCTTCGAAACCCGCGGCGAAGTGGAGTTCCGGCGGGTGGAGCGCGCGAAGCTGCGCGAGCATGTGCGCGCCATCGAGTGCGGCCGGCCGGCGGTCCTGGCGCTGGGCGGCGGCGCGATCGTCCAACCCGAAAACTTCACCCTGCTCGAAAATAACGGTGTCACCATTTGGCTGGATTGCCCTTTCGAGACTGTCCGCCGGCGCGTCGAACCGGCTTCCCACCGGCCGCTGGCGCGCGACCCGGTGAGCTTTGCGCAGCTTTACGAAACGCGCCGCGAGTCCTACGCCCGCGCCGACTACCGCATTCCGATCGAGAGCGACGATCCGGCCGTCGCCGTGGAAGCCGCGCTCCGGCTGCCGTTATTCAAATGAAGCTCGAAGCCGCGATTCAAGCAAAGATTGAAGCAAAGATTGAAGCCACGCTCCGCCGCCAGGCGCTTGCCATTTTCAAAGCCGGTCTCCGCGCCGCCAATCCCACGGAAGGCGTCGCCGGCCGACTGGCGCGCGAAGACCTCGCGCGTTATCGCCACATCTACGTGGTCGGAGCAGGCAAGGCCGGTGCGGCCATGGCCCGTGCCGCCGAGCGCGCGCTAGGCCGCCGCATCACGCGCGGCCTGCTGAACGTCAAGTACGGCCACATCGCTCCGTTGCGCCGCATTGAGTTGCATGAATGCGGCCATCCCGTGCCCGACCAGCGCGGTGTGGAAGGTGCGCGGCGCATCGCCGAAATCGCCGCCGGCGCCGGTCCGGACGACCTGGTGCTTTGCCTGATCTCCGGCGGCGCCTCCGCACTGCTGCCGCTGCCCGCCGATCCCATCACGCTCGACGAAAAACAGGAAGTCACAAAATTGTTGTTGGCTTGCGGCGCCGGCATTCACCAGATCAACGCGGTCCGCAAGCATATTTCGCAGATCAAAGGCGGCCAACTGGCGCGCCTGGCCTATCCCGCGCGGGTCCTCTCGCTGTTGCTTTCCGACGTGATCGGCGACGATCTCGACGTGATCGGTTCCGGCCCCACCGCGCCGGATGCCTCTACGTTCGCGCTCGCCCGCGCCATTCTGGAGAAGTACGAGATCTTTCATCGTGTGCCCGCCTCAGTCCGTGAGCGCATTGAGCGCGGCGGCCGCGGACAGGTTCCCGAGACACCCAAACAGGGCGAGGCAATCTTCACGCGCGTGCGTAACATGGTGATCGGCAGCAACCGCCTCGCCGTGGACGCCGCCGCCGTACGCGCCCGCCAATTGGGTTTTCGCACGCTGGTGCTCTCGACATTCGTCGAAGGCGAGACGCGAGAGATCGCCCGCATGCACGCCGCCATCGCCAAAGAGATCGTGCATGCCGGGCGCCCGCTCAAGCCGCCGGCGTGCGTCATCACGGGTGGCGAGACCACCGTCACACTGCGCGGCGGCGGGTTGGGCGGGCGCAATCAGGAATTCGTATTGTCGGCGGCCATCGATATCTTCGGCCTCTCGAACGTAGTCGTATTCAGCGCCGGCACCGATGGCAGCGACGGCCCCACGGATGCGGCTGGCGCCATCGCCGACGGCCGCACGCTGGGCCGCAACCCGCACGCGCCGGAATTCCTGGCGCGCAACGATTCGTATCGCTATTTTGAAAGCTTGGGCGACCTGATCGTGACCGGTCCCACCCAAACCAACGTCATGGATCTGCGCCTCATCCTCGTTGGGAAACAAGCTGGAGAACAGCGGTGAGCTTCTGGCGGAAAGGCGTGATCGATTTCGCGCTGGATCGCGAAACTGCCGCGCACATTCGCGAGCAAAAGGAGTGGATCGCGCGCGAGCCGCATAATCCGCGGCCCTGGTACAACCTGGCGCAACTCTACCGCATCCAGCAGAAGCAGGACGAAGCGCTGGCGCTGCTGCTCGAAGCCGTGCGGCTCGACGACGCCTGCGCCGATGCGCACGTGGCGCTCACTGAAATTTACGCCGTCCGCGCAGACTATTCCGCGGCTCGGCAGCACGCCCGGAAGGCCGCGGAAAACGGCAACCCGAGCGGTGTGGAACTGCTGCGCCGGCACGGGATGGAGTAGGCTGCATGCCGTGCCGTAGGTTATAGCGCATTCGTCGATCGGGCGCGCCCGGCGGGCTTACCTTGCCGGTGGCCCGGATCGAAGACATTCTGCAAGGCATCTGGGTGGGCGAGGATTCGGCCGCCTCTTCATCCCTGGCCTCCCTGCCGCACCTGCGCGGCCAGCCTGCGCAGCGCCGGCAGCACGTCGCCGATCTCGACCGCCTCGGATCCCACCTTGCCCAACGCGAAATACAGCTTGCGGTAAAGCGCGTAGAGTTGCTCGTACGCGGCGCGATCCCGCGCATCCGGCTCGATCGTGCGATAGCGCGGGCAGAGCGTTTGCTGCGCCGCTTCGATGCTCTCGAACGCATCCGCCGCCATGAACGCCATAATCGCCGAACCCAGACTTGTCACATCCCCTTCGGGTACCAGCACAGGCTTATTCAGCACGTTGGCATACACGCGGTTGAGCGTTTCGTTCTTCTGCGGGATACCGCCGCCGTTGATCACGCGCCGGATCTCGACGCCATGCTCGGCCATGCGCTCGAAAATCACGCGCGTGTGAAAAGCGGTCCCCTCGATGGCCGCGAACAACTCATCCTGCGCCGTGTGCGTCAGGTTCCAGCCGAGGGTCACGCCGCCGAGTTCCGCGTTCACCAGCACGGTGCGGTCGCCGTTATCCCAAGTGAGCCGCAGCAGGCCGGTCTGGCCGCCGCGATGATGCTCCAATCCCTGCGAAAGCTGCGCCACGGTGGCGCCCGCGCGCCGCGCGATGGCATCGAAAATATCGCCGGTCGCCGACAAGCCCGCCTCTATCCCAAAATACTGTGGATGGATCGATCCCCGCACCACGCCGCACACGCCGGGAATCAAATCCACCTGCTTGGCGATCGCCATGATGCATGTGGAAGTACCCACCACGTTGACTACATCGCCTTCCCTCACGCCCGCGCCGATGGCGTCCCAGTGCGCATCGAACGCGCCCACCGGTATCGGAATGCCGGCACGCAGTCCCAGCTTTCCGGCCCACTCCGCCGAAAGCCGCCCAGCGATTTGATCGGACGTGGCATAGCGGCCATCCAACTTGGCGCGCACGCCCGCCAGCAGCGGGTCTACTTTCATTAGGAATTCCTCGGAGGGCAGCCCGCCGAGTTCCCGGTTCCACATCCACTTGTGGCCCATCGCGCAGACGCTGCGGGGCGCCTGGCGCGCATCCGCGATGCCGCAGAGCACCGCGGCCACCATGTCGCAATGCTCCAGTGCGGTCACCATCGTTGCGCGCTTATCGGGATTGGCCCGCAGCCAGTGCAGCAGCTTCGAGAATCCCCACTCGGACGAGTACACGCCCCCGCACCATTCGAGCGCTTCCAGTTTCTCGCGGCGGCCGGCCGCGGTGATCTCGGCGGCTTCGCCTTTGGCGCGATGGTCGCACCACAGATAGTAATCGTCTAGCGGCGCAAAGCCTTCGCCCACGGGAATGACGCTCGATCCGGTGGTGTCCAGCGCCAGCGCCGCGAGTTGACCGCCATCCGCGCCCGCCGCCACCAGCGCTTGCCGCATCGCGGTGACCAGCGCCTGCATGTGGTCCCGGTGAGATTGCGTGGCATGGTCCGGGTCCGCCTTCTTGCGCGCCAGCGGATACTCGCCCGTGGCTGAGCCTAGCCGCCCTTTCACGCTATCGAAAATCGATACGCGGACGCTCAGCGTCCCGAAGTCAACCCCGGCCACGATCATAAGTGTTACACGCGCGAGTTGGGCCGGTCCGGAGACCGGCTGCGGACCTGTGCTCCGCCCGACAACCTATGCCAATTTAACATCCGTACGGCGCCAACGTGCTATTTTGATTTACATGTCTCTGGAAAATCCTTTCCAGGATCCCCTGCGCTTCGAGCGTCGCGTACCCGAGTGCGCCATGGTCATCTTCGGAGCCAATGGCGATCTCACCAAACGCAAGCTGCTGCCGGCCCTCTACAGGCTGGCCTACGAGCGCCGCCTGGACGCCGGATTCGCCGTCCTGGGTATCTCGCGCACCCCCATGACCGACGATCAGTTCCGCGAGAAAATGCTCGCGTCCGTCAAGGAATTCCTGGAGGATTCGCCCTTTGACGCCGACGTCTGGACCGCCTTCGCCCAAGGCATATTCTACATGGCGGGCAACTTCGACGACGCCGCTCTTTTTCCGGCGCTGGACGCCCGTCTGAAAGAAATCGATGCCGCCCGCCATACCGGCGGCAACGTGCTGTTCTACCTTTCCGCACAGCCCAGCCAGTACATTCCCATCGCGCAAGGCGTCGCCGCCGCCAACGTTGGCAAGGGCTCCGGCTGGCGCCGCATCGTCATCGAAAAGCCGTTCGGCCACGACTTGGCCAGCGCTCAGAAGCTCAGCGCCGAACTGCATAGCGCCTTCGAAGAATCCGAGGTCTACCGCATCGATCATTACCTCGGCAAGGAAACCGTGCAAAACATCCTGGCGTTGCGCTTCGGCAACGGCATCTTCGAGCCGCTGTGGAATCGCCGCTACGTGAATCACGTGCAAATCACCGCTGCCGAATCCATCGGGGTGGAAGGCCGCGGCGCGTACTACCAGGAAGCCGGCGCCCTGCGCGACATGATCCAGAATCACCTGTCGCAGGTGATGGCCACCATCGCCATGGAGCCTAGCGCAACCTTCCGTCCCGACTCCGTGCGCGACGAGCGCTCCAAACTGCTGCGCTCCATCCGGGTGATGAAGCCGGACGAGGTGCTGCAGAACACTGTCTCGGGCCAGTATGGTCCGGCGCACATCGGCGGTGAGGATGTCCCCGGATTCCGCGAGGAACCCGGCGTAAAGCCCGACGCGCAAACCGACACCTACGCGGCCGTGACGTTCTTTGTCGACAACTGGCGTTGGGCCGGTGTGCCGTTCTATCTGCGCTCCGGCAAGCATCTGCCCAAGCGCGTCACGGAAATCGCGATTCAGTTCAATGCCGCGCCGCTGGCCATCTTCAATGGCGACGAAACTACCACCGCGCCCAATCTACTGATCCTGCGCATCCAGCCGGAAGAGGGCATTTCGCTCAAGTTCCTTTCCAAGCGTCCCGGCTCGGGCATGAAGCTGCGGCCCGTTTCGATGGACTTCAATTATGGTTCCAGCTTTGGGGAACGCTCGCCCTCCGCTTACGAAACGCTGCTGCTCGACGCCATCATCGGCGATGCCACGCTCTACACCCGCCAGGACATGGTGGAAGCCAGTTGGACCGTAGTCGACGCCATTCAGCATGTCTGGGACGAAGCCAAATTCGATTTCCCCAACTACGCCGCCGGCACGTGGGGGCCCAAGGCCGCCGACGACATGCTGGCGCGCCGCGGGCACGTCTGGAGGCAACCCTGATGGGCGCCGCCGGTGGCATCATCGCTCCCGACCGCATCCTGCATGACATGGCGGACCTTTGGGTCACGCTCGGCAAGCAGGGTGAAGGTGATGCCGGCGTACTGCGCGCCTGTTCCATGACCCTGGTGGTGGCGGCCGAAGAGTCCGACGATGCGCAGGCCATCGGCGAAACCCTGGCCGCTCTGATGCCCGAACATCCCAGCCGTGCCATCGTGATTCGCTTCCGCGCCGAAGACCAACGCGGGCTCGCGGCGCGTGTCTTCGCGCAATGCTGGATGCCTTTTGGACACCGCCAGCAGATCTGCTGCGAGCAAATCGAGATCACCGCTGCCGATGCCAGCCTGCCGGATCTGGCCGCGGTCGTGCTGCCGCTCACAGTGCCGGATCTTCCCGTGATCCTATGGTGCCGCAGCCCGCGCCTCTTTCATTTGCCGCCATTCTCGCAGCTTGCCGGGATCGCGCAGAAAGTAGTGCTGGATAGCGCGGCCTTCGGCGCCGCCGCGTCGGCCCTCCGTCAGATGAGCGATATGCGCGGCATGCGCGGCGCGGTCGCCGCGGGAAGCCTGCTGGCCGATCTCTCGTGGACCCGTCTCACCCGCTGGCGCGAACTGATCGCCCAGATCTTCGAGAACCGCGCCCAATTGGCGAACCTGCCGCTGGTTTCCGATATCTTGATTTCGTACCGCGCCGCGGACACTCCGGCCACGGCGTATTATCTGGCCGCTTGGCTGATCGACGGGCTCGCCAGAGTCGGCGCTCGCCCGCGAGTTCAGTTCCATTCCGATAGCGGCGAGCCATCCGCGCGTCTCAGCCGCGTGGAGTTGCGCGCGCACGGGAGCGCGGATGCCATCGCGTCCATCGCTCTCGCCGCAGGGCCCTGCGCGGAAGTCAAGACCGGCGGTCTGGTGAGCAAGGCTTTGCTGCCGGTCCTCACCGATTACGACCTCATGCGCGAAGAGCTTTCCATCCCCGGACGCGATCCCGCATTCGAGCACGCGCTGGCCGCCGCCGCCAAACTTGCGTTATCGTGATTCTTAGACATGAGCGTGCAGTGGTTCACTCATCCCGACCCGCGCGCGGCCGCCGCCGCTTGCGCGCAACATATCGGCGCGCTGCTGGAGCAGGCGCTGTCCGACCAGGAACACGCTACCCTGGCCGTCTCCGGCGGCTCCACGCCGAAGCTGCTCTTCCAGAGTATGGTGGCCTCCGGATTCCGCTGGCAGCGCGTGCACCTGTTTTTCGTCGATGAGCGTTGCGTCCCGCCCGACGACCCGGAAAGCAATTATCGTCTGGCTAACGAGAACCTCATCGCGGCCGCGCATATCCCGCCGGATCAGATACACCGCATTCACGGGGAGATCCAGCCGGAGGCCGCCGCGCAACGGTATGCGGAGGACATCCGCAACTTCTTCGGCCTCGAAGAAGGCGAACTGCCGCATTTCGACGTGGTGCAGTGCGGCATGGGACCGGATGCCCACACCGCCAGCCTCTTCCCCGGTGAAGCGTCCATCGAGGACCGCGAGCACATCGCCGGCGCGGTGTACGTGCAGAAGATGCCGGATAAGTGGCGCGTCACCCTGCTGCCCGGCGCGCTGCTGGCGGCCAAGAATACCGTGTTTCTGGTAACCGGCGCCGACAAAGCGCCGGGTGTGGGCAACGTCTTCCACCAGGAATTCGATCCCCAACATTACCCCGCACAATTGATTTCGCGGCACGGTAAGCGGGTGACGTGGTTTTTGGACCAGGCCGCCGCTGCGGAAGTGGCGTAGTGGGACTCGTGAAAATTCGTAGGAAGGCCGCGCGCTGGGTAATTTGGGCTGCCGCGGTTGTTTTGATTGCGGACGCGGTGGCCGCGACCGTGGTAGTGCGTCTGGTGGTAGTGGACTCCGCCGACGCGGCTGCGCGCATCCTGAAGCAGTTGAAAAGCGGGGCGGACTTCGCCGTGCTGGCGCGCGAACAGTCCACGGATGCCACCGCTATCGATGGAGGCTTCCTCGGCAAAGTCGATCCCGCGACGCTGCGGCCCGAGTTGCGCGATGCGTTGCAGGGCCTGCGGCCCGGCGAGCTTTCGCGGATCGTCAAACTGCCATCCGGCTACGCCCTGCTGAAAGTCCTGCCTGAATCTGAAGTCGCCAGTCTCGATGAAATCAACCATACGCGCCAAGCGGCTATCGCCGCCGCCGGCAGCGTCAGGTACGTGCCGGATCTGGATGGGCAGCAGGAGGCGTTGGCAGCCATGGTCGACATTCCCAAACCGGACGGCTGGGAACAGGACCTGCGGACGAGCTGCGAAATACACACCCGCGCCTACGCGGCAGCCATGGACCGGTTCAACCGGATGCTGGACCCGGCGAATGCAAACAGTCTGGGGCGGACCAACGCGAGCCCCTACGACTGGATCGAGGCGCGCTTCGAAAAAGGACAGCTCCACGCTTACCTGGGAGAAATGCCGAAGGCTATCGAGCAATGGGAAACCGCTTACCAATATGCGCAGTCGAATTTCCCGCAGATGTTGCCCATCCTCGAGGAAGCCTTGGGAATCGGTTATCTGCACCAATCGGAGATGGAGAACGATATCTACCGCAATCCGGGCGACCGTTGCATTTTCCCCATGCGGCCGGGTATGCGGTACGCGCACACGGCTAGCTCCGAGAAGGCCGTCCAGCATTTCCTCAATTTTCTGGAGCGGACGCCCGGCGATATCGAAGTGGGATGGCTGCTCAACGTGGCCGAAATGACGCTGGGCAACTATCCGGATGGCGTCCCACCGAAGTACCTCATCCCGCCTTCACTGTTCGCGTCGACCGAAACCGTGGGACGCTTCACCGACGTCGCCCCGGAAGCCGGCTTGAACTTGTTCGCGCTGTCCTCGGGCGTGATCGTGGATGACTTTGACAACGACGGATTGCTGGACGTGATGACATCCAGCTATGATGCCTGCGCGCCGATGCACTTCTTCCATAACAACGGCGACGGGACTTTCAGCGACCGGACTGCCGCGGCCGGCCTGGCAAACCAATTGGGCGGTCTGAACCTGGTGGAGACGGATTACAACAACGACGGATGTCCGGACGTTTTGGTGCTGCGGGGAGCCTGGGAGAAGGTGCCGCAACGCAAGTCGCTACTGCGCAATAACTGCGACGGAACCTTCACCGATGTGACCGCAGCCAGCGGTCTCGCGAAACCCGCAGGCAACTCGCAGTCCGCGGCGTGGGCCGACATCAACAACGACGGCCTGCTGGATTTGTTCGTGGTGAATGAACGTGGACCCAGCCAACTCTTCCTGAATAAGGGAGATGGGACCTTTCAGGATATATCCCATTCCGCGGGCATTGACCGCAAGTCTGCATTCTCCAAAGGGGTGGCCGCGGCGGATTACGACGGCGACGGCTATGTGGATTTCTACGTTTCCAATATCAATAGCAACGCGAGCAACTTTCTGTATCACAATAATCACGACGGAACCTTCACGGAAGTGGCCGCCCAGGCTGGTGTACAGGGGACCGGGAAGAGCTTCGCCACCTGGTTCTTCGATTACGACAACGACGGCTGGCCGGACCTCTTCGTGGATAGCTTCTACACATCGGTCGAGGAAAACTTGAAAACCTATCTGGGGCTGCCGCACAACGCGGGAACCTTGAAGTTGTACAAGAATCTGGGCAATGGCACATTTCGCGATGTCACTCAGGAGACCGGCCTCGATAAGGTGTTTATGCCCATGGGGGCTAACTTCGGCGACATCGACAATGATGGATATCTGGACATCTATCTGGGCACCGGGAGCCCGTCCTATGCGTCGCTGGTGCCCAACGTCATGTTGCGTAACAAGGATGGAAAGTCGTTTGTGGATGTCACGGCTTCGTCGGGCACCGGCGAACTGCATAAGGGGCATGGCGTGGCCTTCGCCGATCTGGACAATCGCGGCTACGACGACATCCTGACTTCCATCGGCGGAGCGACACCCGGCGATAGTCATACGTTCCGGCTTTTCGAGAATCCGGGCAATGGGAACGACTGGATCGTGCTGCGGCTGGTGGGAGTGAAGGCCAATCGGGCGGCCATCGGCGCGCGGATCAAGGTCACGGTGAAGAACGCAGCACAGGGGACGCGCGCGATCTATCGCACGGTGGGCAGCCAAAGCTCGTTCGGAGGCTCGCCGTTGCGGCAGCATATCGGGCTGGGGAAATCGGCGGAGATTCTGAAGATCGAGATATGGTGGCCGGGGACGGCGGCGCCGCAATCGTTTTCCAACGTGGGCAAGAAGCAGTTCATCGAGATCAAGGAAGGGGCCGCGGAGTATACGAAGCTCGCATACCGCCC
>Ga0302325_10024994_pt1 | contig 12414 bp, 11 predicted proteins | sample Palsa_T0_2_FD_201948 | JGI IMG/M metagenome (GOLD analysis project Ga0302325, IMG submission 201948) | Peat permafrost microbial communities from Stordalen Mire near Abisko, Sweden - Palsa_T0_2 | ecosystem: Environmental > Terrestrial > Soil > Palsa > Peat permafrost | place: Sweden: Abisko...
ATAACGCCGCTGAAGGGAAAAAAATCCGCGCCAGCCAATATTCCCTTGACTTTATGTTTACTACTATGATAACATCAGTAAGGGCGTCTATTTACGCCCAGGGAGGAAGCCATATGCACGGCGACGCTGGCGTTGAGCGCGAGAAGACCAAGGCACAGCCACGTTTGCGCCAAGGCCGGCTTTCCGCCTCAACTCAATCACCGACCCTGACCGGTTTAGACCAAAGTCCTGTGGCAACGCGCGATCATTTTCTTGCATTTCTAACCGGTTCTGCCTCACATTCAAAATTGGCTGCAACTCATAGAAAACAAAGAATGGCGCCAAGTCTAACCGGTTCTAGAATTGCACAATTGCGATCTCGTATCGCCGCACTTTTTCCCCAATCCTCCATCCTCACGAGCCTTCAAGACCAAGCGAGGTTGTGTTACTGTGGACAGTCGCAATGTCGCTGATCGGGCAACCCTCGCTAGCGCGCTGGATCACCCAAACGGAGCTGTGAAGAGATGAAATCCGCCTACAACGGCGTGGCCGTCCCACCCGACGGAAAACCGATCGAATACGCCGCGGACGGCGCCTTCCACGTCCCGGATCACCCCATAATTCCCTTCATCGAAGGTGACGGCACCGGTCGCGACATCTGGAAAGCCTCTCGCCAGGTTTTCGACGCCGCAGTCGATAAGTCCTACGGCGGGAAGCGCAAAATCGAATGGCTCGAAATTTTTGCCGGCGAGAAAGCCTTCAAACAATTTAATAACTGGTTGCCCGACGAAACCATCGAAGCCATCCGCGATTTCCGCGTGGCCATCAAAGGCCCGCTCACCACTCCCGTTGGCGGCGGAATACGCTCGCTCAACGTCACACTCCGCCAGGTCCTTGACCTCTACGCTTGCGTGCGCCCGGTTCGGTACTTCGAAGGTGTGCCTTCTCCCGTAAAAAATCCGGAACGAATGAACGTCGTGATCTTTCGCGAGAATACCGAGGATGTTTACGCCGGAATTGAATGGCGTTCGGGTACGCCGGACGCGAAACGCGTGATCGATTTTCTGAATCTTGAAATGCTGAAAGGAACCACCAAGCAAATCCAGCCGGAATCCGGCATCGGCATCAAGCCGATGTCACCCGGCGCCGCGAAGCGCCTCGTGCGCCGCGCCATACAGCACGCCCTGGAAGAGCAGCGCCGCATAGTGACGCTGGTTCACAAGGGCAACATTATGAAGTTCACCGAAGGCGCGTTCCGCGATTGGGGATACGAGCTTGCCGTCCAGGAATTTCGTGCCTACGTAGTCACCGAGCGCGAAAGCTGGATCCTCGACAATAAGGACCGCGACGCCAATCTCTCCGCCGAACAGATCGCGGAGATGATCGAGCCGGGCCTCGAGCAAGCGAACGAAGAATTTAGGAAGCGCGTCACGGCGGAAGTTGAACGCACCCTGGATTCCATCTACGTCTCCCACGGCAATGGCCAGTGGAAGAAGAAAATCCTAATCAACGATCGCATCGCCGACTCTGTTTTTCAGCAGGTGCTCACCCGCGCCGATGAATACCAAGTCTTCGCCACACCCAATCTGAATGGCGACTATCTATCTGACGCCTGCGCGGCGCAAGTAGGCGGACTGGGCATGGCTCCCGGAGCCAACATCGGCGACGGTTGCGGCGTTTTCGAAGCCACCCACGGCACCGCGCCGAAATATGCCGACAAGGACGTCATCAATCCCAGTTCCGTAATGTTGTCCGGCGCCATGATGTTCAATTTTATGGGCTGGCGCGAGCCCGCCATCCTCATCGAAGAGGGAATTGCGCGCACCATACAGCAAAAACGCGTGACCTACGATCTGGAACGGCTGATGCCGGGTGCGAAAAAACTGAAAACTTCGGAGTATGCCGCAGCCATCATCGAGAACATGCAAACGTCCGTGGCAGCGCGCTAGCTTCGCCGCGGATTTTAGCCAAACGCATAAGGAGACTTGGGAATGCGGAAGAAGGTCACGGTAGTCGGCGGGGGGTTTGTCGGGTCCACCACCGCGCAGCGGATTCATGACGCGGGACTCGCGGACGTAGTCTTGACTGACATTTTGGAAGGCGTGCCCGCCGGAAAAGCGCTCGACATGGCGGAATCCGCGCCCATCCTCGGCACCGATGTTCACGCCGCGGGTATATCCACCGCCGGCGGAGATTACAACGAAACCGCGAACAGCGACATCATCGTCATCACCGCAGGGTTTCCGCGCAAGCCCGGAATGAGCCGCGACGACCTTCTGAAAGCGAATCACGACGTAATTAAGGGAGTAGTCGAAGCGGTCGTAAAACTTTCGCCCAACGCGATTTTAATTATCGTCACGAATCCGCTCGACGCCATGGCGCACGCCGCGCTCAAGCTCAGCAAGTTTCCAAAGAACCGCGTGATTGGAATGGCAGGCGTTTTGGACTCCGCGCGCATGAGCAGCTTTGTCGCTGCCGAACTTGGCGTCTCCGTGGAAAATGTGCATTCCTTCGTCCTGGGCGGCCACGGGGATGACATGGTGCCGCTCCCGCGTTATTCCACCGTCGCTGGAATTCCCCTCCCGGCTCTCTTGTCCAAGGAAAAAATTGAAGCGATCGTAACCAGAACTCGAAAAGGTGGCGCGGAAATCGTGAACCTGCTCAAAACAGGTTCGGCCTATTACGCCCCTTCTGCTGCCGTGTTCGAAATGGTCGAAGCTATCTTGAAGGATAAGAAAAAAATCCTGCCGTGCGCTGCTTACCTCGAAGGTGAATACGGACTTAGCGGTCTGTTTGTTGGCGTTCCGGTGAAGCTCGGCGCCAAAGGCATCGAACAGATTATCGAGATCAAGCTCGAGCCCGAGGAAAAAGCGGCGCTGGACAAGTCTTCCGCATCGGTGCGCGAACTCGTGACCGTACTCGGTCTCTAGGAAGACTTCGAAGAGCGATGAGCCTATTCGGGCGCAAAGATCGCAAGAGCGGCCAACCCTCTGCGGCAGACGCTTCGCCGGCGACTGTCGCTAGCGATCGCTCGCCGCTGGCACATCGCATCACCAAAGACCTCGAACATGCCGAAACGCTCGCCTCCATGCTGGCGCATAGCCGCGCCGCCCGTGCAGTGGAAGTGGCAGACCTGCTGGCAGGAATGTACATCTACGACTGGGAGCGCCTCTCGAAATTCTGGGAAGACCAGGACGAAATTGAAATTTTTCTTCAGCAGATTTGCCGCATCAGCCCGCAGCGCTGGCACCATTGGATTCAAGATTACGACGAGCAGCGCCGCGACGAAGAGCCCCGCAAGGTTTGGCAATTGCTGAAGGGTGCGAAACCACCGGTAGGCTCGTCCAACGACAAACCGCTTTCCAGGTCGGGTGAATTGCAAACCATTTTGCAGCACGCGGAACAACTCGCGCCCGGGCGGGATATGGTCGAAGGCCGGGCGATTCCAATTCTCACCTGCGAATGCGTGCTCCTCGCCATCGCAAGAACAAAAGATTCAGAAATCGGCCACCGCTTGCTTGCCACCGGTTTGAACGTCGCCAGTCTTGAACAATCCGCGCGAAACCCCAAACACGCCCCACGACACTAGCGCGACTCCTTGAGCGGGGAAAACCCGGATGATCAGTTTGAAAAGTGGCCGGAGCGCCGGGCTCACGGCGTTAGATGATCATTTTGAAATTCGGCCACAGAATCGCCAGAGGCGCGCTCGGCTTGCGGCAAACGTAAACGTGCACGTCCTGCTCGGAGGGCATCGCGTGTTCGTCCGTAATGGTGGCGACCAGCCGGGCCTCCCCAAACAGACGCGCGTACCGATCCGCGTTTTCCCCTAAAACAATCACGCACTCGCCGGAATAATTCCGCGGTCCCCACAAAAAATAATTGTTGTGCCCGCTGATCGCCTTGGGCAGTCCAAGCGCAGGCCCGTAGTAATCGATCGCTCCTGCCTCGCCGTAATTCCCTGCCAGGATCGCGCACGTCGATTGTTCCCGTGGCGGCAGATTGTGATAAACGCGGGCGACGGCCAAAGCCATATTCTCCCAACCAAACATATCCCCATAAAGCTGCGGCAGTGCCACGGTCGGATCGCGCTCGGTCTTCACCCCGCGGGCATACGGCAATATCTCGGAATAGCGGATAAAAGTATCCACAGGCAAAAGCGGAACACCGAACGGAAGCGTCACTAGCCCGGCAATCACAATCAGCGCGCAATATGTCGAAGCCAGCCACGGCCGCCGCTGCGCTTCGAAAAAGAAGCTTTCAAGCGCGACGCCTCCGGACGCCATCAGAATCGGATAAATCGGCAGCGCGTAATAGGATTTTCCGTGCAGGCAAATGAAAATAGTCATTACGATGAAATAGGTCCAGCCGAGAAAACGAAACCGTTTTCCCTCCGGCGCGGCGAAAAACCACACAATGCCCGCGAGCCATACAGGCAATTCAATCGGCTGCAGAAAGAGTATCTGGTCAGCAAAGAATCGCAGAGGCCCAATCTCGACGTTTTTAAACTCCTGCGCGTTGCGCACCACGAGAATTTGTGGCCATCCGTTGCGCGCCTCCCAGATCAGGTTTGGGAGAAACATGGCAAAGGCCACGGCCCCGCCAATCCACATCCATTTCGACTGGAACAAACGTCCCTTACCGGAAATCAAGAGGCCGGCCACGAGCGCAAAGCCGAAGACGAGCATCGTATGTTTATTTTCCAGACCGAGCCCGGCGATTGCGCCGAACGCAAGCCACAGCTTAGGCGACGCTCCCTTAACCACGCGAATCGCAATCCACGCGCATAAGAGCCAAAACAGGGGCTCGAATGCATTCATCGAAAGAAAACTATCAAACGCAAGAAATGCCGGCGCAAATAACATCGCCAGAGCGGCGAGGAACTGCGCGAACAATCCGCCTCCGAATTCGCGGGCAATCCAACCCGTAAGAAAAACCACAGCAGCGCCAGCCAGCGCGGGCAGCAGGCGAACGGCAAAGAGCGAATCGCCGAAAGCATGCCGTGCAAACCATGCGATTAACGCGATGAGCGGCGGCTGGTCGATGTAGCCCCATGCCAAATGCTCGCCGCACGCCATGTAATACAGTTCGTCGCGAAAGAAGCCGTAGTGATTGATGCCCGCGAATTGAATCAGCAACTTGGCAAGCGCGAGGGATAACAGCAGAACCATGCTAGTGCGCGCAGAGTCACGCGCCAGCACGCGATCGATTGCGGAACCGGCGGCTTCCACTGAGGTCATCTGCTAGGTGCGGACTGTGCCCGGCAATAAACTTAAGCCGGGGTAGAAATTGTCGCGGACTTGATGTTATCCAGCTTCGGAAAATTCTTGTCCAAGTAGGCTTTGCCCTGATTGGTGATGAGCCCCTGGTCCGGAGATTCGCCGTAGCCGCTGTGAATTTTCTGAACCACGTCCATGCCTTGGCTGACTTGACCGAAGGGCGAGAAGCCCATGGAGTCGAGTTGCCCGTTGTTGCCGAGGTTAATGAAGAGCTGCGTTGTGCGCGTGTTTTTTCCGGCAGTGGCGAAGGTGAGATATCCCGGGCGATTGCTTTGCGTAACAGGATCGTCGTTAATTTTCGCATCTCTCCAGGCTTTATTGACCGTGGGATCGGCGCCCAGGCCGAATTGGACCACGAAGCCGGGTATCACGCGGAAGAAACTCGCGTCGTTATAATATCCGGCCTTCACCAGATTATAAAAACGGTCCGCTCCGATCGGCGCCCACGCGCGGTTCACGCGCACAACGAAATCGCCTTTCGTAGTGGCAAAGGTTACGTCGTAAACTTCCGGCGCTTTTTCAGTCAGTGTTTCGGGCTTCAACAAACCTGGATGGGTAGTCATTAGTTTGGTCCCTGGGTGGTTTTTGATGAACTGCCTAACGACAGCTATTACGAGCTGGTCAAACCCGTTCTTGGATTTTCGCGAACTGAGTATAGCTTGCCGCAGCGCCGTTCGCTACGTTTGCGGCAAGCCGGCTCGCGACACGAGAGCCTAAGCGCGAAGCGGTAAACCACTACTGCGCGGGCGGTGCTTTATGAGTCGCAGCGGGAGCAGGAACCGGCGAGGTGATCTTCGCCGACTTGATGCTGTCGAGCTTCGGGAAATTCTTTTCGAGATACGCGTTTCCCTCGTTCGTGATTTCCTCTTGATGGTTCGTGGGCGCCTCCTGGTAGCCGCCGTAGAGGTTCTTAACCACGTCCATCCCGGAGGTTATCTGTCCAAACGGAGCGAAGCCCTGGCCGCTGTGGTCGAGCCCGGCGTTGTTGACCAGATTAATAAATACTTGGGTCGAACGCGAGTTCGGAACTGTTGTTTGAGCGAAAGTAATCGTGCCTTCGGCGTTGGTCTGCGTCACGGGATCGTCCTTGATGTTGGCGTTCTCCCACGCTTTGTTGACCGCCGGACTGCCGGTTAGGCCGAACTGGACCACGAATCCGGGAACGACGCGAAAAAACTCGACACCATTGAAATACCCGTGCTTCACGAGATTGTAGAAACGGTCGGCTTCATTCGGAGCCCACGAACGAGTGACCTGCACGACGAAATCACCCTTGGTGGTCGTGAAGGTGGCTTCGTAAACGTCCGGCGCTTTGGCCTTGAGTTCGCCGGGGTGCAACAATGCGGAATCGGCAGCCGGATGCGTGGCCGGCTTGGAATTCGTAGGGGCAGGGGGTTTTTGCGCCGCGGGCGGCGCCGAGGATTGAGCTTGGGCCGCGAGCGAACCCGGGACAAAACAAGCAATTAGACAAACGACTGAGCAAGAACTGAGCCACGAAGCAAAATGTTTCACCGCTTTTCTCCCATTGTTTTCGAGGTGGCTTCCACTTCCTGCATCAAGCGAAGCGTGTTGCCACCCAGGATTTTTGTGACGTCGCTTTCGGAGTAACCTTTCTCCAGCAACGCGTTTGTGATTTGAGGCAAGTGCGTTGCGTCTTCCATGCCGTACGGCATATCGGCGCCGTCAAAGTCCGAGCCGAGCCCCACATGGTCGGCGCCTACGAGTTTAACAGCATGATCGATGTGATCGATTATTTTCGTCCAATCAACGCGCGGCAGTTTTCCCTGCGCCACATACTCGCGCACCTGCTTGTCCGCCTCGATTAACTGGCAGGCTTCGTCATCCCCGCAACGTTTTTTTGTTTCCACTTCGATGGCCTTGAAGATCTCGGGGTTGGCCTTTGCTGCGGTCGCATAATCCTGACTGAGAAATCCGACGTGGTAATTGATCTGAATCACACCGCCTTTAGCCGCCAGCGCCTTGATCATGTCGTCAGTCATGTTGCGTGGCGCATCGTCCAGCGCGCGGCACGATGAGTGCGAAGCGAGAACCGGCGCCCGGCTGGTGGCCAGCACGTCGTAGAAGGTTTTATCCGCAATGTGCGACACGTCCACCATCATGCCGACGCGATTCATTTCCAGCACAACCTGTTTGCCAAAACCGGTTAGTCCATTGTGTGCGGGCTTGTCCGTGGAAGAATCTGCCCAGTTGGTGTTGACCATGTGCGTGAGCGTCATATAACGAACGCCGAGCGCGGCAAATTTGTCCACATTTTTCAGGTCGTCGTTGATCATGTGGCCGCCCTCGACGCCCATTAGCACGGCGATCTTGTGCGCCGCAAAGGCGCTGCGAATTTCCGCCGCGGTAGTAGCCAGAGCGAGATCATTCGGATGCAGACCGATCTGGCGGCGAACAGCTTCGATCTGTTCGAGTGCACGCTGAACGGCTGTCGGCCCGGTGATCGTTCCAGGAATGTAGATGGAGAAAAAGATCGCGTCGAGGCCGCCTTCGCGCATGCGCGGAATGTCAATGCTGCCGTCCGTGTGGCGCGCGCCAAGATCGAATTTGGGGTCGAGCAAACGCTGCGTCGTGTCGTCGTGAGTGTCCACGACAATCGAGCGGAAATGCAGGTCGTGAGCTTTTTGGGAAACGGGTTGCGATTGTGGCTGAACAGCGAGCAGTGGCAGAATCCCTCCAAGCAAACAACAAATTAAAAACAATCCGAGTCGCGACATTGTTCTCCGAAGTTTCGTTGGGGATTCTACGATACGTTTCAGTTAAACGAAACCGCGATTTGGTTTTGTGATGCTATGCCGTTGAATTCCCGGAACGCCAAAGCGCCAGTCCTAGAGACGGATGACGGCCTTGCCGCGGAGGCCGCCTTTGCGTAGCTTTTCGAGCATCCGGGCGGCACCGTCCAGGTCAACCGTGGCGCTGATGCGTGCCGTGATCGTGCCGTCCGCGAGCATGCGCGCAACCTGGTTCAGCCCTTGCGGCGTTGACAAAGTATTCGTGGTCGACGAAATATTGTGCGCCGTGATTTTTCGTTCAGCGAACCACTTTTCGTCCGCTGCATAAATCGTCGAGACCAGGCTGCCTCCAGGTTTCAGAATCTCAGCGTCGCGGCCGATTGCGTCCTTACCGTTCACGAGATCGAAGACCCCGTCCACGCCGTCCGGGTGGGCTGCGTGTATCGCGCTGATCACGTCGATCGCTTTTGTGTCGTAAACTTCTTCCGCACCGAGACGCCGAGCTTCGTCGGCGTCGCCGCGAACCGTTGCAATCACGTGCGCTCCGCGTGCGCGCGCCATCTGCACCGCGTACCCGCCGACTCCGCCGGTCGCGCCCATCACAACGATGCGCTGGCCCGCGGTCACGCCCAACAAGTTGAGTGACGCGAGCGCGGTGATTGCCGGGATGGGCAGCGCGGCTGCCTGCTCGTCAGCGATGCCATCGGGAATATGCGCCAGCGGTTCTGTTTTCCCGCCCGGTGCGACTGCGGTGTACTCAGTATATGCGCCGTGCGTCCGCGCCATGCCGAAGATTCGGTCGCCAATTTTGAAATCGCGTTCTCCCGCCGGAACGCGTTCCACCACGCCCGCAAAGTCCGCGCCCAGCACAAACGGAAATGGCGAAGTCGCCGTCAGCCTTTCGACCAGCTTGTAGTCGATCGGATTGACCCCGGCATACTTGACGCGTATCAGGAACGCGCCGTCCGCGCCGGGAATCGGCAGGTCGAGTACCGCGGCAGCTTCGCCAAATTTACGGACAGCAAATGCGCGCATGTCTCGCTCCCTACACCATCACGCGGCGGCCGAAACCGGGCCGCAAAACTCCATCGCGCACTTAGCCCGCTGGGTTCGTCGACGGCCGACCCCGCCGACGCTACTCACCGCGTAGCCATGATTTTACCGCGTGGACCAGCACCTGGCCGTTGACGGCGGCCAACGATTCCGTGAGTGGAATGCCCTTGGGGCAAGCCTTCACGCAATTTTGCGCGTTGTCGCAATCGGCGATGCCGCCGGGTAACATCAGCGCATCGAGGCGTTCCGCGGAATGCATCGCACCGGTCGGGTGCATGTTAAACAGACGCACTTGGCTAACAATCGCGGCGCCGACAAAAGGATCGCGCTGGTTGACCTTCGGGCAAACTTCGAGACAATTTCCGCAAGTGATGCAGCGCGAAAGCGGGTAGCCTTTTTCCTGCACCGACGGAGCCATGCGCGGGCCTTCGCCTATATCGTACGTGCCGTCAATCGGAATCCAGCAGTGCGTGCGCTTCAGATCTTCGAACATCTTCGAACGGTCAACCACCAGATCGCGCACCAACGGGAATTTCGTGAGCGGCTCCAGGCGAATTGGTTTTTCGAGATCGTCCACCAGAGCGGTGCAGGCTTGCCGTGCAGTTCCATTGATGAGCATGGCGCAGGCGCCGCAGACTTCCTCCAGACAATTCGCGTCGTAGCTGACAGGAGTGGATTCGACGCCGCTTCGCGTGAAGGGCTTTTCAGCAATGTCCCGCAAGCAAATGATCACGTTCATGTGCGGGCGGTAGCGGAGTTCGTATTCTTCCCAGCGCACAGATTCGTCCGGCCGCTGCTGGCGTTTGATGCGGACGATAAAAGTTTTATCTGCCATGTCGCCTCTTAAAGCTGCTGCCGCACCTCAAGTCCCTATCTAAGTTTAAGCCTTCGCTGTGTACTTGCGCTCGCGTGGCTGAAGTAGCGAAGTGTCAACCGGTTCGTACTCAAGCTGGATATTGCCATCGTTGTAGCTGGCCTTGGTGGTCTTCAGCCAGTTGGCGTCATCGCGTTCAGGGAAATCGGGTTTGTAGTGCGCGCCGCGAGTTTCATTGCGCGCGAGCGCACCCATGGTGATCACCCGTGCGAGAATCAGCATATTGCCGAGCTCGCGCACGAAGTTGAGCGTTTGATTCGCCCACTGTGTGCGGTCTTGCAAATTAATTCGCGTAAAGCGCTCGCTGAGCTCATCGAGCTTCACTAAAGTCTTTTGCAGGTTTGCGTTGTAGCGAATCACGGTGACGTTCTCGGTCATAATGTCGCCCATCTCGCGCCAGATCGTAATCGGATTTTCAGTCCCTTTGTGCTGATTCAGCAGGGCGTCGGTGATGTCTTGCTGGCGGACGCGTTCGCGCTCGAATATCGCCCCCGGAACGTTCTCGCATCCGCTTTCGAGGCCACGCGCGTAACGCACCGCGGCGGGGCCTGCGAGCATTCCACCGTAAATGCAAGAGACCAGAGAATTCGCGCCCAGCCGGTTCGCGCCGTGATACTGGTACTCGCATTCTCCGGCGGCATAAATGCCCGGAACGTTGGTAGCTTGATTTTGATTGTCCACCCACAATCCGCCCATGGTGTAGTGCATCGCGGGGAAAACTTTCATAGGCTCTTCGCGGGGGTCGACGCCCACGAATTTTTCGTAAATCTCCAGAATGCCTTCCAGTTTGCGGTCGAGCGTCTCGCGCGGAATGTGGGTGACGTCCAGATAAACGGCCGGCTCGCCTACAAGGCCCATTTTCATTTCGAAAACAATTTTGTGGATAGCGCGAGTGGCCACGTCGCGCGGAACCAGATTGCCGTACTTCGGATACCAGTCTTCAAGGAAATAGAACCGTTCATTCTCGGGGATGTCCTTACCCGCGCGCTTATCGCCGGCCTGCTTGGGCACCCAAACGCGGCCGCCTTCACCTCGCGCCGACTCGCTCATCAACCGGCACTTGTCTTCACCGGGAATTGCCGTCGGATGAACCTGGATGAATTCTCCATTGGCGTAATACACACCCTGCTGGAACAGTGCCGACTGCGCGGAGCCGGTGCAGACCACGGAATTTGTTGAGCGGCCGAAAACCACACCGATGCCGCCGGTGCAAAAAATCGCCGCATCGCACGGGAAGGTGCGAATTTCCATGGTTCTCAAATCCATACCGCAGATGCCGCGGCAAACTCCGCCATCATCTAGAACTACGGAGAGAAACGTCCAGCCCTCAAATTTTTTGACTTTGTCTTCGGACTCGAAGCGGCGGACCTGCTCGTCCAGCGCGTACAGCAATTGCTGGCCCGTCGTCGCGCCGGCAAAGGCCGTACGGTTGTAAAGCGTGCCGCCGAAACGGCGAAAATCGAGCAAACCTTCAGGCGTGCGGTTGAACATGACGCCCATGCGGTCGAGCAAATCGATGATCGCGGGAGCAGCTTCGCACATGCCCTTCACCAGCGGCTGATTGGCCAGGAAGTCGCCGCCGTAAATGGTGTCGTCAAAATGTTTCCAGGTGGAATCCCCCTCGCCTTTCAAATTTTTTGCGGCGTTAATGCCGCCCTGCGCGCACACAGAATGGGAGCGCTTCACCGGAACAATCGAGAAGAGATCAACAGGTATACCCGATTCCGCGACTCGAATCGTGGCCATCAGGCCGGCCAGACCGCCGCCGACTACGATAATTTTGGGCTGTGTCATTGCACGTAACCGCCGAGAGGAAACCATGCGTAATGAAATCCGAGCACGACCACGATGCCTGCGAGCGTGCAACCAACTCCTACGGCGGCGCCGAACCACGCGGCGGCATGCTGCGCCTTAGGAGTGATGGCGATTCCCCATTTGCAGGCGAAATTCCAGAGCCCATTTCCCAAATGGAAAGAGCACGCAGTGACTCCCACAAGGTACGCGATCACGTACCACGGATTCGTCATGTCCTGTGCCACTCCGGCATAACGCGTCACGCCGTGGCCGCCGAAGCGCTCGGTGTAAAGGTGCCAGCCGATAAAGACGAAGGCAAGCAACCCCGTCCAGCGTTGCAGTACATACATCCAGTTTGACATCCAGGGATGGCTGAGAGCGTTGGATTTCCCTCTCGACCAGATGTACATGCCATAGAGACTGTGGAACAAAAGAGGGATCCAGAGGACGGCCGCTTCGACGCCGATGCGCCACGGAACGGTTTGAAGTTCACCGGAAACTTGATTGTATTTTTCGATGCTGACTAAGGCGTAGCTATTAGACCAAAGATGATCGACAAGATAAGCGCCAATGGGAACTACGCCGCTGAGGGACTGCAGTTTGTCGAGAATATAGCCTGTTTTGGATTCAGGCGCTGCCGCCGGCATGCACGCTCCAAAATTATTTCGTACAAACAGAGTATAGGCAG
>Ga0302325_10024996_pt1 | contig 12414 bp, 11 predicted proteins | sample Palsa_T0_2_FD_201948 | JGI IMG/M metagenome (GOLD analysis project Ga0302325, IMG submission 201948) | Peat permafrost microbial communities from Stordalen Mire near Abisko, Sweden - Palsa_T0_2 | ecosystem: Environmental > Terrestrial > Soil > Palsa > Peat permafrost | place: Sweden: Abisko...
TCGCGGTCCGCTCGCCGGCGGCGCGGGTCTGGGCGGTGGATGTCAACCGGCGCGCCCTGCAACTGTGCGCCCGCAACGCCCAGACGGCCGGCCTGCGCAACCTCAGCTGCGTGCTGCCGGATGAGACAGCGCTGCCGGACAGCTTTGCGCTGATCTGGTCCAACCCGCCGATCAGGATCGGCAAGCAGGCGCTGCACGAGCTGCTCGCGCACTGGCTGGCCAGGCTCGCCCCCGGCGGGGCCTGCTACCTGGTCGCGGCACGCAATCTCGGCTCGGACTCGCTGCAGCGCTGGCTGGCCGCGGCGGGCTGGGCGGCCGATCGCCTCGCCGCCCGGTCCGGCTACCGGGTGCTGCGGGTGAGCCGGTGACGATCCCCGCTGGCCGCCGCCAGCTGGGTCCCACCGACGTCAAGCGCCTGAGCAGGCAGTGGCGCCGGCTGACCCGCGCCCGGCTGTGCCTGCTGCTGGACTCGGTCAGCCAGCCGTACAATGTCGGCTCGATCATCAGGACGGCGGCCGCGTTCGGGGTCGAGCACGTGTGGCTGTGCGGTGACAGCGCCGCGCCGCAGCACCCCTCGGCCCGCAAGACTGCCCTGGGCACCGACCGCTACCTGGACACCGAGCACCAGAGCGATGCCGGCCTCGCGGCGGCCGCGGCCAGGGCGGCTGGTCTGCGGATCATCGCGATCGAGCTGGCCGGCGGCGCGACGCCGCTGCACGAGGCGCCCCTGGACGGAGACGTCTGCCTGGCGGTGGGGAACGAGGACCGCGGCTGCTCCCCCGCCCTGCTGGCTGCCGCCGATGTCATCGCCTATATCCCGCTGCCGGGCAAGGTCGGCTCGCTCAACGTGGCGGCCGCGGCCGCGATCGCGCTGGCCGAGGCGCGCCGCCGGGAGTGGGCGCAGGCGGTGGCCGGCGATTGGGCATACTGAGGCAGTGCCGGGATACCTTGATCATCCGCGCCCGATCGCGTTCGCGCACCGCGGCGGGGCCGCGCACTTCCCGGAGAACTCCTGGCGGGCGTTCGAGCACGCGGTCGGCCTGGGCTATGCCTACCTGGAGACCGATGTGCACGCGACGGCCGACGGGGTCCTTGTCGCTTTCCACGACAAGACCCTGGACCGGGTCACTGACGGCTCGGGCCTGGTCGCGGCGCTCCCCTACCGCGCCGTGGCAGCCGCGCGGATCGGCGGCTCCGAGCCCATCCCGCTGCTGGCCGACCTGCTGGGCGCCTGGCCCGATGTGCGGTTCAACGTCGATGTGAAAGACACCCCGGCGATCGCGCCGCTTGCCGGGGTGCTGCGCGACACCGCCGCCTGGGACCGGGTGTGCGTCACTTCGTTCTCCGCGCGGCGGCTGCAAGCCACCCGGCGGGCACTGGACCGGCCGGTCTGCATGGCCACCTCGCCGGTCGGCATCGGCATGCTGCGGCTCGGCGCGCCGCCCGCGGTCCTGGCGCGGCGATTCGCCGCCGCCGGGGTGCGCTGCGCCCAGGTGCCGGTCGCGGTGGCGACCGCGTCCTTCCTGCGCCGGGCGCACGCGGCGGGCCTGCAGGTGCACGTCTGGACGGTGAACGACAGCGAGGTGATGGCCAGCCTGCTGGATCTCGGCGTGGACGGGATCATGACCGACGACGCCGAGATGCTGCGCGCGGTCCTGATGGCGCGGGGGCAGTGGCATCCGCGGGGCACCGGCTGAGCCCGGTTTCGCCAGTATTCGGCATCTGAGCGCCCAACCGGGGTTGGAATCCTGGCCACGGGGAATCTTGTCCGCGTACTCACCGTTATCAAATAAGACGGATGAGCGCCAGGGAGGCAGCAGAAATATGGCCGAGCGCGCACTTCGCGGCACCCGCCTCGGAGCCACAAGCTACGAGAACGACCGTAACACCGACTTGGCGCCGCGTCAGGACGTCGCCTTTAGTTGCCCGAAGGGCCACGAGTTCAGCGTTCCGTTCGCCGCCGAGGCCGATATTCCCGTCAACTGGGAGTGCCGGGTCTGCGGCGCGCTGGCCTACACGACCTCTGGTGATCTGCCGGCGCCCAAGAAGGTCAAGCCGCCGCGCAGCCACTGGGACATGCTGCTGGAGCGGCGCAGCGTGGCCGACCTCGAAGAGGTGCTCGCCGAGCGCCTGGCAGTGATCAGGGGACAGCGCGGCGGGGACGGGCGCGAGCAGCCAAGCGCGCAGGTTAGCCGTCAGCGTAAGAGCGCATAAGGCACATAACAGGTCGGCGCCTGCCAGCCGTCGTGCGTCACTGGCGCACGGCGGCTTGTTAATGCGATCGCTGCTCGGAGCGGGCAGCAGACTGGCCGGACCGGCGGGACCGGCCCAGCCTGGAAGCCAGGCCCCACTGGGTGACCCGCAGCAGTGCCTCGCCGACGATCGCCCGGCTCATCTTGCTCGCGCCGCGGGTGCGCTCGGTGAACGTGATCGGCACCTCGGTGACGGTCAGCCCGGCCTGCACGGCCCGCAGGGTCAGGTCGATCTGGAAGCAGTAGCCCTGGGACAGGACCTGGTCGAGGCCGATGGCGCGCAGCGTGTCCGCGCGGTAGGCACGGAACCCGCCGGTCGCGTCGCGGACCGAGATGCCGAGCATGATCCGGGTGTAGGTATTGGCGCTGCGGGACAGCAGCTCGCGCGATTTCGGCCAGTTGTGCACGCTGCCGCCTGGCACCCAGCGGGAGCCGATGACCAGATCGGCGCCCTTTGCCAGGGCCGCGAGCAGGTCGGGCAGTTCCTCGGGCTGATGCGAGCCGTCGGCATCCATCTCGACCACGGCACCGTAGCCCCGTTCCAGCGCCCAGCCGAATCCGGCGATGTAGGCCGACCCCAGCCCGGACTTGCCCTGGCGGTGCAGTACCTGGACCCGCTCGTCGGTGACCCCGATCTTGTCGGCGATCTCGCCGGTGCCGTCCGGGCTGTTGTCATCGACCACCAGGATGTCGGCGTCGGCAACCGCGGCGTGCGTCCGGGAGATGATCAGCTCCAGGTTCTCCCGCTCGTTATAGGTGGGGATGATGACGACCACCTTGCCCAGCGGGCCTGGCGGCCGGTTCTGTGACGTCAATCTTCCTGCCTCGGGCCGGGGTTCATCAGCAAGCTGGCTCACGGGTTCGCTAACGCAGCAGACCGCCCGATAGTTCCCTATCGAAACGGTAGATAGCTAGCACTACTCGCCGCCGCCCGGCTCAGGGTAGCCGATCGCGGCGGCCCGCCGAGCCGGGAAAGGGATGAGGGCCCGGGCGTCCCTTCGGACCGGAGCGCGTCCCGTCGGAAACAGGCTCGCCCTCCGTTGTCTACTGGGTGCCCAGGCCCCTCCCGGGTCCAACCCCCCGCCCAGCCGGGGCAATAGGAGCAGCCCCTTCCGTGCTGCGCCTGGTGCGATGCGGGCTTAACGCCCGCTTCACGGCACAGCCGACGGGGGGCCCTGCGACCGCCCCGACCGGCTGGCCCGGTGCTGGACTGGGCAGCAACATACCGTTGATCGCCGCGATGTCAACCTGCGCTCACCAGCGGTAACCCGCCCGGGCTCGCACCGCGGCTATCGCAGGCCCCGGCCACGATGGGCCTGTTCGCTGATGTCCGCCGGCGATACGATTGAGCCTCTCCCAGCGTGTGAGGGCGGCATGACAGAGTTGTCAGCGAGCGTCCGGTGTACGGCGGCAGCTGCCGCATGCCCGGATTGCCCGCGGCTGCGCCGGGCGGCCGCTGTGGGCGCCCGTCGGCGAGCACTGGAATCCGGCTGCTGGGGGATCTGCCTGGCGGCGAGAGAATTACCGCTGCGCAGGCATTCCCATCCGCTGTGCGGAAATTAGCTTCCGGCTGGAGGACGAGCAGATGACAGAAAGCCCGGAGACGCAGGTCTCTGAGTCCCAGATTGCAGTGCACTGGCGTGAGGAGGAGTACTACCAGCCACCAGAGAAGTTCATCGAGCAGGCTAATGCCAACGACCCGGCGATTTACGACCGGTTCGGCGAGGAGCACTTCCCCGACTGCTTCAAGGAGTACGCGGACCTGCTGACCTGGGACGAGCCGTGGCACACGATGCTGGACACCAGCAACCCGCCATTCTGGAAGTGGTTCGTCGGCGGCAAGCTGAATGCCTCGTACAACTGCGTGGACCGGCATGCGCTGGCCAATCCCGACAAGACCGCGATGATCTTCGTGCCGGAACTTGAGACCGACGAGCACGTGCATATCAGCTACTCGGAGCTGCTCCGCCAGGTAAACGAGTTCGCGGCGGTGCTGCGCGACTCGGTGGGCCTGAAGACCGGCGACCGGGTCACGCTGCATATGCCGATGGTGCCCGAGCTACCGGTCACCATGCTGGCCTGCGCCCGGCTCGGCGTCATTCACTCGCAGGTATTCGGCGGCTTCAGCGGCAACGCCTGCGGGACCAGGATCGCCGACTCGGGCAGCCGGGTGCTGATCACGATGGACGGGTATTACCGCAGCGGGCAGCTCATCGATCACAAGGTCAAGGCCGACGAGGCTGTCGACGAGGCGGCCAAGCAGGGCCAGGAAGTCGACAAGGTACTCGTCTGGCGCCGCCACCCGGGCCAGTACGCGGCCCAGACGCCGATGGTCGAGGGCCGGGACTTCTTCGTCGACGAGCTGCTGACCGAGCACCAGGGCAAAACGGTCGAGCCGGTGTCCATGCCGGCCGAGGCGCCGCTGTTCCTGATGTACACCAGCGGCACCACCGGCCGGCCGAAGGGCTGCCAGCACAGCACCGGCGGCTACCTGTCGTACGTGGCCGGGACCTCCAAGTACTACCAGGACATCCACCCCGACGACGTGTACTGGTGCATGGCCGACATCGGCTGGATCACCGGCCACTCCTACATCGTCTACGGGCCGCTGTCCCTCGGTACCACGACGGTGATCTACGAGGGCGTGCCCAACTACCCCGACGCCGGCCGGCCCTGGCGGATTGCCGAGAAGCTCGGGGTGAACATCTTCCACACCTCGCCCACGGCCATCCGGATGCTGCGCAAGGTCGGCCCGGAAGAGCCGGCCAAGTACGACTACCACTTCAAGCACATGACTACGGTGGGCGAGCCGATCGAGCCGGAGGTCTGGCGCTGGTATCACGCCGCGGTCGGCAAGGGCGAGGCGGTCATCGTCGACACCTGGTGGCAGACCGAGACCGGCGGCTTCCTGGGCAGCGGCCTGCCGGCCCTCAAGGCGATGAAACCAGGCAGCTGCGGCCCGATGGCGCTGGGGATCTACCCGGTCATCTACGACGAGGACGCCAACGAGATCCCGGCCGGCAGCGGCAAGGCGGGCAACATCTGCATCCGCAACCCGTGGCCGGGGATCTTCGAGACCATCTGGGGCCAGCCCGAGCGGTTCGTGGACACCTACTACCGCAAGTACAACAAGGACCCCGACAGCAAGGACTGGCACGACTGGCCCTACTTCGCCGGCGACGGCGCTGTCGAGGCCGCCGACGGCTACTTCCGCATCCTCGGCCGGGTGGACGACGTGATCAACGTCGCCGGGCACCGGCTGGGCACCAAGGAGATCGAGTCCGCGGCCCTGACTGTCCCGGAGGTCGCCGAGGCGGCCGCGGTGCCGGTGATCGACGACATCCGGGGCCGCGCCGTGGAGGTCTACGTCTCCCTCAAGCCGGGCTTCGAGCCGGGCAAGGAGATGGAAGACAAGGTCACCAGGGCGATCGAGACCGAGATCGGCAAGATCGCCCGGCCGAAGAACGTCTGGATCGTGCCCGATATGCCGAAGACCAGGTCGGGCAAGATCATGCGCCGGGTCATCGCGTCGATCTCCAACTTCGCCGACGTCGGTGACGTCACCACCCTGGCCAACCCGGAGATCGTCGACAGCATCCGGCACCACGTGCAGACCGCCAAGGTAGCCAACGACGACGTGCCGCGCGATCTGACCGAGGCCGAGTTCGAGGAGATCAGGAAGTTCGGCGCCGAGTAGCCGCCGACGCCCATGATCGTGGTGGATTGCTGGTGCCCCGGCAACAGTGATCCACCACGATCATGACTGGCCGGGCCGGTCAGTCGCGTCCGACCGTTGCGTTCAGCTGGCGGACCAGCTCGGTGAGCGCGGCGAGTTCTGCGGCCAGCGCGGTGCGGCCGGTCCTGGTGATCTGCACCCAGGTGCGCGGGCGGCGGCCCTGGTAGCCCTTCTCCACCTGGATCAGCCCCGCGTCCTCCAGCACGGTCAGGTGCCGGGACAGGTTGCCGGCCGTCATGCCGAGCGCCTCGCGCAGGTAGCCGAACTCGGCGCGCTGGGCCTCTGCGGTGATCGTCAGGATGCCGAGCCGGTGCCGCTGGTGGACCGTCTCGTCGATTGCATTGGTCGGGTGCCGGGTGTCCGTGCCGCCGACCGCCGGATCGGACTGAAGAATTGTCCCCTGCTCGGCCTGCGCGACTGTCCCCTGCGCGGCCTGCAGAATTGTCCCCTTCGCCGGCCCGCTGCCCGTTCCCTGGCCATCAGCTCGCATGCCGCGCTCTGGCTCGGGTGCCTCCTCGCCCATGCCGCCTCCGTCCCGAGCCATCCAGCCAGGACCCTAGTTGGCCAGCAGAAGCTCAAGTTTTCATTCCAAACTAGTTTTGTCAATAGCCATGTTGGCGTACGAGCAGGACGGACCGGGCACGGGCGAGGGGCGAAAACCGCGCTGGCCGCGCGGGTGTGGCAGCCCGGGAGCCGGCTGCGCGGGTGTGTGGCAGGCCGGGAGCCGGCCGCGCGGGTGTGGCAGGCCGGGAGCCGGGTGGGCGAGTGCTGCGGACGCGGACTAGGCAGGCGGGGCGACGACGGTGCCGGTGGCGGTGACGACGACGATCGGCTCGCGCAGGACCCTGGCCGCCGACGGGCCGCGCTCCGGCTCGGCCCGGCAGGTGACCCGCGCCTCGAAGGTCATCTCCCGGCTGCGCCTGCCCACCCGGGTAATCGCCGCGGTCACCTCGAGCACGTCACCGGCCAGCACCGGGGCCCGGAACTGGACATCGGAGTAGGCAGCGAACAGCCCCTCGTCGCCGTCGGCGCGGATCGATGCCTCGGTCGCCGCGTCGCCGAACAGGCCGAGCACGTACGCGCCGTCCACCAGGTTCCCGCCGTAATGCGCGTGGCTGGCGGGCACGTAGCGCCGGTGCGTGACGGTCAGCCCCAGGCGCGGGTCAGCGAGGCCAGCAGGATCGGCGGGGCCAGCAGGATCGGCGGGCTCAGCCGGAGAACCCGGCTGGGCGGCCGTCACGCCCGCGCCCCGACGACGTCGGCCGGGACCAGGGCGTAGGCGAGATAGCTGGCCACCTCGCGCGGCGTCGTGCCCCGGGAAAAGATCTTGTCGACGCCGATCTCGGCTGACATCGCCGGGTCGAACCGCGGCCCGCCGATCACCAGCAGCGGCCGCTCCCGGCCTGCTCCGGGCTGGCCTGCTCCGGGCCGGCCCGCCGCCGCCCGGCTCGCCGCGCGCGCGGCGAACGAGGCAGCCAGCTCCCGCGCGTTGGAGATATGCGCGTCCCGCTGGGTCACCACCTGGCTGACCAGGACGGCGTCGGCGCCCTCGGCCTCCGACCGGGCTACCAGCTCGGGCACGGCGACCTGCGAGCCGAGGTTGACCACCCGGATCTCCCGGTAATACTCCAGGCCCTTCTCCCCCGCGTGGCCCTTGACGTTGAGGATCGCGTCGATTCCCACCGTATGCGCGTCGGTGCCGATGCAGGCGCCGACGACCACGAGCTTGCGGCCCAGCCCGGAGCGGATCCGCAGGTTGACCTCCGCCGCGGACAGCAGCGGGAACTCGCGCTCGGCGACGATAACCTCCGACAGGTCGACCAGATGGCCGACCCGGCCGTAGACGATGCAGAACGTGAAGTCCGGGCCCATGCCCTTGGCATGCACCACCATCGCGGGCTCGAGCCCCATTTTGGCGGCCAGCTGCAGCGCGGCTCCCTGCGCCCGGGCGCGCTCGGTGGGCGTGCCGAACGGGACCGGCAACGTGAAGGAGAGCTGGACCCGCCCGTCGCCGGTGGTGTCGCCGTACGGCCGGACCACCTGCCCGGTCACGGCCGTGCTCCTGTCGCGGCCGGCGCGGCGGATCTCGGGTCGTCATCCGGCGCCCGGGCAGGCCCATGCGCAGGCCCGCGGGCGGACCCGGGCGCAGGCGCAGGCGCTGCCAGCAGGTCCGAGGCCGGGTTGAAGTACCCGTCTGCCTGCTCGATCACGCCATCCAGGCCGCGGCCGCCGTCGGCGGGGCGCCTGGTGATGCCGAAGGTGCCGTCGGCGATCGCGGTCAGCAGACCCTGGTCGCAGATCCGGCGCAGCAGGCCGACGGACTCGGCCAGCACCTGGTTCGCGCGGCGCTCGATGAACCCGCCCGGCGGCGGCCGGAAGTTCTCGCCGAGCCGGCCGGCCGCGTCCCTGACATAACGCACGTTCTCCAGTGCCAGGTCGCGATCGGAAAGGAACGGCGTGTGGATGCCCTCGGTCATCATCCCGATCAGCAGGATCGACTGATCGGTCATCAGCCCGCACAGGTTGAAGAACGCGTCCAGCAGGTAGCCGGCGAACACGTTGCCGGTCATGTGCTTGGTCGGCGGCATGTACTTCAGCGGCGCATCGGGGAACAGCTCCCGGACCAGCTGGGCGTGCGCCAGCTCCAGCAGGAACGAGTCCGGCACCGCCGGGTTGATCTCGAACGCGTGGCCCAGGCCGAGCTGGCCGTCGGTCAGGCCCGCCTCCTTGCCGAAGTACTCGTTGAGCAGCTGGCTCACCACGACCGTGTGGGCGGCGTCGACCGCGTCGGCCGTGGTCAGGTAGTTGTCCTCGCCGGTATTGATGATGATCCCGGCCCGGGCGTGGATCTGCCGGGAGAATCGCTGGTCGATGAAGGTGCGGCGGGGATTGATGTCGCGGAAGATGATCCCGTACATGCAGTCGTTAAGCATCATGTCGAGCCGCTCGAGGCCCGCCAGCACGGCGATCTCCGGCATGCAGAGCCCGGAGGCGTAGTTGGTCAGCCGCACGTACCGGCCGAGCTCGCGGGAGACGTCGTCGAGGGCGGCCCGCATGAGCGCGAAGTTCTCCTGGGTGGCATAGGTGCCGGCGAAGCCCTCCCTGGTGGCGCCTTCGGGGACGTAGTCCAGCAGCGACTGGCCGGTGGAGCGGATCACCGCGATGATGTCGGCGCCCTCGCGGGCGGCCGCCTGGGCCTGGGGGATGTCCTCGTAGATGTCGCCGGTCGCCACGATCAGGTAGATCCACGGCCGGGGCGGCTCCGCGGTCGCCGCGATCATCGCCGTCCGCCGCGCACGCTGCGCGTCGATCGCGGCGATGCCGCCGGCCAGGGCAGCCGATGCCGCCGCGCGCGCCGCGCGGGCGTCCGCGCCCGCCGGGATGCGGCATCAGCGGCGAGCTCGGCGAGGCCGGGGTAACCGCCGGTCAGCAGCGCATCCCAGACCGGGAGCGCGACGCCATGCGCCAGCCCGGCGCTCTGTCCGACGGCGTCGGCCAGAGCGTTGACCCACGGCATGCCGTCGGGGTCGGCGCCGTGCAGGCCGGCCAGCCGCAGCACGGCGCGCTCGACCGAGACCGTGGTGTGCGTCCTGGCCAGCTCGACGATCGGCTGCCCCGCGCGCCGGGCCAGCTCCCTGGCCTCGCGCACGACGGCCGGGTCGAGGTTGAGCCTGCGGGTGGCCCGCTCTGCTGATTCCATTGCTACCGCTCCCCTTGCTTGCCGGGCTTACCGGGCCCGCCCGGATGCGTCCCGGCCAGTCCCTGCGCGCTGGTCCGGCCCTCGAAGATGCCGCGCACGCCCGGCTCGGCCCGGATCAGGTCCAGGGCGAGCTGAGCGTGCCCAGGTACGTACCCGTTGCCGATCAGCATGGTCACGTCGGCCGCCGCGCCCTCAGCGCCGAGGGCGGCCGCGGTGAAGGACGTCGCCATCGAGAAGAAGATCACGGTTCCGCCCGGTGCGGTGGCAAGGATGGCGCCGCCCTCGCAGCCGGGTACGTCGACGCAGACAACGGTCACGTCGGCGGGCCCGCCCGCCTGCCGGACCGCGGCGGAAACGCCCGCCGGATCCCGGGCGTCGGCAATGACCACCTCGTCCGCGAGATCCGGCTGGCCGTCGGCTCCCCGGGCGCGCCGCAGCACGGCCGCGTCCCGCTCGTGCGGGACGACGCCGATGATCGCCCTCGCGCCCGCCCGGCGAGCGGCCGCGGCGGACAGCGAGCCGCTCTTGCCCGCGGCGCCGAGGACGGCGACGACAGGCGCCCGGGCCAGGTCGCGGGCCGATCGGCTGACCACCCGGTGGGTCAGCGCCGGCGCGCCGCAGACGTCCAGCACCGCGAGCGCCAGCGGCGCGGGCAGGTCATCGGGCAATACTGCGGCGATCGAGCGGCCGAACAGGATCGCATGGCCGGCGCACGGCACCTGCTCGCCGGCGCCGTCCCAGGCGGCCAGGCCGTCGGTGATGGCCAGCGGCGTCAGGCTCAGCGAGACCAGCGTCGCGATCCGGTCGCCGGGATGCAGCCCCAGGGCTGACTGCGGCCCGACCTCCTCGACCACTCCGGTGAGCATGCCGCCCGAGCCCGTCACCGGGTTCTGCATCTTGCCCCGGCTGCTGATGATCTCCAGGACGGCCGACCGCATCGCCGCGGGATCAGCGCCGCTCGACTCGCGCAGCTGGCGGAACGAGGCGGCGTCCAGGTTCAGCCGCTCGGCCCGGACCCGCACCTCGTCCGGCCAGATGCCCGGACTGGCATCGAGCCGCCAGGCGGCCTGCGGCAGGACGCCGGCCGGCTCCAGTACCCGGTGCAGGCCAAGCGGGGATCCGGCGGTGCTGCGGCGGTCGGTCTGCGGGTCTGCCGTGGATGGGGGCACGCGATCAGTTTCCTCATGACGTTCGGCGGGAGTGCACGCAAGTGTGGTTTGGCAGCTAGGATTCAGAATAATATCCTGTGTAAATCTATACTGACATAAGTTTCTTGCGTAACGTGCTGATGTAACAGGCTATCGTCCCGTCGGCGGTGCCAGCGCCGCGCCAACGGTAGCGGCGCTGGCACCGGGACGGCCGAGAGAGCCGAGAGGGCAGGTGCCACCGTGATCGACCAGCCGTATGTCTACCGGCACAAGGAGCTCGTCGAGCCGGACTGGCGGCGGCTGCCCGGCTGGGCGCAGGTCACGCCGCAGGAATGGGCATCCGCCCAGTGGCAGCGGGCGCACTGCGTCAAGAACGTCCGCCAGCTGCGCGAGGTGACGGGGGATGGCCTCAGCGAGGCGTTCTGCGCCGATCTGGTGCGCGATCAGGCCGAGCGCGCGACCATGTCGATGCTGGTGACGCCGCAGATGATCAACACGATGGCGGCTGCGACCGCGCCCGGCGGGCCTGAGTTCACTGACGCGTTCTACGCCGACCCGGTCCGCCGCTACATGATCCCGGTGTTCAGCGACCGCCGCGTCGACTGGCCCTCGCATCCCGAGGCGTCGAGGGATTCGCTGCACGAGGCCGAGATGTGGGCGGTCGAGGGCCTTACCCACCGCTACCCCACCAAGGTGCTGGCTGAGGTGCTGCCGACCTGCCCGCAGTACTGCGGGCACTGCACCCGGATGGATCTGGTCGGCAACCCGACCCCGGTGGTCGAGAAGCTCAAGTTCGGCCTGTCCCGCGACGACCGCCTCGCGGCGATGATCACCTACCTCAAGGCCAGTCCCGGTGTCCGCGACGTGGTGGTCTCTGGCGGCGATGTCGCCAACCTGCCCTGGCCCCGGCTGGAGGCGTTCGTCAGCGACCTGCTGGCGGTCGAGAGCATCCGCGACATCCGGCTGGCGACCAAGGCGCTGATGGGCCTGCCGCAGTACTGGCTTTCCGACCAGGTGCGCGCGGGGATGGAGAGGCTGGCCACCATCGCGCGCCAGCGCGATGTCAGCATCGCGATCCACACCCACGTCAACGCCGCCCAGTCGGTGACCCCGCTGGTGGCCAGGGCCGCCAAGGCGATGCTGGACACCGGCATCCGCGACGTGCGCAACCAGGGCGTGCTGCTGCGCGGGGTCAACGACAGCGCCGAGGCGCTGCTCGACCTGTGCTTCGCCCTGCTCGATGACGCCAAGATCATGCCGTACTACTTCTACCTGTGCGACATGATCCCGGGCAGCGAGCACTGGCGGCTGTCGCTCGGCGAGGCACAGCGGCTGCAGCACCAGATCATGGGCTACCTGCCCGGTTTCGCCACTCCCCGGCTGCTGTGCGACGTGCCGTACGTGGGCAAGCGCTGGGTGCACCAGGTCGCGCGCTACGACCAGGAGCTGGGCATCTCCTACTGGACCAAGAACTACCGGACCGGCGTGGAAGCCGATGACGCATTCGCCCTGGAGCGGCAGTACGAGTACTACGACCCGATCTACCTGCTCCCGGAAGCGGGACAGCAGTGGTGGCGG
>Ga0302325_10024997_pt1 | contig 12414 bp, 13 predicted proteins | sample Palsa_T0_2_FD_201948 | JGI IMG/M metagenome (GOLD analysis project Ga0302325, IMG submission 201948) | Peat permafrost microbial communities from Stordalen Mire near Abisko, Sweden - Palsa_T0_2 | ecosystem: Environmental > Terrestrial > Soil > Palsa > Peat permafrost | place: Sweden: Abisko...
TGAAGGTGTGTAATATTTGTTTCAGGGCGAAAGGACAGTTCTTAGATTTAGCGGACGCCGGAATTGTAAATGAAATTCGGTTGCAATTGAGGAGGTGGGGATTTTGATTCTCCGGAAGTGGGCACTCGATGGGGGGGAAAGCTTTGGCCACTGATGATTAAGGCTTGTAATAATTGAGTGGCACATTGTTCCTAGCGATTGCTAGTATTTACCTACATCAAGTGTCGAGATAGCGTGAGTGGACCCGCGTTTTGGGTATAAGATTATGAAGGTTGGCAATCCACGGAATCCGCCTCTCGGCTCATGTCACGTGGTGCTCTTTTTTTAGAAACGGACGGGCAATAATAACCGACAACGCACTGCGCGGTGGAAAACTATTGGACGAATCAAAATTGCGGGAGTGACCAACCGATGCGCCGTGCCTTGTCACGAGTCGGAAATCTGGCGGAAAGTTTGGTTTTGCACAGCCTCGTTCCTTACCCGACCAAAAGCATGCGTGACTTCCATTACGTGGACAAACAAGCAGACATAACGCAAGGCGAAACAAAGCCAGTCACGGAGGAACAACAGGGAGGAAAGGGCGCCTGCTGAGTCGTTCGTTTGTGGCTACAGGGATGGACGGTGGGCCTCCTCGGAGTGCGGGGATCGGGGACGAGTCTGAGGACTCCCGGGTGCCTCGCGTTCAATCACCTCCAGTGATTACCATACAAATAACGGTACGCAATGTTTGCTATCACTGCTGACTCTCCTTTAGCCAGAGGTTGACGAGCCAGAGACACTACAGCCTGAGATCCCAGACCTTAGTTCTCATCATCTGAACCACCATCAACGGGACAGTATTGATCACAACAAACGGCCCAATTTACCCGCAAGGTAATCATAACAAATCCTGCTCTGACAACTATAGTAATGTCCTTCACATCCCCGGTTCCTCCTCCCATCAACGCTCAAGCTCCATCAGTTCAAATGTGTCCAACATATCCAACTGGTCAGGCTGGTCTCCCGAATCTCCCGCCTCCGTTCGTGCAAATTCAGATTTCGGGGATATAGATATCGATACGAGGGAATTGTTAACGTCGACCAAAGGACCCGAAGCAGAGGTTATCGATAATCCCTTTGCGTTTACACAAGCACAGTTGGGGAAAAGTCTTTACGATCCTAAGAATTTGTCGCTTCTCAGGGCTATGATGGGGGCGGAGGGATTGGCAATGGGATTACGCGTTGATTTGCATCAGGGTCTGTCTCCGGATGAAGACAAGTTAGAGGGACATGTTACTTTGGAAGATGTGTGGCGGAGATTCGAAGGTCTGGATGAAGTGGATGATGTCGCGGATAGAAATAACGCGCCCCAGCAGTCTGCTCCCACGATGGACACGGTGACCTCCGAACACCAGAATCAAAATCCAGCTGGCTGGTCTCGAATATTTCGAAAGTCAAAGCCTCCTCCATCTAGCAGTAAAGGCTTTACGGACCGCCGTAGGGTATTAGGAGAAAATCGAATCCCCGTTCGTCCGCTGAAAAACATCTTCCAGCTCGTTTGGATTGCACTTCATGACAAAATAATTGTACCGCCCTTTTTTGTCGGGTATAGCTGAACATTCAGATCCTCCTGAGTATAGCTGCCACAGTATCTCTTTCGCTGGGACTCTACCAAACCTTCCGCCCGGGATCAACAAATAAACTCGAGTGGATTGAAGGTGTCGCGATTCTTACTGCTGTTACAATCGTCATCGTCGCTCAGTCTGTTAACGATTATCAGAAAGAACGGCAATTTGCAAAACTAAATCACAAGGTAATAAATACTTCATGTCCGACACACGGTCTAATAACTCTTAGAAAGAAGATCGCCAAGTCCAAGTTATTCGAGCTGGGCGCACGGTTTTAATCAGTATTTACAATATCCTCGTCGGCGATATTCTGCATATTGAAGCGGGAGATATTGTTCCAGTGGACGGTATCCTGGTAGACGGACAAGATGTCAGTTGCGATGAATCTTCGGCAACGGGCGAAAGTCGGACAATGCGCAAAGTACCTGCCCACGTAGCCCTCGAAAACGAAGACCCCACGGGACGCGCGCTCAAAAATTGCGATCCGTTTATCCTTAGCGGAGCAAAAGTATTAGAGGGAGTAGGCAAATGTATTGTGACCGCCGTCGGCACAAACTCTTGCTACGGTAGAATGATGTCGTGTATCTTCCTAAATCACGACAAAAAGTCCTGACAGTTAGCATTTCAAGACGAGTCCGAGGACACTCCCCTTCAAATACGATTGAATCGCATCGCCGATATGATCGCTAAATGGGGCAGCGGCATCGCATTTCTATTATTCGTCATTCTTCTCATCATGTTCATTATCCGGCTTCCAGGGAGCAATATGTCTCCAAGCGAGAAAGGCGAGCATTTTATTCAAATTCTGATTGTTGCGGTCAGCATTGTTGTGGTTGCAGTTCCGGAAGGGTTGCCCTTGGCAGTCACACTGGCACTCGCCTACGCTACGATTCGAATGATAAAAGACAATAATCTTGTTCGCGTATTAAGAGCCTGCGAGACTGTGGGGAACGCAACGGTTATATGTAGCGACAAAACTGGCACTTTGACGGAAAACAAGATGACAGTTGTGGCTGGAACCTTGGGGACGAGCAACAAGTTTTTCAGAGAGTCCGAGTCAGACAACTCCGCAGTTGCCCCACCATCGTACGTCACAGAGTCAGCAATGAATATCCAGCAATTCTTTGGCGGGTTGCCCCCAATGGTTAAGCAGCTGCTTCGAGACAGTATAGCCCTCAACTCAACCGCCTTCGAAGGTGTCGACGAAAAAGGAAACAAGATATTCATCGGATCGAAAACCGAGACCGCTCTTCTCGATATGGCGCGTGCCAATCTGGGTCTAGACGACGTGGCAACCGAGCGCGAGAATGCAAAACCAAGGCAAGTTCAGTTATTCCCATTCAGTTCCGAGCGCAAGTGTATGGGCATTATTCTGGAAACGACGGTTAATAACCAAACTGTCCACCGCCTATTTCTCAAGGGTGCGAGCGAGCTGGTGCTTGGACATTGTAATCAAGTCATGGAAAGCCGGGGCAAACCGCGAGTATTGTCGCCCGAGGAGTGTCAGACCGTGGCGGCCACGATCGAGGAGTACGCTTCGCACTCTCTTCGCACACTCGCTTTGGCATATCGTGATTTCCCCCCCGACCACCGCACCCGGAAGTTCGAAGACGTGTTGGACGACATGACATTAATCGGAATAATCGGTATCCGAGATCCTCTTCGCGCGGGTGTCACCAAAGCGGTTGCCGACTGTCACATGGCAGGTGTAAGAGTCGTCATGGTCACGGGTGACAACCTTTCAACCGCCAAAGCCGTAGCCGCGGAATGCGGCATCTACACTCCCGGGGACGGTGTCGTTATGGAAGGCCCCGAATTCCGCAAACTGTCACGTTCCCAGAAAGACGAAATCATCCCCAAACTTCAAGTCCTCGCCCGATCGAGCCCCGAAGACAAACGGACCTTGGTCAAGCGACTGAAGCGGCTTCGACATATAGTGGCGGTGACGGGCGATGGCACAAATGATGCCCCTGCCTTACATGCCGCTGACGTGGGGTTTTCGATGGGCATTGCCGGCACGGAAGTGGCGAAAGCGGCCTCTGAAATTATTTTGATGGACGACAATTTTGCCTCGATCGTCCGAGCCATTGCATGGGGACGTTGTGTAAATGACGCAGTCAAGAAATTTCTTCAGGTACCTACATCACTAATTAAATTGGCTAATTTTAGTTTCAACTCACCGTCAGTGTCACGGCAGTAGGATTCACTTTTGTTTCAGCAGTATCCAGTCATGACGAAACCTCGGTTCTAACGGCCGTTCAACTCCTTTGGGTGAACTTGATACAAGATACCCTCGCGGCCTTGGCGCTTGCCACCGACCCGCCAACCTTAGAATTACTCAACCGACCACCCGAAGCAAAAGGATCATCCCTCATGTCCTTTAACATGTGGAAAATGATTTTCGGACAATCCGTGGTCCAGCTGACGGTTGTTTTCCTTCTTTCCTTTGGCGGGGCAAGTGTATTTCCAGCAGACTGGGACGACATAACTTTAAAAACAATGGTGTTCAACACGTTCGTCTGGCTCCAAATATGCAACGAAGTCAACTGTCGCCGCCTCGATAATAAACTCAATGTATTTTCCGGCATTCAGCGAAACCCCTATTTTATCGTTATCCTGGTGATTATGGTTGCCTGTCAAACGTTGATCATCTTCGTTGGAGGACCGGCGTTCTCCGTCGGCCCTCTCAGTACTCAACAATGGCTAATTTGCATCGGACTCGGGAGTTTGTCGTTTCCGACAGGCGCTATTATGCGCCTCATACCAAACAGTTTCCTACAAAAATTCATCCCCGATCGACTCATGAGACAACATACCTACGGCGGCGACATTGAGGAGCGGGAAATCGAGGACTGGGGCGACGCGCTTGAAGCCATTACGGATGATCTGCTGACTTTCAAACGACTCCGTGGCAAAGCAAGATTGGGGAACATTGGGAACCAGAAATGCCATAACGGGACCGAACCCCCGTCCTCTGGATCAACCCGGCGCTCCTCGTCAGCCGAGGGAACTCAAGACGGGACAGTCGACGATTCCCGAACATATTCCCTCCTTTCCCGGACGACACTCCTCCCTGGTATGGTTGCGCTATCGTTGGCGTTACCTCCCGTGAATCGGTCTGCGGAGTCGCCGGCCGCCGGGACACGCGATAACGAAATTACGCCCCCCGACGACGATCCTCGAAATTCCACACCTCGAATTTAACGACCGATTTAACGACCTTTTGATATATATATAAATAGGAGAAAAGAATCAAGCGTTTCGCGCTTGGATTCGAGATACCCCGAATAGCGGAATTTTAGAAAGGAGGGATTGTCGGCGGGATTTCCTATAGAAAAACAGACTGAATATATGTACTAATTTGACTGAACTCCTTTTCGGTGATCAATGGCCTTCACGTCTGGGGTCCACGTTTCTGTCGCATGGAAGACAATCCAGTCATGGTTCCCTGTCTTCTCCCCCCCTCTCCCTCCGGAGACTACAGACAACTTCGGCCCGGTGTACGTCAGCATCGCTAAAAATCCCCCTGCCTCTCGCAGGCATTCAACTTTATTTAGGACTGCACAGCCTCACCCACCTATTAAGTAATCTCCCACCTCTCCCGGCCGCTATAGTATTCCGCCGGCCGCCTCAGTCAGTCACTTCGAATGCGCCTCCCAGAGATCAACCTGCCAGAGCGTCCCCTTGCAGCCCTCACGAGCCCTCGCCTCGATACTATCCTCTCCCCCCAGCTGACGGCGACGAGTCTCAATGCTACGAATCCCGTTTCCGGGGCGTTACGCGTTTGTGGTGCCCTTACGGGCCTCGATCCAAAGGGGAATATCTGCGTAGTGAGCGTATTGTCCCTTGTTGCTGTGAAGACTAATAGCAGATTGTGTTTACTTTGATTTTGGCGGAGGCGTTGATACTTGCTTTGTTAGTGGTTTTGGGATTTAGTGTATTGCGGTGGCATGAAAAGAGAAGTGCGGCGAGGAGTGTTGCGCGGAGGAGGACTCGGAGCCTGCAAAGTAGTGGTCTTAGCGAGTCGAATGGGGTGCCGGGGATAATTGTTGAGGGTGTTGAATGAGGCTCTAAAGGCATGACGCGGAGTGCTGAATGGCTAGGTTGCATTGTATATATGGTGAACTTGAAGAGTCGGGAAGGTCTGGAAAGGGGATGTTTGTTGGGTTTACTTTGATGGCGTTTGGGAGGATGGAGTGGGATTTTGAACTCCTCAATTAGGCGATAAACGGTTTCTTGGTTCCAGAAACCACAGTGAAAGATTCATGGCATGATGGTATCAAGTCGCATACAGTTAATGGATCAAAAATACCTCGTACTATTGCATTGATAGTCGCTATTTTAAAAGATACTAACTAGTAGCTTTTCCGCCAGTCAACTGCTTCCAATGAATACTAGTACTACATAGCCAAACCGGGGGTGTTACTTGAAAGTGGGTCTCCAGTATGTGGCTATATATTTGAGATGCAAGCGCTAGGATTGCGATTTTTCTAGAGACGGCGGATGCAGCGCTATTTATAATAAAATGGGTACAGCCTTAATCGCCTTGCCCGTGTACATAACAATAGATCATTAATACCAAATGCTTAATTGCTAACCATAACGCCGCTGCGGAGAACGTGTATCCTCCTTGTGTGGATACAGTTTTTCATGACTATCTCAACGGCTTCCGCCTTTTACATACTCCAAAATGTTGAAAACGAATCTCTCCTTGCCAAGATTAATACGAACACGTTCGCCCACCGAGTGAAGTCCAATGCAAGGAAAAAGATTCTGCCTTTCGTATGGATACCACTCTGGGCTGAACGCAACTCCGAGATTCTTACCGTTCAGGGTGTAAAACACTTGGCCAATGCCAAAGTCGAGACAACATCCAATGACGTCGCCAGCCTTGAACTTCGTTGGTCCGTATATGTGATTGTTGGAATTGTGGTAGCACTTGCGATCATCGCCATGATAACCCCAGGAATCCGCTGTCCAACCAGGATGGTGATCCAATGGAAATGAAGAGTAGGCAAACCCAATCGTGATGCGCCTATGGTGAGAAATATTCAGGAGGGTCGTACCCTTCATCTCCTTTGCATAGAACTGTGACTTCGAAATAATACACCCGACAAAGACTTGGAATTGGATAGTCGGTCCGGATACAGCCCGGTTTCGAAAACATGTCTCCGATGTACTCGAGTTCCAAGTCTCCGTAAAGCAGGGGACTCGGATCTCTCATGTCGCGGCGACTAGGCAGATGGGCGGGTAGGACTCCACCGAAGTGCTTCCACGACATGACACTTGCGCCGTAGTTGTCCGTGAGATACTCGGGAAGCCAATATTCGTCGTCCATATTGTCAAGAACGTGGGTTCTAAAACGCCCGGTCAGCTCGAGTGAAATGGGAAAGGTACGCGGGGTTAACGGAATCCAACGAAACGATCGCCTTGGCGATTTCATGCCGGAATGAATTGTTGAGAGCAAGAAGAAGCGAAGAATTTTCGGGTAATTGCGGGAAACGAACTTGCGCTTCTCGAGCAGCGGTTTTTAAACAACGCTTCTGTTGTGCATAAATATCGATGAGGTTCTCGATTTGCCTATTGCGTATTGCAAGCTGTTCTTTCAAGCAGTCAATTTGCGTTGATAAGACTTGCTGGATGGCTTTCGATGCGGGGTCGACAATGGGCGGTTGGGAAAGGTCGGGCTGATACTGTATGAGTTGATAATTATGGAATACTTCGTCACCAGATTTGCCTGATTTATTTTCAGCGTCATTCAAGTCGTTCATGGACAACTATGATAATTAGCTACAGTCTGTTCCCAAATTCAGTACCCGCTGGACTTGCTTCAACAGGGCGCCCGGCGTTGATTGACTTGATTTGGCAGCGTTCGAGGCTGGTGGGTCTTGCGGATTGTCGTTGAGATCCCATGGATAGTGGATATTTTGGGGTGCTTTCTTCCCACCACTTGGTGTTCCGTCCACCCAGTAACTCTCCACGCTCTCCTGACCAGGTTTGACCAGTATCCCACGACCATGGGGTTTATTGTCACGCCATTCTCCGTCAAACCTGGACCCATCTGTGTATACAAGGCTGCCCTCGCCGTGCTTTACGCCCTCGACCCACTCTCCGACATATGACCCCTCCTTAATTGACCAGCACCTCCCATGTCCATGATATTTATTGTTCTCCCAATCTCCCTGGTACACGAGACCGTCTTTGCGGTGATACGTGCCAGTTCCGTGTCGTCTATCATCATACCACTCGCCGTTGTATTGAGAGCCGTCCGCCCATATTTGTATGCCTGCGCCATGACGTTTATCCTCCTTCCAGCCTCCCTTGTAGCTGTCACCATCAGGCCCAGCACGATGGCCTTGACCGTCCATTTTCCCCATCTTGTATGAACCTGTATAATGTGCCCGTGTGGAAGGCGGCTGGTGGTATGTTCGATACAGTAGAACTCCGTATCCGTGAAATTTGTTGGCTTTCCACTCGCCTTTATAAGAATCGAGGGTGGGAGAATTGTGTCCGAAGGTCATGGTGCCTCTCCCTTCCATGAGGCCCTGTCGCCAATCCCCTGTGTACTCGCTTCCGTCGGCAAATTTGCGCTTCCCATGTCCGTCCGCAGCCCAATTAACCGTATCGACGAGTCCGTCATAAGATCCTCCATCGTTCATTGGGACCACCGTGGACACGTGAGCGCTCATGATTGAAATGGACACTACGAATTATTGATTGAGGACAACGTGAAGGCGGCGAAAGAGAAAGAGAAAGGCGCCTGCGGAAGAAAATCGCCGGCTTCTGGCGGCAGATGAAATTAGGTTGCTGAGTGTGCATGAAGGCCGCGTCAGCAGTCCCGTTTTGGTCCCGTTTTTCCCGGCCCGCGGACACTTGACCGTGCATCCCACCCACTGCCCTCCCTCCCTCTCCCTGCAGACGAACTTCGATCCCGAAGCGGTCGTGCCTGATACAAGCAAGCGCTTGCCAGTCTACCGTCTGCCCTTTTGCAACTATGGGTGCACGTGCTGTGATTGCCTATGTGTTTGAGGCTCACCCGTCTCCCGATCCGTGGCGATACGGGGACCGCAACGAGGGTGCGTTTCGAGGCATTTCTGTCGCTGGGCTACTCCTTCCATCGGCAACCATCGACCTTCACGAGTGGCGAGATGGTGTCTACGGAAACGGCTCACTCCGTCAGCCTGTCAAAGACAAACTTTTCCGACCGAAATACGCGGCAATTTCGCATGTGTGGGCTGCGAGTGAAGCAGTGCAAGAAAGTACCAAGTCCGCAAATCGGCCGCTCCGAATTTACAAAGTTGACAAGGGGGCAGACGGCAAGATCATTCCTGGCGAAATTGAGATATGCTGGCAAGGGCTCGTTCAAGCTGCACACGCGGCGCGTGCGCGGGAATGCGATTATCTCTGGTTGGATCTGTTTTGCATTGACCAGAGGAAGACGGACGACAAGACGGCGCAGATCAAAAATATGGCCAACATTTATGAACGAGCGGCTGTTGTCATTGTCATGATCGGAGGTGTTGGCGCAGTTCAAAGCATCGACGAGCGTTCGAGTTGGATCGATCGAGCATGGACATTACAAGAGGCAGCTGTATGCCCCAACACCGAGGTCCTCGTAAAGTGGCCGCAGCACTGGCCCGGAAAGTTCAATGCCCCACCCGTTTGTCGAGACCCTGGCGACGACCCAACTCGGTACCACGTCAAGGTCAAGAAGATACCAGACACAGATCTTGCGCTCGTTGACATGAAAGTCTTACTTCATATTCAATTGACAGGCAATCAAACGATTGTCGACGTGGATGATACGCAAAGGTTCGCCAAACTTGGGCCCAAGTTCGCAATCAGATGCTTCGATAGCAGCCTCGGTACTGGAAGCGACACGTTGAATCTCAGCGCAGGTCGTTTGGCCCTTCTTGCCGTCCTCGAGGCGTGCGAAAAGTCGGCCGATGGCAAGATCAATAAAGAAATGAAACATTGCGCTGTATGGAGGAGCATGCACCTGCGTATCTCGACCAATCAAGAAGATATCGTACTCAGTATCTTGGGTTTACTCGATGTGAAGCTGGATGGAACAAAGGATGCTGATCTAGATAAGCTGTACCAGAGCTTGGTTCAGAGAGTCACCATCGATGGTATTCCAGCATGGCTGGGCATCGGAAGTAGCAACGGCGATATTATCCCCCGTCATGTCACGTCCGGCATCTACCCCAAACTCCCGATTCGTCAGAAACGCGAAGGTCCTGGACTTGAAACTGAGCTCCCCAAGTACCAAGTCGGTGATCACTCCTTGCCGGTCACCGAATTCATCTCTCAATCCGGCGATTACATATCTGAATTCGATATTCTATTCAAGAATTGGGGGTCCGCAGATCCGTATGTATGCTGCACAGTACTCGAATTCGAGTCCAACCCGCTCTCTTCGATCACGATATCGTCTTCGGGTGCCGGCGAATACAAATTTTCACGTCTAACAAACCCCCACGTTACTGGAATCATCACATACAAGTTAAGTTGGGATTCAGCAAATCGCGGGGACATGGGTTCTAAGCTTCACGTCATGTTTATCGGAAGGATTCAGAGGTTGGAACGATTCTCTCAAGCTGTGCGAGAACCAGACCATGCGAGTTGGTACGTTTCTATCGTATGCAAACACCAAGCTGGATGGGTCCAAGTTGGTTCAGGCATGTATACGATAACTGACGGGGAACTACCCGAGGACCGAAAACACCTCGTTTTTGGACAGCAGTTGAAAGTTCGCGATTCGGTGGAATGGGACTGCGAATGTATCGACCGTCCAGTAAGACAGAGCACGGGTCAGCGCAGCACAAAAAACCTCAGGTCGCTCGATTGTCCAAAGTGTGGTTGGAAACCAGCGTCCGCCAAGGCAACGGAGGCGGCAAATCTGCAGGCTTTGGGAGGCAGTGGCAATCTCAGTGGAGAAAATGTTCATGCCATCCTCACAAAGGCCAAAGACCTCAATCTCGACGGGTTACGTGATCAAGTGAGTGTACGTTGCTTCGTTGTATCGCTCTGACAATAGTGGATCATCCAGAACCAGGATTTGAATCTTTCGATATTTGAAAAGTATGTTTTGGGCGTGTGTCATGATATCGACGAACTCATCTACCCAAACAAAGCGGAGGTCACTGAAAGGTTTGGGGAATTCGCCGCCCGCAATTTTGAAGGGTTTTTCGAGAAACATCCGAACCCTGGACCAGTCGTTGCGAGTTTATTCAACGAATGGAAAACACAGATGAAAGCAGAGCAGCAAAGAAACGAGAGCCGCTTAAATGAACGCATTCGATATCTCGAGTACAAGCATAACCACACCGTAGAAGCCTACGAAATACGTGGTCAGCAGATGCAGACAGCGTACGAAATAAGAGAGAGCCACTTAAATGAACGTCTTCGATATTTCGAAGACAGGTATAATCAGACCGTACGAGACAACGATGCGAGGACCAAGAAACCGCCTCAAGAAACCACCACCGGTGACCTCTGGAAGGACGGGTTGAATCTGTGGGCCCGTGACCCTGATGGGGCCGCCAAGCTCTTTGAAGCATACGTTCTGTCATATCCCGCGAACAAGTCCAAACCCCGCCGAGAAGTGGTTTGGTATCATATTTCCTGCTACCGCTGTAAAACAAGACACATCAATGGGTTGGTTTCTCTTGCCCGGCCTTGTCAATGTCACGATATAGGTCACACCCTGTGCCGAAAGTGTTATCTTGCAGGGCTGGAGTTGCGGAAGGGCCATGAATGGGTCGTCTTCCCGAGAGTACGTAGTACGCTATTTCACGAGTAAGTATTTCACTAATAGTATAATTTATAAGAGATGACTGGGGATTTGCGTATTGTTAAACTTATCTCTGGAGTCTAAGTACAAAGGGGAGGATCTGACACTCGTGCCGAAGCGACACACCTATATGATTTATCGGATAGCCGCCGGTCCTGTGTGCCTAAGGTGGGAATCCCTCCGGAGTTCTTGTTGATTTTGTGAAGATGTGTGATTTGTAATACTTGCCGCAGTACGACTAAATTCGGGGAAAGGTGGGGGGTGTTGAGAGATTATCTGGACAGTTCCCGGAATTAAAGTTATTAGTATTCCTCCATTGATGGTCATCCTTAGCGACGAAGTTCAACACTCCGCCACGTGGTACATCTTCGATTGGATGACATTTTAGATTCGAATTATTGGGGTCTCGGATGATATCTACAATCTTAGATCTCTGAATAAACCTCGAGAAGAGGCTGGGCCGGGGGATATGAGGAGGAGGGATCGAGGTCAGGATACTGGCTAGTACTGTCTTTCCATATTATCCCGCTGTCTTCCCGTGTTCGCGTTGGATGAGGAGCCGGTGTTGTCGACGGGATCCACTGGAAGGTTGAACAAGTTGCAATATAGTGTAGTCCACGTGTTCGTCGTTAACGATAGTCGGACCTACTGCTGCCGCAGCGAGCCGAACGGCCTAACGCTCCTGCCCAAGTTCTACTCCGGCATATCGTATTCTCCTAGCAGCAGCGACAGTTGCAGCAGTCAACGACTACAACGCATACGGGGACTACTCCAACCTCTTCATCTTGCCAAAGTACCCCGTTATCACTTGCTGATTTTTGCTCTCCTTGTGCCTCAAATGGAACACCCTGACCCTGCTCCAGCTGCTGACGTCGCAACAGACGAACCGTTCCCCTGGTTACGGGTGTCAAGCACTAGCAGTCCTGTTCTTCGAGGTACTGGGTCGAAAAAGGATGTAGATAATCGCAACCGACGGTTCGTCTGTTGGCCGACGTCAGCAGCTGGAGCAGG
>Ga0302325_10024999_pt1 | contig 12414 bp, 9 predicted proteins | sample Palsa_T0_2_FD_201948 | JGI IMG/M metagenome (GOLD analysis project Ga0302325, IMG submission 201948) | Peat permafrost microbial communities from Stordalen Mire near Abisko, Sweden - Palsa_T0_2 | ecosystem: Environmental > Terrestrial > Soil > Palsa > Peat permafrost | place: Sweden: Abisko...
ATTCCGCCTGCGCCTGACCGAAATTGGCGGCATCAGCATAGGCCAGACCAAGCTGATAGTGGGCCAAAACGTTGTCTGGAGCAGTGTGCACGGTCGATTCAAGGATGGAGATGGCGTCGTTGACCTTCCCCTGACGAATCAATATCTCTGCGTGGAGCACGGGAGAAGCTTCCGCAGGAGACTGCTTGCGAAAGGCTTCTTCGACCTGAGCGGCCGCGTCGACGCGGTTCTGAGCGAGCAACAGATCCACATACGTGTTGGCGACACCGGCATCCTTGGGATGCTGGGCATGCAACGAAGCGAATTCATCGGCGGCTTTGGCGGGGTCTCCCGTGCGCAGGTAAAAGTCGCCCAACAAGCGATACCCGGCGGGATTGTCGCTCATGGCAGCTTTCGCGGCGCGGAGGACGTCCTCGGCTTTGTCTTTGTGACCTTCGGCCAGGTAAAGCTCCGCCATGTCAACGCGGGGCGCCGTATCCTTGGGGTCCAGGTCCATTGCGCTTTGGAACTGCTTCTCGGCGTCCGGCCAGCGCTTTTGCCGGGCGTAGAAGGATCCGAAAGTAAGAAAGGCGCTCACGGAATGGGGATCGGCCGCGAGCGCGGCCTGAAAGTTTCGCTCGGCGCTCGCGAAGTCGCGATTTCTTTCCTGAAGAATGGCTAGATTCAGATACGACGCGGCGTGCTGAGGATCCATGCGTATCGCGCTTTGCGCTTCTTCAATCGCGTGGGGCAAGTTACCTTGCAGGGCGTCGCTGTCAGATAGGATGAGTTGCGCTTGCGCGTTCTGGGGCTGGCTCTTCAGAACAATCTCAGCGTGGCTGCGGGCGTCTGCTACTTTCCTGCCGTCGAGCAAGAGCCGAGCGAGATCGAGTTGAGCGTTTAGATTGGCCGGCGTGAGATCGACAGTGCGTACGAGCTCGGGATAGGCCTGCCGCAGGCTGCCGCGCTTCAGATAACATTGCGCGAGTTGATAGTGCGCGTCCGCGAAATCAGGATCAATTTGAAGGGCATTCTGGAATTCGATGGCGGCTTCGTTGTACTTCCCCTGCTGAAAATATTGAGTGCCCTTATCAAAGTATGTTTGTTTGGCGACTTGGGGATTGCGATGGCACCCCGGCAGCATCAGCCCAGCCAGCAAGACGACCGCGTAAAGCAGGTTTCGGCTTCGGTATTTCATTTCCTTAGCACCTTGGCAACGCCAGAGAAGCAGCAAGAACATAGCGACGACGTCGAGCGCCAATGGAAAAAGATTTCCCATGTCTCGAAGACGCGGTCCGAAAAACTAGCCCATTTTACGCCAATATTCGGAAGCATGCCGCGCCTTGTCGCGGTAAGTGCCGCATTGCCAAACAGCTGCAACCCGATGGAAAGTAGTTTGCCAACGAGAGGAATCAGGGGATTGATTTGAGGGTCGCCGGAAGTGGCGCCGGACCTCCCGGTTACCATAAGAAGCGTATAATGTGTTCGATACAGACGGTCAAAAGGTTTTGCCAGAGACAGGCAGCATGGCAAGTGTCTTGCACACAAGCCAAACAGAGTAGTGCAAAAGATGTGGCATTCGTGCGCTCGAAACTAGCCGAGTACCGAGGTCCGGCTGGGTGAGCTAAGTGAGAACCATGAAATGGAAGAGATGAGGAGGTCTAGCAATCTCCGCTCTATACTTATCGGGAAGGTAGGCAATAGGCGAAACGGAAAGGCAACGCAGGTGAAATCTGATGTCTAAGAAAATCCTTTTGTGGCTCGCAGTCACTCTTCTGGGGTTCGCGGTTCCGGCCCGGGCCGGAGAAAATCAAGCAGGGGCGCCGCCCCAGAACGGCGCGGGAAGTGCCGCGCAGCCGGCGGCCGCCACCACAGATCCCAGTTACATCATCGGTGCGCAGGACGTTCTAGACATTAGCGTCTGGAAAGAGACGGAGCTGACGCGAGTGGTTCCGGTGCGCCCTGACGGAAAGATCTCTCTACCGCTGCTGAACGACGTGCAGGCCGCGGGGCTGACACCAACGCAGCTGGCTGCGGAGATCACGACGAATCTCAAGCACTTCGTGACGGACCCACAGGTCACGGTGATCGTGTCGCAGATCAACAGCCAACGAGTCTACATCCTGGGCGAGGCGGCGAGGCCTGGCGCCTATCCGATGCTGCCGGGAATGACCGTATTGCAGGCCCTGTCGAGCGCAGGGGGATTCACGCAATTCGCGAACATGAAAAAGATTTATGTTCTTCGAGGAAGCGGAGGGAAGCAGGAGAAGTTTCCGTTTAACTACAAGGACGTGATTGGCGGCAAGCATACCGAGCAGAACATCGAATTGAAGGCCGGCGATCAGATCGTGGTGCCGTAGGAGAAGCATGCACACTCAGAACTACAAGAGATGGGCGATCGGGTTATGCGTGCTGGCGTTTGTGGCGCCCACCACGAGAGCCCAGCAGCAGGAACAGCCCGCGGACAATTCGAATCCATCGGGTCCGATCCCCGCATACCACTCCCCGCTGGCGGGAGCGGCAGGCAATGGCCAATCCACCGAAAGTCCCCAGGAGCTAATGCCGGATACCAACTCGCTGTCCGGCGCGCAGGTTCTGACCTTGGGCATGCCATTAACCCGGACATATTGGCAACCGTCGTTCAATTACTCCGGCTCGGCCGATTCCAACCCCATAACAACTCAAGGAAGCGGAAACAGCTGGACTGGCTGGAACACGCTGACCGGGGAGATCGACGTTCACCGAGTATCGGGTGATAACAACCTCGCGTTGACCTATGTGGTAGGAGGGATGATCGCCGGCGACGGCCCGGGGGGCAGCGGCATCGTCCAAGAGCTGAGCGCAACCGACAAGATCATGTTCCGGCGATGGAGCCTCTCATTGATCGAAGAGCTCAGCTACTTGCCGCCCTCAGGGTTCGGACTCAACAATCTGGCCGGAGTGGGGATCGGCGGAATAGGAGGGACGGGGGGAATCGGGACTGTTGGCGGACCGCCGCCGTTGAATCCGGGCCTTGGACCAGGGCAAACGCTTTTGACGACGTCAGGGCAGAGCTTGTCCAATTCTTCCGTGGCGGAAGTAAACACACAACTTACGAACCGCACGTCACTCACGTTCGTGGGTGGCTACTCGGTACTACGCTATCTTGACAACAGTGAGCTCGATTATGGGGATGTCAGCGTGCAGGCCGGATATAATTATCAGTGGACCCGGAAGGACACGCTGGCCGTGGTGTACTCGTATAGCGGTTTCCGCTACAGCAATTTCGATCAGTCGATTAACAGCCATGCAGTGCAGCTCTCCTATGGCCGGAGGCTGACGGGCCGGCTTGCATTTCAGGTGGCAGCGGGGCCACAGATCGCCTCATTTCAGGAAGCCATTCCCAGCGGCAGTATGAGTGCGGGGGTAACTGGGTCCCAGACCTCACTCTACTGGACAGCAAATGCAGCGTTGACGTACCAGCTCAGGAGAGGGGCGCTGTCAGGCTCCTATTATCACGGCGTAAGCGGCGGGTCGGGCGTGCTGGTAGGTTCCGTTACGGATACGGCATCCGGCTCGTTGAGCCAGCAGTTGAGCCACAGTGTTAGCGGGTCGATTACGACCGGATATTCGCGCAACCATGGAGTGGCGATCAATACAGTGCCTCCGGCCACGTCTGCACAGACGTACGACTACTGGTCCGCGGGCGGAAGCCTAAGCCGTGCCTGGGGCCGAACGCTGAATCTGAGCCTGTCCTACCAGATGCAGTACCAGACTTCCGATGCGGCATTTTGTCTAGGGGTAACGTGCGGCACGAGCTACTTCAGGAATGTGATCTCGGTAGGGATGAGCTGGCATGAGCACCCCCTGCTTTTCTAGCGGAGACGCTCCGGCTCAAGCGAGCGCAGTGCGCCATAAAGAGGAGACGTCAGAATGACTCAGCGTGAACTGACACCGCAAGACTATATCGCCATGCTCCGGCGGCGGTGGGTCTTGATTGTGGTGCTTGCAGTGGTCGGCGGTCCGTTGGCATACACGGTTTCAAGATTTTTGCCGACGAAATACAAGTCACAAACGCTGGTCTTGGTCGAGCCCCCGGCGGTATCGGCGAAGATCGTTGAGCCCGTGGATACGACCAGCGTCAGCGAGCGGCTAGCCAGCATGAAGCAGCAGATTCTGAGCCGCACGCGGCTCGAGCCGATCATTCGCCAATTCGGATTATATAGCCAGGACGTCAACCAGACTTCGATGGATGCATTAGTAGGCCGGCTGCAGAGCTCCATCGATGTGACACCAGTCATGCCCATGGCAGAGACGCAATCGAGCAGACTGCCGGGCTTTTTTGTGAACGTCACCATGTACGATCCGCGGCTAGCACAACAGGTCTGCGCAGCGGTAACGTCGATGTTCATCGAGGAAAGTCTGCGTGTTTCGCAGCAGCACTCGGAAGTGACGACCGACTTCCTATCCCAGCAACTCGCCGAGGCAAAGAAGGATCTGGACGATCAGGATGCGAAGCTGGCGGGCTTCAAGGCCCGCTACATTGGAGCCCTTCCGGATCAGGAGCAGACGAACCTAAACCTTCTGACGGGATTGACATCTCAACTCGACGCGGCAACTCAGGCGTTGGGACGGGCTCAGCAGGACAAGACCTTTGTTGAATCGAATCTCGCCCAGCAAGTCTCGGCGTGGCAGGCCTCTCAGACCGGACAGAACCCGGAAACGCTCGATCAGCAACTGGCCGCTCTTCAAACGCAGCTGACCAGCCTTCAGGCTCGATACACCGACGATTATCCCGATGTAATCAAGGCGAAGAGTGATATTGCGGCGGTACAAGCTCGAATTGCAGCGAGCGACTTGCGCCAGAAATCCGCGGATGCCTCGAAGGAAAAGGATGCAAAGTCATCTATCGAACCGGCGGTGATCCAGCAGATGCGGGCGCAAATCCATACCTATGACCAGATCATCAGTGAGAAGACGCGAGACCAAGAGCAGATCAAGGAACAGATCAGGCTGTATCAGAGCCGAGTACAGTCGAGTCCGGCGGTCGAAGAACAGTACAAGGAGCTGACGCGCGGGTATCAAACAGCGTTGGATTCCTACAACGAGCTGCTTAAAAACAAGAACAACGCCGAGATGTCAACGGAGCTCCAACGACAGCAAGAGGGCGAACAGTTTCGAATTCTCGATCCGGCGAACTTGCCGAACGCGCCGTCGTTTCCAAACCGGCCGCTTTTTGCGCTGGGTGGGCTGGGAGGAGGCCTGGCGTTGGGATTGGGGTTAGCGTTTCTGCTGGAAATGCGCGACACATCGTTGCGGTCCGAGCGGGACGTAGAGACGTCATTGCATTTACCCGTGCTGGCAATGGTGCCGGCGATCGAACCCCTGGTAACGAAGAAGTCCAGGCGAGCAGCCGGCGGGATAACAGGTCCCGGATTGGGAATGGGTGCGAGGGCCTAGGGACAATGTATCAGAGATTTTTTGGGCTTCGAGAAAGCCCTTTCAACGTTAATCCGGACCCGCGCTATCTATTCCTGACGCAGCAGATTCAGGAAGCGCTGGCGGGGTTGACCTATGGCATTCAAAATCGAAAAGGCTTCATTCTGCTGACGGGTGAAGTAGGCACTGGCAAGACGACGTTGCTGAACCGCCTGCTGGACTGGCTGCGCGGGCAGCGAGTGGCAACCGCCTACATCTTCAACTCGCGCATGGATGTAAACCATCTGTTCGATTTCATGATGGCCGACTTTGAGATTCCCTGTGAATCGCGGGAAAAAAGTCAAATACTGCTGCGTCTGAATCAATGGCTGCTGGAGCGCTACCGCGCCGGAGAGACGGCAGTGTTGATCATAGATGAGGCGCAGAATCTTTCTCCGGACGTGCTGGAAGAAATTCGGTTGCTTACGAACCTCGAGACCTCGACGGAGAAACTGCTGCAGATCGTGCTGACGGGGCAGCCCGAGCTCGAGGAAAAGCTCAAGATGCCGTCGCTGCGGCAGCTTCGCCAGCGGATTACCCTGCGATGCAGAACGTCGCCGCTGACACTGGAAGAAACGTTCGGTTACGTGGCGGAACGGCTGCGAATCGCCGGGGCAAACGGCGAACCGATTTTCTCGAAGGAAGCGATCCAAACGGTGCAAACCTATTCGCGAGGGATTCCCCGCGTTGTAAATTTGCTATGCGAGCATGCAATGATTAACGCCTATGTGGATGGGTTACGGCCCATTCCGGCGCACCTGGTCGAGGAAGTCGCACGGGAGTTCCAACTTGACGAGATCGGACCGGTAGCTCCCGGATTGCTGAGTTCCCGGGAAGATGCTGGTAAGACGCAAGCCTTGCTCGAAAATCTGGACGAATTGCTGGAGCGCCTGCGGCAGGTCAACGCTGCGCCATCGCGCGAAAGGAAATTATGAGTCGTATCCACGAAGCCCTTAAGAAGGCCGAGGAAGAGCGTTCCGCGGCGCCGACTACGGAGGTCATCCCGGCTGCTAGCGGTGCAGCTAATGAGCGCGAAGCCGCCATTGCCGCTCCCGTGTGGCCGGAACGTTCCTCCAGTACTGCGAACGAGACGGCACCGGCGCAGAAGGCGGTCGCTTCGTCGCTGGAGCACGTCCGTTTCGAAGAGTTGCTGGCGCGCTGCACGCATCCGACATGGCATATGGATCCCAATACGAACGTTTTTGCCAATCCCGACCTGAGCCCGCATGGGGCCGAACAATTTCGTACGCTGCGTTCCCGGCTCTATCAGCTGCGCAGTGCGCAATCGCTGCGGACACTGCTAGTGACCAGCTCAGTGCCAACAGAGGGCAAGACCTTTGTAACCAGCAACTTGGCACAGGCCATTGTCAGGCAGCCGGATCGCCGAGCCCTGATCATTGACGCCGACCTTCGTCGGCCGCGGTTGCATGTCCCATTCGACGCACCATTGGCTCCGGGTCTGTCTGACTATTTGAGAGGTGAAGTGGATGAAGCCGCGATAATCCAGCAGGGCCAAGAAGGTAATCTGTGTTTAATTCCGGGCGGAGCAGAAGTAAGCAACCCGAGCGAGTTGCTCTCAAACGGCCGCCTGAAAAAATTATTGGACCGATTGGCGCCGGTGTTCGACTGGATAATCATCGATTCGCCTCCCTGCGTACCGGTAGCGGACGCGAGCATCCTTGCCGATTCTTGCGACGGTGTGCTTTTGGTGGTGCGCGCCGGATCTACACCATTCGAAGTCGCCCAGCGGGCATGTCAAGAACTTCAAACCAAGAACGTAATTGGTGTGGTGCTCAATTCGGTCGAGCAATCGCAAATGCACGGTTCGCATTACTATTACGGTTACGGATACGGGACGGCCTATACATCCGAAACATCGGATAGCGGCGACCGTAAAGCTCAATAGCAATATCCGACGGAGCGCCCAACTGAAAGGCGCAACCGCGGCTCGGGTGTGCAGCTTCAGATTCTGACCGGATTCCGGATAAGATCATTCCCGCCATTTCAAGATTCTCAATAAGGAGGCTTTGCCATGCGCTACCTGGTGACGGGTGGTGCCGGGTTCATCGGCTCCAACATCGTGGACGAGCTAGTCCGTCGCGGCCATAACGTGGCGGTGTTCGACGATCTTTCGAGTGGAAAAGAGGCGAACCTCGTCGCCGTTCGCGACAAGATCGAGTTTCACATGGGAAGTATCACGGAATTGGAAGCCACTCGGAAAGTTTGCCAGAAAGCCGATTACGTAATTCACCTCGCCGCACGCACGTCGGTTCCACGGTCCGTACAAGATCCCATCGAAACGAACCGGGTGAACATCGACGGCACATTGAATGTGCTGGTGGCGGCACGTGATGCGGGAGCTCGGCGGGTGGTCTACGCTGCGTCATCTTCCGCTTATGGCGACACGCCTACACTGCCGAAGATCGAGACGATGCCGGTCGTGCCGATTTCGCCTTACGGGATAACCAAGTATGTAGGTGAGCTGTACGCGCAGGTTTTCGGCCGCGTCTACGGTCTGGAAAACGCCAGCGTGCGCTACTTCAATGTTTTCGGACCGCGCCAGGATCCCACATCGCAGTATTCCGGAGTGCTATCGCGCTTCATACTTGCCGTACTGCGTGCCGAACCAGTCGTTGTGTACGGTGATGGCGAGCAGTCGCGAGACTTCACGTACATCGATAACGTGGTGGACGAAACACTGAGAGCCTGTGAATCGCCCAATGCTTCTGGGATCGTGTTTAACGGCGGCACAGGCTCGCGAATCACGCTGAATGAAGTAGTAAAGCTGCTGGAGAAAATCACCGGCCAGAAGATTCAGGCAAAATATGAGGCGCCGCGCCCCGGTGACATTCGAGATTCTCAAGCTGACATCGGCTTGGCGCGCAAGATGCTGGGATATGAGCCGCGTGTGCTCTTTGAAGAAGGCCTCAAGCGCACCTGGAATTGGTACAAGAATGCTGGGGTGTGAGGCTCGTATCGGCGACTATCCCGCCCCCACCCCAAGTTATGGTTCATTTGCGGACACAAATTGGCGAAAACCGGTGCCAGATCTTGACTGCTGGTACGAATCGGATAGCGCTTAAGACGATTCGTTAGCGTCCTCGTAAACACCTGGAAACACTCTGGATACATGAAAACGTGTATGCGGTCGCCAGAGCCCTTGGGCTCAAACGGATTTTCGAAGCCAAGCAAGGAAAGAGCTTGGCAAATCACGGCAAGTGTTTTCACTCGACGGCAGGTATATGCCCCGGCCGTTCTGGCTTTTCCGGTGCTATAGCTCCTGTTAACCATGTTTTTTTTCAATACTTTGTAGAAATTTTGCTGGAACATACCCCAAGACGATTCCGGCAGGGACTCTGGCAGGCCGTTTGCGATGTGTAACTGAGCAGAAGCTACATTAATGGCGGTAGCCTATACGCACCAGTACCTCCGATGGAGCCACTGACCTAGATGAGCGACGTAACAGCCAGCGAAAGATGGTTTGCCCTCCAGGTGAGGACGCGCTGGGAAGGTTCTACCGCTGTGCTGCTCTCGGGTAAGGGTTATCAGACGCTTTTGCCGACCTACAAGGCAAAGAAGCATGGGCACGGAAAGCGCCGAGACGGGAGCGCCCCGCTTTTCCCCGGGTATGTCTTCTGCCAATTCGACGCCCAGAATCGTTTGCCGGTGCTCATCACGCCCGGCGTAATCGCGATAGTGGGACGCGGCCGAGTGCCGCTTCCAGTGGATGACGCTGAGATCTCCGGTATCCAAACGCTGGTTGCATCGGGGCTGCCGGTTGAGCCATGGCCCTATCTAGAACTGGGCCAAAGAATTCGCATCGAGAGCGATGCTTTGAAGGGTCTCGAAGGGATTTTGATCAACATCAAGGGAAATCACAGGATCGTGGTATCGGTTTCACTGCTTCGCCGATCTGTAGCGCTCGAGGTTGACCGATCGAGCGTAGTTCCGATCAGTCCGGCGCGGCCGGCAACACTAGAACCGGTTCACCGACGTCCAGTGCTTCAAGGTGTGGTTGCGTAAACAGCGCCTGCTGGCAAGCCAGAGCAACACGGAAGATTTTGAAATCTTAGGGCACGGTGTAGGCGAGTCGAACAGAAAATGGGGCACTTGAAAACTTCTACTGTAAGAACGCTTGAAGCGCGGCAGGGGAACGGCCGGAAGAGCCTTTCCAGCTTTGGTCGGGTGCCGATTGGCCGGGAAAGCGTGCTCAAGGAAGAGATCCTCCATGCCATGCTGACGCTCGAGCGTCGGCGAGCCGAGCGATCCCGCAAGCCCTTCGTGCTCATGTTATTGGATTCCAGCGCCGTACGCACCGACGGGAACCGCTCGACCTTCGTCAGTAAGCTATCCTCCACGGTTTGCGATGCAACGCGAGAAACGGATTTAGTTGGATGGTACGAAGACGGAGTGGTGCTGGCAGTGATCTTCACGGAAGTAAATTTTGAGGGACAGAATCCGGTTACCGAAATTCTACACTCGAAAGTGGTGCAGGCACTGCGAGACAATCTTGATCCGAAGCTGGCATCGAAGCTCGCCATCACGGTGCATCTGTTCCCAGAAAGCTGGGAAGACAAGCAACACTCGGAACCGGTTGCCGACGTCAAACTATATCCAGAACTTTCGCGCAAGACCTCCCGTAAGCGCCTGCCGATGGCTATTAAGCGCGGCATCGATGTACTGGGCAGCGGGCTGTTGTTGGCGCTGATCGCACCGATTTTGGGAGCGATCGCGCTGGCCGTCAAGTTGACGTCCAAAGGGCCGGTTATCTTCCAGCAAGAGCGTCTTGGCCAGTTTGGAAAGCGCTTCAAGTGCCTAAAGTTCCGTACCATGTATACGGACAATAATCATCAGATTCACCGCGACTACGTTCAAAGCTTCATTGCAGGAAAACAGGCTGGTAACGGGAAGAAGAACGAGGACGAGCCGGCCGTTTACAAGATCCAGAACGATCCACGCGTGACTGCGGTCGGGAAGTTCCTGCGCAAGACGAGCCTCGACGAATTCCCACAGTTCTGGAACGTTCTGCGCGGCGAAATGTCCCTGGTGGGCCCGCGCCCGCCGCTACCATACGAGTTCGAGATGTACGACTATTGGCACCGCCGGAGAATTCTTGAAGTTCGGCCGGGCGTGACGGGACTGTGGCAAGTCAGCGGCCGGAGCCGCACCTGCTTCGATGATATGGTGCGTTTGGATCTCCGCTATTCGCAAGGCTGGTCGCTATGGCTCGATGTGAAAATCCTGCTGGCAACGCCGCGAGCGATCTTTACAGGCGACGGCGCCTTTTAGCTCCTACCGTAGGTTTCCTTGGCTAGCTAGTTCCTTTGTCGTTTCAGATGTTTCTTCGCACGGTTCTAGCGTCTGTCGCGAACTTGTACTGAAGTACTTCCCGACCGTACTATGGCGGCGCCCGCTTCTTTGATTTCTAATTACAGAGCAATGCTAGGCCACTCCACCCATCTCCACAGACAGTAGAGGCGACATGATCCGAGTGGGAGTAATCGGTTACGGGTATTGGGGACCAAATATCGTCCGAAATCTGCACGGCTTGGACTCAACGCGCGTCGAAATGGTCTGCGACAGCAGTCCCGGGGCCCTAGCGAGAGTGCGCAAGGCATATCCGGGCATTCGTGCGGTTTCCGACTGCATGGAGGTTCTAAAGTCGCCGGACATCGACGCCGTGGCGGTGATCACGCCGGTATGGACCCACTACGAATTGGCGAAGACGGCACTGGAAAATGGAAAGCACGTCTTCATCGAGAAGCCGTTCACATCGAACTCGAAGCAAGCGGAAGAGCTGATCGAATTGGCGGCGCGCAAGAAGCTGACCATCATGGTGGATCATACATTTTTGTTTACCGGGGCCGTGCGCAAGATTCGAGAACTAACGGAAAGCGGCGCGCTGGGCGACTTGTATTATTACGATTCACTGCGCGTGAACTTAGGATTGTTCCAGCACGACGTCAGTGTAATTTGGGATCTTGCCCCGCACGATCTCTCGATCATGGATCACGTCATCAAGGGCGAACCCGAAGCCATAGTGGCCACCGGCGAAAGACATTTGAACGGCGTGGAAGACGTTGCGTTCATGACGATTTATTTTCCGCGCAACGTAATTGCACACATCAACGTGAACTGGCTTTCGCCTGTGAAGATTCGGACGACACTGATCGGCGGCCAGAAAAAAATGCTGGTCTGGAACGATCTGGTGGCCGATGAAAAGATTCGCGTGTACGACAGGGGTGTCCAAATCGCTTCGGGAGAAGGGATCCGGGACCTCCTGGTGAGCTATCGCACGGGCGATATGTGGGCTCCACAGGTGGAACAGCTGGAAGCGTTACGCGTAGAGCTGGACTACTTCGCCGATTGCATAATGAACAGCAAGACCCCCTTCAACGATGGCCATGCCGGGTTACGTGTCGTGCGAATGCTGGAAGCGGCGGAAGCATCCATCCAAAAGAGGGGACATTTGGTCCGACTGTGAGCGAATTCAACTCAATCGCTCCGAGCGTGAAGCTGGGAAAAGATGTGAAGCTGTCGCAATTCATCAATCTGTACGGATGCGAGATTGGTGATGAAACAAAGATCGGCGCGTTCGTGGAGATTCAGAAGAACGCCAGCGTGGGACGCCGCTGCAAGATATCGAGCCACACGTTCGTGTGCGAGGGCGTGACTATCGAAGACAATGTTTTCGTTGGCCACGGCGTGACGTTCGTCAACGATTCGTACCCTCGAGCAACGGCGGCGGACGGCGGACTACAGACAGAAAGCGATTGGAAGGTGGAGAAGACGGTGGTTAAACGCGGCGCTTCGATCGGATCCGGAGCGACGATTCTTTCGGAGTTGACCATCGGGGAGAACGCCATTGTCGGCGCGGGGAGCGTGGTGACGCGCGACGTGCCCCCTAATGCCATTGTTGCGGGCAATCCTGCCAAGGTACTTCGGTACGTTACGGAAGAGTCGCGACCAGTTGACATG
>Ga0302325_10025001_pt1 | contig 12413 bp, 9 predicted proteins | sample Palsa_T0_2_FD_201948 | JGI IMG/M metagenome (GOLD analysis project Ga0302325, IMG submission 201948) | Peat permafrost microbial communities from Stordalen Mire near Abisko, Sweden - Palsa_T0_2 | ecosystem: Environmental > Terrestrial > Soil > Palsa > Peat permafrost | place: Sweden: Abisko...
CTCATTGGCACAGAGCCGTGGTGGAACGCCGATTGGCGAGCGCGCTTTGCAAAGCGCGCGCCGCACGCAAGTGCGGTGGATACGGACCCGCGTCGATCGGCGTTCCGCTTCCTTTTCTTCTTTCGTACAGAGCATGACCCGGAAAAGTGGATACCGGTTTTCCGATAAAGGTCATGCTCCACTTAAAACGTGGCTCAAAGCACGGATCGTGAGGCTACCGGCATCCACCGCCGGCATTCTCTGGCGAAGATCGGTGCGGAGAGCGAAGAAATTCTTGCCGCTTGAACAGCAACTCGGGTGCGAACCGCATCGCGAGAACGATCCTTTATGTCGTCATTGCCGGGCTTGACCCGGCAATCCATACGGCGGCCCAGCATGGACCACCGGGTCAAGCCCGGTGGTGACGAAGAAGGTGATAGACACTTCGCTGTTTGACATCGTGGATAGGAAAGATGCGCCTGCACCGGGGCGTGGCGGCAATTTACCGACCGGTAACGACATTCCCGCAAACTTCTGTTTGAGAGTTTGGGGCTCGAATCATGGCCTATATTTTGCCGCGCGTGCTCATTGCCTGGAGCACAACCTGCCTGATCATGAATACCTTCACCGCCATCGACCCGCTGGTCTTTTACGTTGCCGGCGGGGTTTGGTCGTTGGTCGTGCTGATGGCCTTCAGCTACATGCACAACCTGCGTGAGCAACCAGACGGTGAGCCCATCCGCGCCATCGCGCCGGTTCAGATACCCGCCGAATAACGCCCGCCTTCGCGCTCAGGCTCGCCCAGCACGATTCCAGCCGCGGATGCGGTCGCCATAGACATCGAAGCCCGCCGGCGTAACGATGACGGTGTCCTCGAGCTTGATAAAGCCGCGTTGCGGATGCTTCAGCGTGGTCTCGACCGAGATGACCATCCCCGTTTCGAGCGGGCGTTCGGCGTCATAAGCGTCGTACGGAACGGGTCCCGAATTGGTCAGGCGCGGCGCCTCGTGGCTGACCAGCCCCATGCCGTGCGCCAGGAATTCGATGTGGTTGTGCAGTTTGGACTTTTGCAGCGGCACATTCGCCGCCGCGTAGATTTCCTTGCCGAGCGCGCCGGGGCGGATCGGCTTCATTGACGCCTGCTCGATGGTTTCGACCTCGGCAAGCAGATCGACCAGTTCTGCATCCGGCTCGCCGATCACGCCCATGCGGCATACGTCGCCAATATAACCGTGGTAGTTGCCGCCGGAATCGAGCGAAAGCACATCGCCTTTATTTTGCCAGCGCTGGTCGGACGGCGCGCGGTTGAGGCTGGGACCTGCGGTGATCAGACAATAATCGAAGGTCAGACCGCGCATGGTCTCTTCACGGCGCAACGCTTCGGTCAATTCATTCTTGGTTGCGCCGGGACCGAAATTCTTGAAGACCGTCTCCATGGAGTCGATCACGGCGTCGGAGGCGATTTTCAGCTTTTCCAGTTCCTCAGGCGTCTTGATCGCGCGGAGCCGCTCCAGAACAAACAATGCGTCCTTGATCTCGGCGTCAGGGAAGGCCTTGCGAAGAACGCCAACGGAGTCGGCGGGAATGAAGGATAGTTCCGCACCGATACGTTTGGCTTTCGGAGCGAGCTTGCGCAGATAGTCAACGGCTTTCTCCGTGGTGTCGACGGAGCCGGAGTTTTTGACGTTGAGTTCGGCAACCCAGAACGGTTTCACCTCATTCTGGAAATTCTCCATGCGGTGGCCGAAGAAACCGGCCTTATCGGGCTGACCCTTGGCATAGACGAACACCGGCAAGTAGCGGCTCAGCCCCATCGCATCCATGGACTCAAAGAAGAACGCACGGTGGCCGCCGAGCAGATATTGGACATTATGCTTGGAGGTCGCGACCAGGACATCGATGCTCGATTCATCCATCAAACGATCAAGCCGTGCGGTATCGAACGGAGCTAGGTGCGATCGCTTGGTGACGTCGAGCATGATGAATCTCCTGATTTCGCGGGAACTCTGTTTGTTGAGGATAAGCCTACCAAATCTGCGGCCGTTGATGAACCCGCTTGGGAGCCATTTAGCTGCACCCTCCCCGGCGTCAAACGACCGAAATCCGTGTTTGCCGGGAAGCCGGATTGGGCCCTTACTCGGTGCTAAGGCATCCCACAACTCGGGATTGAGATACAGAATATTTATGCGAAATTTACGCGCCGAACGTCCGGATTTACGGCCCTACTATGGATAATGGATTTCTTTTCATCTTCCGGAAATATATCCGCGCCGCTATAGAGTAAGACAGGACGGGGGCCCGGCGTTAATTGACGCCTTGCTAGCTAACCGCGGACGCACAGAGGGAAGCCCGTGGAATTGAAAACGAATCCTGCCGGCCGCCTGGGCCGTCGCGGGAAGTTTCTTATGGCGGGTGGTGCGGCATTTGTGATTGCCGGCCTCGCCTATTGGTATTGGTCACAAGGCCCGGATCCGGCGCACGCGGCGCGAAGCCGGGCCGCCGTTCCTGTCAGTATCGCTACAGCCTCCCGGCAGGACGTGCCGATCTATCTGACCGGCCTCGGCACCGTGCAGGCCCTCTATACGGTCGCTATCCACGCCCAGGTCGACGGCAAGCTACAGGACGTGTTCTTCAAGGAAGGCCAGCCGGTCAAAAAAGGCGACATCCTCGCCAAGATCGATCCCCGCCTCTATCAGGCCGCGCTTGATCAGGCCAAGGCGCGCAAGGCGCAAGACGAAGCCACTCTTGTCGCGGCGCAGAAGGATCTCGCCCGCTACCAGGCGCTGGTTCTGAAAAATGCCGAGACTCAACAGAATCTCGATTTGCAGCAAGCCAAGGTTGAGCAGAACAAAGCCGGGATCGATGCCGACGTCGCGGCGATCGAAACTACGCAAACCAATCTCGACTATACCGATATCCGGGCAACCACTGATGGCCGCATGGGCGTCCGGATGGTCGACCCGGGAAATATCGTTCACGCCAACGATCAGGGCGCGATCGCTATCCTGACGCAGACAGAACCTACCGCTGTTACTTTCACCTTGCCCGCGCAAACGCTTGAAGATGTTCGCGCCGCCATGGCGAGTGGCGATGTTCAGGTCGCTGCCTATGATCGAGACAATGTGCGCCTGATCAGCGCCGGCAAGCTCGCAACCATCGACAATCTGATCGATCAGACCACGGCGACCTACCGTCTCAAAGCAATGTTCTCGAACGAAGACGAAAAGCTGTGGCCGGGCGAATTTGTCAATGCCCGCCTGCTTCTCACGACACGCAAGGACGTTGTGGTGATCCCGCCGCTGGCGGTGCAGCGTGGACCGCACGGGTTGTTCACCTGGATTGTGAAGCCGGATAACACCGTCGAGGCACGACCGATCCAAATCAGCACGACAACCGGTGATAGGACCATCGTGACGTCCGGCGTCTCCGACGGCGACCGCGTTGTGACCGATGGGCAGTACAAGCTTCAGATCAATTCGCCGGTGACGATTACCGCGCCGCCGACAGCGTCCGCCCAAGGCGACGCATCGTGAGCATTTCTGAACCTTTTATCCGAAGGCCGATAGCAACTACGCTGCTGATGGCCGCTGTTGCGTTCGTTGGCATCGTCTCGTTCCCGTCGTTGCCGGTCGCGCCGCTGCCACAAGTCGACTTCCCGACCATTCAGATCACGACGATCTGGACCGGGGCCAGCGCCGAGACCATGGCGACTTCGGTCGCCTCGCCGCTTGAGCTTCAGTTTGGTCAGATCGCCGGCATTACCCAGATGACGTCGCAGAGTTCACTCGGCGCATCGACCATTGTCATCCAGTTTGATCTCGATCGAAACATAGATTCCGCGGCGGGAGACGTGCAAGCGGCCATAACGGTCGCGACAAAACAACTGCCGCAGACACTGACGACACCCCCGGCCTACAAAAAGGTCAATCCGTCGGACACGCCGGTGCTTCTGCTTTCGGTGCATTCGGACACCGTGCCGATCACCGACGTCGATGATTACGCAAATATTTATTTGGCGCAGCAGATCTCGCAGGTCAGCGGTGTCGCCCAGGTTTCCGTGTTCGGCGACCAAACCCCGTCGATCCGCGTTCAGGTCGATCCCGCGAAGCTTGCAGCCAACGGCATTACGCTCGAGGAAATTCGCAGCAACGTGGTCACGTCAACAACCAACGCGGCCAAAGGCACCATCAATGGCGACCACATAAGTTTCACAATTGCCGCGAACGACCAGATTACCGACGCCGATCAATTTAACGACGTGATCCTTGCTTATCGCAATGGCGCGCCAATCCGGGTCCGCGATGTCGGCCAAGCAATCCGAGCGCCAGTCGACCGCACGGTCATGGCGTATCAAAATAATCAGGAAGGCGTCATTCTTGCGGTCTTCAAGCAGCCCGGCGCCAACGTCATCGACACCGTCGACCAGATCAAGGCGGAAATTCCGGCCCTGACAGCGCGTATTCCACCGGCGGTTAAAGTCGAAACGATCCTCGATCGAACCGTCACCATCCGCGCCTCCGTCGCCGATGTCGAATTCACGCTGGTCCTCACCATCGGACTCGTCGTGCTGGTGATCCTGCTGTTCCTGCGCAATTTCTGGGCGACGCTCATTCCCAGCATCACAGTACCGCTCGCAATCTCCGGCTCTTTCGCGGCGATGTATTTGATGCACTTCAGCATCGACAACCTGTCGCTGATGGCGCTCACTATTGCGGTCGGCTTCGTGGTCGACGACGCCATCGTCGTGGTCGAAAACATCTACCGCCATGTCGAGCACGGCGAGCCGCCGTTCACCGCGGCGCTAAAAGGCTCGCGCGAAATCGGCTTCACGGTCGTGTCGATTTCATGTTCGCTGATCGCGGTGTTCATTCCGCTCTTGCTGATGAGCGGCATCATCGGCCGTCTGTTCCGCGAATTCGCCCTGACGGTCACTGCGTCAATTATAGTCTCGGCGGTCGTCTCGCTGACGCTAGCGCCAATGATGTGCTCGCGCTTCATGAAACGCGAACCTGAAACTCATAGCCGCATCCATCAGATCATCGAGAGCGGCTTCGTGGCGATGGTCAGATTCTACGAGCGCACCCTCGATATCGTCCTGCGCCACCAGCCGATCACACTTTGCGTATTTTTCGCGACCATGGCGCTGACCGCAGTCATGGCGGTCATGATCCCGAAGGGCTTTTTCCCGATTCAAGATACCGGTCTCGTTCAGGGATTTGGTGAAGCAGCCCAGCCGACGTCGCCGGATGAAATGATGCGCCTGATGCAGAAGCTGGGCGACGTCATTCTCAAGGATCCGGATGTCGAGTCTTTCGGTTCGCAAACCGGCAGCACCGGCAGCGCGCAATCGGCCAACACCGGCCGCTACTTCCTGACGCTGAAGCCGCGGGACGAAAGAAAGCTCAACGCATCGCAGATCATCGACCGGTTGCGGCCGCAGCTTGCCAAAGTCCAAGGCGCCGCCCTCTTCCTGCAACCTTCCCAGGACATCAACGTCGGCGCGCGGATCGCCCGCGGCAGCTTCCAGTACACGCTTCAGGACACCAATATCGACGAGTTGAATGAGTGGTCGCAAAAGCTGCTTGAAAAGCTCAAGACATTGCCGCAGCTCGCCGACGTCACCAGCGATTTGCTGGCGAATGCGCCGCGCCTGCAAATCACGATCAACCGCGATCAGGCTTCGCGCTTCGGGATTTCCGCCCAGGCGATCGACGATACGCTCAATGACGCCTTCGGCCAGCGCGAGATCACCCAATACTTCACTCAATTGAAGACTTATTTCGTCGTCCTCGAGATCCTGCCTGAGTTGCAACGGGACCTGTCAACGCTCGACCGTCTCTACGTGAAATCGCCCCTCACCGGCGGCGCCGTGCCGTTGTCGACACTGGTCAGCGTGGACAGCAACGGCATCGGTCCGCTGCTGATCTCCCATCAGGGCCAGTTTCCGGCGGTAACCATCACGTTCAACCTGGTGCCTGGCGTCGCGCTCGGGCAAGCGGTGGAGGCCGTCAACCAGGCATCGCGCGAAGTCGGCATGCCGGCTGCGATCATTCCTACTTTCCAGGGCAATGCCCAGGCATTCCAGACATCGCTGCGCAGCGAACCGGCGCTAATCGGCGCCGCATTGATCGTGGTCTACATCATCCTCGGCGTGCTCTACGAAAGCTTCATCCATCCGCTGACGATCCTGTCTACCCTGCCGTCGGCCGGCGTGGGCGCCCTGCTCGCCTTGAACCTCGGCCACATGGATCTTTCCGTCATCGGCATCATCGGCATCATTCTCCTGATCGGCATCGTCAAGAAGAACGGCATCATGCTGGTCGACTTCGCTATCGCCGCTGAACGTGAGCACCACAAGCCACCGCTCGAAGCCATCCGGGAAGCCTGTTTGCTGCGTTTCCGCCCGATCCTGATGACAACCGCGGCCGCGATGCTGGCCGGCATACCGCTCGCCATAGGCAACGGCTCCGGCTCGGAAATGCGCCAGCCGCTCGGCTACGCCATGGTCGGCGGTCTGGCCCTGAGCCAAGTGCTTACGCTTTATACGACGCCGGTGGTCTATCTCTATCTTGACCGGCTACAGACGTGGCTGTTCGGCGACAAACGCGGCCCGATCGAGGAAACAGAAGAACCGGTTCACGCCGTCGCCGCCGAGTAGACTGGGCGACGAGTTGCAGGTCGCATTATCCCCAGAGCGTTGTGCTGGCCAGTCGTGCGCCCTGCACCATTGCGTCCAACTTCGCCCACATGATGCTTGGATGCACACGCCGATAGAATGGTCCCTGGGCAAAGCCGCAATCGGTGCCGGCCATAACGTTCTCACGCCCGACCAGCTTGGCAAGCCGGACGATGCGCTCGGCGACAAGTTCCGGGTGCTCGACGACATTGGTTGCATGACTGATCACGCCGGGAATGAGGATTTTGCCTTCGGGAAGCTTCGCGCTTTCCCAAACCCGCCATTCATGCTCGTGGCGCGGATTGGCACCCTCCAACACGAAGGCCCCGACTTTCATGCTCAGGATGAGATCGACAATGTCCTTGAGTGGCACGTCGGTGGTGTGCGGCCCCGGCCAGCTTCCCCAGCAGACGTGATAGCGGATGCGATCCTGCGGCAGTCCGGCAATCGCCTCATTGAGGACTTCGACCTGTAAAGCGAGCCATTTGCGATAGTCAGCAAAGCTCGCCGGCGGCACCATGCGGTCATAGGTGACGGCAAAGCGCGCGTCGTCGAGTTGGAGCACAAAGCCCGCGTCGATAATCATCTTGTATTCGGTACGCATCGCCGCGCCGATAGCGCGGATCAGCTCTTCGTCGCTCTTGTAGTATTCGTTCTTGCGGTCAGGGATGACGCTCGCCGGCGCAGCGACGGGAAGAAATGCTTCGGCGACTTTAACGTCCTTGAGCGCCGCTTTGAAATTGTCGATGTCTCGCTGCAATTCCGCCTGGCCGGTATAGGCGATCGGACCGACGCACACCGCTTCAACTGTCGTTGCCACGCTCTCACGCGCATCGAGCTCGGCGTAGAACTCAGCGAACTTTTCGCGGTCGACGCCCCGCGCGAACGGGTTGGCCCCGGACGTGATCGGTCGGCGTTCAAAACCGCTCAGTCGTTCCAGCACGTATTGCGACCAGGAAATAGACTTTCCGAATTCGCCATCGCTGATGACGTCAATACCGACCTCAGCCTGCTTGTGCACCACCTCGGCAACGGAACCGGCCAGACATTTGCCGTATGCGGCAACGTCGTACGGCTTGCCCGCCTGCTTGGTACGCAAAAAGTCCTGCAGCGCTTGCGGGCGGATCAAGCTGCCTACATGCGTGGTAAGAATTCGATCGGTACTGTGCTTCATCGCTCCCTCGTCGCAGTTCAACGAAAGCTAATACAGAACCTTACGAGGCACGCAATGGTGGGGCGTATTCAGTCAGACATGGGCGATAGCCCATCTCGCGAAGATGGCTGGGCTGCAGTAGGCTGATCGCTCGCGCACTCGCAACGGCGCGACACATAGGGGAGGTTTCATGATCGCATTCACACGGCGCTCGCTGGCCTTGCTTCCGGCCGTAGCGCCCCTACTCTCAAGCAGCTTCGCACACGCGATGGAACTCAACCCGGCAGCCGTCACGTTCAAGCTACCCGATCAGATCAAATGGTCGGAGCCCACTCCCACCGGTGCGCAAAATGCCACTCTGGTCGGCGACGTAACCAAAGAGGGCCTTTATGTGCAGATGGTCAAATGGCTGGCCGGTAATCACTTCAGCCATCCTCACTTTCATCCGCACGATCGTTTCATCACCGTGCTGAAAGGAACGTGGTGGGTCGGCACCGGTACCAAATTCGATCCGGACGGCACCGTGCCGATGCAGGCCGGTACTTTCGTCACCCATTACGGCCAGCAGGTACACTTTGACGGCGCCAAGACCGAAGATGCCGTTCTTCTGATCGTCGGCGAAGGCCCGGGGACCTCAACACCTGCCGAAGTCAAATAAAGCTGCAGTTGAATAAGCGCCGGTTACGCCGCGGATCTGGTCGCGCGACCGGCCGCCGCGGCGCGTTTCACCCGATCGAGGATCAACTCGATCGAGGCAATCTCGACTCGGTTACGTCCGTTGTCCTTGGCGCGATAGAGAGCATGATCGGCCTGGGCGAGCAGCGCCGACAGGTCAAGCACGGCATCGTAGCTGATGACCATGCCGATACTGACCGTCGCAACCACGGGCTTGCCGTCGATTTCGCGGCTCGCATCCGCAAACGCGGCCCGAATCTCCTCGGCCACGGCCAACGCGCGCTCACGCGGCGTATTGACGAGAATTGCTGCGAATTCTTCGCCGCCGAGACGGCCAAAAATGTCGAGCCGGTGCATGCAGCCACTGCCGATCTCGGCAAACAATTGCAGCACGCGGTCGCCCATGGCGTGCCCGAAGCGATCGTTAATGGTTTTGAAGTTGTCGAGGTCGAGCAACAAGACCGCGGTAGGCCGCGGATCGCTGATCTGCCGTTTGAGCTGCACTTCGCCGTCCTGCAGAAAGGCGCGGCGATTGGCGATGCCGGTCAGCGGGTCGATCAGCGAGGCTGTCTTATGACGGTGCTCGGTGCGCTCTTTCGCCATCGCCAGCAGGATGAACGCAATCGAGATCGTGAACAGCAGAGCCTCGAAGCTGAGCACAGTCAGCCACACGCTGTTAAACAGGTCAGGGTTGGCGGGACGCCATGGCAACATGGAGCCAAACGGCGTGCGCAACAGATAGAGTGAGCCATGCGCGAACAGCATGAAAATAGCGGGCCAGCGAGACACAAGCGGCTCGCTGCGGCCGCGCCAAAATTCGTATGCTGTCGCCCACGTATACGCAGTAATGATTCCGGAGCTGATCAGGACACGCAAATCCCATGAACTTGCGACAGTAGGGATATGACTGACCACGAGCCAGAGCGCGGCACCACCAAACACTAGAAGCCATTGCGGCTTGCGATGATCGAATAATCGCGCGCCATTCCAGGTAAATGCAAAGGCCGTGAGCAGGACCGCGTTGGCGAGGTCGATCGAAATGAGATCGGAAACCGAGCCATAAAGCCCGAACAACCCGATCGAAGCGGCGCGCAGCAGATCGGCAAAGCCCCACCACGCCACGGCGTAGATTGCCGTGTTTTGAGCCCATGCAAACAGCAGCAGCAATCCGAGGATCGCTTCTACATAGATCGTCACGACGAAGAGTGTGTTGACGTCGAGGGTCATTATATCAATCGCTTCAACGATGCGGCACGCAAATGCTTATAAACCCGTCATAAGTTGCTTAACGGGCCGGCCGGAAACAATGAGTGAATTCCCGCAACGGGCGAAAGGCATTCCGAAGCTATGGTTTCACCAAGCTTGCAGTGAATGCCGGCTTTGTTCCCGTCTTGTTTCGAAACATTTGGTCATCTAGGGTCGCGCGCTCAGGAAAGTAAGGATTATGCAGCTACGTGTTGGGGTTATCGAGGCAATTGGCAACACGCCATTAATCAAGCTCGAGCGTGTTTCGGCGGCGACCGGCTGCACTATTCTGGGCAAGGCCGAATTCATGAATCCTGGCCAGTCGGTCAAGGACCGTGCCGCGCTTTTCATTATCAAGGATGCGATCAAACGCGGTGAGCTGCGGCCGGGAGGCATTATTGTCGAAGGCACCGCCGGCAATACCGGCATCGGACTTGCGCTCGTCGGCAATGCCATGGGCTTTCGCTCGGTAATTGTAATCCCAGAGACGCAAAGCCAGGAAAAGAAGGACACGTTGCGGCTGTGCGGCGCTGAGCTGATCGAAGTGCCCGCGGTGCCCTACTCCAATCCGAACAACTACGTGAAGCTTTCGGGCCGCGTCGCCGCGCAATTGGCGAAGACCGAAAAAAATGGCGCGATCTGGGCCAATCAATTCGACAACGTCGCCAATCGGCAGGGGCACATCGAAACCACCGGACCGGAAATCTGGAACCAGACTGACGGCAAAGTGGATGGCTTTGTTTGTGCGGTCGGCAGTGGCGGCACCCTGGCTGGCGTCGCGATGGCGCTAAAGGCACGCAACAGTGCGGTGCGCATCGCGCTTGCCGACCCGATGGGAGCTGCACTCTACAGCTACTACACGACCGGCGTGCTGAAATCGGAAGGCTCCTCGATCACCGAGGGCATCGGCCAGGGCCGCATCACCAAGAATTTGGAAGACGCGCCGATCGATACAGCGTATCAGATTCCGGACTCCGAAGCGGTGCCGATCGTTTTCGATTTGCTGGAACACGAAGGCCTGTGCGTGGGCGGCTCGTCAGGCATCAATATCGCTGGCGCGGTCCGGCTTGCCAAGGAACTGGGACCCGGCCACACCATCGTGACCATTCTTGCCGACTACGGTACTCGCTATCAATCAAAGTTATTCAATCCGCAGTTTTTGCGCGAAAAAAATCTTCCAGTGCCTGAATGGCTCGACCGCAAATCGAATATCAAAGTTCCATTTGAATGAACCGCGTGATGAATAAAGATGCTGAGAACCAATAACGTCGCACCTTCACCGAAAAGCCGTTGGCTCGTCTCGACCGAGTGGCTCGCCGATCACCTAAACGACAGTAATGTTGTTGTGGTCGACGGCTCATACCTCGTGCTGCAAAAGCGCGACGCGCACGCTGAATACCGCGCCGGGCACATTCCGGGCGCCGTCTTTTTCGACGTGGACACAGTCGCCGACCATTCCAGCGAATTGCCCCATATGCTGCCGGGCCCAACGCATTTCGGCGAGGCCGCCGGCGCGCTCGGCATTGGCAACGATACGATTGTTGTCGTCTATGACAGCCTCGGTCTCTACTCGGCCCCGCGTGTGTGGTGGACGTTTCGCATCTTCGGCGCCAAGAACGTCTTTATCCTCGACGGCGGGCTGCCGAAGTGGAAGGCCGAGGGCAGACCGATTGAACCCGGCGAGAGCAAGCGGCCACCGCAAAAATTCCATGCCGAGATGAATGTGGGCGCTGTCGCCACTTTGGCTGACATGCGGATGGCGGTTGTCGACCAAAGTGCGCAGATCGTCGATGCGCGTTCGGCTGAACGCTTCGCCGGCAAGGCGCCGGAGCCGCGTCCCGGCCTGCGCTCCGGTCATATGCCCGGATCGTTCAACGTACCGTTCGACCGCGTGCTCGATGATGGCAATCTCGCCTCGCGAGAAAGCGTCGAAGCCGCATTCAGGGATGCCGGCGTCAATCTCGACAAGCCGATCATCACATCCTGCGGTTCGGGAATGACGGCGGCGATCCTAACCTTTGCCCTCGATTCCATCGGCAAGACCGCCAAAGGTCTTTACGACGGCTCGTGGACAGAATGGGGTGGACGACCGGATCTTCCAGTTGAGCGTGATTGAATAAAGATTTCACGCAACGCACGCTCCGGCAAAGACATGAAAGTGATACAAGCGGGGTGAACCTAGCCGCGATACCTGCTATCACTTGCGCCTATGATCTTCCGCCAGCTCTTTGACAACACGTCTGGCACTTACACCTATCTGCTGGCGAGCCGGCATGGTGGCGAAGCTCTCATTGTCGATCCGGTTCTGGAGCGAGTTGACCGTTACTTGCAGCTCGTGCGCGAGCTCGACCTCAAGTTGGTCAAGGCAGTTGACACGCATCTGCATGCCGACCACATCACCGGACTTGGCGCGCTACGCGATCGTACCCGGTGCACCACGGTGATGGGCGAGAATACCAAAGCCGATGTTGTTTCCATGCGCGTCGGCGAAGGCGATCGCATCGAAATCGAAGGCCTGCGTCTCGAGGTACTGTACACGCCGGGCCACACCGACGATTCCTATTCCTTCCTGTCGGGTGACCGCGTTTTTACCGGAGACACACTGCTGATCCGCGGTACCGGTCGCACCGACTTCCAGAATGGCGATCCCCGCGCGCAATACGATTCGATTTTCAACAAGCTTCT
>Ga0302325_10025004_pt1 | contig 12412 bp, 10 predicted proteins | sample Palsa_T0_2_FD_201948 | JGI IMG/M metagenome (GOLD analysis project Ga0302325, IMG submission 201948) | Peat permafrost microbial communities from Stordalen Mire near Abisko, Sweden - Palsa_T0_2 | ecosystem: Environmental > Terrestrial > Soil > Palsa > Peat permafrost | place: Sweden: Abisko...
GCCGCCAGCGCCTTCTGAACAATCTCAAAGCCGCCCCTGCCGCTCACCAGCATCACGTGCCGGGATAGAGGCAACCGGTTTTCGAGAAGCGCCCACCCGCCAATTTTGTCCACTGCGTTGTGCCGGCCAATGTCTTCGCGCAGCGCAATCAACTGCCCTGCGGCGTCAAACAGCGCCGCTGCATGCACCCCCCCTGTCCGGCTGAACACCGCCTGTTCGGAGCGGAGCGTCTCCGGAAGCTTGCACAGGATTTCAGGGTCGAACCGGAAGCTTCGATCCGGCTGTTTCAAGCCGCGGGCGCGGATGGCGTTGATGGAAGCCTTGCCGCAAATGCCGCAACTGGATGCGGCGAAGAAATTTCGCTGCAAGTCCCCAGGCTGAAAATCTGCGTTTTTCAGTTCGACATCGACCACGTTGCTCTTTGCGCCATTCTCGGGCCTCACGGCGCGAAGACTCGCAATCTGGTTCAAAGAATCAATCATTCCTTCGGTCAGCAGAAACCCAGCCGAAAGTTCCAGATCATGCCCAGGCGTCCGCATCGTAACTGTCAGCGGCACGCCGCCCATCCTGATCTCAAGCGGCTCTTCGGCTGCAAGGGAGTCCTGAACCGAGCGCACCGCCCCGCGATCCCATTCAGTTACCTCCGTTAGCTCGACACTTCGCTCTGGTGTGCGCATTCGGGCTCTGGTCCTCTGTTCCAAATCAAGATTGGAGTTCTGAAGGAGACTGTCATCGCAAAAGCAATCGAAGAGTCGACCGCCGCGGAAGATCGCTCTGCCGCGTTGATAGCATTTAAGAATAGCGCGTGGAGCATTCGCCCCGTGCTCCTATCCGCACTCTCATCGTCGATGACCATCCAATCGTGCGCCGCGGCATCACCGTGGCCGCCCTCACATGGCACGGCAGCGTCATTCGGGTCTGCCTCAACGCCCGCGTCCGCACCCTGGTCGTAGTGATGGCCTTGCAGGGCAGATTCATACCCGAATCGCCAGCTCATTCTCTCGCTGAAACGGCAATTCGGAGAGCGCATCTTGCTTGAATACTGAGTGCGGAGACATTCCGGTAGAAAAATCGCGGCAATTCTCCAGCAGGCCTGCGCCGCACGTTTAGGTGCCGCAGAAAGTCCGGCTTACGCATTCCTCGGGGCGCGCCGGAGTGGCGTACCGTTCCAGGCCCGGCCTGTCCTCGTAGGGCCGCGACACCACGTCCAGCAACTCCTCGAAGGGCTGAAAGTCCTGCCGCCAGACGGCCGCTTCGAGCGCCGCTTCCACCACGTGGTTGCGGGGAATGAACGCGGGGTTTGCCGCACGCATGGCCGCGGCGCGCGCCTCCCCGCAACCCGGCTCTTCGTTCAGGCGCCGTCGCCATCGGGAAGCCCACGCGTCATAGGCGCCGGGGTCGGCGAACAGCGCGCGCACTCCCCCGTCTCCTTCCGGTCCTGCTGCAGCATCGCATAAGCGGCGGAAGGTCAGCGTGAAGTCGGCCCGGTTGGCGGCCATGCGTTCCAGCAGGTCTTCCACCAGCTCCGCGTCTCCCTCGCGCTCTGTGAAGAAGCCGAGTTTGCGGCGCAGGCCGGCGCTGCGAGCCGCCTCGAACTGCGAGCCGAAGCCTGCGAGCGCGTCATTGGCCGCGGCCAGCGCCGCCTCTTCGCTTCCCGCCTCCTGCACCAGAACCGGCAGCAATGCTTCGGCGAGACGCGTAAGGTTCCAGAGCGCGGCGCGGGGCTGATTGCCATACGCGTAGCGTCCTTGAGCGTCGATCGAGCTGAACACCGTCGCGGGATCGTATGCCTCCATGAAGGCACATGGCCCATAGTCAATGGTCTCGCCTGAGATTGAGGTGTTGTCCGTGTTCATCGCCCCATGAACAAAGCCAAGCAGCATCCATCGCGCCACCAGGCGCGCCTGCCGCGCAATCACGCCCTCCAGCAGAGCCCGGCAGGGCTGATTCGCCTGCGCCGCCTCGGGGTAGTGCCGGGCGATCGCATACTCCGCAAGTACGCGAATCCCATCCGTGTCGCGTCGGGCGGCAAAATATTCAAACGTGCCCACGCGAATGTGGCTGGCCGCAACGCGGGTCAGCACAGCACCGGGCAACGCCGTTTCGCGCAGCACTCGTTCTCCCGTCGTCACCGCCGCCAGAGCCCGCGTAGTCGGCACGCCCAGGGCCGCCATTGCCTCGCTCACAATGTATTCGCGCAAGACTGGGCCGAGCGCCGCCCTGCCGTCTCCGCCGCGCGAGAACGGAGTCGGACCCGAACCTTTGAGTTGGATGTCGTACCGCACTCCGTCCTGAGCCGTCACTTCTCCCAGTAGGTTGGCGCGCCCATCGCCGAGTTGAGGCACGAAATGCCCGAACTGGTGCCCGGCATACGCCATCGCCAGCGGCTCGGACCCTTCGGCGACGACATTTCCAGCCAATACTTCCACGCCGGCTGCGCTCGCCATAGCGTCCGCATCAAGCCCCAGGTTGCGCGCCAGTTCCGCATTCACTTTCACCAGCCGCGGGGCCGCAACCGGTGTCGGGGCCAGGCGCGAGTAGAACCGCTCCGGCAGCCGCGCATAGCTGTTGTCAAAGCCGAAACAAAATGAGTGGCTGTCAGCGCCGGAAGTCGCAGGCAATGCGATCGGGGATGGGTTCGATAATTTCATGATCTATTCGATATTGACACATTGCTCTCGCCGCTCATCGACGAGGCAGCGCGTGTCCATGCGGTGACCGGTGGGCAAACATCCGCCGCTGGACTCGACGTTTTGAGGATCGAACCGCATGACCCGAAGAGTCCGCTGTTCCAGTTTCCTCAGGTTCTGGTCACCCCTCATATTGCAGGATTCACGGATCTCATGATGGCCGGAACGGTGAACTACATTGGTCAAGTCATCGAGGAATTCGCCGCAGGCAACAAGTCCAGGTCGATCCTGAACTCGCCCGAAAAGCCCCCGGCGTCAGTTGCGGGAATAAACGGCAAGTTATGCGGTCTCTGGATCGTGCATGCTGAACCAGTAATAACGCCGCCAGCAAAACATGCAGCGAACCGGCCGCAGCGCAATCATCACCAGCAGACCGTCGATCGATCTCAACTCGGCCGGTTTGAACTTCACTGAATTGCAGCGTGGACACTCGCGCCGAATCCACACAAAGTGCGGCACCCAGTTGGGCCACGCGCGGTTTGAAAAGTTCATCTCAAACGATCCTTGCTCCCCGGCCCCGGTCGCACACCCGGTTCGTTCCTTCCGCTGCTCCGGAGTTTGAATCCAGCCAGGAAAGCAGCGACCGTATGCTGCCGGTTGCCAGCGCCATCGACGAATCCGATGCACCGTAATAGAGGTTGATGGTATCTCCGTCGTCGGCGATCGTCTGGCCGCATGGAAATACGACATCCTTGACGTCTCCGCCGCGCTCGTACGCAGCTTCAGGGCCGAACATCCACGAGTCTCCGCGCTGCAAACAGATCTCTGGTTGATCCAGGTCAAAGAGTGCGAGGCCGAGACGATAGATGCTTCCGGAGGCCGTTTGGCGCACACCATGGTAAATGGTCAGCCACCCCTTTGCGGTTTCTATGGGCGGAGAGCAGAGTCCAATCTTGTTTGCATCCCACCATCCGCCGCGGCGCGCCTCGAGCATGATCTTGTGACCGCCCCAATGGCGCAGATCGGGCGAGTAGGAGATCCACATGTGCGCGCCAAGCGTCGTCACCGGCCGATGAATCAGCGCCCAGAGTCCGCCGATCTTTCTTGGCAGCAACGCCGCGTCTTTATCCTCCGGCTGCGCGATGACGCCATACCGCTCAAACCTCTTGAAGTCTTTCGTCATTGCCAGTGACACACCGGGACCACCGCGCGAAAAGGATGTGTACGCAATGGCGTATTGCTCCAGTTCCGGGACGTAGGTAATTCGTGGATCTTCGATGCCCCAAAGCTCTTCAGGATATGCGCTCGGATTCGCCGGCAAAGTCGGCTGCGCATCGATCCGCCAGTTATCGATGCCATTTGCTGAGCGGGCGGCGCACAAGTGGGACAGCCCTCGCCGGTCTTCGACACGGCACAGCAGCAGCGTGTCGCCATCCGCAAGTCTTACGGCGCCCGCATTGAAGACGCTGTTGATCGAGTAGGGCCAATGCTCTTGCGTAAGAATCGGATTACACGCATAGCGGGTAAAAAGAGGAAGCCCCGTATGCGATTCCACGTGAGTTTCCGGGCAGGCGAAATCTTTCGATACCACCGTCGAGCCATTCGTATTCAAGAGGAGGAACTCATTTCCAAATGCCGTTCCCGTGCGTTTGTCACTTTGGCCTCGTGCATTTCGAGCAGGGCCATCAAGAACGAAAGCGTTGACTCCGCTCCCTGGTTTTCGTTGATGCGGTCGGGATGAAGGCCATCTCGGCAACCGCCCGTGATTGCGTCATAGAGCGGGACCTGCAGATCGTTCTTGCCCAGAAACCAGCGGAAAACCCGCTGCGCCTCCTCAAACCATAGTCCTTCTTCGGTCAGCCTGTATACCTCAAGGCAGGCCGAGATGGTTGCGCATGCCTCCACTGGTTGCTGATCGAAGCGCGCCTTCTCGTTTCCTTCAATGAAAAATCCATTGGACCCTATTGGCACGAAAATCTCCGCGTCGTCCCGGTGCTGCTCGGCAACCAGCCATTTGAGAGAGTCCATCCCTGCCTCGATCATTCTCTGGTTGTTGCTCCGCCACCCCGCCAGAATCAAAGCCTGCGAAAGTCTCGCGTTCGAGTAGGAGAGACTCTTTTCGAACCACCGCCATTTCGAGGAGTGGGTGCGTTCATAAATGTCCAGCAGTCGATTGGCCAGTGCATTGCGGGCGCCCTGGATGGCTCGGTCCCCAGGGAACCAGTCCAGATAGGCTTGCATGCCCAGAATGCTAAACGCCCAGGCACGCGGACTGCCCAAGGTGAGGGTCGCGGGAACTGCGGCTTCGAAGAGTCTTCCAGCCGCTCCTCGCAAGCCCGCGTTGCGTGAATGGCCCAGCACGTTGCCCAGCGCCCACAAGGCGCGGCCATGGCTGTCATCGGAACCCATCTCTTCCAGCCATCTGCGGTCATAGCTGAGAAAGTTTCTGAACCGGCCCTTGTCGCGATTGAATGCAAGCCACAAAAACGCCAGGTAACGGTGGGAGACATTTGCATACAATGGCCCGGCGCCGTGGCCCTGGCATTCATCCAGCAGCGTCGATACAATCAGCGCCCGCGCATTGTCGTCCGTGGTGTAACCTTCGCTTGAATTCGGCACGCTGAAGATTGCGTGTTGCAGAATGCCGGTATCGTCCGTCAATCGCAGCATCTGATCGCTGTTCATCGCAGGCAGAGAATCGATTGGGTCCACTGCAATGTCCTCTCTGTGCGTCGCCCTTGGCTGCAATGTGCGCTCGAAGCGCGCCCGCTGGAAGCTGGCCATGTATTTTTGCGCAATTTTCGGCCAGATCGTTTCCCGTGAATGCAGATAGGCCCGCTTGCGCATCGCATGACGTTCCCCTTCGTTATCCAGGAGCCGCAGTACAGCTTCAACAATGGCCGCCGGATCCTCAAAGGGCACGAGGATGCCCCTTTCGTCCGCGAGCAACTCCTTCGCGTGCCAATACGGCGTTGAGACAATCGCCTTCCCTGCCCCCAGAGCAATCGCCAGAGTCCCGGACACGATCTGTGCCTCCTGCCGATAGGGAGTGATGTAGATATCCGCCGCGCCCACGTGCTCCACAAGCTCCTCCGCGCTCACAAACCGATTGACGAGGATGAGGTTCGATGAAACTCCAAGCTCTTCGGCCAGGGCGAGCAACTCATCGCGGTATCTCTCGCCGTCGCGCCGGCGGATTTGCGGATGAGTCACTCCGGACACGATGTAAACCACATCGGGATGCGTTGCCAGAATCCCCGGCAACGCGCGAATCACGTTCTCAATTCCCTTGTTCGGCGACAGCAATCCGAAGGTCAGCAACACGGACTTGCCTTCGGCGCCAAACCGGTCCTTGAAATAATTGGGATCCATGAACTGAAAATCCGGCACGCCATGCGGAATAATATCGATCTTCCCGCTCGGGATCGCGTACACCTCGCGGAGAAACTGCGCCGCCTGCTCGCTCATGACGATCAAGCGATCGGAGAGGTGCGCTACCCCCGCCATCACCCTCCGTTGATCTGCATTCGGGTCGCGCAGAACGGTGTGAAGCGTGGTCACAACTGGCATCTTCAATTTGCGCAACAGGGTCAGGATGTGCTGGCCCGAAACCCCGCCATAGATGCCGTATTCATGCTGCACGCACACCAAATCGTTTCCATTGAAATTGAGAAACTCGGCTGCTCGTTCATACGAGCCCAGGTCTTCCTGCTCAAGTTCCAGGCGCACCTGGTTCGGATAGTCGTAGGCCGACTCAGGATCGTTCACCGGGATCGCAAACAACCGATCGCCGCCGTATTCGGTTCCGATCGCTGCGCATAGGTCGGTTGTAAACGTCGCAATTCCGCATTGGCGTGGAAGGTAGTTCCCCACAAACGCGATGCGCGTCGGTAATGGCAGGCTGCAACCGATCTTTGCAGCCATCGAAAGAGCCTCTGAGGGCGAACGTTCTGGAGAATCGTCATGACACTTTGCTTCGGCAAGAGACATGCTGCCTGCTTTCCGTAGAATCTGACTGTTGCAAATTATGCGGCCGTAACCCCGCAACGGGTTCGATGGCCCCAAAGGCGATCGCCGCAAGTATGCTGGTACGTTTCTCTAACTTCAATTTCTCTAACTTCAAGTCGTTGCATTGGCCTGAATGCCAGGTTCCCGTTGCCGGGCACAATCAAGACAGCTTGAATTTGGAGACAATATCTGCCGGTACATGGAAAGCTGAAAGGGACACATGTCCAATGGTCCGCTTTAGCTCAGGAGGCTGGGGTAAGGAAAACCGCCAATACTCTTCTTGTTTATTCTTTCAAAACTCGCGCCGAATGGCTGAGCAACAGTGCTCAGTTCGAGAGCATTCCAACGCAAACCAATCGGACCGCGAGGAGCAAAACAGATCAGAACTTCACGCGGGCCAAAGCCTTCCGGAAAAGCGGATCCACGGTCGGCACGTGCGGCGATGGCGCCCATGATGCGCCCGCCCTGCGCCAGGCGCAGATCGATATTGCCGTCTCCACCGCCACCGATGTGGCAAAGTCCGCCGCCGGCGTCGTCTTGACTGAGGCTGGTCTCGCCGGCATTGTGTCTGCTGTGAAAGAGGGCCGCACCACGTTCCAGCGCATCCTCACTTACACGCTGAACTCGGTGATGAAGAAGATCCTTCAGGTGCTCCTGCCGGCCGTTGGTCTCGTGATGACGGGGCACGCGGTCCCGACGCCAATGCTGATGGTCATCGTAATGATCACGGGCGACTTTCTCGCCATGTCCTTGACCACAGACAGGGTGCGGCCTTCAAAAACGCCGAACTCCTGGCAAATCGGCAGAATCACCGGCGCAGGGGTAATTCTTGGAATCTGCTTTCTCGCGTTTTCAACAACGCTCCTCGCGGTCGGCAAATTCCATTTGCATCTTGACACCGAGGCGCTCCAGGCCCTCTCCGTTGTCGGAATTGTCTTTGGCAGCCAAGCGACGACCTACGTAATTCGCGGCCGCCAGCATCTCTGGGGATTGCGTCCCAGCATATGACTGGTACTCTCTTCCGTTGCAGACGTTCGTATCATCTCAACGCTCACTGTGTCAGGAATCGCCATGGCGCCACTGCCCATTCGCTCATCGCCAGTCAGTTGGCGGCAGCAATCGCATTCGGTGCAGTCCTGGATGTGTTGAAGGTGCCCATCTTTGCGAAGTTGCAAATCGGCTGAATACCCGCAACTGCCCGCGCATTGGACTCCCTCTTAGAACTCATCCGTAAATTGCGCATTCGAGTAGCGCCGGACTCCAGACCGGCTGTACTGGCGGCGTCCACGCCGCCAGAGTCCGTGTGCGGGCCGGAGGCCCACACGACAGCCGACCTGGAGGTCGGCGTTACCTATATACGGATAAGCTCTCAATACTCGAACAATGCCGATGCGCTGGCGATTCCCGATTTGCCCCACAGAGCCGTTTCAGCCTGGGGCGTGCCTTTGCCCCACAACGCGGTTTTGCCCCACAGTGCGGTGTAGCCATTGGGGTCGCTCTTACCCCATAGCGCAGTTGAACCCCACAGCGCGCTTTCACCGGATGCGGAATTGATGAACTCGTTGTTGCCGTAGACGCCTGAGGCTGACCATGGTCCGGTCTTTCCCCACAGCGCGGTCTGATCTGTCACCGCGGTAACATCGCCCGTAGTCTGGTTATAGTTTGCGATCGGAGACATCGCAGTGCCGGCCGGCACTGATCCACCGTTGACCAGCGCAGCATTCACCGTCTTCAGAATATCCAGATACCCTGCGCCGATGGTGAACACATCGTAGTTCGCGGTGTAGACAATCCCGTTTGCCGTCACGCTGCTGGTTGCCGGAAAATAGCTGCGGTTGCCGTTCACCATGATCAGCGCTTTCACTCCGTCGGGTGTCAGGCCCGGGACTCCCTGCAATAGATCTGCAACGGCGCCGCTCGTAACTCCCGTTGCCATGCTCGTGCCGCTCAACGGGAAATAGTCGAGCGACGGATTCTGCTCGCCGTTGGTCTGATAGAAGGAGTAGAGCGTGAAGAAGGACGGATTTTCGACCGCCAGCGGATCACCCTCGAATTGCAAGCTCGTTACCAGGTTGCCCGGCGCAACAATGTCCGGCTTGATAACATCGTCGATAAAGGACGGACCCTTCGAGCTATAGCTTGCAATGAGGTCGTCGTTGATCGCAGCCGTCTCCATGGTGCGCATGGCGCCGACCGTGAGTACGTAAGGATCGTTGCCGGGCGAGTCGATCGTGCCATAGCCTTCCGGATTGAGATTGAGGTCTCGTCCGTCGTTGCCTGCGGCCACCACTACCACGATGCCCGCCTTCCATGCCCGTTCCACCGCCTGGCAAAGCGGATCGAGCGTGTAGCTCTCAAAAATCGGACGGCCCAGCGAAAGATTGATCACGCGAATGTTAAAAGTGCTCTTCAGAGAGATCGCTTCCTGAATGGCAGCGATCACCGACGAATCCGTGCCCGAGCCATTCTCGTCGAGCACCCGCAGGTTGATGAGATTGGCATTCGGAGCCGAACCGTGAAATGTCCTGAAATCGACCGCGCCGGTAGACAGCGCGCCATTTCCGGCGATGAGTCCGGCCACGTGCGTGCCGTGCCCGTAGTGGTCGAGAGCGTCGCTCTGGCCGGGAACAAAATTCTGGCTGTAAACGATGCGGCCGTTCATCCACGGCGCTGCTTCATTGGGCAGCGACAGCAGTTGCAGCAGGACCGGTTGCCCCGGCGGCAGAAGAGAGAGCGCGTTGATGCTGAGATCCGGGACCGGCGTAATGCCGCTATCGATCACGGCAACCCCGATGTTGGTGCCCACATACCCCTTCTGCCACACCGCGGGCGCGTTGATGGGCTCGCTCGTGTATTCGGCCGCGGTAATGCTCACTTCCTGGCGCGCGGTGACCGCGCGATCCAGCGAGATGTAAGTGACGTTGGAGTCTGCCGCAATCTGATTCAGTCCGCTCAAGGGCACGTTGACGGCGAGGGCGTTGATGGTGCCAAGGGTCGTCTTCACCAGACCGCCCAGCAATGAAATCAGCAGGGTCTCAAGCGAGGTCGGCGCCTGCTTGTACTGAATGATCACCGGCACGGTTGAGGAAGTTGCGGCCGCCGCATCCGGCGATATCTTGCTGCTGGGGGCTGTGGTGGCTGCAAACGCCGTGGCTGCGGTGGCTGCAAGCAGGCCGAGCACGATGGGGAGACGAAAACGAGACATGGCAACTCCGGGTAAAAGAGATGTCTTTCACGGTCCCAGCCAATCTTGCTAGCTGCGTTCCATCCCGCAAAGCCTTTTTGGGGCTGAGAAGGGTTTCTATCTTTCGAACTTTAGCTGGGTGACGAGTTGTGTACCATGACCCTCAAGTTGTAAGAAGTAGCACGAGAGTTGGAGGGCCTGGTCCCTGAGAAGTAACTCATTCTGGTAACCGGCTCGCCGCTTCACATCCCTGGCGCCGCGACTGTCTGATTCTGCCATCCGGCCTGGGCCTGAGAGTGCCCCAGGTCTCGTCCGTCGCGGCGGAGATCTGGGAGATCACCTATTCACACGGTCGCGATACTAGGTTCCAACTAACCTGCCCGCAAAGCGGTCGCAGCCGATTTCATTTCTGAGCGATCACGATAACTCAGCAGGACCTCTGCCGGCGCGGGCAGCGCATTCAGCAGCGCGCGGGTTGTCGCATGGCGAGCCTGGCCAATCTGAGTTACAGGAAGGTTCTCCACGATAACTCCGCCATCCAGCACCGCAATCCGATCGCAAAGTTGAAGCACCGAGATCAGGTCATGCGAGATATAGAGCAGCGAAGCGCCGTGTTGACGGTTCAGCCTCCTCAATAGATCCACCACCTGCGCCTGCGTCACCGGGTCCAGTGCACTGGTGGGCTCGTCTGCAATCAGCAGCGCAGGCCGGTGCAGCAGCGCCAGAGCGATGAGCACGCGCTGCGCCTGTCCAACACTGATCTGCGATGGCCGCCTGCGCAGGAATTCCTTGTCGCAAGGTAGCTGCACCTCTGCAAGCAATGTTCCGAGCCGCTTGCCAAGAGCCGTGCGCCCACTGGTTTCATGCGCTCTCCACGCCTCAATGAAGTGCGCCTCCAGGCTGATCGCCGCATTCAGCGCGGTCATTGGGCTCTGCGGAATCAGCGCCACCCGGCTTCCGCGAATCTTGCGGAACTCGCGCTCTGAAAACGCGAGAAGGTTCTTGCCATCGAGCATCACTTCGCCCGTAACGCGCCCGCCGCGCCAGGGCAGCAAGCCGAGCAACGACTGAACCAGCGTGCTCTTCCCTGCCCCGCTTGTGCCCACCAGGCCGAGCACCTCGCCGTGCTGAAGTTCGAAGCGGACGTCGTGCAGCACCGGCTTCCCCGCATATTCGGCGCGAATTCCAACGCGCAGAAAAACGTCCTTGCTCATCGCGTCCCTTCCAGCCGAAGCTTCTCGATGTTCCAAACCAGCCCTGGCTCAAGCACTGCCGGTTGCACGCCTTCGAGCTTTGGCGAAACGGCATACAACGCGTTGGGATAAACCAGGTAAATGAATGGCTGCTGATCCGCGACGATCTGCTGCACCCGGTCCACTGCCCGCTTCCGCTCCGCGTCTTTCAGGCTGCCGGCCTGCACGTTCATCGCGCGATCGATCTCCGCTTCCCACGCCGTCGCGGGAGTTTTCTCCGACGGATTCCATTGATGATTCGGCGAAGAGCTGAGCCACACATTCATCATCGCGTTCGGATCGGGATCCACATTTTCCAGGCCCAGCAGGCAGGCCTCGTAATCCTGTGTGTGCATGAGCCGCTCAATCAGCGCGGGAAAGTCGAGCGCCACAACGGTCACCTGGATGCCGATCGCCTTGAGGTCTTCCTGGATGAGCGTCGCCATCTTGAAGCGCGCGGCATTTCCCTCGTTCGTCAGAATGGAGAACTTCACCGCGTGTCCCGCGGCATCCTCAAGGACCGCCCCATTCAAGCGGAACCCAGCCCGCGCCAGCGCAGCCTTTGCAGCCGGCACGTCTTCATGCGGCACCGTGATTGCCTGGTTGTACCATGCGCAGTCCGCAGGCGAGATGAAACTGTACGCAGGCGTCGCATGGCCTTCATACGCAATGCGCGCTAAATCGGCACGATGGATGGCTCGCGATATCGCAACGCGAAACGCCTGGCTCTGAAACCAGGCCTTCTCCCACTGCGGCAGCGGCGCGCCTGGGGACTGGTTGAACCACATCTGCTCCGTGTTGAGCGACGGGCCGAGATCGCGCACCGCGTTGGGAATCTTCTGCTTCAATAGCCCGAAATAGTCGGGAGGCAGGCTGTCGATCACGTCGTATTCGCCGCGCTCGAAGAGCCTGATCTCCTGCTCGTGATTGTCCAGAATGTCCAGCCTGATTCCCGCAGCGTACGGAAGTCCGGCGCCCTTGCTGTCCGGTTCCGAATAGTGGGGGTTTCGACGCAGGCGCACGTACTGCGAGCGCCGGTAGTCCGCAACAACAAACGGACCGGCCGTGACGCGGCCCTCGCTCGCGCGCTCAGCAGGCTCGATGGCGATCTCGTCGAAGACCTTGCCGATGCCGATCACCCGCTGCGGAAGATGCACAATCACCGTGCGCTCATCCGGTGTCTCCACGGTTACCCCGGCGGCGGAAAGAAATTCCTCGGCCACCGGTGCGCCGGTAGCCGGCAACAGCACGCGCCGTATCGACCATGCCGCGTCCTTTGCCGTGAGACCGCTGCCGTCAGAAAACGCAAGGCCTGTGCGAAGCTTGAAAGCCACCGTCCTGCCATCCGCGGAAAGGCT